>PJTT01000226.1_pt1 | contig 78904 bp, 69 predicted proteins | sample 1512261 | NCBI WGS metagenome assembly PJTT01 (sample SAMN08177685, study PRJNA422409) | Soil metagenome, whole genome shotgun sequencing project. | isolation source: Soil (2) enriched on wood chips | place: USA: Madison | collected 2015-01-15 | reverse complement strand
CAAACAGCTGCCACATCTTGCCCAATCCTCCATTCTTATTAAAAGGATCGAGCTCAAAATCTTCTTTGTCCACATGAAAGCTGCTGGCTACATAATCCTTTATCATACGCAACCATCGCATTTGCTCTTCGGTATATCTATTGTGCTGCCCGGCATTCTGCTGAAAGAGCCATTCTTTAAAGTTCTTGTCTACTGTTTTATCATAGCCGGTTAGCGCAGCATCCTGTTCGGTGATGCGCCGTATCAGGCTCACCAGTGCAATCAATTCATTCTTCGGTGAGCCAGCCGCCTCCTCTAGTTGCTCATAAGCGCGCCATACCTGCAACGGTGCAATTAATGGCTGCTCAATTTTTATCTTTTCACAAAGGTCTTTGATCATTTTATAAGTCAGCTCGCGCCGCTGGTAAGGCTGGCCGTAAAAGATCTGTAAAGCCGTTATCTCTTCCTTATGCGCTTCAATCCAGCTTTTAAAATTACCAATGGTCAGGTCGGCCGCTTGCTTTTGGTCTTTCACCCAGCCAATATTGGTCACCTCATCTATGTTGATTGTATCAATGATCTGGTCGTACTTCTTCCGCACATCTACAATAAAGTCACGTAGCTCAGGATTATTAAATACATGCACAGCCTGTTCTATCAGCTTTGCATGTTCCGCGTGAACGGCCGCTTGTACATCAGCTGGTGCAGCGTCGGGCATCTTACTGCTTACTGCCAACTTAATACTTTCGACTATATCCGGGTCATAGGCATTCAATAATCTTCCGACAATCTGGTTGATCGATGCTCCGTCTGCTTTTGTGGAGAATCCCTCTTTCTCCGCTGGCGAGATCAGCTTGTCTAGCCTGATTAGTCGATTGGCCAGCGTTGAGAGTATATCTTCCTGCGTATTGCCTATCGCTACATTTTGCAACAGGTCTTTCAGGCTCATGCCCGGCTTCTTCTCCAGCGGTCGGCTATCTGTTTTCTGCGAGCTTTCAACGCCAATGGCATCAATGATCACAAAATGATCCTTGGTAAACTTAGCCGCAGGCGTGCCGGTAAGTCGCAATTGCTCCAGCGAGCAGGTGCGCGTACCCCGTCCCTTCATCTGCTCATAATAGCTGCGGCTTTTTACATCGCGCATAAACACCAGCACCTCCAACGGCCGGATATCGGTGCCGGTCGCAATCATATCTACCGTCACCGCAATGCGGGGATAATAATCATTACGAAACTGCTGCAATACGGACTTCGGGTCTTCCTCGCTTCGGTAAGTGATCTTCTTGCAGAACTTGTTTTCTTCCGCAAACTCTTCCCGAACAATATCAATAATGTCTTCAGCGTGCGAGTCGGTCTTGGCAAAGATGAGCGTCTTGGGCACTTCAAACTTTCCGCCAGCATCCAGCCTGTCGGGGAACATGCCCGGCAATTCATCTTTCATCGCTCGCACAATCGTGCGAATGGTGCTTGGGTTTACTATGTCTTTATCCAACTGCTTACCACTGTATTCAATATCCTCATCTACCGTACTCCAGAATTTTTTACGGGTCAGGCGTTCGCGCTTGTCTACGCTTTCACCCAACGCAATTTTGCTGCCGTTTTTCGTAATCTTGGTCTCGATCGTAAAGACATTATACGGCACCAGCACTCCATCTACCACCGCCTTCTCATAGCCATAATCGCTCACGAGATTCTGATTGAAATAGCCAAATGTCCGGTTGTCTGGCGTAGCTGTCAGTCCCACCTGGAATACATCGAAATAATCCAGCACCTGCTTCCAGAGGTTGTAAATACTGCGGTGGCATTCATCGATCACAATAAAGTCGAAGAACTCGGGCGGCACCTTTTCATTGTAGGCAACCGGCGCTGGTTCTTTCTGCTTATACTCGTTCGGGTTAGTTTCTTCTGCACTTTCATCCAGGTCCGTTCCTTTAAGGATCGAGTACATTCGCTGAATGGTGGAAATATACACCTGATTATCTGCAGGGATGTAGCTGCTCTTTAAGCGCGTGGCTCCGTAGAGTTCGGTAAACTTCCGGTTGTCATCATTCGGCACGAAAGCCATGAATTCCTGCTCGGCCTGTTCCCCCAGGTTCTTGGTATCTACTAAAAATAATATCCGCTTTGCCTTCGCAAATTTTAGCAGCCGGTAAATGAATGTGATTGCCGTAAACGTCTTTCCGGAACCCGTCGCCATTTGTATAAGGGCTTTAGGTTTGGCATCTTTGAAGGATTGCTCTAAGTTATTGATGGCTGTTATCTGGCAATCGCGCAAACCATCAATAGGCAGCACAGGTATATCCTGTAATCTTGTCCTCAGTGATTTATGTTGCTTAATAAATTCCTGAATTGTCTCCGGGCGATGAAAAGTGAATATTTCTCTGGAACGCGGCTTAGGATCACTAAAATCAATAAACACGGTTTTCTCACCGGTACTGATGTATTGGTACAGTAGCGCGGCATTGTTGAGGTGTTTCAGTTTGGCTTTGGCGTAACCTTCTGTCTGGTCTTCATGTACTGTGAGGTGATAGGCTTCATCCGCCTTTTTCGCTTCAATTATGCCCGCAGGTTTTCCGTCGACAAAGAGTATATAATCAGCAGGGCCAATGTCCGTCTGGTATTCTCTTATGGCGACACCTAAACCAGCCCGCAAATTCAGTTGCTTTTTCGACTGCACCAGCCATCCCGATGCCTTAAGCATCCGGTCAATCTGGTCGCGGGCTATTTGTTCGGGATTTTGATTCAATTAAAATAGACTTGAAGTTTTAAAAACATCAACAAGCAAAGATTGATAAATAGTTTGTATTTACCAATAGCTACTAGGACCATAATCATATTCTTTCTGGCGTTTACTCACTAACCTAGTTCGCTGTTTATGTCTTTGATAATACTAACCCGAACTTTTCAATCAACTCCACTACTTTCCGGGTCAAGTTCGCTAATTCAATTGTTTGCTTTTCCAATTTATACAGGAAAGCAGCGGCTTTCTTTTCGGAGAATTGGCTGTATAGCAGCTTTACAATCTGGTTATAGTTTACACCTACCGATCGAAACTGACTGTGAAAAGAGGTCAGCTGCATGTAAAAATCAACGGTACCCTTATCTATCTTCACCGTTTTGATGACCTTGTCGAATATACAAGCTGTTATAAAATGTGCTTTTACATCAAGGCCTGACTGGTCAAAAAGCGCCAGAAACCTGGCGTGTTCCACTTCATTGAAAGAAATCGAGTACCTGAATTTGGCCGGATCGTTTTTCGGCTTACGTCCGCCTCTCTTTCCTTTTTTTTGATTGTTATCATTCATCACAAATTCATTTTAATGTTTTGAAAACCCCGACTCCGGAGGGTGTTTTTGCTCCCTGCAAGGGCAAGTTGTTTTGAACAGCGGAATTCATTTCGAGCTGCTCAAAACACAACTTGCCGTGTTCTGGTGAACACAAAAATCCGCCCTCTGGGACGGATTAAATGTAGCAGGGAGATGCGGCTTACAGCCGCCTTCGTATGCGTCCTGATTTATTGCGACATGACCTATGTTTACATCAATTAACATGAAGCAAAGGAAAGCCTGATAAGGCTTCGGAGAGCCTTGAGTAGCATAGCCAAAGAACTCCTGCAAGCGCCAAACAATGCCTTCATGACAAATGGTGCTTGACCAAAAGTTGCTATTCAGTATTTTTAATGGAATGGCATGAGCCTAACAGAAGAAGACAGCAGGTCTTTTAAAGCCAATCATAAAAATACCCTGGGTTTAAAAAATGTAAAAAATATAAAACCGGTAAAGTGGGGTTACACTTTTGCTTAAAGGTATGTGGGTACGTATTTACGTAGGTTCACAGATATACATTTACTTGGTCAGGTAAGTAGGCAATCGGATAGCCACTAATACCCATATATAACTACATAAATAGGTACATAGCTTTATAGTCTTGTATGAAACTCTGTAGGTGTATAATCACGCAGGCAAATATGTAGGTGTGTAAGCACACAGGTACGCAAGCATACACGCATGCAATCATGAAGGAATGCAGGTATGAAAGCAAGCAAGTTGGTTTGCAGGAATAAAAGTATGCAGGTATGAAAGCAAGCAAGCAAAATTTGCTTTTAATAAAGCAGACATTGGAAACGGACGAAGCCTTTCCTCGTTATTCGTTAAAGAGAGGAGACGCTTTTCGTTTCCTCTTTCCCCATTCAGCAATGCAGGTGCTGGCCTGTATTGCTGTTATTATTCGTTGAATGAGCCGGAGCATGCTTATGTCGTTTCGGGAGCATAAAAGGTCCGTGTTTAGCTGCAATAAGGTTTTGCTGAATAAATACTACCCGCTTTAGCGGGTGGAGATTTTTCAGCAAACCCGCAGGGCTTGACTTTGTTGCTGCTAAAAAACACGGAAATACCTTTGCTCTGGAAACGAAACATAAGCATGACAGGCGAGTCCATTAATAAACAGCAAAAAGCGATGTCGTTGTGAAATGTCTAAATCCAATTTAAGAAATAGAATCTACATTGCGTTCCACTATACTACAAATGTGAACTTGCATAATCCCTATCGTAAGTTTAAGGGAGTGTTTGCTAATTGCGGATTGGATCAGTCTATATTATACGTTATAATCCTCTTCCGCGCGATTATTCACAACAAGATAAGGATTGAGAACTAAAACTTTTTCTCGTATTCCCCTCTTCCACGAGAGAAAGGCCCCATGTCTTTATATTCCTATTATGTGTAGCTAATGTCGGAAGTTTAGTGAACGCCCTTTAATGAGTTGGTGTACATCATCAACGGAAAGCCTTATTTCCACCACCACTTCATGATTGAAATCAACTTTTAGCACAAATAGCGTTATGCTGTATTTTCTTGCTGGTCGGTCTGCCTAAATGTATAGTAATACCAGCGACCGACCAGATTTCTTTTGAGACGGTTTAACCCTGATTCAAAAACCACTGAAAAGAAAAATAATTAAACTCCATTAGCTCAGACATGGGTCGGAGTAGCTAATTTTAAAATCAATTGCTTTTTACAATCAATTCGCTAAATTTATTATTGATAAGATTCTAGTCTATGAATACAATAACTCAAATAGAAACCGCTTTGCAAGCAATTAATCAGGCAAGTTTTCAAACCTTAATAAACCATTTATTACACTTACAGGGCAATAAATTTATTAGCGCTCCGGGAGCTGTTGTTGGTAAAGAAAAAACAAGTAAAGGAACGCCAGATTCATTTTTTGTAAATGAAGATAAATACATTTTTGTGGAGTGTACAACTCAAGAAAGATTGGGAGAATCTAAAACGTTCTTTGATAAACTTGTAAAAGATATAGACCATTGCTTTAAAGAAGAGACTACAACAATAGAAAAGAATAAAATAGAAAAAGTCATATTAGCTTGTAATGAAAAAGTTAGCGTTGAAGAATACAACCAATTAAATGACAAAGTAAAGTCCCTTAATCCGGATACAAAGTTTGAGGTTTTAAATATTCAAAATTTGCCAATGCTGATATTTGATATTCCCAAGTTAGCTGAGGAATATCTGAATATTCAAATGGTAAAAGGAGATATTTACACTCTTGATCAATTTCTTTTAAAAACAGAAAAAGGATTACAGCCATCGCTTACTAATGAGTTCATAGGTAGAGAAGAAGAACTTAATAATAGTATTGAAACTTTAAAGAAATACGACATTTTATTATTGTCAGGTGGCGCTGGTGTGGGTAAATCCAAATTGGCGGTTAAGATTTTGGAAGAACTTTCAAAAGAAGATTATGTTCCAATTGTCATTCAAAGTTCAGGAGTATCATTATGGGATGATTATCAACATCTTTTTTCTGCAGGAAAACAACATATAATTTTGTTTGATGATGCTAATAAATCAATTAATAACCTAAACTATTTACTAAGTAAATTAGAAGGCTCCAAATCTTATTCTGTAAAAGTTATAATTACATCAAGAGACTATGTAAAAAAACAAGTATCTCTCAGCCTTGATAATTATCCATATAAAGAGTTCAATATACCAGAATTTAAAGATGACGAAATAGGGAAAATCATTGTGGGTGCTTTGCCTAATCTCCAGTATCATAACGATATAAAACGAAAAATAATTGATTTAGCAAAAGGGAACGCAAGGGTTGCCTTAATGGCTACCTATTCCGTAACTTCAGATTCAGAAACAAACTATTTAAGTAGTCCTGTACTACTGTATGAAAAGTACTTTAAAAAGATATCAGAAGAAATAGGCATCTTCAACAATCCTATTATCCTCAAATCTCTTGCTATTGTTTCATTTTTCGGTGTTCTAGACAGAAATAATCAGGAATTACAAAAAACGCTTTCAAGTAAATTTGGTATTGATTGGAATGAATTATGGAGTGCTATTATTGAACTTCATAATAATGAAATATTAGATGTTTATTCCAATGAAATAGTAAAAGTATCAGACCAGGTTTTGGCAACCTATGCTTTTTATAAGTGTTTTATTGATGAGCAGTCTGCCGTTATCAATTATGCAGAATGGATTACTACTTTTATAGAGAAGTTTTCAAATAGAATTCGCGCAACACTTATAGACGTAAATAATACATTTGTTTATCATCACGTAAAAGACTTGGTATTACCTCATTTGAATGAAGTGACAAAACAGGTAGATTCAGATGAAGAATTATATGTTTTTTACAATCTGTTTTGGTTTTACAAAGGGCGAGACTGCCTGTTGTATTTAAAAAAATGGATACAAAGCCTTCCACAGGAAGAACAACCTGAAAAGCTTACTTTTAGTTATGTGCATAATGATCATACAACAGCTTCAAAGCATTTTGAACTTTTGAGAAGTTTTTGGAATCATCCAAATGAATTACTCAAACCATCGCTTGAACTTACATTAGCATTATTAAACAAACAGCCAAGTCGATTACCTGAAATATTAAAGTTTATCCACGAAGATTTCAAGTATAAATTAGAGGATAGAGAACACGGTTACCTAAGACAAAATATGTTACTAGATATTCTGCTAGATGATAAATTAAGTGATCTCGGAAAATCATTTGTAAATGGTATTTTTCTAAACTTATCAGAAGCTCTTTTAGGTTGGCATTATACAGAATTTGGTTCTGCAAAAGGACATGCATTTACAATTTATAATTTTGACTTATACAAATCAGAGGAGTTAATGAAATTAAGGAAACGTATCCTTAATCAAGTATTCCATTTGTTTGAACCCGAAAATAACCAAGCTCAAAAAATACTAGATCAAATCATTTATCCTGGTGGAAATATTGACAAGAGTATTTATCTAGATGAATTATCAATTTATCAAAAAATTATTTCTGAGAAACTGGATAACAAACAATACACGCATTGCAAATTTGTAAGTGTGCTAGCTGAACATTTTACAGAAGCAGGAGCAGCATATCCTGAAAACTGGAACCTTTTTATTGAATCTGATATAAGAAAACTATCTAAATTTTTAAAACCAAGCTGGGAATATAGAGAAGGGAAATCCATTAAAGAATCTGAAAAGGAGAAGCGACAAGAGTTTGATGATTTTGTAAGGGAAAATGATTGGGAGAGTTTAGAAAAGTTTCTTGTAAGCATTGATGATTTGTACAAACAACAAAAAGATAGTAATGGCTGGCATATAGAATCTGCTGTTACCGACATTTATGTTTCTATAGCAAGAAAAGATAAAGCCGAGTTTGAAAACGCATTGAGATTATTCTTTAGTGGTAAAGTACTTTTCCCATTACGATCAACTGTTGTAAATGTGGCATTGTTAGAAAATATTATGACAGGGCAGGAACTTCTGAATATAATTAACGATTATGAATTTAAAGGACGACCATATTGGGAATCTGTTTTGTTAACTCTGTTACCTCAGGAACAGATAAATGATAGTCTCTTAGAATTACTACTAAATATTTTTAAAAACGCTGATGACTACATTTATATTCATAGAACGCTTGACTATGTTAAGTATGAAACTGTATTTGATATCTATAAGGAAAAATATATTGAGTTAGAAGATCATAACATTATCACTTACATAACAAGCATTATGCTAAATAAAGCTCGAAAAACAAGACGTGATTTTGGTTTTCATTTTTGTGCAGAATGCGCTTCTTACTTTAATAACCATCCGCAACTATTAAAAAATGCCTATTGGGCACAGTACGAGATTGATCCTCATTTTGACTACGATGGCAAAGAGTTGAAAGCAATATTGGATATCGACAGAACTTTTATCAATGAAAGCTTAAAGAATGATGTAATTGGACTAGATTATTCTTCTAAAATTAGATTAAAAAATCTAATTACTGATTGTCTCTGGGGTTATCCTGAATATGATGAGTTGATCGAAGATTTACTGGTAACAATTTTAGAGAGAGATAAATATACATTATTTATTGAAGATGATATTAATTCTTTATTTCGATTTAAAAATGCTGATGAAAAGAGAGCAGAAAAAGTAAAGGCATTGATTATTAAGATGACTAAGAAGCATTCTAAAAATGAAAAATTGCTGTTGCTGTTGTTAGAAGTGGTCTACAGTAGTTATCGAGATTGGTTTCTGGAATATTTTAAAGAGTTTCTCATGCTGAATAAAGATATTGAAATTACAAAACAAATCAGCTTTGGTAGATCTTCAAGCACAACCGGTAGTTGGGTTCCGGTTTATCAGAAAAAAATAGAATTCTATCAAGAAATTTTGACAATGATAAATACATTACCAAATATACTAGACTATTCTGACCATATAGACTATTTCGAACAAAGAATCGTTTGGAAGAAACAAGATATTGAAAGGGAACAAAAACGAGATTTTATGGAAGAATTTTACTAATAAAACATTCAAAAACTTCATCACTAATATCAAACAACATACTTATGACAAGGGACAAAGCTTTAGACATTCTTGGGATAAAACCGATAGGCGACGCCATTAATACTACAGTCACAAAATCATTTGAGGGTATAGAAGGCTTTTTAAAATTAGTTTGCGCTCCCGCGTTAGAGGAGGTTGGTCTTCTATTAAAGGATCAAGTTAGGAACTGGCGTTTGAGTAATGTATTGAGAATATTACATAAGGCACAAGGAAAACTCGAATTTACAGCGGACAGCTTTCAAATTAAAGCACACCCGAAAGTTGCATTATCTATTATTGAAAACGGGTCCTTAAATGACAATGACGAGGTTCAAGAGATGTGGGCTGGATTATTTGCGTCATCTTGTACCCCGTCGGGTCGGGATGATGAAAACTTGATTTTTGTTGATTTATTAAAACAGATGACAGTTATGCAAGCTACAATTCTAAAATATTCTTGTGAAAATGCCAGAAAAATACTTTATCCGAACGGATTAATCATTGCTGACGAACTATCGGTCGACTGTGCTTCCTTACAATTAATTACTTCGACAAGTGACATTCACAGACTTGATAGAGAACTTGACCACATGCGCTCCTTGGATTTAATCGGCACAAGCATGGGAGGAGGGTTTGATGAAAATCTAATAGCGCATATCAAACCATCGGCTCTAGCTTTAAATCTTTATGTAAGGAGTCAAGGATACAGCAGCAACCCGGTATATTTCTGGAAAGATAATGTAGTCACTAAGGAAGAAATTGAAAGGGAGAGGTTAGAAAGAAACCTCGCTCAGGCACCGCAGCCGCCCCTACCACCTGATTTAATAGTTACTTTAAATAACTAAGAAGTTTATTTTCAGTCAAGGATGCCGTCAGTAACAATGTAGTTTTGCTAAATCAAAGCATGGATAATTAGGTGCTTCAATTTACTAAACCTAAGGTGTCTTAAACTTGAAACCCGTGCTGGTAAAGGCTGACAAAATCATCTAAATATTAGCATTTCCTCTTTTATGAACTTGCAATTTTGAAATCATTCATTTAGTGCATTATCATCCTCGTGGTCAGTTTATATTTGCTCGGTTGCTGGATTTCAAGGCACCTTTTTTGATAGAGGAGGATGTCTTGATGAATGATTTTTACGTGTATCACTATACCAACATGTATCCGTTTAAAATAGAGGGAGAAGAGGATCGACATGACATTTATGTGGTTCCGTCCCACATCACTAAAGGGTTTTCCAAAAGATGCATTGCATATAGGGCAGATAGTAGAAGTAAGCTTACGCGACTAGCTTAAAAATCAGTCGGTGTGTGACAGACGAGAATTGAATTGTACTTTTAGAAAATGAAAATCCCAACCATACACGGATATATCGACCGAAGAATATTGATCAACTTCATAGCTGATCCAAAAGTAGTGCAGCAAATCGTTCCCTTTCCGTTCAGACCGAAGATTTACAAAGACAAAGCTATTGTCGGTATTTGCCTAATAAGGCTAAAAGATATCAAGCCAAAAGGACTGCCTGACTTCATTGGTGTAAATTCTGAGAATGGCGCGCATAGAATTGCGGTGGAATGGGTTGAAAACGGTGAAACAAAATCGGGTGTTTATATTCCTCGCAGAGACACTTCACTTAGGCTGAACGCTCTTGTAGGTGGTCGGATTTTCCCAGGCAAACATTATTATGCGAAATTTAATGTAGCAGAAAATAGTGGCAATTATCACATCGACTTTAAAAGTTCTGACGATACCGAAATCTATATCGACGCCAAAGAAACAAATCAATTCAACGACACATCGATTTTTGGAACCATAGAAGAAGCCTCTGCCTTTTTCGAGAAGGGCGATTTAGGGTATTCTCCCAACAAAGGCAAATACGATGGGCTCAGATTGAAAGCGTACCGTTGGGAAGTAAAGCCACTACATGTATCAAAAGTAATATCTAGCTTTTTTGAAAACGAGCAAATTTTCCCGAAAGGTTCTGTGACTTTTGACAATGCACTATTGATGACGAACATTGAACATGAATGGATGAGTGAGCCGGATAAATAAGTAGGCTTATCGATTGTCTGATTCGCTTAATACCCCATGCTGGCGCAGGCCTGTGGCCTGTTCCGCAATATTATTAAATCATAACATGGATATCAATACACTCGGCGAAGAGAATTTAAATATCTCAGTCAAAAATGTGAGCGCAGCTCTTTTAGACTACTTTGAGGCCGTTAAGGTACTGAGAAATCAAAACATTCTAATTAACAAGCATTCGTTCACAAATCAAATTGGTGAATGGCTTGTTGAGACTATTTTTGGAGGAAAAAGAGCCGCGAACGGGCAAAAGGGTTGGGATGTAAATGTCAATGGCAAGCACATACAAGTTAAAACTCATTCAAAGGCCGAAACCAATAAATCGAGATTTTCAGCCGTAAATAAATGCGATTCCGAGCAAATTGACGAGCTCATCATTATTGTTTTCAGTGCTGAATATAAGATTAAAAATTTTTTTATAATTCCTTGGGAAATAGCCTGCCCGTTGATTCGAGAACGTACGACGAAAAATAAACTCGAATTGAATTGGAGCGCAGTGAAAGAATATGAGGTTTCAATTGACTCACTTCCTAAGCAGGAAATCGTAAGCTTGTTTAAGTAGTTTCCTGCTGGCGCAGGTCTGTGTCGAAATTGCTAGCGTGTATTTTGACATAGACAGAAAGGAAAGGTTATGGGCGAAAAGCCTACCAAAGCCGAGGGGGACAACCTGTTGCCCCGAGATATCATGAAACAACCGCAAAATATGCTTCAACCACCACCAACCATTCGGCTACCGAGACCAGAAGAAATCCCCAGCTACCCTGAAGTAATTGAATTACTTAATGCAAGGGAAAATGCGAACATTGTCGAAGGATATACTTTCAGCGTCAATACAACTAACGATCTTCCTTTTAAATTTTATGCTGAAATCAATATCGACAATTCGAGGTTATGGAGTTTATTTATAGCACTGGCTCATCAATTGCCGGATAAGGTAAGTTGCATTTACAACCTGTATGAAGAAGAGGCTATCATCAGTGGTTATAAAGACAAGAATCTAATACTAGCGCAGCTCCATCGCTACGAAACAGAACTGGCACAAGACTGCTTTCTGGAGTTTGGACTTATCTATCACGCACAAAACGAACTTGGGGAGGTATTTGTAGCTGATTCAAAATTTCTAAAAGTCTGGGGTAATGATGAAATTGCGTTTCGCGAATTGATGAATGAATTTGGGTTAAAAAAAATTGAAAATCTTAATTTCATCGATGAGTTTCCTAAAATAGTGGAGCCGTTGAATATGTTCAATGGTAAAGTAAAAAACAGTGAAACTGTAGTTAGTGAACTTAATGAGTTTTTCGCGGTCGATTAAAAAATTCACCTTGCTATAAATGGCAAAACGAGTCATATCATCATAATCTGAAAACAATTAAGTCCTTCATCAGGAAAATGAACAAGAGTAGAATATACAACATAATGGCGGTAGTTTCTACCATTGGAATACTCTGCTGGATGTGCAGCGGTTATTTTGGTGGGATGTTTATTTTCTTATTGTCGTATTGGTTCTTGATCATTCCAATTGTTATTTTGTACATCCTATCTTTTATAGAAACAGTTATCGCTATTTCGAAAAAAGGTCTTCGACGAAATGGCATCAAGTTCTTTTTTCACACTTTGGTATTTTTAGCCATTCTGCTGACAAATATTTCTGAATTGGAGGCGTTTAAGTCGAAGCAAATAATGACTGCAACACTGAAGGATGATCAGTTCCATCATACATTGATACTTAGGTCAAATGGAACTTGCGAGAACAAGGTATCGGGTATATTTGGATATCATGAAGTATTTCACGGCAAGTATGAATTGCGTGGAGGCACCATTTTTTTCACTAAAATACCGTATGACAATGATTTTATCCCTGGAGCACTCTTGATTGACAAAAAGCAAAATGCAATTTTTATAAACAAAGACCATCAAGGTAGATTTATTACTACAAAGGAATGGCTAAATCATTTTGAAATTCATTCAAACAAAAGCCCAGATGAACGTTGAAGCGAAGCGCCCAAATCATTTAATTGCCTATACTTTATTTACTGTTCTCCTTCTTTTAGGCTGTACAGATAACAAAGAGTGTCTTACCTACTCCAAAGAAATATATGCTGATAACAAAGTGGATTCAACCCGATTGTCACAAGTTTTGAAATATAAAGATATACTGCTTGAGCGTTTTAATGAAACTTCTATACGCGGGCTAAATGATGAGGCCTATCACCTGATGTTTTATTCAGCACATGGGTTTGGAAAATCGGTGAAATTTGAAAAAAATAGCGGCGCCTACTCACTAAGTGTCAAATGTGTATTGAAGAGAGATTGGTATCCTTGTAAAGCTTATTCTATCAAGATTTCCGAACAGGAATGGAACGTGCTTAGGCAGATGACAATTGATTTCAACTTCTGGACTGAAAAGCAAATCGATACTCCGAAAAACGTTTTAGACGGTCACACTTATTTTTTGGAAGGAGTGAGGCCTGATGCAGAACGATGCGGAAAAAAGATTTATAACATTGCAGCAAGATCATCTCCTGACTATAACAAAATTGGAGCTTTGTGCGAATATATTTTGCAATACGAAGAAGAGCTTGCCAGTAATTATACTATTGCAGATTCGGCGCGCTAAATATCTAAACTGTAGTGTCAGCAATAACGTGAGTCAATCGATATTGTCAGGAAGTAGCGCTAAATTTATCCCTGATTTTAGACCAACATTTAATCAATTTAATCATCATGAATTTATCAGGAAACTGGAAAGGAGAGTATAAGTACGGCAAAGATTATCCTGAACAATTTCGAGGTAAATCTGTGCCTTTTGAATTTGAACTTATAGACAACGATGGCGCTATAACCGGCACTTGCATTGATGATATAGTTGAAGAAATTGAAGGTAACGAATGTCACCTTACAGGAACATTTAATCAAGGCCACATCTCCTTTAAGAAGCGCTACAAATATGCTATGGCGCTTAATGAGGATGGCACGCTACTGCCCGATGATAAAATCGAATCAGATGGTGTAGATTATACTGGCAGGCATTGCAACAACTTTTTGACCCGAGAGAAATATTTTAAAGGCACGTGGAGCATTACAGGTGTATTCCTGGACGAAGATAATCTCTCCTACCCTTTCAAATGTACCGGCAGATGGAAGATGAGCCGTAAATAATTCATTGCATGTAACTATTACGAAACACAATGAAGGATAAAGCGAAGTTTATTAAACGGTGCTTGACAACAGCATTTTTTACGGGGCTTATTGCACAAGTGCTCGCAGTGATGCTCTACAGAGACACTGTGATAGATTGGAAAATATTAGGCACAATTTGGTTGATAACTGGTGTTATAGGTCAAAGGTTCACAGGTCAGCTATTAAAGGAATTCTATGATACCTCAAGCTATTTGATGCAGCTATTCTTTAGTGCTTGTTCTTTTGGCGGAACGTTGGCGCTACTAATGTTAGCGATTAATCGTTATATCCCTTCTAATTCCGAAATTGAATCCATGAGGTTACCTATTGTTGCAAAAGGGCATGTTGGTAGAGCAAGAGGTGGATGTCAAAACCCATACGTAAGGGTTATTGTTGGTCGAACGGAGAAGCAAATCCTCTTTAGCTGCGACACAGATATAGAGCCTTACAATACAGCGGTGGTAACAGTAAGAAAGGGAGCTTTGGGCTTCTACATCATTTACAACAAGTCCTTAGAACGATAAAGAGCATGAAACGCTTAAAGCTATACATAACCTTCAGCCTGCTACTTACGCTCAGCCTGTTTGCTGTGTTGTATCTGGTGGACTATTCCGGCATTAATATACCACATCGCATCAGCCTTATGGACACAGCTATAAACGTATATGGCCTGCTGTTTCTTGTAGTGATTACTGTTGTGGTTATCTTGTTTCAAAAGCAATTGCTGAAGCGAAACCCTTCAACACCTCTATTTTCGCTGGTTTTAGCGACATTAGTAATCAGTACAATTGCTGAGTTATTGTATCAGGGAGTCTACTATTTTATTGCCTCTGATAGTAACAGCATCAGTGCTATTCTAGCAAGCACACTAACGGGAGTCCTGTTCGCAGTGGTAGTCGGTTTATTCGTTGCGATGGAGCTCAAAAAGATGAAGCGGTTATGGATGGTTGGTCTTTTTATTGTTGTGATTTTACTGCTCGGCTTTCTTAATAAAGCTATCGGTTCGTAATAAAAGGAAACATCTTTTTGAAGTTTATCATTCACCCCAATATATCTAACCATTGAAGTTATTACCGAAACCATTAAGGAAAGAAACGTTCGTCTATTACTCCAACCAATCTGTCGCTGTGCTGGAGGCCGAGATGCAGCACTTGTTTGATCAAACGAAAGGGTGGGATCATTCAGTTAACCTAACCGGTGAGTTTGTAAATACCACAAAATTTGAAATAACAGCGAAGTGGCAATTAGCACAGATAAAGAGCTTTGAGCGGATGGAAGCTATTATTGAAGGCGAGGTTTCACAAGATGAATTATTACGCACGCAGGTAATTTTCACAGTGAAGCCCAATTCCATATTCGCAATATTCTTTCTGATATTTCCTGCTATGTTCCTCCTGCCCATTCTTACGAGTGATAAGCAGCGAGACCTGATGGAGCTATTGCCTCCAATGGCTATATCCTTACTAATTGTCCCATCAATTCTTTTGGCTTTAGCGTACTTTAGTAAGAGTGCGCTCAAGAATCGTTTCGTTCGTGTTTTTGAGCTGAAATTAATAGATGAATATCTTGACCGCTAAATCCGGTTTACAATTCATTTCTATCCATCCCTATTAATCTAAAGTTAGTACCTATGCGATTTTTATTTTCTTGTCTTTTACTATTCTTTTTTCTCCAATCTGCTGCGCAGGCTCCAACCAGCAAAAAGACAGACAAACACGTTTTAACCGAAGGCACTCAGATTGCTATAATACCGCCTGCCGGATTTCGAATCAGTAATCAATTCGACGGGTTTGAAGATAATACTTCTGGTGCCAGTATTGTAGTGCTGCAGGTGCCTGGCTCAATAGAGGAACTTACAGGAGCATTGACAACAGAGGCACTTGCTAAGAAGAAGCAGGAGGTTATAGAACGAAGCGCCATTACGGTTAATGATTTAAACGGGGAGCTTATTCAGGTTCGTCAGTTTTCTCCAGCACATGGCTTTTACTTTATTAAGTTTACCCTGATATTATCGCTTGAAAAGAATAAAGCTGTGATGATTAATGCAGCATATCCGGAAGCAAAGGGCGAAGGCATTGAAGCAGCGATAAGAGATGCATTGCTTACAACCTTTTATGACCCTACAATAGCACTGGATCCATTTACCGCACTTGATTTTACCATTGACCTGACACAGACAACATTCAAATTGGTGAGCTCTGTAAATAGCTCCATCGTTTTGGATGGTGGTGCAAATGGCATCATGATTATTGCGAAGTCACTGCGTCCGATTGATACTACAGACAAAGAAGCGGTTTGCATTAAAATTCTGAATGCTATTTCTTCCATCTCTGTTGAAGCCGTAGGTGAAGTAAAAGAGAAAAAAATGGGCAGTTCTGAAGCTTATCAAATAATAGGAGACATAACACAAGGAGAGCAAACTAAAAAGGCTATACAGACAATACTGTTTGGACAAAATTATTACTACAATGCAACCCTTATTACATCGAAATTGACTCCGCTAGTTTTAAAACAATATGACCACATTGTTAGCTCGTTTAAACGCAAATAAAAATCGTCTATTTCGTGAACTTAATCTAAAAACACCAACGTGCTTTAAGAACAAAGACCTTACTGAAAAAGGCCATTTGTGAGGAGAAAGTTGTGGTTCAAGTCCAGAGGGCTATACAAAGAAAGCATCTACAACTGCAGGTGCTTTTTCGCTTTTAGATTATTCCACATCGTCATCAGCGTTAATACAAACAACATATGTCTTAGTGTTATATAGCAAGGTGCTTTAAAAAACACAAACAGTTTCGCTTATTCGCGTTCATTATTTTCATTAATATTTTTTGTAATTAAATTTCGTCAACATGCTCCCTAAAATTAACATCCTATTCCTACTAAAATCCTCCAAGAGCAACAGAAGGGGATTAGCACCATTGTATTGTCGCCTTACAATTAATGGAGAACGCAAACAATTATCTACCGGCATAAGTATATCACCAAAGCTATGGCTACAGGACAAACAAAGGGTAAAAAGCAAAACTTCTACTGCTGAATTAGCTAACAAGAAGATAGCTGAACTACTGCGTAAAATTGAATCTATTGAAGCAACCTATCTGATGAGTGAAACTGAATTTACAGTCAGTGATATTATCCAAAAACTAACAGGAAAAGACACTTTACCGTTTAGAACATTGATGCAGGCTTATGAATACAAACATCAGCAGATGGTTCAGCTCAAAGATGTTTCTTATACAGCTTCAACTATTGAGAAAAGCGAACAGATGCAAAAAGTTGTGCGCGACTATCTTTACAAAGAATTGAAAACAAAAGATATCCTCCTATCTAAAGTTGGCATTGCTTTCCTGAATGAATTTGAATTGTACCTGAAGACAAAACGTAAATTAGCGGTAGCCACTTCCAATAAAATAATACAGAAGCTAAAGGCTGTAATGAAGCTGGCTTTCGAGTATGGAATCATCGACAGACCAGCATTCCCCAATCATCAATTCAAGCATGAGCGACCCAAAGTAGTTTACCTTACTGTAGAAGAATTAGAGCGCCTTGAGCGCTTTTCTTTTGCCCAACAGCGACTGAATATGATAAGAGATATATTCCTGTTCTCTGTGTACACGGGACTGCATTACATCGATGCTATGAGCCTTACTGATGCTAATATAGTGAAAGGTGTAGATGGCAAGGAATGGCTCTTTTACAACAGGCAGAAGACAAATGCAGATATCAATATTCCAATGCTTGAAAAAGCGAAGAAATTAGTCGCTGTATTCAAAGCTTCTTATAATGCCGGTAGCTATTTAGTACCTCGCTTCAGCAATCAGAAAATAAATTCATATCTAAAAGAGATTGCTGTAATTGTAGGTATTGAGAAACCATTGACCCATAAAGTTGCGCGCAAGACCTTTGGCTCTGTATTGCTGTATTACAACGTACCCATGAAAGTCGTTAGTGAATTAATGGGACATAGTTCTGTGATAATAACGGAGCGACATTATGCGCAGGTAGAGTTGAAAAAGTTGGGAGATGAGATGAGTAGGGTTGGTGAGAGGTTGGAATAAGTAAAGATGCATGGTAGCCCGTACGTTGATATTAGAAATAGAGGTCGCTATTGTAATAGCGGCTTTTAAATTTCTGTGGTAATGTCGTATTCATGGGCTATAATGAACTGTCTAAGCGAAATTTAGTACATTTTATTGTTACTTTACAAGGCACACTAAGGATTCATCAGCTTTGAATATGTGCACAAATAAACACACCGTACCACATGATGCCCAAATTTGGAGTCTTAGCCATTTTAGTATTGAATAGTTTAATCTGTCACGCGCAAAAAAACAGATTGTCTGTAACCACTAACAATTTGACATATTTCAATGCAAATCAAATTAGGAATAATCCACCTAACTCAATGACGACGCATTACCTATATACAATGCCTATTATAGGTTACAATAGGTTGCTTACAAATCGTATGGGATTGACCTTTAAGTTAGGGTATCTTAACTCCAATGTAGAAACAGATGAAAATGGCGAATATGATGCTTATTCATGGAACAGCACTTTAAAATTATCAAACCTGCGATATCATTTCGAAGTGGGTGTTTTTGAGCAATTTGAATTATCAAATTTTCTATTCACCGTTTCTGCTGATTTGCCAATTACCTATGTTGTAAAAGAAAATAACTTCTATCAAGAAGAAAATCAGTTTTATTATGATCCAGCAGTTACATTGAAAAAGATTTATGAAAATGCATATGCAAAGTCATTATTATTAGGAATTTTTATGACTGGTAATATCTCCCACAAAATATATAAAAACTTGTACGGAGGGGTAGAATTAGGTATAGGACTTCAAGGGCGTATACAGTTCGGCAAAGCTATCCTAACGGAGAGAATTCAATCAAATCATGGCATCTCAGATGAAAATATCATGGTGATCGACTATAACAAATTTCGCAAGGCAGAATTGGCGATTCGCCCTGCCATAAGTATTTTCTATGCTTTTTAAGTTCATTAGTTGGGAGATGAGATGAGTAGGGTTGGGAGTAAAATTTAAACATAGGAGGGAAGCTATTTTTCCCTCCTATAATGTAATTTTAAACAGAAATGAAGCTTGATAATAGTACACCAACAATTGAAAACAAAGTTTGTGAGCGCATCTAAATACTTTAAGGCTGTAGTGACCATTGGGCTAATTGCATCAGGCTGGCATAGCTATGCACAGAAAAGCTCTTATACAGATCAGTGCGTTCTGTTGGAAGATTTTTTTACCGCTGCGGATTCTAATGCATTTCGTTTTACCAAAATGGCGAAGGATTCTGTTGTCACTATCCTGGATGTCAATGGCCTTTTAAAAGACTGCATTGTTACCGCAATTAGCAATTTTCGACTCAATGTTGTAGATACCGGCACAGAGATTCAAAAAATTAGAAAGAGTGGCATTTTCAGCGCCGACCCGAGCAACAAAAACGTGTTGGTTTTGACAAAGAATAGACTTGGGGGTATAACTGGATTCACCTTATTTCAACCTTACAGTAACTTCAATTATTACTGGGGATTTAAGCAACGAAGAAAGGTGTTCATTCTTAAAAAGCACGGCAGTGGACACTTTTGAATCTTGTTTTCGTGTTATCAGCAATAAAAATACATCTTGCATCCTGATTGCATTTCCCTTTTCTATAAATATTCTTCAATTCTATTTGGATTTAGGAGAACCTAAAAGTAGATTTAACATTTTTTAATTTTAATCGACATTCACTTTATAACTATTTGTAGTATTTATGAGTAAGCTTTTTTTTACTATAGCCATCCTGAGTGCCTCTTTTATGGCGGGAGCACAAACGTGGAATGAATTAGGTGGGACTAATGCCTTAGGTGCGCATGCTGACATATTAGCATTGGCTGTGGATGACTCAAACAATGTATATGCTACCGGCAACATCGAGAATGAACTCGGGTATAAGTACGTAGCGAAATGGAATGGGATAGAATGGATTGGTATGGGCGAAAGAGTTGGAGATGGATGGGGTGGTATCAACAGTTTGATTTTAGATAATGCAAACAGTATTTACGTCGGAGGTGCTTTTGAAAATGATGAAGGTGAGGTTTTTGTAGCTAAATGGGATAGCACAGAATTTGTGCAAGTTGGTGAGGGGTTCAACGACGTTGTTTTGGCTCTTACACATGACAACTCAGATTACATATATGCAGGAGGTGCATTTACCAACGAAGAAGGAGGCCGATATGTGGCCAAATGGGATGGCTTTGAGTGGACACAGCTTGGCGAAGGATTTAGCCCTTACGATGGGATTTATGCCTTAACTACGGACTATTCCGGAAATATCTATGTCGCCGGAAATTTCTTTGATGAAGGGGGATCACACGTAAGAAAGTGGACCGGATTTGAATGGATTATATTAGGTGATGGATTTACAAGATTCTTCGGGGATGCCGCTACAGTCATAAGCTTAGTCGCGGATAGCGCGAACAACATCTATGCTGCTGGCAATTTTATAAATGATGCTGGGAATACATATGTTGCGAAGTGGGATGGTGTGGAATGGACACAAGTTGGGGATGGTTTTGATGATGATATTTATTCGCTCGCAATAGATGACTCGAGCAATATCTATGCTGCAGGTAATTTCAGAAATGAGGATGGGGGAAGATATGTAGCTAAGTGGAATGGCTTAGAATGGACTCAACACGGAGGAACGTTTAACGATTTTATTTTTAATATAGCCTTAGACACGCTCGGCGCTCCATGCATCGGCGGACGTTTCAAAAATAGTTCAGGTAATCATTTTGTAGCGACGTGGGGAGAAGAAAGTGTTTCATATATTGATAGCGTCGTAGTAGGTGTTTTAGACGGAACATCAGCAGTAATTCTCGACCCAGATGGAACGTTACAGCTGGAAGCAGTTGTATATCCCCCAAGTGCAAGCCAGAACGTGATATGGAGCATTAAACCAAATACAGGGGATGCAAGTATTGACATTACGGGAAAGGTTACAGCTATTAGCGACGGGACTGTTTGGGCTGTGACCTTTTCTGAAGAGGATACTACCAAATGCGATTCGATATCTATAACAATATCTAACCAGATTACAGGAATTGAGAATATCAACTTTTCGGACATGAAAATCTACCCAAATCCAACTAATGAGTTTATTATCTTGTCAACGTATGAAAATCATCCAGGTATAGATGTCTTTATCACCGACGTTACCGGAAAGATAGTGGTTTCAAAAAAATTTCCAGCTAATTCCTTAAACAGCGCAAAGGAAATCAATATAATTGACTTAACTGCTGGCACCTATTATCTTCAAATCCAAGGGTCAAACGTAGCCTTTTCTTATAAGCTTGTAAAACTATAATGTATATAAGCATTAAACAAATTGCAAAGCGTATTCAAATGTTTGAATCCAATCTACTCAGCTAATGATGGAAACATGAAAACAAAATCCGCACCGATTATTTCGAGTGCGGATTTTTCATTGATTCAAGTTTGCTTTTCTCTAACCGTTAGCTTCACTTCCCTTCGCACCCAGATTTCTTTGATTTTGTTACCGGCCTCTTCCGGACTGATGCGGATGTAGCGGTAAAAATCGCGCAGGCTTTTATGTCCGCTTATTCTCATAATCAGTTCGACAGGTGTACCGGCAAGGAACTCATTTGTGCAAAACGACCGTCTGCAGGTATGTGACGTAATCCATTCAAATTTATTTTTCTTAACAACAATATCCTGGTTACCCTTTTTGTACGAAAACTTAACTTGCTCGGTTATGCCTGCGTGAAAGCCGACAGTTTTGATATGACGGTTGAATTCCGGATTCGTAGTGGGAGGTACAATCCCTTTGTATTTATTGACCAATATCTCGTAAGCAATGGGCCGTAAGGGCACCACTACCCAAGCATCCGATTTCTTTTGCTTTATCCTGAGCATGTCTCCCCTAATATCTTCCGGCTGGATTGACGAAAAATCCGAGAACCGCAGTCCTGTAAGGCAGCCAAGAACAAGCAGGTCGCGGTAATATTCCAGGTAAGGAGTCTGGTGCAAATCTGTCCTGTAAATACGGGCGATTTCTTCTGAGCTGAGATAGATGGCATCCGCATCTTCACTCACGATTTTAAAGTCAGTAAGGTCAATAGGAGGTATAATTTTGCGACGTGCACGGTCACGAAGGAATATGCGTAGCTGTTTTATTGTCTTGCCGATCGAATTTTGTTTTAGCCCTTTGACAGGAACTTTCTTACGGCGCTGCTCGTAATCATAGGTAAGGAAGTCAACGAAGCTGTCGTAGAAATTATAATCAAAGCAATCAAAAGTGATCTTTTGTCCTTTGAATTGTTCATAGGCCATTAGCAAGCCTTTTGCATTACTGTACACCTTAATCATACCGGGTGTCACTTTGTTTTTCTTTGTATTCATATAGTCATCGAACTGGTCGAAAAAGTCAAGAGACGATGTAGGCCTTAGAGATCTGCTATCTATATGGCCGTCGAAATTTCTGCGGGTTAACTGTGAAACATTGTATGTTACCCTTTCGGTAGTCAATAATTGCTCGGTGTTTGATAACACTTCGTTTATAGAAGCTACATCAAATTCAGGACTGAAAAGCCTTTTTAAATAATCAATGAGGTTCTCCACACCCACCTTAGTCCCATGCTTGATAATGTCTTCTGCCTTACGGGAAAGTTCCAATAGCTTATCGTTTAGTATGTGCACATCCCCGTACACATCAGATAGGCTGTCGGCAATACAGTTTGAACGTTTGTTCCAATGTTTGGGCGGGATAGCGATGCCTGTATTGAGCAATGTCTTCTTATCGTTAGTTCCGCAGTATTGCAGGAAAATAATGCTTGTTCCGTCTTTACGTACTTTAGCTTTCGGACAAATCGGTTTGATTGGTAGCAACATATTTAGTCGAGTTTTTAGTCGAGTAATGTGTCGTCAGGTACTGTAAAGGTCGTTGGTTAAAATCAGACAAAAAGTTTTAAAAAACTGAAAATCATTGATTAATGATTAAGGCGAGTAAAACCCGGTAAAGCTAAAAATGCCTTCTATAGTCCCAGCCGGATCACAAAAAGCGCACTTAGGTGCGCTTTTTTAGTTTAAAATTCTCGTTGAGTATTTGATATTGCTCCCTCGTTTACTCAAAAAAATCAGCTCCTACTCCTAATATTCCCCTATAGTTTTTCGTCTTATTTATTAAGTAACTTTTATCCACCACAATAAAATTCAGAATCGAAAAAACTAATCTATGAACAAAAAACTAACCCTGATGTCGCTTTGCTTTGGCATCGCGATGAGTGCAAACGCACAACAACAGCTATTTCCTATAAAACCGGACCAGGCAAAGCATCTGCGCCTTATAAATAGCATCATACAACGTAACACCGCAACGAAAAACGCGCATCAAAAGCCAACTGCAATACGCCAGCGTGTGATAGCGCAATCTATGAGTGGGGAAGATATGACGGATTCATTCCATTACACCTATTCGAGTACAAAGGGCTCCTACTACGACTACAATAAAATTTTGCAGCCCGGCTACAGTACAGATTTTTTTCCTGAGGAACTACCTATCTTTCTTTCAGCAGAAGTAAACACATCCAAAGATGTACTTGCCGATAATATAGCCACATTCTACACGGGAGAAGAACCAGAAGAATCTATTGCTTACTACAATCTTTCGGGCAGCATTGACTCTTCCATTAAATCATCCGGAGATGACGTAAGAAAGACTTTTGTTACCTATAACGCTGAAGGTCGAATAATAAAGTTTCATCAGGATTTCTTTACTTCCGGTACCTTGAGCGGAGGCAACTTGCGCAAGACTGCCTATTCTGGTAGCGAAATTGTTACCGATTCTACCTTTAACCGGGTAGGAAGCTCGTGGAATTTAACCGGCCGCAGCATTTATAGTTACGATGCGGAGGGCAATATCACTGCACTACAAAAATTCACAACATCTGAAGACTTTTACGAACTATATGAATTTAGATACGATGCCAGCGGACGCCTAAGAGCTACTGAGGGCTCAATGGTTTTGGGCTCAACGTCGATACCTACGGTTACAGATACAGTAGGCTACACTGATGGGATTGACTATATCACTTTTTACCAATATGCTTATTCAGGTGGTTTTGGTGCTTCTGGGTTTCGTCTCTTCCAATACCCTGGTACACACGCAGGTCCGGATTCATTAAGGATTGACAACTTTGACGAAGATGTATGGGTACACCAAGGCACAGGGCACTTTACCTACAACGAATTTGACAATCCCGCGGAACTCGAGTTGATTGCTGCAGAAACTGAGGAAACAGAAGAAGACATGATGGACGTGATGCGATTCTACTACGAAACTTACGATGATGGCGTTTCTTCAACTGACGACGTAACACTCAAAAATCAATTTGGCATCTACCCTAATCCTTTCGTTGACAATTTAAACATTGAATACAAAGGCACAGATAAAGCCCGTATGCAATTGCAACTTTCCGATATTAGTGGTCGCGTAATTTTTAACGGAAACAAGCGATTGAATGCTGGCATCAACACGATTAATCTCCCTCAATTACCTGCCGGAGCCTATATTTTAGTAATCAAAAATGAATTGGGCGCTTCATTTACACAGAAAATCATTCGCAAATAAAACGTAGTTAATAATCGAAAATCAAAAAGTCCATGCTGTATTCAGCGTGGACTTTTTTGGTTAAATAGCCAGTAACACATTATTTCTGACAAGATTAACACAAGTCAGATCGGCTTATTACTTTGTTTACAAATGACTTACAACAAACGAGCGCACGAAATATCAGGCATTAGGCAAACTTTAAGAATACTGAACATCTGTTCAGTATACATGAACATATATTTGATAAAATATTGAATATTGCTATTTTCTTGAACGTATGTTAATAGCAGGTTTCAACAATCTCTAACCCAAAAGCAAAATGTTATGAAGAAAAAAATCATGTCAGGCTTCGCTGCTACATCAATGTTAGCCATCGTAGGATTTAGTTCGTCTTGTAAAGATGATGAGGAAAAGGCTAAAAATAATTTGATTGGTACCTGGGATGTGAGCTATATCGCATCTGACGATAATGTAAATGGCGCGCTGGATGAAGATGAGAAAGAAATAGTGCCCGACACGGCTGCATTCACTTTTACATTTAAAGATGGTGGCAGCGGCGAAACTGTGATAACACCATCAAAAGCCAGTGGTGTGAGCACGACCGTTCCATTTACATGGTCGATGAATAATGATGCTACAACAGTAACGATTACTGCTGCCGGCGACGTAAATGTGGTGGACATTATTACGCTGAACAACAGCACGTTTAACGGCGTGTATGGAACAGGCAAAGATAAAACATGGATTTACGCTACTAAATAACCTATTAATAATATTTAGAAAAAGCTGCCAGAATCAACTATTCCGGCAGCTTTTTAAATTGCCTTTTGCAGCCCTCGAATAGACGTTTGAAATACTTATTTGCAAATATTTAAAAAACTATAGATAAGGATAGCTGTACCTTTGCGGGCGAATACCCGTCATACAAGTAGCATGAATATTGAGCAAAATATCGACCACACCATTCTTAAACCTACCACTACTATTTCCGATGTAGGCCAACTTTGCAAAGAAGCTTTGGAACACCAATTTGCAGCGATATGTGTACCACCCTATTTTGTTGCTGAAGCTTCGAAATTACTTGCGGGAACAAGTGTGAAAGTTGCTACCGTAATCGGTTTCCCATTTGGATATAGCAGTATTGCAGCTAAAGAAACTGAGGTAAGACAGGCCATCGCTCAAGGTGCTGATGAGTTGGACATAGTTATCAATCTGGCGGCGCTTAAAGCAGGCGACTGGGACTATTTATCGAGCGAAATCACTACCCTGTTGCAACCTATTCGCTTACATCGAAAAATAGTTAAAGTAATCATTGAAAGTGGCATACTAATTGATAATGAAGTAATACATTGTTGCGAATTATATGCAAAGCATAAAGTTGACTACGTAAAAACCTCGACCGGCTATGCCGAAAAAGGTGCAGAAACAGCTACAGTAGCACTAATGCGTAAACACCTGCCTGCTGAAATAAAGATAAAAGCATCGGGCGGTATTCGTACCTTTGCTTTTGCAAAAGAACTGATTGATGCAGGAGCAGCGCGCATTGGCGCATCGGCCGGAGTAGCAATAGCTGCCGAGGCGCGTGCCCACAGCGATAAATAGCAGCAGTATATTATTTGCCATTGTGCTTAATCAATATTATTAATTCTTTTCTCTCATGAAATACATTTTACTGGCTATTTTCACTTGTATCGGCAGCCTGTTACATGCTCAAGGCATCGACGAAGCGACTACCGCCTCCAACGAAAATCCTATCAATATCCATGCAGACCCAAGGCTGGATGTGGTAGTAAAAAAAGCCGAAAATAGCGAACCGGTTATCAGAAGGTCTTACAAAACCAAGGGTTTCAGAATACAGATATATAACGGGAGCGACCGCGCAAAAGCCACTCAGGCAAAAGTAAAATTCATGAAGCTATTTCCTGGTCTGAGGTCGTACCTGGTGTACAATGCACCTAATTTCAGAGTACGCGTTGGCGATTTTCGCAATCGCAAAGAAGCGCAGGATTTATACAACCGCCTCGCACCGCACTTCAATCCCCGCATGATTGTACCGGAAGTAATTACCGTTAGTCCGAAGAAAGTAACCAATGATAAATAGCATAAAAACCAAAACCGAAGCACTATATCCCGAGTTATTGCGCATCCGTCATCATATACACGCGCATCCCGAACTCTCTTTTCAAGAATACTACACATCGGCATTTATAGCTGCCGAACTCGATAAAATAGGTGTTTCTTACCAGTCTGGTCTTGCCGGCACTGGTATTGTGGCTATTATAGAAGGCAAAAATCCAGGCAAACGCTGCATTGCACTGCGTGCTGATATGGATGCATTGCCTATTACAGAAGCAAACGAAACCGAATATAAATCTCAGAATATAGGCGTAATGCACGCTTGTGGGCACGATGTACACTCCACCTGCTTGCTGGGTGTGGCTAATTTGCTACATTCCATGCGCGAAGAATTTGAGGGTACTTTCAAGCTCATCTTTCAGCCCGGAGAAGAAATGCATCCAGGTGGTGCAAGCCTGCTGATTAAAGAAGGCGTGCTTGAAAATCCGAAACCGGAAGCTATTTTAGCCCTGCATGTATATCCGCATTTACCGATGGGTGTTGTGGGCTTTAAAGAAGGTCAGTATATGGCCAGTTCAGATGAAATACACATTCAGGTAAATGGCAAAGGCGGCCATGCTGCTATGCCACACCAGACAATTGACCCGGTGGTAATCGCTGCGCAAATCATAACAGCCCTACAACAAGTCGTTTCCCGCAAAAACAATCCGCTGATGCCGACGGTGCTTTCTTTTGGCAAAATCAGTGGCGGTAATACCCACAATGTGATACCTGATAAAGTAGAAATATGGGGAACGCTGCGCACATTTGATGAAAAATGGCGCGATGAAGCTTGTACGCTGATTCGCAAAATAGCCATGAATACCGCCGAAGCCTTTGGCGCAACAGCCGATGTGCATATTCCCGAAGGTGGCTACCCCTCCCTTACCAATAATCCCGAACTCACAAGACTTGCCCGTGGATTTGCCGAAGGCTATTTAGGCGAAGACAAAGTGAAAACACTCGACTTAAGAATGGCTGCCGAAGATTTTAGCTTCTATACTTTACAAGCTAAAGGCTGCTTTTTCCGTTTGGGTACGAGTGATAACAACGAGCGCTTTACCGCACCCGTTCACAACGCTCATTTCGACATAGACGAAAATGCACTGAAAGTAGGCACCGGCCTTATGACCTGGATTGCGTTGAATGTTATGGGGTATTCGTAGGCGTTGTAGGCACGGGTATTATTTATTCATTTCGCTTAGCAAGTCTATTTTCAAAATTTTTGCACTATCTCGCTTTGTCATCCTGAACGAAGCGCAGCGGAGTGAAGGATCTTCTGAACTGAACTAAATTATAGATACTTCGGTTGCTGCGTAGACCTCAGTATGACATGGAACGTGGATTACTGCGTGAGAACTAACGCTGGCTTAAAACAATACACACAAAATACTCGCGCATCTCGCTTTGTCATCCTGAACGCAGCACAGCGGAGTGAAGGATATCTGAACTGAACTAAATTATAGATACTTCGGTTGCTGCGCAGACCTCATTATGATAACGGAACGTAGATTACTGTGTGAGAATTACTGCTGGCTTAAAACAATACACACAAAATACTCGCGCATCTCGCTTTGTCATCCTGAGGTCTGCGCAGCGGAGTGAAGAATCTTTATAAAAGTATACCTAAGCATCTACCTACCGTTTTCCAATCTATACCTCACAAAAAAACGGGAGCAATAATTGCTCCCGTTTTTCTATAAATAGTGTCTATCTTATTTATTTAAAACCAACTTAGTTGATTGTAAAATCTTACCGTATTTATCACGAGCGATTACCATGTAAATACCTTGAGGTTGCTCGTTAAGATTGGTAAATACAATCTCTGCATTTTTATCAACCACTGGCTGGTCAGCTATTTTACGACCAATCAGATTTACTAATTCCACTTTCTCCACATCGTTTTTCAACGCTGCCGAAAGGCGGATATAAGCAACAGAATTGGTAGGTACCGGGTAAACAGAAATAGTCTTTTCCTGATTGCCAAAGATAACTTTTTGCTCGTTATTTTGCTGTGCCACCGAGTCGCTGCTAAAGCCGCAAAGGCCAGCAACCATCAGTAAAACAAGAGAAATATTGTATAGAGATTTCATAAAAAACAAAGGGTTTAATGCGTGTTCGGAATAATACTTTTTATACTTAACCGAATTTGAATTATAACAAAGATATACATTACATTTTATCTTTCATAATTTTCTTTCGGGAAGAAACAATTAAATAACAGCATGTCATTCAAAGCTTCTTACATCAATAAGAACAAATGTCGTACCAAAAGTTTAAACCGGACACAATAATCCCTATAAAGATTCGTTATGCCGCGATTTTATGCGCCAAATTCAGGGTACATTTCAAATCCGCCCATAAATTCGTTCACTTCGCCACGCACTTTGGCAATTAATTGCTCATCATCCGGGGCAGAAAGTACACGGTCGAGCCAGCCTACCACTTGTGTCATGTCATTTTCTTTCAATCCACGTGTAGTAATGGCAGGAACGCCCACACGAATACCAGAAGTAACAAACGGACTCTTGTCGTCGAATGGTACCATGTTTTTATTCAGCGTAATATCTGCTTTCACAAGGGTATTTTCCGCTTTTTTACCGCTGATATTTTTATTTCTCAGGTCGATTAGCAACAAGTGGTTGTCAGTACCGCCCGACACGATGTCATAACCCTTTTCAAGAAAAGCACCTGCCATAGCTTGCGCGTTCTTAATCATTTGCGCAGCATATTGCTTGTACTCATCTTGCTGAATCTCAAAAAATGAAACTGCCTTAGCCGCTATTACGTGCTCCAGCGGACCGCCTTGCAAGCCCGGAAATACCGATAAATCTAGCAATTGGCTCATCATGCGAATATCTCCCTTAGGTCCTTTAATGCCCCATGGATTTTCAAAATCATTTTTCATCATGATAATACCGCCACGAGGCCCGCGCAAAGTTTTGTGCGTGGTAGAGGTTACAAAATGGCAATGGTCGAATGGAGAATTAAGCAAGCCGGCGGCTATTAATCCTGCTGGATGGGCTATATCGGCCAGTACAAGTGCATTTATTTTATCGGCTACTGCACGAATGCGTGCGTAGTCCCAATCGCGGCTATATGCAGATGCGCCGCAAATAATCAATTTAGGTTTTACTTCCAGTGCTTTCTTTTCCAGTGCATCATAGTCCACACGGCCATCTTCCTGACGTACGCCGTAGTGATGCGCCTCGTATGCTTTGCCCGAAAATGTAACTGGAGAACCATGCGTAAGATGTCCGCCCATGCTCAGGTCCAGGCCTAATATTACATCGCCGTGTTGCAATGTAGCAAACTGCACGGCTGTATTAGCCTGCGCGCCGCTATGCGGTTGCACGTTTACATAATCCACGCCAAATATTTCTTTAGCACGGTCAATCGCCAGTTGTTCGCTCTTATCCACCACCTCGCAGCCGCCATAGTAGCGCTTTCCCGGATACCCCTCGGCATATTTATTCGTCATTACATTGCCCATCGCCTGCATTACCTGCATACTGGTAAAATTTTCGGAGGCAATCAACTCCAATCCGCGACGCTGGCGCGTCAACTCTTCATGTATTAATTCAAAAATCCGGGTATCTCTTTGCATGTTGTTGTGTTTGGGAAAAGGCATTAAGCAAGCTAAAGCCTGTTGAAAATATTGATTAAACAGAAATGGTTATCGGGGCGTAAAATTATAGTTTATATAGCAGAAAAAAAACCGCTGTACTTTATTAAAAAACACAGCGGATAAAATTGCAAAAATCGGTTGAGGCTATTCTGGTAATTGCCTTTGCTTTAAAGTACTTTTTAAAACGACAAGCCCTGCAATGCCCGCCAGTAGCGAACTCAACAAAATAGCCAGTTTGGAATTATCGATAATGCTTGCTTTGTCAAAAGCCAGTAGCGTAATGAATATAGACATGGTAAAACCTATGCCACCCAAAATGCCTGCGCCAAAGATGCTGTTCCAATTAAGGTCAATTGGCAATTTGCAAATGCCCGCTTTCACAGCGATAAACGATAGCAGCAATATGCCCAAAGGCTTACCCACAAGCAATCCAACGGCTATACCCAGGCTATAATTTGACGTGAGCGATTGGAAAGATGCAGCATTTAAAACAATGGCGGTATTGGCTAAAGCAAACAGAGGCAGTATGATAAATGCTACAGGTTTGTGCAAAGCATGCTGCAAAATAGCTGAAGCAGATTGGGGATTGCCTTTGCTATATGGAATGGCAAAAGCCAGCAACACACCGGTAATAGTAGCATGCACACCAGAATGTAACATGAAATACCACATAGCCACACCTGCAATGAGGTAAGGAATGAGATTGTTTACACGTAACTTTTTAAGCAAGAATAAAGAGACCCAAATACCCAAGGCAATGAATAAATTAGTCCAAAATAGTGCTTTAGAATAAAATATAGCGATGACCAAAATAGCGCCTAAATCGTCTATTACTGCAAGCGCCGTGAGAAAGACTTTTAAGGATGTCGGTACCCTATTTCCCAATAACGACAATATGCCCAGCGCAAATGCAATGTCGGTCGCCATGGGAATACCGGCTCCAGATTGGGTATTGGTTCCGAAATTGAATAATAGAAAAAGTGCTGCGGGAAAAAGCATTCCGCCGATAGCACCGAAAATAGGAAGCAACGCATTTTTGACATTGGCGAGCTGACCTTCATACATTTCGTGCTTTAGTTCCAATCCTATGAGCAGAAAAAATATAGCCATCAGTCCGTCGTTGACCCAATGCTCGAGACTATTACCTGCTATTTGAGTGTGCCAAAAAGCTTGATAGGACTGACCAAAAACGCTATTTGCAATCAACAGCGAAATAGCGGTACAGAAAATCAAAACCAGACCGCCCGATTTTTCACTGTTTAAAAAGTCTTTGAATAGTTTGGTCATGCGGGTTGGTTTGGATTACTTGCTTAAAAATCTGAGCAGCAGCATATAGCTTACGCATGTTTATTCAATTGGATTGCCATTCAGCTTGACATACCTTTCGACTCCGTTGCTCTGCCCATCATAATAAGTGTCAATTTCCAAAGTATCGTTCGCAAATGTGAAGTAAGAAATTCCTATCCCCTCTTCAGAAACTGTATGAAGCTTATACCTACCGTCTTTCAACTCGCAGAAAGTATAACCAGGCTGACAACTAACATAAAGCCACTTATTTACTGTGTCGATATCAAAGTTATTAGCAACAAATTTTCTACGATACACGATGCAATTATCAGGATTGAAACAGTTATAGGAGTAAAGCTGTATTACAGATGAATATTGTTGTCCTGATTGAACTTCGTTCAAACGGTCATCAATGTTCTCAATTTCGCCCCAAAAAAAGCTATCCATATTGCTTTTAAAAGTTTCAAAAGACTGTGGTAATGCCGATATTGTATTAAACAAGAAGAAAATAGGTAACAAACAAATCTTTAATAAAAATTTCATTTTTTCTTCGTTTTGGATATTCAATCTACACCATAATCCTCAGTAAAAGACTTATTGGGAGCAATCTCGAAATAATCAACACCAATAACATCCACAACAATCCCAGCTACGGCAACATAAATTTCATACTGCGATTTTATTTTTTCAACCTTAATCAGCAATTTATAATTTTTTGCGCAAACTGCATCAATATAATCCTCTACTGTCAACTCGTTCCAATTATACTTTGGAGTCCAAAGAATAGGCCTTAAAATTTTTGCAAGTAAGCTTGATTTAGATTTACTGTAGTCTGTAATTTCTGGGGTTTCCAAACATAGGTCATCGCTTACTACCAACTTGAAGCCAGGCTCTCCGAGTAACAAATAATCTGAAATTCTATCTTTTAATTGGATTTCAGTTGCTATCTCTTTCCTCTTTACTATTGCATTCCTGAAAGCTATAAAAATGACTTGCTGTAGCTCCTTATCTTCTGACCTAATTTCTAAATGTTCAGAAATAGTATCGACCAAATTCTGAATAGTAGATATGTTCTCCGCTTGCGCATCCGGGATACGAATGTTGAAAAACTTTTCGTTCTCCGCTAACAACTCAATACCATCTAAGCCCATATCTTATTGCTTGCGATTTGAAATCAAATTATGAAGTACATCCCTACCCTCTCCACTCATCTCTATGCTTACGCAATGGATGGTCTTTGGATTTATTAAAAATCATCTGCCCTTTTTTTACGCCGCTGCGCAGTTCTTTCTGTTTTTCTTCGGGCAAATGGAAAATATCTGTACACGCCTGACTACAACATTTATCGTACTTGGCAGCGCAGGCTTCACATTGAATAAATAGCAGGTGACAGGCTTCGTTGGCGCAGTTGGTATGCGTATCGCAGGGTTGTCCGCATTGATGGCATTGGGCAATCACATCTTCCGAAATGCGCTCCCCCAGCCGTTCATCAAACACAAAATTTTTGCCTATAAATTTTACCGGCAATCCTTCTTCCTTTGCGCGGCGCGCATATTCTATAATACCGCCTTCTACGTGAAAAACATTTTTGAAACCATTGTGCAGCATATAGGCACTTGCCTTTTCGCAGCGAATACCGCCGGTGCAGTACATCACAATGTTTCTGTCCTTGGCATCTTTCAACATTTCGGCTGCCATAGGTAATTGCTGCTTGAAAGTATCAGAGGGAATTTCAATAGCATTTTCGAAATGGCCCACTTCGTACTCGTAGTGGTTGCGCATATCTACAATAATCGTGTCGGGGTCTTCTGTAATTTTATTGTAATCGGCTGCTTTTAAGTATTTACCTGTCTTTGATGGATCAAAATCCGGATCTTCAATTCCATCTGCCACTATTTTAGGGCGCACTTTAATGCGCAGTACCCAAAAAGATTTACCATCATCATCTACCGCTATATTCATCCTGATGCCGTCCAGCGCAGGGTCGGCTGCATATACAGCAGCACGAAATTCTTCAAAAAGATTCGCAGGGACACTTACCTGTCCGTTAATACCTTCGGCAGCAACATATATGCGCCCAAAAACATTCAGATTTTTTAAAGTGATGTACAGATTGTCGCGAAAAGCCTGCGGGTCAGCAATCTGAAAATAGCGGTAAAAGGAAACTGTTGTACGTGGCTCGGTCTCGGCCAGCATACGGGCTTTCAGTTCCTCGTTAGAAATGCGGTTGTGTAACACTGGCATGGTGAACCTTCCTTTATTCTTTTAAGAGGTAATAAAAATGAGTTTGCAAAGTTAAACAATTGGCTAAATATACTGAAATCGGCTATTGAGGCTATATCTGCAATATGCTTCGGGCAATCCCCATTCAAATATTGTACTTTTGCGCCCATGCAACGGCCTACCGTACATCCGGCATCGCTGGAAATCAAAGACTACAACTATCATCTGCCTGATGAAAAAATAGCACGTTATCCATTGGAAGAGCGCGATGCATCGCGCCTGCTTATTTATCAGGGAAATATTAAAGAAGATATTTACCGCAATATAGCCGACTATATTCCGCAGCAATCGCTATTGGTGTTTAACCAAACGCGTGTGGTAAATGCCCGGCTATTGTTTCAAAAGCCTACGGGTGGCAAGATAGAAGTATTTTGCCTGGAGCCGGATGCGCGCTATGCAGATGTGCAAACAGCCATGAGCCAGCAACAACAGGTGTACTGGAAATGTCTGGTAGGCGGCGCGGCAAAATGGAAGTCAGGACAGGTATTAGAATTAAACGTACCATCGCTTGATATTACACTATACGCTTCGTTGGAAACCAAAGCAGCAGGCTATTTTATATTAAAAATCAGTTGGAATACCAGCCTGACTTTTGCAGAAGTATTGCAACATGCAGGTGCTATTCCGTTGCCGCCTTATCTTAATAGAGATGCAGCGCAAAGCGATGAAGAGCGCTACCAGACTATGTTTGCACGTGAAGAAGGCAGCGTGGCTGCACCAACAGCAGCATTGCATTTTACGGATAACATTCTGCAATCGTTGACTCTAAAGGATATCAGCACGTCTCTATTGACTTTGCACGTAGGTGCCGGTACTTTTCGTCCGGTAAAAAGTGATACCATGGAAGGGCATGATATGCATGCAGAGTGGATAGAAATCACGCCGGATTTGCTAAAAAAATTAATCCAGCAAAAAGAGGCTGCACTTCCAATTGTAGCCACGGGCACCACCACCGCCCGTACGCTCGAAAGCCTTTACTGGATAGGCATAAGACTTTTGCAACAGGATGATTTTTCGTTTTCGGAAATAGCTGTTCCACAATGGTTTCCTTATGAGCAGGACATGAATGCAAGCAGCGCTGATGCACTAAAAGCGGTGCAACAATACATGCTTGACAAAAACATTTCAAGATTAGTAACACGTACACAAATCATTATAGCACCGGGCTATGAGTTTAAAATAATAGATGCACTCATCACAAATTTTCATCAGCCACAATCTACCCTTTTGCTGCTGGTATCTGCATTGGTAGGCGAAGCCTGGAAAGAAATTTATGATTATGCATATAAAAATGATTTCCGTTTTTTAAGCTACGGCGATGGAAGTCTTCTTTGGGCAAATAAATAAATCAACAATGCCCTTTAATTAATCAAACAGCATGACCAACTATCCGGTACAATACCAGAAAATATTATTTGACGCAGTAAACATAGCCTATATCGACGAAGGCACAGGTCCGCAAACTATTTTGTTTGTGCATGGACTCGGACACTCCTACATCGGCTGGCTAAAAAACATTGATTACCTAAAACAATACTATCGCTGTATTGCCATCGACCTGCCCGGAAACGGCCGCAGTTCTTCGGGCGAATACCCCTACAGCATGGTATTTTTCACAGAATGTATTCAAGCCTTTATCAAGGCTAAAAACCTGAGTGATGTATACTTGTGCGGCCATTCTATGGGCGGACAGATATCGCTGACCATGGCACACAAATACCCTGAAAGCCTGAAGGGGCTTATATTGTGCGCTCCTGCCGGCTTTGAAGAGTTTAATGATTGGGAAAAGAGCCTTTACCGCAATACCATGTTCTTTGTAGATATGGTAAGCAATGAAGAAAATAGCTTGCGTAAGGCAGTGCAAAACAGCTTCTACATCATGCCGGACACAGCGCCTGCGCTGGTACAGCAATTGGTAGACTTGATGAAAATGCAGGACAAAGCACATTATCGTAGAATGCTGGAAGCCTGTATCAGTGCCATGCTCGATGAGCCCGTGTATGCTTCGCTTGGTGATTTGAAGATGCCGGTATTGGTTATCTTTGGTGAGCGCGACAATATGATTCCAAACAGATTTATACACCCTATTACTACGAGCAAACTTGCTGAAATAGCGGTGGGTAAATTTCCGAATGCGGAGTTGCGGATGATAGCACAGTGCGGGCATTTTGTACAATGGGAAAAGGCACCGCAGGTAAATGGATTGATACGCAGTTTTGCAGCTAATTAGTTACTATATATCAAATTGAAATTTGGAAAAATCAATCAATATATCCAATCTGCAAAAGCACTACAGTGGGGCCGAAATGCCCGCGCTGCAAGGCTTGTCGCTTTCTTTTGACAAGGGAATAATAGCGGGTTTGCTGGGGCCGAATGGTGCCGGCAAAACCACCACTATTTCTATATTATGTGGATTGGTAAGCGCTGACGGCGGCACTGCTACGGTATGTGGTCTTGATTGCCATACCAACATCAAAACGATACAAAGACGCATTGGCGTGGTGCCGCAACAGATTGCGCTATACCCGCAGCTTTCTGCCGTAGAAAACCTGGAATATATAGGCCGCTTGTATGGCATCAACCGAAAGATTTTAAAAGAAAGAATCATGATGCTGCTGGAGCGTTTTGGCTTGCATACACATGCTAAAAAGCGCATAGGCAATTATAGCGGAGGTATGAAGCGCAGAGCGAATATTATTGCCGGCTTGCTGCATGAACCGGAGCTACTCATTCTCGACGAACCAACTGCAGGCGTGGACGTACAATCCCGCGCAATGATTCTTGATTTTTTAAAGCATTATAACGAAGAGGGTAAAACTATTTTGTACACTTCGCATTTATTAGAAGAGGCAGAGCGCATGTGCCACGATGTGGCTATTGTGGACCAAGGGAAATTGATCATTCAGGGTTCGCCACAAGCACTGATAAATAGTGCGCAGGATTGCGCCAATCTGGAAGAGGTATTTCTTCATTATACAGGCAGACCAGTAAGAGAATAGATGACGGAGCGCAAGATTAATATCAATAAGCAGATTCAGCGAAACAGGTTTTCGAAGTACTTTGTACAGAAAGCCAACAACTTCAGGCCACCGGGCTTCGAGGGCTATTCTGTTTATGAAATAGCTGCGTCAATTTTCAAAAATATACAGGAGAAAAGATTTGCAGAACGCGCAGCCGCTATCTCCTATAATTTTCTGATGGCAATACCCCCTACCCTTATTTTTCTTTTTTCACTCGTTCCGTTTTTGCCATTGGAAGATGTAGAAAAAACAATTCTGAGTTCTATTCATACGCTATCGCCAAACGAAGGATTATTCAAATCAGTTAGTTCTATCGTTTACGATTTTATGAATACCAAGCAAAGGGAGATTCTCTCTATTGGTATCTTGTTTACACTATTTTACTCCAGCAATGGTATGATGGGTATTATTCGCGCGTTTGACCATCGTGTTACCGAAGCACATGTGTGGCGTACGGGATTGGCACGACGTTGGAAAGCGATAAGGCTTACATTAATGCTGATTGTATTTACGCTGATAAGCCTTGGTATTCTTGTGATTCAGAGTAAGGCATTGGACGAATGGATTCTGCAAGTTACAGGCAATACCACCGTCGTTAAAGTAATAGGCTGGCTTGTGATTGTGCTGATTATCTATTTTACCATCTGCATCATTTACACCTATGCACCATCTTTGCAACGCAAAATAAAGTTCTTTTCTGCCGGTTCCTTTCTGGCCACTATTTTGTTTATCGGAATTTCTTACGGCTTCTTTTTCATCGCATCTAACTTTGTAAACTACAACAAAGTGTATGGTTCTATCGGTACGCTGATGATGTTTATGATATGGATGTTTATTACCGCCATGGTAATACTGATAGGCTATGAGATTAACATTGCCATCATGCTAAAAGAGTTGAAAGAAGAAGAAAAAGAAGCGGAAGCCGAAGCAATTGACTAATACAGCAACCTTACTTTTATAGTCTCTTTAATATCTTTCAATAATTCTGTTGCTTGTTTGGATAGCTTTTTGTCTATATCCAATACCACGTAGCCTATATCCTCATTGGTTTTCAGGTATTGCCCTATAATATTTACACCATGGTCAGATAGTTGTGTATTGATAGCGCCCAGCACACCAGGTACATTATGGTGAATATGCAAAATACGGTGCGCACCACCCACAGGCGGCAATGCCAATGCCGGCACGGAATGCGAGCCAAAGCTCACTCCTTTCTCCAGATAATTAAATAGCTTATTACTTACATCGAGGCCTATATTCTGCTGCGCCTCTTCGGTACTGCCGCCTATATGTGGCGTGAGGATAACATTAGGCAAACCTTGCAATGGAGAGAAAAAAGCATCGCCATTCTTCTCGGGTTCAACGGGAAAAACATCGGCTGCAACACCACGCAAATGCCCCGATTTTAAAGCATCTGCTACATGCTGCGGTTGCATTACTTCGCCGCGCGCACAGTTGATTAATATTGCTCCTTTCTTAAAAAATTTCAGGCTTTGCTTATTGATAATATTAGCCGTTTGCTCGGTTGCTGGTACGTGCAAAGAAACGATATCGCTACGCTTCAACATATCCTTTAACGTCTTCGCATCGGTGGCATTTCCCAAAGGCAATTTAGTTTCTATATCGTAATACAGCACTTTCATACCTATCGCTTCGGCCAGCACACTTATTTGCGCGCCTATATTGCCATAGCCAACAATACCAAGGGTCTTACCACGTAACTCGTAACTCCCCGTTGCTTCTTTCATCCATATTCCCTGATGTGCTGCGGTATTTTTATCGGTGACGCGGCGCATCAACATAATAGACAAGCCCAACACCAACTCAGCTACGCTACGGGTATTACTGTAAGGTGCATTAAACACAGCTATTCCGTATTCTTTTGCCGCTTCCATATCCACCTGATTGGTGCCTATACAGAAGCAACCAATCGCCTGCAACTTAGGCGCTGCTTTTAATACAGCTTCTGTAACTTTTGTTTTAGAGCGAATACCCAGAATATGCACGTCCCGCAAGGCTTTTATCAACTCGGCCTCACCCAATGCACCCGACATTTGTACTACATGTTCGTAACCATGCTCATTAAAAATGCGCACCGCCTGTTCACTGATATTCTCCAGAAACAGTACTTTAATTTTTTCTTTAGGATAACTTGTTTGCATATAGCTTGACGTTAATTAGCGCACTGCTTTCCATACCAGCGCTGCGTTGCAGCCACCAAATCCGGAGGCAGTCTTCAGTAAATAGTCATAGTGGGCGGTTGCGGTTTGCTGTTGTACGTTTACTGGTTCGGGTACGCCTATATGCTCATAATTTGGCGAAGCCAAAAGTGTATTTTGTTGCATTGCCATATTAGCAACAATAGACTCAATTACACCTGCAGCACCTAATGTATGGCCAATATAGCCTTTCAAACTATGCAAAGATGCATGTGCTACGCCAGCTATATTAAGCGCTTTAGATTCCATCTCATCGTTGTAAATAGTCGCAGTACCATGTGCAGAAATAGCGGCTATATCTTTAGGTAGGATATTGGCTTCATTAATGGCAGATGTAATAGCAGCGGCCAATTCAGCGCCTGTGCGCGATGGTCCGGACAAATGATTGGCATCATTAGTTAAAGCGCCGCCAGCTAAAATAGCTATCGGCTTATCCGTTTCATTTAGTTCTTTGGAAAGAACGATACAGGCGGCAGCTTCGCCTAAATTGATGCCTTGCCTATCTCTGTCAAAAGGGCGGCAAAAGCCTGGAGCCACAGCCTGAAAGGAACGGAAGCCATCGAGTACAAAACCAGTAAGCCTGTCGGCGCCTATTACCACTGCATGCTTGTATTTGCCTGCATCTATCATTCGCTTCGCAGTCAGCAAAGCCATCGAGCCGGATATGCAAGCGTTGGAAACGACAACAGGCTTATTCGGATTTTTGAAATAGCCGGCAATAGTTGCAGCGCTATGATACAGGTAAATATACTTGTCTTCTCGCTCGCCCAGCCATTCTATATTTCCTTTGGTAGAAGAAAATACAAATACACAATCGCTCGATTGCAGGTCGATTGAAATTGTACGCATCGCATCCTCAACGGCTATTACACACATTGCTTCCAATGGACTCAAATCGGGCATTGCCCTAAGCAAATCCAACTGTCCGGCATGCAACGCGCTTCCGTAAAAGGTACTGCCATCGGCAGCTTCAATCTGTCGGATGGCTATTTCGCCATTTGCAATCGCCTGGAACGCTGCTGAGGCAGTATTTCCATAGGGACTAAATATGCCGGATGAAAGATGATATACGGGTTTCAAAAATAGATAGGAATTTTACTGTAGAAATATTTTAAACTCGGCCTCTGCAAGCTTTTGGCCATTGCAAGTCACTGTTGCTGTAACAATGCTTGCGTTCATTATTTTAGTTACATAACTAACTTGGGTATTGATGGTGCTTCCTACTTTAGGCAGGCTGTAAATTTGCAAACCTTTTATAGCACCAATAAAGCCAACAGGAGGCGCTTCGCCATTATCCGCAGCCTGCTTGCCGGTACCAGCGGCTGCCGTTTGGGCCATATTTTCAATGAGGCCGGATTCTGTAAAGACGTCATTTTCTACAAATAGATGACCTGCCTTTATGTGAAATGAAGTCTCTGCGCCGGCGTCGTCTGCACGCAACAAATCATCTATCATTACAAAAGGCGGCGCCTGTGGTATATATTGCATAGGGTTATTCTTAAAGCAAATAGCTATCGCCAAAAATCAAAATAGTTAAACCATTGCTCCGGGTATTGTTTTACTTTTTCTTCGAGTAAAGCTACATAATCTTCGAGCATTCTATTCACTCCCTCCATGCCGCGCCCCTCATATAATTTGGGCGGATGCCCGTAAAAATGGTATTTGTACTTCGATTCTTTAAATGCAAAAACAAAACATACGGGTGCTCTCAACTTACTCGCCAGCACAAATGGCCCTAAAGGAAATTTGGCATTCTTACCTAAAAAATCATGTTCTATCGTCCTGTTACCCTCCACATACCGATCAGCATGCAGGCATATCAATTCATTGCGTTGCAAGGCTGCACTCATCTCGTAGATATGGCTTAGGTCTTCGCGGATATAAATAATGTTGAACGTTTTAGGGCCGGTAACCTTATCGAGATATTGCTTAATCTGCGCCGCCTCGCCATCATACATCACAATATTTATAACAGAATCCAAACGCTGCAATAGATGACCGGCCAGCTCGTAATTGCCTAAATGGGCGCTCACTAAAATGCCGCCTTTTCCGCCATCAGCCAACTCATTCAGGTAGTGACCGCCCGTGCGGTCAACAGTGAATTTATGTTTGAGCCCGCTCATCACTACTATTTTATCAATAATAGACTGACCAAAAACATAAATATTTTTTCGAATGTAGCGGTTCGTTTTGGCAGCGTCAAAGCCAAGCCGGCTGTACAATTGGCGCAATGGCCTTGTTGCCGACGGAACAAATAAAATATAGTACCAAGACACAAACCGGAGCAGAAAATAGGCAGGTGTTACGCCGCCTATTTTCAACAATGCAATAAATATTCCATAGCCCAGCTTGTTACCTCTGGAACGCCCATCCCATGCGGTTACCATTAGTGCTTCAATTCCAGTTTATCGCCCTTTAGTTCAAAGTCTTTAGGGTAATCGTTATAACTCCATTTGCCTATTACGGTACCGCCTTTAATCAGCATCAATCCAGGATTGCTGCGCATAGCAGTTTTGCACACTGTTGCATCCAGCTTGAATGCATCCGCAGGCAAACCATGTTTCTTCTTAAATGCTTCTGTTTTATCCTGGCTATTTGCAGACAGAATATAGAAGCCAACTTTCTCGCCCTGGAAAGCGCGCGCCATCAGCTTTTTGATTCGGTCCATATTCTTTACGTCCGCATTATCCGTATCTTTTACAAAGAACAGAAAGTTGTAACCCGGCTCTTTTAATAGAGACTCAGTATAGTCCGTATCGTCATAGCCCAGTACTTCAAAGTCGGTGATAGCAGGCGTTGCGTTCCCTTTTTCTACTAGGGTAACTTTTGATTCGATAATAGTTTTAGCCCATAAAGTTGAATCGGCCATGTAAGTATCCTGGTCTACCTCTTTCTTTTGTCCATTCTCTTCATACACCATCATTGTTTTAAATACATCTGGTTTTGAGCCCGGAGGAACCTGCATTTTTTCCCAAAGATTGTTACCCACTTTGTAAGGCAGGCAATCTACAAATGGCAAATGCTCCAGCGCCCACCATTGAATAAATACCGAGAAGAAAAGGGAAAGAATAAGTATGGAAGTGCCGATGGGCCTGCGAAACAGCGGACGGATGTATTTTTGCGCAAGCAATAATATAACCACCAGCACCAGCAATATAATATCTTTTATAAAACTTTGCATAGCGGTAAGCGGAATGCAATCGCCAAAACAACCACACTTCAACTCGCGCTGATTGACCGCTTCGTACCAAATAGCGTAGCCGGTAAGAAAGGTAAAAAATATCATCAACAATAATAGCAGTACCGAAAACAACCGAAACGCATAACCCAACAATAAGGCAACACCGGCTATAATTTCAAACACAATCATAGCGATAGAGAAGCCCAAAGCGTAAGGCGCCAATCCGTCGATATGCCATAAGTCAAAAAACTCCTGCATCTTGTAAGCCAGACCAGATGGGTCATTTGCTTTAATCAAACCGGAGAAGATAAACAATACCCCTACCAGAATACGGATAAGCTGCAATGCATAATATCCGCCGCCTTTGGGTGCTGTATTAATTGTAGATGGTGCGTTCATTTTACTAAAAGATTAATGATTAACAGACACGTAAAAATAGCCAATGCCTGCCAGTTTGGAGTTAATTGTATGTTAGGTGATCAAACCCAGATTTTGCAATATATTCTTTGCTGCGATGTAATATTGCTGCATACCCGCTTCAATAGCTCAGAAACCATAATTCATTATGCTCTTTTCGCTCTTTCGCTGCTATTTTGCAATATTGCATCTCGCTTAATTTCTATTGCAAAATCCGGGTTCAAAGCGAATGCGTATTAACGCAAAGACAGCATAGTTAATAATATCGGCAAAATTAGCATCGATGCCCTCAGAGATTATCGTCTTACCATCGTTGGCTATTATTTGCTTGATGCGCAACAGTTTTGTCAATATCAAATCCACAAAAGACTCCTGGCTCATATCTCTCCAGGCTTCGCCATAGTCATGGTTTTTTTGCTGCATCAGATCGCGTACTTTCGTCAGCTCGGCATCGTAGTATTGTTCAGCATCGGCTATTGGCAAGTCAAATCCTGCATCTTCCGGTACCGTCAATTGAATCAAAGCCATTAGCCCGTAATTAACAATGGCCATAAATTCACTCTCAATGCTATCCGCGATTTTTTGCTCTTTATTTCCCTGCAATTGCCTGATGCGCCATGCCTTGATATAGATTTGGTCTACAATGGAAATAGTGCGGTATACGCGCCATGATGTACCATAATCGGCGGTTTTCTTGAGAAAAGTATCTTTACAAATGCCGGTGACGGTATTATATTGTTGAAGTGTGTCCAATGTTTACAATGGTTTATATAAAATCTATAAGGGTACAAATGTAACAGATAATTGCGCCTGTGCAAAGCATTAAGGATTGCGCCGCGTGGTATCGGTATTGACAGAGACTTTAGTAGTGTCTACGCCGTTTCGTTTCATTTGCTCTTGTTCCCGCTCGCGTTTTAATGCAGCTTCGCTTCTGAAAAAATCACCAATGCCGTTGAATGATTTTCGGTAAGTCAAGCCTACACCATTACGGGCTATATTTTGCTGGAAGATAGCATCGTAGTTACTATTTCTGAAAATATTAAAACGTATTCTACCATCTTCGGTAAGTAAATACTGTACCCTAAAATCGCCCGCAAGGTTATCGGTCAGCGCGCTGGCAGCGGTATTCCTACCCCAATCATATACACCGCCTACATCCACTACCAATCGGTTGTTGAAGAAATTTTTACGCAGATTGATACCTGCTTCGTTACGGTTGATAATGCTGAGCTGGTCCAACGTATTATTGCCGTTAGCCAGATTATAGTTTTTATAACGCACGCCCACATACAAATCCTGCATACCCAATACCTTGTTGGTAAAATTGGTTATTTGCGAAGATGCAAAGGTCGATGCCAGTTCGCTCATGTTATTAATAGTGCCGGTAGATACGGCTGCACTACTATTAAAGCCCTCCGGCGGGATGAACTGCTCGAGCAATAGAAGCGCCGCAACCTGATTCAGCAATTCTTTATCATCGGTATTAATCCGTTGTAGTTTCTGAAAAGCGTAGGTACCAATAGAGCGGTTTTCCGCGAGGTCTATTTTAAAGTTGAATTTAGGCGCACTCAACAATCCTTGCATATTCATCTGCACATTAATCATCTGCATCAGTTGCGCATCGCGCACCTCCGATGAAGCCAATGCTACCCTATCAATATCATTCATAATAAGGTCGTAAAGCCGCGCCTTTATTTGCGTATAGGCGTTTACGTCCAGGTCGGCATCAGAGATATCGCCATTCCATTTAATAGCGCTACCCGAGTTGATAATGAACTGGCGCTTGTAGTTCAATACCTGCAATTGCTTGAACGAAAAATCATATTTACCCTCGTCAATAATATAGTTGCCATTGAGGCGCATATCGCCTACAGATGGTATTTCGAGAATGATATTACCGGAGCCTTTTGCAGAAATCTGGTCGCCGGTGCCGGCATCTAAAATAATAGTACACTCCAGGTCTGGCGTGGCTATGGCATCAATCGTAATGCTGAATTTATTTTTGCTTGCTGGCTTATAAGGCTCGACAGCTTCGCCATATTTTTTAAAACTAATATAGTCGTATTCGCTCAAATCGCCAGCCGAACTAATCGGTATAAAGAGGTGCGAGTTTTTAGATGGCGTAGCAGAAATGTTCATCTTCAAATCGTTGAAAGGCCCGTTCAGCCTCATTTGTACCGATGACATTACATTCCCATAAAAATTTTGCCCCTCAAATTCTTTAAGATTCAACACTTGAATATTGTCGCTATTCATGCGCAGGCGCAAATTCATTTTTGCGAGATGGTCGTGCGCAATGTTTCCCGTCAGGCTGGCTTCATTGCCCATATCATCCGTCACGGTAATATTGCCCATTTCAAATTTAGTATTGCTAACGGCTATTTTACCCTCTTCGATATTATAATGAACGCCTGTGATATCCGGTACAAAGCCGGCATTTTTTAGAGTAAGGTTGCCGGTAGTTATAGGCTTGGCAGCGTTGCCTGTAATATTTATTTCGCCATCAATCGTACCACTAAGGTTACGCGCGAGTCCATATAAAAAAGGCTCGGTCCAGGCCAGCAGTGCATCGTCAAAAATGACGCGTCCGTTTAGGTTATCGGTCGATTTAGGGTCGAAGCTTAATGTACCCTCGGCTTGCAATTTACTGCCTTTGTATACAAGTCCGGTTTCGTTATTAAGCGTTAGCAATGACTTGGCTGCATCGTAGTCGCCCGCTACAAATAGCTGCCCTACTGTATCGCGATTCAGTACCAGATTGTCAGCATTGAGGTCAAATAATATTTTCTGGTCTTTGAAAGCAGAGGCCAGCTCTATATTTCCGTTGATGCGGCCATCCAGCTCCATGTCTTCCAGATTCGCCAATCTGAACAAAGGCGACACGTCCAGATTCTCCAGTCTGGCTTCCATAGTATTTTCCGACGAAGCATCTTTGGATGCGATACTTATCTTCTGTATGCCCGACTGAATCACGAAATCATCGATATTAAGATAGTCCTTTGCCAGCACAATCGCGTTACCCGCTGGTATTTCCCACCGGTGTTGATTCAGGTAAAATTCGGATGGCAGAATACTGATGTAGAAGCTATCATTATTGGCAAATGCGACACCCTTTACTTCGGCTTTGGCAAGCGAAGTGGGCGTGGTAGTCATTAACTCAAATCGGGCAGAATCCTGAAATATATTGGTCTCGAACTGTACGGTGGATGCAATTGCATTATCGCCGTTGTTAATACCATTGACAATTGTTGACAAATGAAACCCGGAGTAATTACCATCAGCATTGATCTCTATATTATTGAAATCAACGCCTCCGTAGGTAATAGAGGGCAGGTTACCTGTTACCACCATTTCCTGGTCCCACATATTAAGCCTGCCGCCCAATACCGCACCACTGCCTATTTGTAGCTTGTTGCTAAAGAGCGATACAAGGTCATTTGTATTGCCGGTAGTAACCTCAAATTGAAGATTTTGGTCTGCATTGATTTTATCAGGCGCTGCAACATATTGGGGCAAATAATAAGATAAAAATAGCTGTACTGAAGATGGCAAATCGATAATAGAAAACTCGCCATAAACATGCGCAGCAAAATTAGTCGAACGCAATTGCAAATCTTTGTTGCGTCCCTCCATACGCGACGAAAGGCTGATGGAATCTATATCGAGCAATGTGCTATCACGATAAATACTCAGGTTTTGAACAAAGGCATCGCCCACAAAATTGTCAATATTATCGCCCGAAAAATTAAGTACTATATTACCCGAAGCCCTTATATTTTCGTCGGTAAGGCCAATGGCTTTCGCATCCAGATGGTCGATGTGAGCCGTTAGGTCAAACAATGGCTTCTCGCCCTCCAAAGAAATTTTACCATCAAAGTCGAGCGCTACATTTGGGTCATCGGCTTTAAGCGCACCTACAAATTTCTTGTTCTTTAGATCTCCATCGACAGAGATGCGCTGGTAGTTGTAACCATTCAGCATAATGCTATTTACAATCCCATTCACGTGTATGTTAGAAGCCACCGGGTCAAAGCCATTGCCACTTAGCTGTGTGTGAAACGATACAGGCCCTACAAAATCTGATTTAAGCAATTTGCCTAATTCAAAGCCAGTAGTGCTTACCACGCCATCATAGCCGGTTTGACCATTGCCCAGAAACTTCAATTTTGTATCAGCAACTATATTGCCAAGTGCCGTGCTTATAGTGCCATTCGTTGCAAAATTGTTCCAATAACCATTGAAGTTACCAGTAAACTGTATCTGCTGTAAAGCCACTAAATCAATATCAGTTATCTGCTTCAGTTCCGGTGCGTAGCTATATGCACCTTGCGCACTTGTGTTGATGATGCCGTTTTCAAATGCTATAATTGTCTCATCTATTTCGGGCAAACCCGTCATGCGCACATCGCCTTTGATAAAAGAACTGCCATCGCTTACATCCAGATTTTTTGCGCTTAAATCTGCCACCGTGCCAATGGCGCTTCCACTTACCTTAAGATTAGCATGTGCCCACTGCTCCAATGCCGGCGCAAAATAGGCTATATCATTTACCGCTACACGCGCGCCTTTCAGTCGAGCCACCATGGTTACATTCGTAATGTATTCATTAAAATCGGGGAAGCGATTGTAACGCATAGCATAGTAATCTTCCAGCACTGAGTTATTAGTCTCGAGATATAAATCTTTACACTCAGACAGGCGCGGCGATACGGTTACCTTGGCCGACATCTTCTTAATCTTAATACCACAGCGCTCTGTAGCCTGCAGCAATCGCAGGTCGGCAGTCAGCGTATCTGCATTAATAGCAATGTCGCGCACATCCAGATTGATGCCGGTAATATTCATTTGCGCAGCATCAAACTCATTGGCCACGGGTGTATAATCGGGGTCGAGTAAAAAGAAACGGCTTTCCTTCAGGGCTAATTTATTAACCGATATCTTCCACAAGCCAGGATTGAACGGTGTTGTATCAATTACAGGCGCAGTTGTGGGCTTGCGTGGTTGTGGTGGTCTGCCGCCTTTATAGTCGCGCAATCCGAACACCACCCTTTCGCCTTGTATAGCCTTTATGTCGATTATTTTTTTATCAAAGTCGATACTGCGCGCGTTGATTTCAAAATCACGTAGCTCGCCTATCATATCACTGCCCACCCACTCATCCACCATGTGAAAGCGCACCTCATTCAAAACAACATCGCGAATATCTATCTTAGGTGTGCTGGAAGTGCTGGTATCCTTGGCTTTTGGCTTATCGGAAGCAAAGGCATCTATGACAAACTGATAGTTCCAATCAGCAGAATTTCTGCTGCGATGCAGATTGGCGTAAGCGCGCTGCAGCTTTACATAGCTAATAACCGGGCGGTCTTTAAAAATGAACCAGTCTGTAATTTTTATTTGTGCCTGACCGGCATATAGCAATGTATCGCCCTGCCTGTCTTCGATGTAAAGTCCCTCGAGCGAAACCTTATTAAGAATATCGAAACGCACGTGAGCCAATGCTACCTTGGTTTTCAGCTTTTGCGACAGCCAATTAGTAGCTTGTTTACTGAGAAAATTTTGCACGGGTGTGAGGTTAATCAGTATTACCAATAAAATGATAATACTAACCAACACAATGAATGTATTGCGAAGTATCTTGAGAAAACGTTTCAGCCCGGCTTAATTTGAGCTGCAAAGATAATATGTTAGCCTGTTTATGAATTGCAAAATGTAAAATCTCTTGGCAATTTCCCAAATTGTATATTTGCGCAAAAAAATATCCTAATGAACACCGTGCAGATTCTGCTTGAGATTGCGAAATATACGATTCCCGCTATTATCGTCCTGCTTGCCTCCTACTTGATTGTGAAGAAATTTCTGGTTACTGAAACAGAGCGCAAGCGTCTGGCTATATTTCAGGAGGGCATGGATACCACGCTGCGCTTGCGCTTGCAGGCTTACGAGCGTCTTGCATTATTTATAGAAAGAATACACCCGCGCAAATTGATTACCCGCGTGTATGAGCCAGGCATGACCGTGCGCGACCTGCAAATAGCTCTTAGCCAAAGCATCAGACAAGAATTTGAACATAACCTGTCCCAACAGATTTATGTTTCTACGCAGGTGTGGAAAACTGTAAATAGCGTGCAGGAACAAGAAATGGCTATGATAAATAATATAGCCGCTCAATTGCCACCTGAAAACTCAGCCAAAGAATTGCACCAGCAAATAATAGGCTATGTAATGAGTACCGAAGATGAAATTCCTGTAGACATTGCACTGGAAATGATTAACGATGAAGCCAAGCTGGTATTGTCTCAGAGGGGGTAATACTTATAAAAAAACAAAAGCGGCTAATCTTGTTGGTTGGCCGCTTTTGCTTTTTCAATCCTTTCGACGTAGCTCATACTACATTAAAGTTCTGTAAGACTTTAATGTAAATAGCCGCGGATGCAATCTGCGGTGACAATACCGACCACCGAATTGCATTCGGTGCTATTCATGTTCAATCCCTTTGGGATTGTAAGCAACGCTGCCTGAATTCCGATAGCACTTTAATGTAAATAGCCGCAGATTGTATCTGCGGCTATTTATTTTTTAATCTATTCTACCTATCCTCTTTCTTCCGCAAAATATTTATGGAAGAAAGGAATGGTTTCAATGCCTTTGTAATAGTTGAACACATCATACTTCTCGTTGGGAGAGTGGATATTATCGTTATCCAGTCCGAAGCCTAAGAGCACAGTTTTCAAACCGAGGATACGCTCAAACAAAGCTATAATAGGGATACTTCCACCACCACGTGTCGGTATCGGCGCTTTGCCAAATGTTTCTGTAATAGCGCGTGCTGCCGCTTTGTAAGCCAGGCTATCTGTAGGTGTTACTACAGGTTCGCCACCATGGTGCGCTGTTACTTTTACGGTTACACCTGCCGGAGCAATGCGCTTAAAGTGGTCTGCAAAAAGATTAGAAATCTCTGTGCTGATTTGATTAGGCACAAGGCGCATAGATATTTTTGCGTAGGCTTTAGATGGCAAAACCGTTTTAGCCCCTTCGCCTGTATAGCCGCCCCAGATGCCGTTTACATCCAATGTCGGTCTTGTACCGGTACGCTCCAAAGTAGTATAGCCTAATTCGCCTGATACATCATTTACATTCAGTTCCTTCTTGTATTCTTCAAGGTCAAATGGCGCTTTATTAAGGTCGTCGCGCTCTTCCGCTTTCAGGTCAAGCACCTTATCATAAAAACCAGGCACTGTTATATGATTGTTTTCATCGTGTAGCGAAGCAATCATTTTGCACAATTGATTGATAGGATTGGCTACAGCACCACCATACACGCCGCTGTGCAAGTCGCGGTTAGGTCCGGTTACTTCCACTTCCATATAGGCCAGTCCGCGCAGACCAGTCTCGATGGATGGATGCTCCATGCTGATCATCGATGTATCAGAAACCAATACTATATCGGCTTTCAGCTTGTCCACATTATTTTCGAGGAATGCGCCAAGATTGCTGCTACCCACTTCTTCTTCTCCTTCAATCATCATTTTCACATTGCAGGCAAGGGTATTTGTTTTGTTCATCACTTCAAAAGCTTTGACGTGCATAAACATTTGCCCTTTATCATCACAAGCACCACGTGCATAAATGCGGCCTTCTTTAATCACAGGTTCAAACGGACCACTGTCCCACAATTCCAAAGGGTCGGCCGGCTGTACATCATAATGCCCGTACACCAATACTGTAGGCAATTTAGGGTCTATTATTTTTTCGCCATATACGATCGGATGCCCTTTGGTGGTGCACACCTCTGCCGTATCGCAGCCTGCCGCCAGCAAATGTTCTTTTACAGCTTCTGCGCAACGCGCTACATCGTCTTTATATTTACTGTCGGCACTTACGGATGGGATGCGCAACAGCTCCAGTAATTCATTCAGAAAGCGGTCTTTGTTGGCTTCCAGATAATCTTTCCAGACTTGCATGAGATTTTATTTTTAGGATTCAAAAGTAAGCGAATTGGGAGGGAATGCAAAATGGATGCTGGTTTTAGCAAGAAGTACAAAATAGCCGCCCATTCGCCGATTTTTTACAGAATAATATACCGTCGGTTTTCTTGCCAAGGCATTCGGTGTACCTTTGCGCAAAATTTACCAAAAGCGTGCAGGCAGATAATTCTTCTCATCAACATAACAATATTGCATTGGCAGCAACAGATATGGAAGCTGCTGTTACAAAAAGAAAAAACCGAATAGTAGCCTATTGGTTGCTGATTGGTGTATTTATGATTATCATCCAGACCTTGCTGGGCGGGGTTACCAGGCTTACAGGTTCTGGCTTGTCCATCACTGAATGGAATATAGTAACAGGCACATTGCCTCCAATGAATGAGCAGGCTTGGGCGCAGGAGTTTGCTAAATATCAGGAGTCGCCACAATTTCAATACCTGAACGCAGACTTTACATTGAGCGATTTTAAGTCTATTTTCTTTTGGGAATGGTTTCATCGTTTTTGGGCGAGGCTTATTGGTATTGTGTTTGCCGTACCTTTTATCTATTTTATTATTAAAAAATATTTTAGCAAGGAAATGATATTACCACTGGTAGTATTATTTGTGATGGGTGCGCTGCAAGGCGCTGTAGGCTGGATAATGGTAGCCAGCGGACTCGTGGGCGATGCTATTTATGTACGACCTACCAAGCTCGCAATACATTTTGTACTGGCGATGATTTTAGCCTGTTATGTGTTATGGTTTGCGTTGCAATTATTGATTCCTGCACAACAAAAAGTGTACAACAGCAGACTGAAAAATATCTACCTTTTTTCATTTGCAATATTAATGGTACAACTCGTGTATGGCGCGCTCATGGCGGGACACAAAGCAGCCACAGCAGCTGCTACATGGCCTACTATTAACGGCGATATCATTCCACCTAATATGGGTACATCGCCTGATGGGCATCCTTTACTCGAGAATAAAATAACCATTCATTTTATCCATCGTGGCATTGCCTATTTACTAAGTGTGTTATTGATAATAGCGGCAGTATGGGCGGCAAAGGCGGCTAATATTTCGGCATCGTTTAAAAAATACCGCTTTCAACCAATTGTGTTAGTAGTACTGCAAGTATTGCTGGGTATTTTCACGGTGTTGATGAGCACGCATATCATTCCAAATAAATGGGGCGTATTTGAAACCCTCGCGCAATTGCATCAATTGGTTGCTATGTTTTTGATGATGGCGCTTGTGGTGCAGTTGTATCTATTGCGTACGAAACGGGGAGCTGTCGCTTAATTTGAAATCTACAATGGAAAAATCCGGATACACAAACACTGTTATCCGGATTTTTCACTTGAATAAAGGGTTTGTTATACATTTTGCCCCTACGGGGCAAAGCAGGATACTCGTTATGAATTAATCTACAAACATTTTGTTCCTACGGAACAATAATCAGTTTTGTTCTATTGAAAAAAATCATAGCCATCCTAAAAATCTGCGTGTCATTACCACAAGTTTTACCCTTGACATAAACCAAGCGAATCAACGAAATATAGATTCTTCATTTCGCTGCGCTAAATTCAGAATGACAAAAGGAGTGACAAGCTATAACCTCTTTAATCTGTTCAATCGTGTTAGCGAAAAAGCACAGTGCAATCATCACAAATTCGACAAAATTTTGTCTTTAGGGTATTTTACAGAATAGCTCAATCGTACTTTTTTAGTTTCTCCCGGAGCAAGTTTCAGTTTCCAGGTAAGCACGCCTGTTTCCTTGTTAACCATTGCATCCGACGATTGCAATAGTTCTACTTCCATCTCCTTATCTGTTGCAATCGGGTATTGGTCTTTCAGTAAAAGATTGACTGCTTCTTTCTTGCCGTTTCTTACTGTGATATCATAAGTGAGTGTATGTTTCTTGCTGCTGCCTATAAATTTCACGCCGGTTTCATCCGCTATTCGTTCACGTTTTACAATTACTTTTTTATCGCGACCCATGCTCAGGTTAAGCGTGTCTGTAAGTCCGCCGGGATTGATGAAAGATTTGCCCACATACATATTGTTGAAGATGATGTTCGCTTCGCCAGGCAAAAGATTTAGCTTGTCGTATCCGCTCAACTCGGCCATGAGAAAGGCATCCGGGTCTGCTTTGGGCACTGCATAGTATTTGTATTGAACCGGCAATTTATGCTCCTGTAACAATACGCTATGCGGTTTGTTATTAGAAGCCACATCATACGGAATACTGATATCAAATGTCGCGTTCAAGTCATTTTCGGTAGAAATAACATAGTCGCTGGCATTTTTGCTTTTGGTTGTAATCAAGATAACACCGTTTGCACCACTCGAACCGTATAATGATGTAGCAGTTGCATCTTTAAGTACATTCATACTTGCGACATCATCTGGATTAATATCTTGTAGCGAACCTGAATAAGGTACACCATCTACTACAACCATAGGCTGAGCGACATTGCCTGCATTGCCGTAAGCACGTATCAATACATCAGGACTAGCGCCCGGCTGTCCGCCACCACTTGTTACTTGTACTTCTTGAATCGCTTCATCCATTGACTGAATCCTGTTAGTAGCGTAATTAGCCTTTCTCGAGCGCTGTTGATTGCTATATTGCGGCATACCGTATTGCAAAAACCAAGTACCCAATATAGGCGCCGTGCTGCTTATGGATGGGTTGCTGGTAGATAATGTAAGCTTCACCTTTTTCCAGTCAATGCCTGTATTCTGAACCACATTAGCTTTATAAGCTATTTCAAGCGGAGCTGCGGTGCTACTGGCGCGTAAATCGTAGTAGGGCGACCAACCAGCCTCCGGCGTGATATAATTTATTTCAAAATTAGCGGGCGCACTATTTGCTGCCATCAATTGCAATACCAGTTGTCCGCCTGCACCCGCATCGGGATTGATTTCGCTTAGTTGCTGATTAAGCTTTTGAAGTCTTTCGTACTGGCGCTGACGTTGTTCTTCCAGACTCGAAATAGCCGCTGTCGCTTCAAGCTGTTTAGACTTGGAATAATCGGCCATCTTCATCAGTTCGGCTACATTTAGTCCGGTGTTGACACCTGCTACTTTACTATTTTCTTTCAGCAATTGCAGTACGCCTTGCTCTGCAGCTATTTCGTTGTTAATCTTTGCCAGCGCACGATTCACCACTTTAATACTGTCTTCCACACGTAGGTAATCAGGTGTCTTATTGACTTCGCGCAGGTAATTTTTAGCGAAGCTTACCGACATAATGGTGATATTACTATTCGCACCTACGCGCACACTATTTTCATCAATACTGCCGGCTACATTGTCTATTACTACTTCGCTGGTACCAGCCGGCACATTTGCTTTGGCGGTATGATTGAGTTCTGCACCGTTGCTGTACACCGTTACGGATTGTAAGTCAGCCTTAGCTTTTATCTGCCCGAAAGCGGGCGATACAATCATTAGTAAAAAAATGGAATTAGTAAACTTCATAAATATTCTTTTGCTTAGAGATGATAGTTTTATGAAAATGGTTGGAAAGATATTATTTTTCCGCTAATCATATCAAAGCAAGAGGATTAATAAGATGCTAATGAGTTTTCACTCAAAAAAGCATTAAAAATTTTTGAATGTCCTTTTGCCTTGATGCAAACGGACCAAAAAATCAAGGCTGCGCGTATTTAAGCTAAAAATGGCTTTCGTTCCGCTAAAATGCACAAACTCGCTGCGCTCAGACAGCGCATTTTTAACGCTACACTACAACCATTTTCTTAACGCAAAATACGCGAAGGCCGTCCAAGCAAGCATTGTACCTAAATTGCATTTTGGTCGAAATCTAGCTACAGAAACACTTCCGACTTCAACAAACTACTAATGCGAAACTGCTTTTAGTCCCACAATAGAGCCAATGAGGGTGATGACAAAGAAGATGCGCCAGAATGTTGCCGGGTCTTTGAAAAACAACATGCCCATCAAAGCCGTACCTACCGCGCCAATGCCCGTCCATACAGCGTAAGCCGTGCCGATGGGCAGCGTTTGTGTGGCTTTAATCAGTAATAGCATACTAATGGTAAGCGCGACTAAAAAGCCTGCATACCACCAGTAAGATTCAACACCGGTAGTGGTTTTAGCCTTACCCAGACAAGATGCGAAAGCTACCTCAAACAGGCCAGCTATAATAAGAATTACCCAATTCATATACCTAATAATTAGGCTACAAAGGTGGCATCATTCATCCGGATATTTTTTTGCAAATGACAAAAACTATTTTCGCTCTGCCCGAATGCGGCTCAGGCTTGCTTGTGTAATGCCTAAGTAGGATGCAATATAGCCCAAAGGCACGCGCTGCAAGAGATGCGGCGTATTATCCATCAACTGCCGGTAGCGTTCGGTTGCATTCTTTGTCTGTGCCGAAATCAGCCGTTCTTCTACTTTTATCAATTCTTGTTCTGCAAGTTTTCTCCCCCAATTAGCCAGTGCATTGTCTTCTTCATACATCTGCTGCAGCGCTGGAATAGAGATGCGGTAAAGTTCGCAAGGCTCCAGCAATTCTATATTTTCGTAGCTGGGCTTTCCGTATACATAACTGCGCATCGACAGCACTACTTCGCCCTCAATACCAAACCAGAAAGTCTTTTCGCCCGAAATATCAGGGACAAATGCACGCACAATTCCTTTCTTTATAAAATACAGAAAAGGCTCGTTGCGTGCAGTATTCATTAGTATATGGCCTTTAGGAAATACAACCTGTGTGGCTATCGCCTCTATTTTTTCAAATGAAGATAGCGGTAACGGGCAGATGCTATTAATGATAAGATGAAGTTCCATGTACTATTTGTAATAAAAACTACGGGCTATTCCATTTCGAAAGGAATAGCCCGTAAATATAAAAACATATAGCTTCTAACGGCTGTAGTTAGGTGCTTCTTTTGTAATAGCAATATCGTGCGGATGGCTCTCTGCCATGCTCGCAGCAGTAATGCGGATGAACTGAGCCTCTGCTTGCAAAGTCTTGATATCCTTTGCACCACAATAGCCCATACCTGCACGCAGTCCGCCTACAAATTGCTGAACTACTTCGTTCAATGTACCTTTGAAAGGCACACGACCTACAATTCCTTCCGGTACCAGTTTCTTGATGTCATCTTCTGCATCCTGAAAATAGCGGTCTTTAGAGCCTTCCTGCATCGCATCGATTGAGCCCATACCACGGTAAGATTTAAACTTACGGCCTTCGTAAATAATCGTATCGCCAGGGCTTTCGTCTGTACCGGCGAAAATAGAGCCAGCCATAACAGTGCTTGCACCGGCTACCAACGCTTTTACCATATCGCCTGTGTAGCGAATACCACCATCTGCAATTACCGGAATACCTCTGCGGCTCAATGCCTGCGCGGCTTCCATTACAGCGGTAAGCTGCGGAGCACCCGCACCGGTTACAATACGTGTAGTACAAATAGAACCCGGACCTACGCCTACTTTCACTGCGTCTGCACCTGCATCTGCAAGGGCTTTTGCGCCTGCGGCAGTAGCTACGTTACCTGCTATAATCTGTAAATCTTTAAATGCTTTGCGTACTTTCTGTACTGCTTCAATCACGCCACGGCTATGTCCATGTGCGCTATCCATCGTAATCACGTCTACACCAGCCGCTCTCAAAGCCTCTACCCTATCCAGAATATCAGCAGTGATGCCAACTGCAGCCCCGGCAAACAGACGGCCATAGCTATCTTTACATGCGTTTGGATGGCTTCTGTATTGAAGAATATCCCTAAACGTAATTAAGCCTATTAGTTTGCCCGACTTATCAGTAATAGGCAGCTTTTCTATTTTATACTGTTGCAGAATTTTCTCTGCTTTTTGAAGTGTAGTGCCATGAGGAGCAGTAATCAGGTTTTCGGTAGTCATAATTTCCGACACCTTTTTCTTGGCACTTTTCTCGAAGCGCAAGTCGCGATTAGTAACAATACCCATCAACTTGTGCGTATTATCCACAATTGGAATGCCACCTATCTTATTGTCCTTCATCAGCTTCAATGCTTCCGAAATAGGCGAATCAGGAAAAAGAGTGATAGGGTCAAGAATAAGACCGCTTTCTGAGCGTTTTACACGGCGCACCTGCTCGGCTTGCTTTTCGATGCTCATATTTTTATGCAACATACCTATTCCGCCTTCGCGTGCGAGTGCAATTGCAAGCGTTGCCTCCGTAACGGTATCCATAGCAGCGGACACCAACGGTATGTTCAGGCGAATGTCTTTTGTAAGTTGAGTGGAAAGATTGACTTCACGAGGAAGTACTTCAGAATAAGCGGGGGCGAGTAGTACGTCGTCAAACGTTAAACCTTCGCCGTAAAACTTAGATTTTGCAGCCATGTGCAAAATTAGGAAGGCATTTCCAAATAATAAAATCTTTTTCTTCAAAAATACTTTGCGACCAGTCAAGAATTAAGTCGTTTAATCAAAATGCAGCATTAATATTTGTTTAACAATATTACAAACAGGCACAGAAGTCATTTAAATACAGACAATAAGATGTAACACTATTTATCAAATAAACAGTACTACTATATAATTATTTGTAGTGGCATGGTTATTGATATAACACATTTGAACTATCTTTTTGCGAACTAATCACCCATTTATGTTGCCTATGGAGCAGTAAAATCACACGAAAACATTATTAACCGAAAAAAGCCAAACCACACCAGAATCCAGCACTATGAGTATCTACTCAAAAAAGTTAACCACAATGAAAATTCAAAAACAAATTTTGCCGTTGGCACTGCTATTAGCAGCATCGACGGCAACCTATGCCCAAGACATGACTATAACGGGCATAACCGTTACCGAAAGCCGCTGTGAACAAAACGGCACGCTTACTGTAGCTGCTATCGGAGGCACGGGCAACAGTACCAACTACCGTTACGAAATAATAGCACCCTCGTGCTGTACAAGACCGGCACAAAATGCAACCGAGTTTGCAAGCCTTTTGCCTAATACCTACACTGTTGTGGCTAAAGATATTATCGCAGGAACTGCCGACACTTCTACTGCAACAATTACCGGAGACTACGTTATTATGAATCCTACGGCAACTGTTGACAATAGCTCCTGCACAAGCGACGGTGCTTTTGTAAGCATCGCTATTGCAAATGGCCGTCCACCCTATTCTTATGAAATTACAAATCCGGTAGCAGAAGCTACAGGAATAGGTACCAGCAATACTTTTACCGGTCTTACTTATGGCACCACTTACACCTACCGTGTGTGGGATTCTTGCGGCAACTTCCAAACGAGAACCGTAACACCTATGGCAGCCGACAATGGTACATTCGCTGTAGCCAAAAATTGCCTTACAAAGCCAACTTGCGATAGCTTTGCAATGGAATACAACATCAATGTAACTGCACCTCAGGTACATAGGTACCCTTATGTTCTGGAGTTTTTTAACCCAGATGGCAGCATTCAGATGGATACCATTTTTAGTGGCCCATCCTCTGGTATTATCACGCATTCTTTCCATTTTGAGGGAGATGCTTCAGGTTCATTTGGACTTACTGTTACCAATACCTGCGGTACTATTAATTCAAATGAAAGCATTACTTCGCTCTCTGACTATTTAGAGATGTTTGCGGTAGCAACGCCTTTATGTGGCGGCATCAACCAATATCGCGTAGATGCTTACGACAATGCAACAGCAGGTACCTGCGACCAACCAAATGGCAGCAGCGTTACTTATACCCTTTATGACCCATCAGGAACATTGATTGCAACTCAGGTTAACAATTCTACTTTCTCTGGTGCAGGTATTACCGGCGGCTCAAACTACAAAGTAGTACGCAGCACAACTTGCGGTGCAGATTCCATTATCTTTAACTGGTCTTCTACCCCACCTGCAATTAATATTGAGTCTGTAGACATAACACGTAACACCTGCAAAGACAAAACTGCCAATGTTCGCTTTATCGTTCGTAATGCGATTGGCAATGTAAAAGTTATAATGACCAGCGGACCCGCAAGTGTAATTTTAGACGACGGTTCTACACACACCTATTCTTACCCTGATACAATTAATAACTATACCAATACACAGTTCATCAACTTTTTAGGGGCAGGTAACTATGGTTTTACAATCATGGATAATTGTGGAAATTTCGTGACGCGTGCCCTTAATATATCGTCTTCTTTCACACGTAATAGCAACGCTACATTTACGCAAACCGACGGTTGTGTTAACTCAAACCGTATCAACTGGAATGTAACCGGAAATAGCACTGCTAACCAAGGTGTAGTGAGCATCAGCCCTGGTGGTTATACACAAAATATCACTTCGCTGCCTGCTACCGGAAATGCAAGTAGTCTTCCTGCAGGTACCTATTACTGCTCGTATGTTTATACGCTAGGTACTACATCTAACCGCTATCTGAAAGACATGGCTGCATTAGGCTGTGATACTATTAAAGACACCATTTCCATAGAGTCTTACGAAAATCCTATTTTCTACGGCCCGTCTGTTACCAAATGTTCTGGTAGCAACAGTGAGATTTTGCTGATACCTGACCTGACTAAAGGTGTTGCGCCTTTTACTTATGAGATAATATCAGGACCAGTTTTGCGTACTGCACAAAGCAGCCCATTCTTTACCAATCTTCCTTACGGCACCTATACCTTCCGTATGTCGGATGCTTGCGGTAACAGCTTTACTGCAAATAAAGAAATAGAGGAATTGACAGCAGTAACATTTGAAACAAGTGGTAATACCTGCGAAAATGGCGAAGCAATGTTTGCTGTACCACGCAGTCCTTACATCACTTACAACTGGACAAAACCAGACGGTTCTACTTTCCAGGGCGATACACTTATCATCAACCCGGTGACTGCTGCAGATACCGGTACCTATGAAATAGAAATGTGGGTAGACGTTGCGGGCTGTAGAGATACTGTACATTTTGCACAGCGTCTGGCTGACTTCTGCGATACAATGGTACTACCAGTATCTTTCGCCAACTTCTATGGTAAAGCAGAAAATGGTAAGGCTATGCTATACTGGCAAACAACTAAAGAGCAAAACAATACTGGATTCGATATCGAGCGTAGCATTGATGGTAAAGTTTGGAACAAAATCGGATTTGCACCTACAAAAGCAAATGGCGGTAACAGCACTTCTTTGTTGAGCTATGCTTTCGCAGATGTAAAACCTGCAACGGGCAAGAACTTCTATCGCTTGAAGCAAATAGACCTTGATGGTAAATTTGATTACAGCAGAACTGTTTCTATGATTTTTGGCGAAACGGGTAAAGTAAGAATCTACCCTAACCCGGCGCAAACATTGTTGACTGTAGAGGCTGCTGCAAATAGCGACCTTTATCTGTACAACATTTTAGGCCAGCAAGTGAGTGTATCACTTACTCCTAACGGAACTGCTTACATCATGGATATGACTAAAGTTGCTTCGGGCAATTACACCTTACAAATAGTAAATGGTGCAAATGTGGAAGTACATAAAGTTACTATTGCACATTAATTATTAAATTGATTTTGGTTAAAGTGGAGGGCTTCCTGTAATGGGAGGCCTTTCGCTTTTTTTGTAAAAGCTATTTCCGCAAAAATGGGAAAACCACCTTTTTTTGCTATTTTGCAAGCATGACTAATTTCATCGCCATTTTCCCGCTTGCACTCGTGCTATATCCAGGCGAAGCGCTGAACCTGCATATTTTTGAACCGAGGTACAAGCAGATGATACAGGAGTGCCTCGAAGAAAAAAAGCCCTTTGGGGTACTGCCGGTTATCGACGGGCAGGTAAAGGAGTATGGCACACTTACTGAAATAGCCGAAGTGGTTAAGGTGTATGAAGATGGCAGAATGGATGTGAGAACCAAAGGTGTTCAGGTTTTCAGAGTATTGGAATTAGTAAAATCTCTGCCGGATAAGCTATATTCCGGAGCTATTGTATCCTACCCCGAAAATGAGCAGATTGAAATTTCGCAAGGCCTTGCAAACCTCATTATTAACGAAGTAACCAGACTATATAAGTTGCTCAAAGAAGAAGCTAAATTACCTCCGGATTTCAAAGATTGGAACTCCTACATGTTTGCGCAAAAGTCAGGATTGACGCCTGTGCAATCCTACGAATTACTGACTATTTTTAATGAAATGCAACGCCTGGAATACTTGCGCCGCCATTTGAATAATATGAAGCCGGTACTCGAAGAACTGGAATTGCTGAAAGCACGCATACAAATGAACGGCCACTTTCGCGACCTGAGCGCACACGACTTATAACACAGCCACTTAAACACCGCAACACCCATAGCGGATATTTTACCACCTAAAAATATTACAACAACTATGAATCTTTGCATCGACTGGGGTAACACCCGTGTAAAAGTTGCCCTTTTTAATGATGAAAAACTGCAGGAAGAACACAATTTTTCAGACGAAGAGGCGTTAACTCAAATAGTATCGCTGGCCGACAAACAAGAACTGAATGCTGCGCTGATATGCTCGGTAGTCAATCATCCGCCGGAGCTGAAAGCACTGCTGCAAGAGCGTTGTAAAGTAGTGATATTAAATAACGATGTAATTCTGCCTATTATCAATGCTTACCATAGCCCCGATACATTGGGTGCCGACCGAGTAGCACTGGCAGTTGCAGCCAATCATTTAAAACCGCAGGATAATAACCTGGTTATTAGTATAGGCACAGCAATTACTTACAACTTTGTGTTGAAAAACCGCACCTTCAGAGGAGGCGCTATTTCGCCCGGCATCAACCTGCGCTTTAAAGCGTTGAATGAGTTTACGGATAAATTGCCATTGGTGAAGCGTGAGGGCGATTCCTTATTGCTTGGCTACGATACAGAAACGAGTATCAGAAGTGGTGTATTGAATGGTATTGCCGCCGAAATGGATGGCATGATTGACAACTTCAGGGACCAGTTTCAGGAGTTGAATGTATTTTTAACCGGCGGCGACGCTCCTCTTTTTGCAGGCAAGCTAAAAAATCAGATATTTGCAGATTCACAACTGCTGCTCAAGGGGCTTAATTTAATTTTAAAAAATAATGTGCGCTAAAATAAAGACGCAATACCTGGTACTCGCTACTGTTCTTTCGGCTTCGGCTCTTAATACTACAGCACAAACAACTTCAATAGGAGAACCAAAATCCTCCAAAGAAATATCGCCTTACTCCCGTTATGGCTTAGGCTTGTTTAGTGAAAACAGACAGGCTACCATGCGTGGCGCTGGTGGTACGGCTACTGCCTATACCGATCCATTGGGTGTAAATAGCTACAATCCGGCTTCTTACAGCTTTTTGGGCGCTACATCGCTCGACTTTGGCGTAGAAGCCAGAAGCAGAAGCATATTGATGAATGACGAAAGCGTAGGGACAGGTACACTGACTTTATCTTACATAAATCTCGGTTTTGCAGTGGGTAAACATGCCGGTTTCAGCTTTGGCTTTACCCCTATTTCTAATATTTATTACAACGAATCAGATACAGCTTCCGTACCAGGCTTAGGCAAAATAGCCAAAGCATACGAGGGCTCCGGAGCGCTGCAATATGCCTATCTTGGTTTTGCAGGAAAAGTAAAAGGGTTTAGTGCCGGTGTGAATGTTGGCTATGCTTTTGGTAACATCCGCAACAGCAGCACCATCTATAACATAGACACGCTCACGCCTATGCGTAGCTCGGAGTTTACTACACGTAGCAGCATTGGTGGCCTTTATTGGAAAGGTGGCTTGATGTATAAAGCTGACCTGAAAAAAGACCGGTACCTGAATATAGGTGTGGCAGCGACCATTTCTCAAAACCTGAATATTACACGCGACCAGTATAGCATTGGTCGCAGCTACAATACCGGCGATTCGCTTATCTCACGCGATACCGTTGACCAATCTTACGATGCAAAAGGTAAATTGCAAATGCCTGCCGAATATAGTTTTGGTGTGCATTTAGGCAAACAGTTTTATTGGGATATTGGAGCAGATTTCGTGTATAACGATTGGAAAAGCTTTAGCAATTTCGGGGTGCGTGATTCAGTTGCCAACTCGGCCTGGCGCATGAGCATTGGTGGCGAGGTTACGCCTAATCCTGCTGCTAAAGGGAAGTATTTCAGCACGGTTACTTATCGCCTTGGTGCCTATTATGGCAAAGACTATGTTTCTTTGCGTGGTACGCAACTAAGCTATATGGGTGCTACTGTGGGCTTGAGTTTTCCGTTTAAAAGAAATAGCGGCAATAACCAAATGGGCCGTATACATACAGCGCTCGACGTTGGCAGAAGAGGTACGATTGAGAACGGTTTAGCGCGTGAATTTTACACCAAATTCACCATCGCGCTTTCGCTAAATGATATCTGGTTCCGCAAGCGCCGTCTTGAATAGTTTTAATTTCAAATAACATTTTTTGCTTTGCAAATAATAAAAAATAGCGCACATAAATCACGACCACAAGGACTATTCCTTGTGGTTTGCTTTATGGCTTTTATGATAGCATTGAGTAGTTGCAAAAATGACATGAGCAAGCTGCCGCCCGATGCTAATCGTGATTGGGAGAATGACCGTGCGACTGATGTAACCTTTATCTACAGTCAAAAAGGTAAAACAAAAGCACAGTTAAAAACCAAGGAATTTATTAAGAATGACAATGCGAAGCCGCCCTATATGGATATGCTGAAGCATGTAAAAGTAGACTTCTACAACGATAGTATGCGGGTGGAAAGCACGCTTACTGCGCGCTATGCACGCTACTACACCAAGTCAGAAAATATACTGGTGCGGGATAGCGTTGTGGTGGTAAACGAACGAGGCGAAAAACTGGAAACCGAAGAACTTATCTGGAATCAGAAATTAGGCAAATTTTACTCTGAAAAATTTGTAAAAATAACTTCGCAAGGTCAGGTAAGTTATGGGGATGGGCTGGAAGCCAATCAGGATTTTAGCTGGTTTAGAATCAACAACCAGCGCGGCACTATTCCTGTGGATAAAGGAGATTTCCCTACGGCGGAATAGCGCCTGCGCCGCCTGACTTCTATTTTTTCATTGCCTGCAATTGTCGGGCAACTTTTATCATCTTCAACGCGGTAATCATGCTCTCCTCCCCTTTATGACCGTGCGCACCGCCCAATCTTTCCCAGGCTTGCAGTTCATTATCAACCGTGAGCACACCAAAAATTACCGGAACCGGCAATGTAAGATTGAGTTGTGTAATACCCTCTGTTACTGACTTACACACATATTCAAAATGCGGTGTACCGCCGCGCACAACGGCGCCAAAGGCTATAATAGCATCTACCTGATGTGGCGTTTCACGTGTGTTATCCCAAAGCGCTTTACAGGCAAATGGCAGCTCAAAACTACCGGTCACATAAATGGTTGAACTGATTTCAGCACCCGTTTGCCCGGCTATGCGGCGAGCACCCTCTATTTGCGAAGCGACAATATCATTATTCCATTCGGTAGCAATAATAGCCACACGAGCGCCTTTCATATCTGCCAATGCAGAAATATCTAACAATAAATTTGTTTCGGTTGACATAAAAAATCTGGTCTATTTTGTTGTGTGAGCAGCAAGCTGTAACAATTCGTTGTGCAAATCCAAAACCTGCTGTATCACAGATTTTGTGCCATCATTATTAATAACAAAATCGCAGCGCTTCATCTTCTCTTCTTCATTCATCTGCTTATCCAAGCGGCGCAGTATTTCAGCTTCCGATGTATTATCCCTTTTCATCGCGCGTGCCAATCGCATTTCTTTAGGTGCATACACACCTATCATCTTATCCATTTCCTTATAGCTTCCACTTTCAAAAAAAATCGCGGCCTCTTTAAGCACATAAGGCGCAGCTTGTTGCTGCGCCCATTGTTCGGAATATTGTATAGTTACGGGATGAACCAGTTGGTTAAGCGCTGCTAATTTCTCAGGTTGATTAAATACCACCGAAGCAACAAATGCTCTGTCCAATTTACCCAGCTTATAAGCCTCGGTACCCAACAAAGAGGAGATGGCTATTTTAAGCTGTTCATCCGTATCCATCAGGTGTTTGGCAATGCTATCAGCATTTAATACCGGCACATGTAGCAGGGCAAAAACCTGGGCAACTATACTTTTGCCCGAGCCTATCCCGCCTGTAATGCCCACCTTCAATGACATAAAATTATTTTGTTTCTACCAATGTAGGGTTGGATGAAATACCGGAACGCTTTTGGAAAGCACTCGTCATTTCCATAGAAATAGCCTGACGCTCAATTGTAGCATTGGTATTTCTGTCTATTTCGATTACTACAGTACCATCTTCGTTTGCGCGCACAATACGACCATGAATACCGGAAGTAGTTACTACGCGGTCGCCTGTACCCATATTTTCTGCAAATTTCTTTTGCTCTTTTGCTTTCTTTTGTTGAGGACGAATCATAAAGAAATACATTACCACTATCATACCCACCATCATGATAGGCATCATCATTCCACCACCTGGTTGCGCCTGCAACAGCACGCTTGCAAAGTTTGTAATCATCTTGAACTTTTAATTTAAATGAAGCGCGAAGTTACGATTATACCTCGGTTTTGCCATAATATTTCGGTTACCGAAAACGGTAGCTGACGAAAATATTTACATTCAGTATCTTGCGCCCCATGAAAATCGAAATAATAGCAGGAAGTCCGCGTGTACCAAGTCTCAACGGCCGCGTGGCAAAATATGTACACCAGTATTTGCAGCAAAATAGTGAGCACGAAATCGGATTAATTGAACTGAATAGGATTTCTGTGCCTTTTATCCAAAATGTGTGGCGCAGCGCAGATGACGCCCCTGCCGAACTTCAAGAAATAGCCAAACGCATTTTTGAAGCAGATGCTTTTATTCTATCCACACCGGAGTACAATGGCGGCTATTCGCCGGCGATGAAAAACCTGCTCGATCATTTTCCAAAACAGAAGCACAAGGCTTTTGGTATCATTACAAGTTCGGATGGTATTATGGGCGGTATGCGTGCAGCGCAACAAATGTTGCAACTCGTACCGGGTATATTTGGTATTGCTTCGCCACAATTATTAATCGTGCCGCAGGCAAATAAAAAATTTGACGAAAATGCCCAACTCATCGCGCCTGAATTTGAAAAAAATGTGCACGACTTCGTGACTGAATTTCTATGGTTGGCAGAGCGTGTCAATGGGTAATATCTTAATCAAAACAGGCTACTTCCATTTTTTGAAAGTAGCCTATTTTAAATTTTGAATTTTATAATAAAAACAGATTATAAACGTTTGCAGTGGGCTCTGACATTCAACCAAAATCTTATTCTAAATGAAACAGTTTGTCTTTATTATAGCAATTCTATTTTCTTTCCTTTCAATATATGCCCAAGATACTGCCGGCCTGTTTGAAGACAATAACCCGAAATTGACTACAGCGGAAAGCCAATGGTTGAATAGTAATCTGAACATAGACGATTACAGCTTTGAAGACAAATACATAGACTTTGTTCAAATGCTTTCAGGACCTTATTGGGGCATAGGTAAATTTACTTTACCCCTTTTGAAAAAAAATATATTGAAACTCGATTTGAACCGATACTCTTTTAAACTTGTAAGACTTGACTCGACACAAAAAAAAGCGAGTCGAGGCTACGACGCACTGCTGGTATTCGCAAATAAAAGGATTAGCGGTAAATTGAGCAGATTAAATAAAGAGAAACTTATTACCCAAGCGAACAACAGATATCCGCAAATTCCCGTTGAAGCGGGAATAGACACAAACGAAAAGCTCAATGACGCTAACGCTATATTCTTTAACGAGATTTACAAAGTGGATCCTTATCCAAAGACAGACTTTGATTTCCGTGGCAAGAAAGTTGCTATTCTTGATTCAGATTGCAGCACTGAAAGCCTCAAAAAAGTAAAAATACCTGACTACGTCTTAAAAGTTAGGGCTCAGTTAGACAAGTGGGGATTAAGTGTGACAGAAGATACGTACTATTTGTCGGATGAAGAAAAGGAGAAAAGTGGAGGGTATGACGTGATTATTTCTTACACATGTAAAAGGGACTTTCCGCTCGCATACCTTATCGAGTTCTTGCAAATTAACCCCGAGTGATATTGCTTTTCTACTATTTGATGAAAATAGGCTACTTCCAAATTCTGAAAGTAGCCTATTTTGACTTTTGAATTTTAACTTTTGACTTAAAACTCTATTTCTTCGCCAGCGCCTTTTCCAGCACTTCGGTCATTTCGGTAACGTAGGTAAATTTCACGCCTTTGATAAACTGCGGATTGATTTCTTCTACATCGCGCCTATTTTGCTCGCACATCAATATTTCTTCCCTGGTCATAGCGTCTCGCTACGACCAAATTGTTTTAATCACATTGTGTTGAGCAAGAATGCGATAGCTTAGAAAATAGACACGAGATAATCACGCTATTACCTGAGACCACATGCTGCGCATGTGGTTAATAATATTAAAGCCCGCTGGGCTTTTGTCGGTAGGTTTACTACATGTGAGCTGTCTAAAAAGGTCGTCATTTTGCTTCGCAGAGAAAAGTTCGAGCTAAATGCAATAGAGTCGAGAAATCTCCTTAAAAAAATACTGAATCCAACAACTCATATTTATCAGTGCCTAAATTAGGATATAAATAGCCATATTTAAGGTAAACGAAGTATACTGTATTTACTGCGATATAAGAGAAAGTATAGGCAAGTAGCAATGTGTGTATCGTAAGAAAGGCGTACTTACGCTCTTGCCAATGTTGCTTAATCAGAGAATAATAGCGTACAATACCAAAGCCACTAACCATGCCTATCAACACCGACAGATGCCTGAGTGTGAAAATATGGATAAGGGCGTGCTGCGGCATTACCAGCACCCAACTGATAGAGGCTATGTAAATTACCACCAATAGTCTAAAGAGCGTACGATTGTACTTTCGTATTTGCACGGCGCCGAGAATGCCAAGCAGCACCACTATTAAGGAAGGAAAAACATAGAAATGCCCCAGACGTTGAAGCCGCGTTCTGGGAAGTTTGAAAATATAGTCTGAGAATGTCATTTCTCTGGCTAATTCGCTATTCTCGGCAGAACGACCAGTCCGGTTAAGCAAGGCTCCTTTCATATCGGCTATCATTTCGGAAAAGCCGCCGAGGTATTGAGCATTCAAATATAAACGCAGACCGAAAGCTAAAACAGGCACCAGTAAAAGTGCAGCGACTTCCCAGCGAACTACTTTTTGCTTTAAAGCTATCGGGAATCCTACTATAACAATAGCGATGTATACATAAGGCTCGAAGGAAAACAGGCACATCATTGCATAGCAAAATGCGAGCAAAAGGATGTAGTAAAACGGGCGCTTTTCTGTAAGATAAAGCCACCAGCAATAGACAAATATCCACTTAAAAAACTCGACATAAAGATGTTGATGCGCATCATCTGCCCACGATATAAAATAGTTGGACAACACGAGCACCGACGCGCCAATGAACGACGCAAGGCTATTATCAAACCACCGGCCAAGCACCTTAAAAATCATAAAAAACAAGACTACCGAAAGCAATAGCGGCAGTATACTGTTGAACTGATCGGAATGACTACCTGTTATCTTTGCAGAAACGCCTCCTAACCACTCCGCCATAGGCGGGTAATGGGTATAAACATAGTTATTGGTTAAGTCTTCGTCGAGGTGGTTATAGGTAGGTAGCCCCGCATTAGGGCCATAGCCATGATCCTTGTAAAAACGGGCAGCACTTTCTACATTGCCCTCGCTTGAGTTATCTCCATAATACCAGGAGCGGCCGAATCCGGGCTCGTGAATATCTATCTTAAAATATCTTGTGAGAACAACCGAGAAGACAAAAACAAATATTACCCAGAATATAGGGCGTTGAAAAAATTTCTTAGTATCCATTTTTTATATGACTATCATTTAGAATGTGCTGTATAGAACTTGTTATGCTACTCAATGCTATCTCTTTTATACAAAAATTATCGCCTTTACACGGAAGCTTATCGACAAAATGAGCACAAGGCGAGCATTTCACTGCCTGGTAAATAAACAAATTGTCGCTTGTTGTATCAATGCGACTTTGCGGAGAAGTAGGTCCCCAAATCGAAAGGTTAGGAATATTGAGTTTATTAGCAATATGCAAAGGAGCGGAATCAATAGTAACCATCATGGCACATTCATCATACAAAAAACGATAATAGTCATCGAAGGCATATACCCCTGCAAAATTCACTACCCTATCTGCCGCCAGTCTGCTATTTTTAATCAAAGCCAGATTGCCGGCAGCATCTGAGGGTGCACCCAACAGTGCAACTTTGTAAGGAGTATGGGTAATTATCCAATCACAAATCTGTATGAGCTGAGCTTCCGTTAACTTACGTTCCTGAGCCAACTCACTGCAGGTATTATTCACAGCAATATACCCGTAATTTTTGCCGCCTTTTCGCGGTGCAAACCCAGGTATGGTAAAAGGCACAAAATCAGTCACGCCCATTGCCTTCACTATTTCGCCATAATTATCCTCCACATTGATGGTAGTATTGAAGTATACATTGTGGGTATAAAGATTGTAACGAAAGGCTACCTGATTAAAGTAAAACCCAAACCTGTTAAGCGCCATAGTCCAGAGAGACAAAATACCGGTAAGTTTAGAATATACTTCCAGGTCGGCGATCCATAAACGACGAATGAACAACTGCCGCCCCAAAATCCTGAAGGCTGAACCAAGCAAGGAAAAAAAATTAGTGTCATCTACGACCATTACCTTGTCAAATAGCTTCAACGACCTTATTCCCTCTTCTATTCCTTTGGAGCATATGATAGAGAGTGCAGCTTGCGGGTATTTAGCTTTGATACTATAAATAGCATCTGAAGCCATAACTACACTACCAAAGCCGAGTAGTTTTATGATACAAATTTCTTTTGGTGGAAGGCTAATCTTGTGGTTTCTTCTTAACAAGAATCCCATCGTCCGCGCCATAACTATATGCAGGTAAATCAGGGGGAGACCTACATAAGTATCGAGAAATTGCTTTTGTTTTAAATTCAAAGGTGCGGATTTTGAGCGCGTAAAAATAGCTATTTTTCCAACGTTTTTGCTATTAGCCCTTTAAACTGAAATAGCTATTTTCCACAGCGTTCCTAGAATCAGCTCTTCAAACTGAAATAGGCTACTCCCAATTGTTGAAAGTAGCCTATTTTGACTTTTAAATTTTGAATTTTGACTTAAAACTCTATTTCTTCGCCAGCGCCTTTTCCAGCACTTCAGTCATTTCGGTAACGTAGGTAAATTTCACGCCTTTTATAAACTGCGGATTGATTTCTTCTACATCTCGCCTATTTTGCTCGCACATCAATATCTCTTTAATACCAGCACGTTTTGCAGCCAATACTTTTTCTTTAATTCCACCTACAGGCAGCACTTGTCCGCGCAAGGTAATCTCACCGGTCATCGCCAGGTATGGTTTTACTTTGCGACCTGTATAGGCCGATGCCAATGCAGAAAGCATAGTCACGCCCGCACTCGGGCCATCCTTTGGTACGGCGCCCTCAGGCACGTGAATGTGGATACTGGTTTCTTCAAATTTCTCCGGAGCAATTTTCAACAAATGCGCATGCGCTTTCAGATAAGAAAGAGCCGTGCTTGCTGATTCTTTCATCACATTGCCTAGATTTCCAGTAAGCGTTAAAGCACCTTTTCCTTTATTCAGGCTGGCCTCGATAAATAGTATATCGCCGCCAACATAGGTCCAGGCAAGGCCTACAGCCACGCCCGGCGGATTTACTTTTTGATATTGATCGTTCGAATATTTCGTTTTGCCTAAAGCTTCCTGCACCAAATCTTCCGTAATCTGCGTTGGTATTTTCTCTTCCATCGCTACCCTTTTCGCGAGGTTGCGCATCAGTCCGGCCATTTGCCGATCGAGCTCGCGCACTCCAGATTCGCGGGTATAATTCTGCACCACAAATTGCAGCACTTTATCTGAAATCTTGAATTTAAGACTATCCAACCCATGTGCTTTCTTTTGCTTCGGTACCAGATGCCTTTTGGCTATTTCCATCTTCTCTTCTACGCTGTAGCCGGTAAGATGAATAATTTCCATACGGTCGCGCAGTGCTGGCTGTATCTCGTTCAGGTTATTGGCCGTGGCGATAAACAGCACTTTGCTTAAATCATATTCGAGCTCCAGATAATTATCATAAAAAGTATGGTTCTGCTCCGGGTCTAATATTTCCAGCAAAGCCGAGCTTGGGTCACCTCTGAAATCTTTGCCTATTTTATCAATCTCATCAAGAATAAAAACAGGATTAGAAGATTTTACTTTTTTCAAAGACTGAACAATGCGGCCGGGCATAGCACCAATATAGGTTTTGCGATGTCCGCGCAGTTCGCTTTCATCATGCAGTCCGCCCAATGCAAGGCGCACATATTTGCGATTGACTGCATTGGCAATGCTTTGCCCCAACGATGTTTTACCAATTCCCGGAGGGCCTACGAAACAAAGAATAGGCGATTTTAAATCTCCTTTTAATTTTAGTACAGCCAGATATTCGAGAATGCGGTCTTTGATTTTTTCCATGCCGTAATGGTCGTTGTCCAATACTTTTACGGCTTTTTTCAAATCATAAACATCTTCGGTATGCTCGTTCCAGGGCAGGTCCAGCAACAAATCCAGATGATTGTACACCACCGGATAGTCCGGCGAATGTGGGTGCATTTTTTCCAGACGGTCTATACCTTTTTTAAAAGCTTCTGCCGCCGCTTCACTCCATTTTTTACCCTCTGCACGCTTTTGCAGTTCTCTTACTTCACGGTCGTTGCTCTCGCCACCCAACTCTTCTTTAATACTCTTGAGTTGTTGTTGCAAAAAGTACTCGCGCTGCTGCTTGTCCAGCTCGCCACGTGTTTTATTGGTGATTTCGTTTTTCAGTTCTGCAATCTGCAAATCAGTTTGTAATAAACGAATCAAAGTTTCGGTACGCTTTTTTACATTGTTTTCTTCCAGCAAGGCTTGCTTATCAGCCAGCTTGGCTTCCAGATTAGAAGCTACAAAATGAACCAGAAAAGAGCTGCTGTCGATATTCTTCAGCATCATACTTGTTTCTACCGGCATATTAGGCGACAGCGTAATAATCCTTTCGGCCATTTCTTTGATGGAAGAAATCATGGCATCCATTTCATCATCTTTCTCAAAATCATCATCCAGGTATTTTACCCTCGCCTTAAGAAAAGGCTCTTCCTGAATGAATTCTTCTATCTGAAAACGAATGCGCCCCATGATAAACACAGCTGTATTGCCATCGGGCATTTTTATTTGCCTTACTATTTTAGCGATGGTACCAATATTGTGTATTTCCTTGAGCGATGGATTGTCGGTATCGGCATCTTTTTGTGCCAATACACCTATCATATTGCCTTGCTTTACAGCTTCGGCTACTGCTTTTACAGATTTGTCGCGGGCAACGGTTATAGGCAATACTACATTCGGAAACAAAACTGTATTGCGCAGGGCTATCACAGGAATTTCGGTAGGTAGTGCAGCTTTTTCCGCCTCATCCATATTTACCTCGCCTAAGGGAACAATGGGCATAAACTCCATATCATTCTCGGTTCCGGCAAATATCATATCTCTTAACTTCATTATATTATTACGGACATTTTGACGTTGAAATTAACTAATGCCGTCGTTAGCGGCGGATATAGTAATAGGCAATTAATATGCCAAAAGCCATTTTCGGAAATATTTGCAGACGAAGGTTATTTTTTGGTTTAATTTTGCCGCTATAAAAATAACAAAGCTATATGAAGAACAACTACATGCTAAAAACCGCGGCTGTAGCCACAATGCTTGCATTTACCTCTAATGCTATTGCTCAAGAGAGTGAAGCAAAAGAAGAATTGAAAGCTACCAAACAAATGATGATGAAAGCGCCGGATATAGGCAAAGTGTACCTGACATCAGGCATGGACGGTAATATACTGTCAACTGCTTTTATGTCTAAGAATGGAGGCGACACTAAACTGACTACGCCACGATTTACTACCTTTTTCCATATTGGTACAAATTTTCACTACAACTTCAGTACCTCGTTCGGTATATTTACCGGTGTGGGCATCAAGAACATCGGCTTTATCGAAAAATACGATTCGCCTGATTCTACCGTAAAAAGAAGGGTGTACACTATTGGCATACCGGTGGGTATCAAAATAGGCAATATGACAGAGGGCAGCTATTTCATGCTGGGTGGCGGTATCGATATGCCTTTTAACTTTAAAGAAAAAGGATTTATCAAGCGCAACGATAAAGTAAAATTCAACGAGTGGTTTAGCAGCCGCACACCGGCTATTATGCCTTACGTGTTCTTAGGCACACGCTTAAGACCCGGATTTATTTTCAAATTGCAATATTACCCAGGCAACTTCCTGAATCCGGACTTTAAAGCAGCTGACGGTTCTACACCTTATTCAGGTTATGATGTGCAATTGACTACGCTTTCATTTGGTTTCAATATTCCTTACCGTCCAAAATGGTAGGTTGATTTTTAATCATTCTAATTAGTATTTTCTAAGAAGGATTACTGCCCGAGTAAGACGCCGTCATTTCGAGCGAAACGCAGTGGAGTCGAGAAATCTCTTTCTCTATTTTTGAATTTAGAGATTTCTCCATTTCGCTGCGCTACAGTCGAAATGACGCCGACGGCTACTCGGGCAGTCTTTTATATTTACATCAACGCCGCCTCACGCAAAGCCGTTGCGATTGCTTACCTTTGCACGCTTAATACAACAAATAGTTTAGAATGATTTTACCAATAGTGGCATACGGACATCCTGTATTGCGCAAAGTGGGCGAAGATATTACGCCTGAATACCCGGGACTTGAAAAGTTGATTGCCGACATGTGGGAAACCATGTATCATAGTAATGGTGTAGGTATTGCGGCTCCGCAAATTAACCATGCTATACGCCTTTTTGTAATCGATACCGTACAGATTGTAGAAGGTTTTGACGAAGAAGACAAAGCAGAATACCCCAATGAACAGCCTATTAAAGGCACTTTCATCAATGCGCATGTAGTAGAAATGACGGGCGATGAATGGGCTTATAACGAGGGCTGCCTGAGCATACCAAAGATAAGAGAAGACGTGAAAAGACCGGCACATATTCGCCTGCGTTATGTTGATGAAAATTTCCAGCCACAGGAAAAAGATTTTTATGGCATTACCGCGCGCGTTATCATGCACGAGTATGACCATACAGAAGGAAAATTGTTTATCGATTACCTGCCGCCATTGAAACGCAGATTGATGAAGAAAAAGCTGGAAGACATCTCGAAAGGCAAAGTGAGCATGGGTTACAGAATGTTATTACCTAAATAGTCAAATCAATGTCTGATTCATTATCGTATAAGTTATTACGCCGTCCGCCTATATTGTTTCCATTTGTAGCGCTATTCTTTGTGTTTATGTGCGCAGTAGAGATGTATTTGTTCTGGGGCGACACTTCTATCTATAAAGTGTACCTGCTGCGTCCGGTTGTGATGATGGTGTACACGGTATTTTGGATAGGCTGTTGCTTGTTGAAAAAATGGGGCGCGGTAGGCTTCGTTACATTATCTATTTTACAACTTTGCCTGATATTATTTTTGCCGGAGGCAGATGATCATTTTAAGGACGCAGTAGTCAATAACTTCTTTTCAAAATATCCAATAAATTTAGGCTTGTCTTTTTTATTGCTTTTCTATTTTAAGAGAATGGATTAAGAAAACTGAACAAATTATTTTTAGCCAAAGCCGTTGATATCAACGGCTTTGCTTATTTTTATACAAATAGTATTACTGCCTATGCTACCATTTACCGAATCTCCTCAACGCATTATATCATTGGTTCCATCGCAAACGGAATTGCTATTTGATTTGGGTTTGGGCGAACGTGTTGTGGGCATTACTAAATTCTGCATTCATCCAAACGAATGGTTCAGAACAAAGGCAAGGATAGGCGGTACTAAAACAGTTAACATTGACAAAGTAAAAGCGCTGCAACCTGATTTAATCATTGCCAATAAAGAAGAAAATGTACAAGCGCAGGTAGAAACCTTGCAGGCTATATGCCCGGTATATGTAAGTGATATCAATACGCTGCAAGCTGCGCTGGATATGATTATAGAAGTAGGCAAGCTCACCAATACCCAACAACAAGCAAAAATAATAGCCGAAGAAATAGCAGTACGTTTTGAAAATTTAGATAAATCTTCCCATCATTCTGTCGCCTATTTTATCTGGAAAAATCCATGGATGACCGTAGGTAACGACACGTTTATCCATGACATGATTGCAAGAATAGGCTGGCAAAATGTATATGCCGACCAAGCGCGTTACCCCGAAACAACGCTGGAAGAATTAGTACAGAAAAAGCCACAACTGATACTGCTTTCATCAGAGCCCTACCCTTTTAAAGAAAAGCATATTGAAGAACTGCAAGCGCTGCTGCCAAAGTCTAAAATTCTGTTGGTAGATGGTGAGTTATTTAGCTGGTATGGTAGTCGTTTGCTGGAAGCGCCGGGGTATTTTAGGGAATTAGCAAAGGAGCATGATTTGATATAAGTCCGCTACTATTAAACCTCTTAGGTTTCTAAAACCTAACAGGTTTTACCAAACGAAAAAACTAATAATACCCCAGATAAATCTTCGCATTACGGGTGTACTCAATATTAATTTCGTCGCCAATATCATAAGCAGTAAAATCAGCGGCTTCCACCTCTATGCTGAGCCTGGTAGGCGACGAAATGTAAAAGTGGAACGAGTTATTTTCTTTCATATAGCGCTTGCGCATTATTTCTGATTTCTCTACAATTTTAAACTTTCGGGCTATATCCTTTTTGATAGGCAACAGCGTGCGCGCATAACTCAGGTAAGTCGCCAACCCGACTATAATAGCCAGCCCGATAATACCAATCACGCAAACAAGCAAAATATTAGGCGGCGGTTCATCGCCCGGCTGTGGTACCCGTTTTAGAAATATGCGGAACAACAACATCACAATACCCACCACGAAACTCAATATTAGTGCTATTATTACAAATACGCGAATGGTGCGACGCAATAACGGCACCTGCTCTGCCTCCATGCGTTGCAGGTAAGCAATCTCCGATTCATTCATCGGCTCTTCTGTAATGGTAATGATATTCATGCAGCTTAGTACTGCAAAATAGCAAAAGAAAATGGGATTTTAATGCTCCGTGAAAATAGGTTGGAGCTATACTGAGATACCGCTGCAAAAAATTATACGTCTGCATGAGATACAAGCAATGGTATTATTTTTATCTTGTAATCGCTAACGTTTTCATTGTTTTCACCGTCTATATTTCAAAAGCTTACAGCATGAAATTTCTGAGATTACTTTTTTTATTACTTCTCCCTGTTGCCGCTATTGCCCAAAACGAAAATGACGTATGGGTATTTGGTATTAATGCGGGAGTTGATTTTAGCGGTGGTACGCCGTCTACATTTACACCTGTTATCAATACAAATGAGGGAACTGCAACAATATCCGATTTGGACGGAAATATGCTGTTCTATTCAAACGGAAACAACATCTGGAACGCAGATTACGACATCATGCCATCGGGAGGTTCGTTACTCCCTACCGATCCCAGTTCTTCTTCTCAAGCGAGCGTAATAGTACCAATGCCCGGGAGCGATTCTCTTTTCTATGTTTTTTCTTTAGAGATTGTAGAATATGTGTCAACAACCGCTCCAGGAAGGCTATATTATTCGCTTGTGGATATGACACTTGATGGTGGATTGGGGGATGTTGTTCCAGGCTTTTCTGCAATTCTTGTTGATTCAGCTTTAGACGAAAAAATGATAACCATTCAAGGTGAATGCAATAATGTGTGGCTGATTGTCCACTCTCGTCAGGCAAATGAATATTTTAGCTATGAAATTACGGAAGACGGTGTTAGTGCTACTCCGGTAGTTTCTGTGATTGGAGATGGCACAGCAGAATACGGCTATAATAAAGGTGTTATAAAAGCGTCGCTTGACCGTACAAAAATAGTAGCTGCACTGACGCACTGGAAGACGCCTCGTAACTCCGGACCGAGTTGTCTGGAATATTACGATTTTGATGTAACTACTGGTCAATTATCAGACCGATATATTTTAGTAGATGAGTTTTCGGAGTATTTTGAACATAACTTCTATGGCGCGTGTTTCTCTCCTGATGGCAGCAAAATTTATGCGTCCTCGACTTACCGCAGCGATGCTGCCCTAAACGGCGTTTTACTTCAATATGATTTAGACGCCGGAGCTTTGGCAGATGTAGTGTTATCTGGAACACAAATAGCCACAACATTACAGTTTGGAGATGTGCAAACAGCTCCCGACGATAAAGTATATGTAGCTATTACCAACAACTCTTCTCTGGCGACAATCAATAGTCCAAATCTGGCAGGTACAAGCTGCGACTACTCTTCCTCCGGATTAGCTTTGCCTTTCGGCTCACAAGTAGTTTTCGGTCTTCAAAATTTAGTAACTCCGCCTATTGCACGTGTAGACACCAATGAAATAGCCGTGCATGATACAGTTACCTGTGCTGCATTGGTATTGAATGGTCGTGAGGGCGCCACCAGCTACCTTTGGAATACGGGCGCAACTACCGAAACAATCACGATTGCTGCAGCCGGCACTTATTGGGTACGTAGCAAAAATGGCTGCTATTCGATGGATACTTTTCATGTAATACAAGATGTATTGCCGCCACCAATAATTGCGACTGAAGACACTACTATTTGTAGCCACCTTACCGCCATCCAATTGTCGGCTGAGGTTACCAACCAGATAGGAACGACCTATCTCTGGACACCCGCTCCGGCTATTGTTGCTGGTGCGACAGATTCTGTTGTAACCGTTAATCCTACTGTTGAAGAGCGCATCTATATTCGCGCTACCAACAATTTTGGTATCTGTACGGCCTCAGCAACCGATAGCATTGATATATATATTTTCGGTAACGATGTAAATATTGTTACGCGGGATACTACTATCTGCTCCGGCGACCAAATAGCACTTCAGGCAATCGGTCCGGATATGTACACCTATCACTGGTCGCCGGAAGATGGCATGACCGCACCTAATTCGCTATTGACTTTCCTTACCGGAAGCGTAACGACTGATTATGTATTAACGACTACATTTGAACATTGCGAGTCAACAGATACCGTGCGCATCACGGTGGAACCAACGCCACAAGTCAATATAGGCAACGATACGGTCATCTGCGACTACACGCAGTTGCACTTGGTGGCATCAACTGCTCCTGCTACTTTTAGCGGCTATAGCTACGATTGGCATCCGGGTGTTTACATGAATGATTCTACGATTGTAAACCCGCTGTTTCAAACATATACTTACTCTGGTCCGCTGATTGCAATCGTTACTACGCCTGCAGGCTGTACCGGTAGCGATACTGCCAATATCTCGGTAAATACGTCCACTTTTATGATTGTAAATCCTACCGATACGGGTATTTGCCTGCCGGGGGCCGTACAGTTAAGTGCGCTCGCTGCGGAAAGCTATCAATGGATTCCCGCTGCCGGATTGAGTTCGGACACAATAGGCAATCCAATTGCATCGCCTGAAACGACCACAGAGTATTTAGTAATGGGCACTTCTCGTGAGGGATGCGTGGACTCGCAATATGTTACCATCACTATTCATCCTGAGGCTGCAGTTTACCTGCCAGATAGCGTGACTATTTATCCTGGCGAGTCGTATCAAATAGCTCCCGAAGGTAATGCCACCTATTTTACTTGGTTCCCGCCATCCGGATTGACCGATGTGAATATATCCAACCCTGTAGCAAGTCCTGAGGTAAGAACAAGGTATTTTTACAATGCTACTACAGAAAACGGTTGTACCATCACCGACAGCATCGATATTTATGTGAGTACCGAATCTTTGCTTGATGTACCTAATGCATTTGTACCCGGCAATGGCGACAACAATATTTTCAAAATAGGCAAACGTGGCATTGCTTCTGTCAAGTCATTCCACATT
>PJTT01000225.1_pt1 | contig 79213 bp, 76 predicted proteins | sample 1512261 | NCBI WGS metagenome assembly PJTT01 (sample SAMN08177685, study PRJNA422409) | Soil metagenome, whole genome shotgun sequencing project. | isolation source: Soil (2) enriched on wood chips | place: USA: Madison | collected 2015-01-15 | reverse complement strand
TGTGCTGCGAAGAGGCCGGCACAAGCAACAGACAGGCTTTGTCAGTACCGGCCTCTTCGCAGCACAAGGCTGCTCCTACAGAACCTCACTGAACCAATGAGTCATGTGTTGTTCTATGAGAGCCTGGCTTGCCGGCGATGGGCCGCAAAGCGGCCCCAAATCGCTTAACTGACTGGCATTAGGGCAAGCCCGCTCCCACAGGGATCGCGCCACCTTCTAGAGTTGAGCAAGGCCCAACGCCAACCCCAGCACCACGGCCAGTTCGAGCAATTCCAGCATTGCACCAGCGGTATCGCCGGTAGTCCCACCCAGGCGCCGGCACATCAGGTGCCGCAACCAGGCAAACACTGCCAACGCCAGCACCACGATCCACCCGCCCAGGACCAGGCAGAAGAGCACACAACCCAGCAACACCCACCAGGCCACACGCCGGGGCAGGTGCTCGGCCAGCGCCTGCCCCAAACCACCCTGTCGCACATAAGGCGTACTCAGGAACAGCCCAAGCATTGCCGCCCGCCCGATCAACGGTGCCAGTAGCAACTGCGCACCGACACCCTGCTCGACCAGCACCCACAAGGCGCAGAACTTCAGCAACAGCACCAACACCAGAGTGACCACGGCAATTGGCCCGCTACGCGGGTCTTTCATGATCTGCAGAGTACGTTCGCGGTCACCGAAACCGCCCAGCCAAGCGTCGGCACTGTCCGCCAGCCCATCTAGGTGCAAGGCGCCACTGAGCAAGACCCACAATGTCAGCAGCACGGCCGCGTGCAGCGGCGCCGGCGTGTCTTGTAGGAAATGGCTGGCCAGCCATAGCAACAGGCCGAACAGCAACCCGATCAGCGGGTAGCAGAGCAGCGAACGCCCCACCTCGCGCGGGGCCGGCATCCCCGGCAGACTCACCGGCAGGCTACTGAGAAACTGCAAGGCAATCCACAACGGCAACATCTCAGCGCCCCTCGACCCACTGGCCGTCGCCACCCGGCACCAGTCGCATCAATGCAGCGTGGCAGACTTCAACCTGCAGCAATTGCGCCCTCGGCAAGCCACGGGCACGGGCCAGCAGCAGCCGCATCACGCCGCCATGGGTGACCAACAGGACACGTTTGCCGGCATGCTGACGTTTCAGGCGCTCGACAGCTGCCAGCACACGCTCGGCGAACGCCTCGACCGGCTCGCCATTGGGCGGCGTGAACGCGTATGGGTCCGCCCAGAAGCGCCCCAGCGCATCTGCCTGGTCTTCCATGATCTGCGCCGCACTACGGCCCTCCCAGTCACCAAAATGCAGCTCCTGAAACGCCGCCTCGCGCTGTACGGGCAAGTTCAACTGCTCGCCCAGTTCCTCGGCAAAACGCGCACAGCGTTGCAGCGGCGAAGTGACCAGCACCTCCCACGGGCCGGCCTCGGCCACGGCGCTACGCATCTGCGCCCAGCCCTTGTCGGTCAGGGCATCATCAAGGCTGCCACGCAGGCCGCCCTGCTCCGTTTCACCATGGCGCAGCAGGTCGAGGATCATGCCGGGCGGTCCGCCACCGCAGCCTCGGCGAAGGTCGCCATCTGCCCGTGCAACGCACACGCCAGGCGCAACAGTGGCACGGCCAGGGCAGCCCCACTGCCCTCGCCCAGGCGCAGGCCCAGGGCAAGCAACGGCTCGGCCTGCAACGCGTCGAGCAAGGCTTTGTGCCCAGGCTCTGCACCTTGGTGGGCGAACAGCAGCCAAGCCCGGCACTGCGGGTTGAGGCGCACCGCCAACAGCGCGGCGACGCTGCAGATGAAGCCGTCCACCAACACCGCGATACCCGCCTGCGCGCAGCCTATGTAAGCACCGGTCAAGGCAGCGATCTCGAAACCACCGACACAGCCCAGAGCCCGCACTGGATCGTCGGCGCACAGGCCATGCTTGTTCAACGCTCGCTCGATGACCTCGGCCTTGTGCCGCACCCCGGCCCGGTCCAGGCCGGTACCCGGGCCACTCAATTCAGCTGGCGGGCAGCCCAGCAGGACGCTGGCCAGGGCTGCCGCAGCCGTGGTGTTGCCGATACCCATCTCGCCACCGATGAACAGCTGCGCACCCTGTTCGGCGGCGCGCAGGGCACTATCGCGACCAGCCTGCAGAGCGGCCTGCAGCTGGCCCTCGGTCATCGCTGGTTGGCGGGCGAAGTTGGCGGTACCGGCGCCCAGGCGCAGATGGCGCACGCCAGGCAGTTCCAGGTGCGGGTCGATGGTGCCCAGGTCGACCACTTCCAGGCTTGCCTGCAGTTGGCGCGCCAGCACGCTGATCGCCGCGCCACCGCCGACGAAGTTGCGCAGCATCTGCCCGGTCACCGCTTGCGGGTAGGCCGAGATGCCTTCCTCGACCACACCGTGATCACCAGCAAATATGCTGATTGCGGCGTGATCCAGCGTTGGCCGCTCACGCCCCTGCAGGCCAGCCAGCTGAATGGCCAGGCCTTCCAGCTGGCCGAGCGAACCGGCAGGCTTGGTCAGCTGCTGCTGACGGGCGCGGGCCTGGTCCATGGCGGCGTTGTCGAGGGGTTGGCAGGGGGTTTGCCACCAGGGTTGGGTCATGGTCATGGGCCTGTTCGGGTTGGGTAATGGGGGTTATTAGTGCGTGGTGGGGCTGGCAGGTGCTTGGCTGGAGATCTTCTGCGCTCTTGAGATCGAGCGCCGCCCGCGCGGCGCTTCGCGGCACAAGGCCGCTCCCACATCTGTTTCGGGCCAATTATTCCTGTGCCAGGTGGGTTGCAGCCTTGGTGCATGGCTGGAGATGGATGAAGAGCAACTGCACCCCTTCGATATCGAATGGAACAAACAAGGCGGATAGAGGAGACCTTACAGGAGTAACTGGCCCGAAACAGATGTGGGAGCGGCCTTGTGCCGCGAAGCGCCGCGCGGGCGGCGCTCGATCTCCCAGGCGCCACACAACCCAAGGCAGGCACCTGTACGCCCCGATACAATCTTGAACCCACCCCCACCCTCACAAAGCAGGTCCTTTCAACATCAAGGGCAACCCTGCCACCGTCAGCACCACACGCTGACAGCGCTCAGCCACGGCCTGGTGCAGCCAGCCGGCCAGGTCGACATAGCGCCGGGTCAGCTCGCCCATGGGCACGATGCCCAGGCCGGTTTCGTTACTGACCAGGATGACCGTGCCCGGCAACTGTTCCAGGCAGGCCAGCAGCGCATCACGCTCCTCGGCCAGGCGCTGGTCGTCTTCGAGCATCAGGAGGTTGGTCAGCCACAGGGTCAGGCAATCCACCAGCAGGCAGCGCCCTTCGGCCGCTTCGGCGCGCAGTACCGCGGCCAGGGCCAGGGGTTCTTCGACCAACCCCCAGTCATCGGGGCGACGCTGGCGGTGCAGCAACACACGTTCGTTCATTTCACCATCCAGCGGCTGGCTGGTGGCGATGTAGGTCACCGGCAGGCCACTGGCGCAGGCCAGCTGTTCAGCCAGGCGGCTCTTGCCCGAGCGGGCGCCGCCGAGGATCAGGTTGAGCATGTCAGGCCACCCCACAGAGTTGGCGCAACCGCGCGGTGTCCAGGTGCTTTTCCACCAGATCGGCCAGGCGCTCGATATCGCGTTCGCGCAGGGCCTGGTAATCGACGGTCTGCACATCCTCCAGGCCAGCCCAGCGCAGCAGCGCCGCGCACGACTGGCTGCCTTCGAACAGGCCGTGCAGATAGGTAGCAACTATCTGGCCATCGGCGCTGACAGCACCATCGCAACGGCCATCGACAAGTTGTACGGCAGGCCTCTCCAAGGCAGGCCCCGTGGTGACGCCGGCATGAATTTCATAACCGGCAACCGGGACTGCTTCGAGGCTCAGTGTGCCGGCAACGTTGCGCAGTTGCTTCTCGGCTTCGAGCACCGTGGCGTAATCGAGCAGGCCAAGCCCCGGGCTGGAGCCAGCGGCCCCTTCAAGACCAAGCGGGTCATGCACTTCGCGGCCCAGCATTTGCAGGCCACCGCAGATACCGATCAGCTTGCCGCCATAACGCAGGTGCCGGTCGATGGCCTTGTCCCAGCCGCGTTCACGCAGTTGTACCAGGTCACTGCGCACACTCTTGGAACCCGGCAGGATGATCAGGTCGGCGGCCGGGATCGTCTGGCCCGGGCCGATGAACTGCAGGTCCACCTGCGGGTGCAGGCGCAGTGGGTCGAAGTCGGTGTGGTTGCTGATACGCGGCAACACCGGGACGATCACCTTGAGCACGCGCTCGGTCTTCGCCCCCTGGCGCACATCGATGCCGTCTTCGGCCTCCAGATGCAGGTCAGTGACATATGGCAGCACACCCAGCACCGGTTTGCCGGTGCGCTGCTCCAGCCAGTCCAGCCCCGGCTGCAGCAAGGCGATGTCGCCGCGGAAGCGGTTGATGACAAAGCCTTTGACCCGCGCCTGCTCACTGGGCGACAGCAGCTCCAGCGTGCCTACCAGATGGGCGAACACGCCACCGCGATTGATGTCGGCGACCAGAATCACCGGGCAGTCCACCGCTTCGGCAAAGCCCATGTTGGCGATGTCACCGGCACGCAGGTTGATCTCCGCCGGCGACCCCGCGCCTTCGACCATCACCACCGGCCAGGCAGTGCTCAGGCGCTGGTGCGAGGCTAGTACCGCCTGCATGGCGATGGCCTTGTAGTCGTGGTAGGCCACCGCATTCATGCTGGTGACAGCACGGCCATGGATGATCACCTGGGCGCCGGTATCGCTGTTGGGCTTGAGCAGCACCGGGTTCATGTCGGTGTGCGGTTCCAGCCGGCAAGCCTGGGCCTGCACCGCCTGGGCCCGGCCGATTTCACCGCCATCAGCGGTCACCGCGCTGTTCAGTGCCATGTTCTGTGGCTTGAACGGCACCACGCCGACGCCCTGGCGCAACAGCCAGCGGCACAGCGCGGTCACCAGGGTGCTCTTGCCGGCGTCTGAGGTGGTGCCTTGCACCATGAGGGTGGTCATGCCGTTTCCTTTTTATAAGCCGCCAGGGCCTGGGCCAGGCGCTGTTCGTCCGCCACACAGGCAGGCAGCCCAAAGCGTACCGCCGCCGGCTGCTCGAACAGGCGCACCAGGATGCCGCGGCGGGCGAGAAAGTCATGCAGTTGCGCAGCATGCTCGCTGCGCACGTACTGGAACAGGTCGCAACCGCCGCTGGGCGCCAGGCCGGCGCTGCGCAACAGCATAGCCAGCCGCTGGCTGGCGGCAGCACAGCGCTCGACCTGCACACACTGGGCGGCGTAGTCGGCCAGGCTGGCCTGGGCCAGCACCCGGGTCGGGCCATTGACGGTCCAAGGGCCGAGCAACTCAGCCAGACGCAGCAGCAGGCTGCGTTCGGCGGCAACGAACCCCAGACGCACACCGGCCAGGCCGAAGAACTTGCCGAACGAGCGCAGCACGATCAGCCCCGGGCGCTCGGCACAATCGACCACGCCATCCGCCGGGGTGTTGTCCATGAACGCTTCATCGACCAGCAGCCAGCCACCACGGGCGGCCAGGCGTGCGTGCCAATCCAGCAGGCGTTCACGCGGCACCCGGCGGCCGGTGGGATTGTTGGGGTTGACCAGCACCAGCACGTCGAGGCTGTCGAGCGTCGCCTCGACCTGCTCTTCGTCCAGTTCCAGCAACTGGTGCCCCGCCCGTTGCCAGGCGTATGGGTGCTCGGCATAGCACGGCGTCAGCACCCCAACCCGGCCGGCTGCGCGCAACAGCGGCAAAGCCTGGATCGCAGCCTGGGAACCGGCCACCGGCAGCAATTGGCGGACGCCGTAATACGCGCGCGCGGCGTCCTCCAGGCCATCCTCCGTCTCCGGCAGGCGAGCCCAGGCCTCCATGGGAATCGGTGGAATCGGGAAAGGCCATGGCGCAATGCCGCTGGACAGATCGAGCCACTGCTCACGGGCGATGCCGTATTGCCGTACCGCCCGCAGCAGGCGGCCTCCGTGTTCAAGCATTGATATAGGCCCCTAGGCAGATCACCAGCAGCCACAGCCACACGCCGCGCTGCACCAGGCTCCAGCCACGCTCGATGGCGTCGGCGTCGGCCATTGGCCCGTCACCCAGGCGTGGCCGCTCATGCAGTTCGCCGTGGTACACCGCCGGGCCACCGAGCTCCACCCCCAACGCGCCAGCACCGGCGGCCATCACCGGCCCGGCATTGGGGCTGTCCCACAGTGGGCCCTGCTTGCGCCAACAGGCCAGGGCCAGGCGGGTCTTGCCCAGCAGCGCGTAGGTCAACGCCACCAGCCTGGCGGGAATATAGTTGAGCACATCGTCGACGCGCGCCGCGCACCAGCCGAAGCGTTCGAAGCGTTCGTTGCGGTAGCCCCACATGGCATCCAGGGTGTTGCTCAGGCGGTACAGCGCCACGCCCGGCGCGCCGGCCACCACGAACCAGAACAGCGCGGCGAATACCGCGTCGCTGCCGTTCTCCAGCACCGATTCGGTGGCAGCCCGGGCAACGGCGGGCTCGTCCAGCTCGCGGGTTTCGCGGCTGACCAGGTAGCCCACGCGGCGCCGCGCTTCCTGCAGGTCGCCCTGGCGCAAGGCACTGGCCACCGGCAACACGTGTTCGCCCAGGCTGCGCAGCCCGACGGCGCAGTACAGTGCCAGCACGTCAACCAGCCAGCCGATGTACGGCAGCCAGGACAGGATCAGCGCTACCAGGGTAAGCGGCACCACGGCCAGGAACCACGCGCTCACCCCGTGGCTGCGCCAGCCGCGCCCACCGGCATTCAGGCGGCGCTCGAGGTTACTGGCCATATTGCCGAAGGCCACCAGCGGGTGGCGCCGCTGCGGTTCGCCCAGCAAGGCATCCAGGGCCACGCCGGCCACGGTCAGCAAGGCCACGCTCATTGGCGCTCTCCCCATTGGTTCTCAAAGAGCATTTCACTCAAGGGCCGTTCCTCGGCCCAGTTTTCCAGCACCAGCATCGGGGCCGGGTAGAACTCGGTCACCGGCCCCAGGCATAGCACCGCGACCGGCTTGGCCCCGGCCGGCATGCCTAGCAGCGCCGCCAGCGCCTGCGGGTCGAACAGCGACACCCAGCCCATGCCCAGGCCTTCGCCACGGGCTGCCAGCCACAGGTTCTGGATGGCGCAGGCCAGCGAGGCCAGGTCCATTTCCGGCAGGGTGCGGCGGCCGAAGATATGCGGCTCGCGGTTGTCCATCAGGGCGGCCACCAGCAGTTCGGCGCAGTCGTTGATGCCCTCCACCTTCAGTTTCATGAAGGCGTCGGAGCGTTCGCCCAAGGCTTCGGCGGTACGCACCCGTTCTGCTTCCACCAGGGCCTGGATACGGGCGCGCAGGTCGCGTTGGGTGATGCGGATGAAGCGCCAGGGCTGCATCAGCCCGACACTTGGCGCCTGGTGCGCGGCGGCCAGCAGGCGGCCCAGCAGTTCCGGGGCCACCTCGCCACCGGCGAAATGGCGCATGTCACGGCGCTCGCCGATGGCCCGGTAGATCGCGGCGCGCTCGGCGTCGCTGTAGGCGTGTTCGTTCATGGTCGCAACAGCGCCGCCGCCGCATCCGGGTTGGAGGGGAAGTAGAAGTGCACGTAGGAAGCCGTCAGCCGCCCTAGGCGGTACACCGCTTCGTTGCCCCGCCCGCCGTTGGGGCTCAGGCCACGGGCGATTGGCTCCAGCGCGGTACTGGTCAGCGAATGATGATAGGTGTGGCCGCGCAGGGTGCCTTCCGGCAGCTCCACTGCCTGCAGCGCCAGGGCCGCCAGGCGCTTCTGCATGGTCGCTTCGCCCGGCAGCAGGCCGAGCAGCTCGGCACGCTCGCCGGCCACGTCGGTCAGGGCGTCGAGCAGGTACAGCATGCCGCCGCACTCGGCCAGCAACGGTTTGCCCTGGGCGTGATGGGCACGGATAGCCTCGCTCATCGGCGCGTTGGTGGCCAAGGCTTGGTGGTGCAACTCGGGATAACCGCCCGGCAGGTACAGGCTGTCCACTGCTGGCAGTTCACAGTCATGCAGCGGCGAAAAGAACTCAAGCTGCGCGCCCAGGTTGCGCAGCAGGTCGAGGTTGGCGCCATAGGTGAAGGCAAAGGCCTCGTCCCGCGCCACGCCAATGCGCACACCAGCCAACGACGCAGCACTGGCTCGCGGCTCGGGTTCGGCAAAGGTCACTGGCGGCGGCAAGGCAGCATCACAACTGGCGCCCAGCGCCTCGGCAGCGGCATCCAGGCGGGCATCCAGGTCGTTCAGCTCGCTGGCCTGGACCAACCCCAGGTGTCGGCTGGGCAGCTCGATACCGCGCTCACGAGACAAACCGCCATACCAGCGCAGGCCTTCGGTCAGGCTGCCTTCCAGCAGTTGCGCGTGACGCAGGCTGCCTACCCGGTTGGCCAGGACTCCGGCGAACGGCAGGTCCGCCTGGTAGCGTGCCAGGCCCAGGGCCAGGGCGCCGAAAGTCTGGGCCATGGCCGTGCCGTCGATTACCGCCAGCACCGGCACACCGAAATGACGCGCCAGGTCGGCGCTGGACGGCGTGCCGTCGAACAGCCCCATCACCCCTTCGATCAGGATCAGGTCGGCCTCGCCGGCTGCGTCCCACAGCAGGCGACGGCTTTCCTCGGCGCCGATCATCCACAGGTCGAGCTGGTACACCGGCGCGCCGCTGGCCCGCTCGAGGATCATCGGGTCGAGAAAGTCGGGCCCGCACTTGAACACCCGCACCTTGCGGCCGAGGTTGCGGTGCAGGCGGGCCAGGGCGGCGGTGACGGTGGTCTTGCCCTGGCCAGAGGCCGGTGCCGCGATCAGCACGGCTGGGCAATGGCGCGGCTGGCTCACAGTTCGACGCCCTTCTGTGCCCGGATGCCGGCCTGGAAGGCGTGCTTGAGCATGCCCATCTCGGTCACCGTGTCGGCCAGATCGATCATCTCGGGTTTCGCGGCGCGACCCGTGACGATCACATGCTGCATCGGCGGGCGGGCCTGGATGTCGGCCAGCACCTGGTCAAGGTCGAGGTAGCCGTGCTTGAGGGCGATGTTCAGTTCGTCGAGCACCACGAACTGCACGTTCGGGTCTTGCAACAACTGGCGTGACACTGCCCACGCCGCTTCGGCTGCGGCGATGTCGCGCTGGCGGTCCTGGGTTTCCCAGGTGAAGCCCTCGCCCATCACGTGGTAGCACACCTGCTCGGGGAAACGGCGGAAGAACAACTCTTCGCCGGTGCTGTTGCGGCCCTTGATGAACTGCACCACACCGCACTGCATGCCATGGCCCAGAGCGCGCGCGAGCATACCGAAGGCCGAACTGCTCTTGCCCTTGCCATTGCCGGTCAGCACCAGCAGCAGGCCGCATTCGTTGGGGGAGTTGGCGATGCGTTCGTCGATGATTGCCTTCTTGCGCTGCATGCGCGCCAGGTGGCGTTCGTCGCGTTCGGTGGATTCGCTCATCAGGGTTCTCCGCTGGCTGGCGCCACGGCAACGCGCGGCGACAGGTAATAGGCGGGCAGACGGAGAACGCGCAGGGGCCGTGGCCGTTCGCCACGGTGCACCGCGCATCACCCTCCGTGATGCCGTTGGCAGTATCAGGCCGGTCTCCGGGCTTGTGAGCGGGCCTGGGCCCAGGCCTGCGCGCCTTCCCGGGTGCTGGCACCCAGTGGCCCTGCGCGGCCGCGACTCACCTACCGTTGCGGGGGCAGCGCCGGAATCGCGCCATGCTGGCACCCACCGGCTTCCCAGTTTCACCCTGCCCAGACGGGGCTGGCAGGACACCTGAAACACGCGCGAAGGTTAGAGGGTTGCACCGGGAGCGTCAATCGGAGGGGGGCGCTTTGCAGCCGAACAGGCACCGCCCGGGTAATGGCCAATTCACCCGGTTGTGCCACACTGGATACAGTGATATCACATAGCCATCACTTTCAGCTGAACGCGATCACAACGACAACAGGAGAGCGCAGCATGCGAGGCCAGATCATCAACAACCCGCGCCTGGAGTTTCTTGCCCCGGCGCTGGAGCGCTGGGGCGACTGCATCGACCGCTTCAACCAGTTTGCCGGCGATGCCGAAGCGCCGTACTGGCATGGTGCAGGTACCAATGCCGGGCTGCTTGCCGCAGCGGCCTGGCAGGCCGAGCTGGCGGCGCTGCAGCAGTTTGCCGGCAAGAAGCAGCGCGATGAAGGCGAATACGAAGGGCGCTGCGACCTGTCGATCAGCAGTGCCGACGAGGCGCTGTACCTCAGCGTCAGCCAGCGTTGGCCAAAAATCGCCCGGCTGGACATGGCGGCCGCTCTGCAGCAGACCGCCGCCCTCGCCCGCCAGGTGGCCTACCCTAGCCAGTTGAAGGCCGGAGCGCTGTTCATCAGCCCGTGGAAGGCCGGCCAGCACGCCAGCCCCGAGGAACTGCAGGACCTGGTCGACGACCTGCAGAAGCATACCGCCTGTGCCATCGCCTGGTACTTCCCCTATGCCTATCGCAAGTTGCACAACGAGCTGGGGCAGTATTTCCCGGGGGTGGCGTTGTTGCTCAAGCAGGCTTGAATCAACTCCGGCGCAGGCCGGGACTGGAACTCGTTTCGCAAGCGCGACGTGGCCTCTGTGGGAGCGGGCGTGCCCGCGAAGAATCCAACGCGGTGGCTGGCACCGCGTTGGATTCTTCGCGGCTAAAGCCGCTCCCACAGGGTACGCGGATTGCTTGCAATTTCAGTTATCTACGCGACAGCGCAGCCCCAAGGGTTGGGCCATCTCCCACAGAACGCCTGCTAAATCTTGCTCTTGCTCTTGCTCTTGCTCTTGATCTTGATCTTGATCTTGATCTTGATCTTGATCTTGATCTTGATCTTGATCTTCGCGACTTCAGGAGGCCGAGCAGAGGTCTTGCGGAGGGAGGTGACGGGCATGGATGCCCGTCAAGCGCTGAGGCCCCATGGATGGGGCCTGCAGCGCGTACTCCCGGGAGCAAGACCGGCGCGAGGGAACCCCGGAGCGCAGCGTAGGGGCCGGATGATGGGAGCGCAGCGTTTTTTGGTTACTTTTTGTCGCGTTTGACAAAAAGTGACTCGCCGTAAGGGCGAAAAGGTGAGTCAGCGTCGCCATCGTAAATGGACTATGCGCGAGATCAAAACCAGCACTTTTCCGCTCTTCGCTCTTCGCTCTTCGCTCTTCGCTCTTCGCTTTCAAGCGTGAGCATCAACAGCGAGCTCAGCATTCATTTTCGAAGGTGGCGCTTACTCACCTTTCCGCCCTTACGGCGGGTCACTTTTTGTCAAACGCGACAAAAAGTAACCAAAAAACGCTGGCTCCTATCATCCGGCCTCCTGAAGTCGCAATCGGCGGCGCCTGAACTATCGCGCACTTAGAAGCAAAAGCAACGGCAACGGCAACGGCAACGGCAACGGCAACGGCAGTTGGATGGTTGCCGGGAACCTGGCGAATATCGCCAACCTCTCAGTTCCATAGGCCCTGTTAGGAGGACGCCGCCCATGAAACACCTGATGCCTTGGTTATTGGCCGCCAGCCTGACTGCCTGCGGCGAAACCGCCCTGCTGGATGTACTCGACGGCAGTGGCCCCAACCCCCAGCTGCCCGCTCCGGTCAAGACTGCCGTACCCACCGTGAACATCGCCCCGGCAGTGGGCTGGCCAAAAGACGCCAAGCCCGAAGCAGCACCAGGCACTCAGGTGAGAGCGTTTGCCAGCGGGCTGGACCACCCCCGCTGGCTATACCTGCTGCCCAACGGCGACGTGCTGGTAGCCGAAACCAATGCCCCACCCAAGCCCGAAGATGGCAAGGGCCTGCGCGGCTGGGTGATGAAGAAGGTGATGAAGCGGGCAGGTGCAGGCGTCCCCAGCGCCAACCGGATCACCCTGCTGCGTGATGCCGACCATGACGGCGTGGCTGAAATCCGCACGACCTTCATCGAAGAGCTCAACTCACCGTTCGGCATGGCTCTGGTAGGCAAGGACCTCTATGTCGCCAACACCGACAGGCTACTGCGTTTTCACTACCAGCCCGGCGCCCTGCAAATTCGCAATGAGGGCCAGCCAGTGGTCGAGCTGCCAGCTGGGCCGCTCAACCACCACTGGACCAAGAACGTGATCGCCAGCCCCGATGGCAAGAAGCTTTTCGTGACGGTCGGCTCCAACAGCAACGTCGGCGAAAACGGCCTGGACAAGGAACAGGGGCGCGCCGCGATCTGGGAAGTGGACCCAGCCAGCGGCCAGCACCGCCTGTTCGCCACCGGCCTGCGCAACCCTAACGGCCTGGCTTGGGAGCCAAACAGCGGTGCGTTATGGACGGCAGTCAACGAGCGTGACGAGATCGGCAGCGATCTGGTACCGGACTACATCACTTCCGTGAAGGACGGCGGTTTCTATGGCTGGCCCTATAGCTACTATGGCGGGCACGTGGACGAGCGCGCGCAACCGCCAGCGCCTGAAAAAGTGGCCCAGGCGCTGGTGCCCGACTATGCCGTGGGCCCACATACAGCATCGCTGGGGCTGGCATTCGCCGAACCGAATGGGCTACCCCCGCCCTTCGAACACGGGGCATTCGTGGGCCAGCACGGGTCGTGGAACCGCAAGCCGCACAGTGGCTACAAGGTGATTTTCGTGCCGTTCGACCCGTCAGGAAAACCCTCGGGCAAGCCGGTGGACCTGCTTACCGGGTTTCTGGATGAGCATGGCAAGGCCCAAGGGCGCCCGGTCGGCGTAATCACCGACGGGCGTGGCGGCGTGCTGGTAGCCGATGATGTCGGCAATGTGGTCTGGCGGGTAAGCAAAGCCCCGACTGTCCTCAGGGGTTCTGCGCCAGATGCCCTTGCGGAATGACGCGCTTGGCCTGCAGGTAAGCTTTGGCCCAGTAGCTGTTGGACAGGTAGTCCAGACGCACCGTGCCACCGCTGGAAGGGGCATGCACGAAGCGCCCTTCCCCGACATAAATGCCGGCGTGGCTGACCTGCGAGCCGCCACTGGTAGCAAAGAACACCAGGTCGCCGGACTGCAGCGACTTGGCATCCACGGTCGGCGCGCGCATGACGATCATCTCACGCGTCGAACGCGGCAGGCTTATGCCGGCAGCATCCCGGTAGACGTACTTGATCAGGCCACTGCAATCGAAACCGGAATCCGGCGTGTTGCCGCCCCAGCGATAAGGCGTACCCACCAGGCCGATAGCACGCATCAGCACGTCATCGGCAATCGGCGAAGGGCTGGGCTGGCTATAGGTAACCTGCGGCTGTACCACAGGGGCCGGCGCAGGCGCACGGCTGGAGCAGGCAGCCAGCAAGGCCGCCAGGGAGAGAAATGCGAAGCGCGCCATCTTTACCATGGCCAGAACATCCTGTCTGAGACCGCTGGGCCGCAGCCGAAAAGAGTTGAGAAATTAGATTAGACGCTTTCTATAAATGCGCACGGCGGCGAGCTTTTTTCAAAGCATCGCCGCCGCGGCAGGATATATCATTTTGCTATCAGTTGCGCGCGATATTGGTGGTCGGCGCCATGGCCAAGGCACGCTTGGCTTCGATAAAGGTCTTGCTCCAGTAGCGGTCACCGAGGCTGTCGATGCGCACACCACCGCTGCGGCGGCTGCTGGAGTGGATGAACTGGTTATCACCCAGGTAGATGCCGGCATGGCTGACGCGGCCGCGGCCGTTGGTGCTGAAGAACAGCAGGTCACCTGGCTTGAGCTTGTTACGGGCCACTTTCGGGGCATCGACGTTGATCATTTCACGCGTGGAGCGCGGCAGGGTCACGCCCGCCTCTTCACGGAAAAGGTAGCCGATGAAACCACTGCAATCGAAGCCGGACTTCTCCGAGGTACCACCGAAGCGGTAGCGGGTGCCGATCAGCGACATGCCGCGCTCGAGAACGCTGTCAGCCAGAGCTGGCAGTTGGTAAGGCTTGCTGCTGGAGAAGGCCTCCAGGTCATCTTCGGTGGCCAGCTCTTCGGGCTCGCCGAATACCGACGAGGACGAGGCCTTGGCCTTGAACGCCGAATGTGCGGCGATCGGGGTGTGATCCTGGAGCTGCGGCTCTGAATGAGAAGCTGGGCCTTGGGCCGCGCAGCCAAAAAGCAGGGTCACGAGTGCGAGTGGCACGAGGGGTGCGAAGCGCTTCAGCATGGGCACGACCGTGTCTGTAATCCTTTAGAAGGGTGAAACTATGCCCTCTATCATGGCCATTTGCAAATTTTATCGAAAAAGATGTGACTTTTTTGTTTTGCCGCTCTGGCCCAGCGTTTTCAGGGTTACCAGCCCAGGGTTTCCTTGAGGAAAGGGATGGTGAGCTTGCGTTGTGCCTGCAAGGAAGCCTGGTCGAGGCGTTCGAGCAGGTCGAACAACGCACTCATACTGCGTGCGCCGCGGGTAAGGATGAAGTGGCCGACTTCGTCGGTGAGGTGCAGGCCACGGCGTGAAGCACGCAGTTGCAGGGCGCGCAGCTTGTCTTCGTCGGACAGGCCACGCATCTGGAAGACCAGGGCGAGGGTCAGCCGCGACTTCAGGTCCGGCAGCTTGATCGGCAGTTCGCGCGGCGATGCCGAGGCTGCCAGCAGCAGGCGCCGGCCGCTGTCACGCAGGCGGTTGAACAGGTGGAACATGGCCTCTTCCCAGTCGGCCTTGCCAGCGATCACGTGCAGGTCGTCGATGCACACCAGTTCGTACTGGGCCAGGTAATCGAGCAGCCCTACGCCACGATCGAGCAATTGCGCCAGTGGCAGGTAGACAGCTGGCTCGCCGCGTTGCTGGAAACGGTGGGTGGCGGCCTGCAGCAGGTGGGTACGGCCAACACCTTGCTTGCCCCACAGGTAGATAAGGCTCTCGGTCCAGCCGGCGTCGGCTTCGCATAGCCGCTCGACGTAGCCCAATGCCGCAGCATTGGCGCCCGGATAGTAGTTGATGAAGGTGGCGTCATCGCGCAGGCGCACACCCAGGGGCAACTGGATCGGTGGTTTCATGCTCGCGGGCGGTCGACAGAACCGCAGGGGGCCTTTGGTGAACAATGTGCAAAGTCTATACCCGCAGCGCGGGGCGCACAATCGCGGCAGCGGATAGCGCAAGTAAAATCAACGAGTTGCACTAGTTGGAGCGGCTTTGCAATCTTGTGGGAGCGCCAGATTCCAGATATGCATAGTACCTGTGCCCCCGGGATCACAACTCCGGGTCGATATCCCCGGCATACATGTCCGATTCCTTGTACAGGTCATGCACATGCCGCAACAGCACCATGATCACTGCCGCCACCGGCAGCGCCAGTAACACACCGGTAAAGCCGAACAGCTCGCCGCCGGCCAGGATGGCGAAAATCACCGCCACCGGGTGCAGGCCGATGCGGTCGCCCACCAGCAGAGGGGTCAGCACCATGCCTTCCAGCGCCTGCCCGACCATGAACACCGCAACGATACCCAGCATCGGGTACAGGTCGCCGCCAAACTGGAACAGACCAGCCACCAGGGCCGCGCCAATGCCGATGATGAAGCCCATGTACGGCACGATGGCAGCCAGCCCGGCGAGCATGCCGATCAGCAGCCCCAGCTCCAGCCCTACCAGCATCAGCCCGGCCGAATAGATGATGCCCAGGGCCACCATCACCATCAATTGCCCGCGCACGAACGCCCCCAGCACTTCATGGCATTCGCCCGCCAGGCCCATTACCTGCGGCTCACGCTGGCGCGGCAGCAAGCCGCGCAGCTTGGCCATCATCAGGTCCCAGTCGCGCAGCAGATAAAAGCCCACCACCGGGATCAGCACCATGTTGGCCAGCCAGGCCATCAGCGCCAGGCTCGAGGCGGTGGCATGGGACAACAGCGCGCCGACGATATCGGTGGTCTGGCCCATGTGCGTGCCGATGGCAGCCTTGATCTTGTCGAACTTCCAGAAGCCGTCACCCAGGCCCAGGCGGCTCTGCACCCAGGGCAGCGCCACCTGCTCGAGCCAGTCGAGCATCTGTGGCGCCAGCTCGTACAGGCGCAACAGTTGCTTGGCCAACAGCGGCACGAGCACCAGTAGCAGGGCCATCAACAGCAGGGTGAACAGGCCGAACACCACCACCACGCCCCAGGTGCGCGACAGTCCCAGTCGTTCCAGGCGGTCGACCAGTGGATCAGCCAGGTAGGCCAACAGGATGCCGACCAGGAACGGGGTAAGAATGTTGTGCAGGCTATAAAGCAGCACGGCAACCAGCAGGGCAACGCCCAGCCAGATCCAACGACGTACGTCGGTCACGGTATGCTCCCCTTACCAGCTAAAACGCAAGCCGTCGAACGGCTTGGGGGCTGGCTGGGCCGGCGCTGGTTGCCCGGCCCCGGTAGCCGTTGCCGGAGCTGACGTGGCTGGCACCACAGGCACCTGTTCTACCGGCATTTCCTGCAGTTTGGCCAGGCCAAGCTGGGCTCGCAGCTGTTCGCGGTTGGCAGTCACGCCGTAGGTCAGGGTGCTGCCTTCGGCCATTTTCAGGCGCGGGCCAAAGGGCTCGAGCACGCGGGCCAGCTCGGCGTAGCGCTGCAGGTTCATCCCCTGCACTTGCACCTGCAACTGGCTGCTGGCACCCGGGCGGGTGACGTAGCGCGGCGCCAAGCGGCTGCTGAGCGCCAGCATCACGGCGTCGGCCAGCGCTGCCGGGTCGGCGCCCTCGACAGTGCCTTGCTCACGCTGGTCGCCCAGCCACAACTGCCACTTGCCCTGCCACTTGCCGTCCGCTTCCCGGGCATGCACGGCAAGCAAAGCATCGGCGCCGTAGCGCTCGGAGGCTTCGCGCAATGGCGCCGGGTCGCTGCCTTCGAGCTGCTCGGCATTGGCCACCAGCTGCTCCTGCAGGTCGGCCAGCGGCAAGCGTAACGGCAGGCCACGGTGCTGGGCGGCACGGCGCAGGGGTTGGGCGCTGGCCTGGCCGTCACCGACCAGGTTGCTGCCGTCAGCACTGTCGTTCAACCACCAGCCGAGGATCGAGGGCCGGTTGCTGCCCCACAAGGCCAGGCCAGCCTTGCGCAAGGCCCGCTCGGTACTGCCAGGGTCGAACTCGACCAGCACCGACTCGGGTGGCCCGGCTTCGCTGGCGACCTGGTTGATGATTTGCTGCGGGTCCTTGCGCAGAGCAGCCAATGCCGGGCTTTGCGCCGCCCTGGGGTCGCCGGTCAGGCGCGTTACCAGGGTATCGAGGGCGTGGGCGGTAGCCGCGGCACGGGCTTCAGCGCCCTGCCCGGTGACCGGCTCGCGCACCTGGTAAAGGCCGGAGACATTTTCAGCCTGGGCAGTGGCCGAGATCAGGGCCAGGCACCCGATTGCCAGCATATTGAAGAGACGCATGGAGGATTCCTGTCCATTTACCGCAATGCCTATACCTTATACATGGGCGCGAAAGGTAACCAGTCGCGAGGGGTGAAAGATTGGTTGCGGGAGAGATGTGTTTGGTCTGACGGGTGTTCTCCTTGAGAGGTTCAGCGGCTGGGAGATCGAGCGCCGCCCGCGCGGCGCTTCGCGGCACAAGGCCGCTCCCACATCTGTTTCGGGCCAGTCCATCCTGTGAGGTCACCTCTGTCCGCCTTGCTTGTTCCATTCGATATCGAGGGGGGCGATTCTCCAGCCATACACCAAGGCTGCAACCCACCTGGCCCAGGAGTAACTGGCCCTAAACAGATGTGGGAGCGGCCTTGTGCCGCGAAGCGCCGCGCGGGCGGCGCTCGATCTCACAGACACCGAAACAATCAAAGGCGGACACTTACCACTTTTTACCCATTTTCATGCCCTGCCCGTCGGCCTGAGGATGGCCGCTGCCCGGCAACCCTGATAAAATCGCGCGCCTCCACAGACCAGTGACGTTTCAGGCAGCCGCTGCTTACCAGCCGGCCTTGGCCGTCATGGTCGTTTTTAAGAATCCCTCCCTCCTAAAGGCCTGGATCAATGAGCAAGCAACCCTCCCTGAGCTACAAGGACGCCGGTGTAGACATCGACGCCGGCGAAGCACTGGTCGAACGCATCAAGGGCGTGGCAAAACGCACCGCACGCCCTGAAGTCATGGGTGGCCTGGGCGGCTTCGGCGCCCTCTGCGAGATCCCGGCCGGCTACAAGCAGCCGGTGCTGGTCTCCGGCACCGACGGCGTCGGCACCAAGCTGCGCCTGGCACTGAACCTGAACAAGCACGACAGCATCGGCCAAGACCTGGTCGCCATGTGCGTCAACGACCTGGTGGTGTGTGGTGCCGAGCCACTGTTCTTCCTCGACTACTATGCCACCGGCAAACTGAACGTCGATGTGGCCGCCACCGTGGTCACCGGCATCGGTGCCGGTTGCGAACTGGCCGGCTGCTCGCTGGTCGGTGGTGAAACCGCCGAAATGCCTGGCATGTACGAAGGCGAAGACTACGACCTGGCCGGTTTCTGCGTCGGCGTGGTGGAAAAGGCCGAGATCATCGACGGCTCCAAGGTTGCCACCGGCGACGCACTGATCGCCCTGCCGTCCTCGGGCCCGCACTCCAATGGCTACTCGCTGATCCGCAAGATCCTCGAAGTGTCCGCCACCGACATCGAAAACACCCAGTTGGGCGGCAAGCCGCTGACCGACCTGCTGATGGCGCCGACCCGCATCTACGTCAAGCCGCTGCTGCAACTGATCAAGAACACCGGCGCGGTCAAGGCCATGGCCCACATCACCGGTGGCGGCCTGCTGGACAACATCCCGCGCGTACTGCCGGCCAACGCCCAGGCGGTCATCGACGTGGCCAGCTGGCAGCGCCCGGCGGTATTCGACTTCCTGCAGGAGAAAGGCAACGTCGACGAGCATGAAATGCACCGCGTGCTGAACTGCGGCGTCGGCATGGTCATCTGCGTGGCCCAGGATCAGGTAGAAGCCGCCCTGAACGAACTGCGCGCCGCTGGCGAGCAACCATGGGTAATCGGCCATATCGCCGAAGCCGCCGAAGGCGCTGCCCAGGTCGAGCTGCAGAACCTCAAGGCACACTGATGCCAAGCAAGACCTGCAATGTAGTGGTACTGCTGTCGGGCTCCGGCAGCAACCTGCAAGCGCTGATCGACAGCTGCCAAGGCCAGGACAGCCCGGTGCGCATCCGTGCGGTGGTTTCCAACCGCGCCGATGCCTACGGCCTGCAACGCGCCGCGGCGGCCGGCATCGACAGCGTCGTGCTCGAGCACACCCAGTTCGACGGCCGTGAAGCCTTCGATGCCGCGCTGATGGCGCGCATCGACGGTTTTGCCCCGGACCTGGTGGTGCTGGCCGGTTTCATGCGCATCCTCAGTGGCGACTTCGTGCGCCACTACCAGGGCCGCCTGCTCAACATCCACCCGTCGCTGCTGCCCAAATACAAGGGCCTGCATACCCACCGCCGGGCACTGGAGGCAGGCGACGCCGAGCATGGCTGCAGCGTACACTTCGTGACTGAGGAACTCGATGGCGGCCCACTGGTCGTACAGGCTGTGGTACCGGTGGCGTCTGACGACACCATCGAAAGCCTGGCCCAGCGGGTACACCGCCAGGAACACCTGATTTACCCGCTGGCGGTGCGCTGGTTCGCGGAAGGGCGCTTGCGTCTTGGCGAACAGGGTGCATTACTGGATGGCCAACCCCTGGCGGCCAGCGGTCACTTGATTCGATCCTAGGAGAATTTATGCGTCGCGCCCTGCTCTTGGCTCTCGCCGTGCTCGCCCTGCCCCTCCAGGCAGCTGATCTGAAGCCTTTCTCGGCCAGCTATACCGCCGATTGGAAGCAACTGCCCATGAGCGGCACCGCCGAGCGCAACCTGGTCAAGAATGCCAACGGTACCTGGGACCTTAACTTCAAGGCTTCCATGATGATCGCCAGCCTGACCGAGCAAAGCACCCTGCGCATGGACAACGACACCCTGCTGCCGCAGAAGTACCACTTCGAGCGTGGCGGGCTGGGCAAGGCCAAGAAGGTCGACCTGACCTTCGACTGGAACAGCAAGAAGGTCACCGGCAGCGACCGTGGCGATGCCATCAGCCTGCCGCTGAACCGTGGCGTGCTGGACAAGTCGTCCTACCAACTGGCCCTGCAGCATGACGTGGCTGCTGGCAAGAAGAGCATGACCTACCAGGTGGTCGACGGTGACGAGATCGACACCTATGACTTCCGCGTGCTGGGCACCGAAAAGGTCACCACCAAGACCGGCCAGGTCGATGCGGTGAAGGTCGAGCGCGTACGCGACCCAAGCCAGAGCAAGCGCATCACCGAGCTGTGGTTCGCCAAGAACTGGGATTACCTGCTGGTGCAACTTCGCCAGGTCGAGACCGATGGCAAGGAATACGTGATCGTACTGCAGGACGGCACGGTCGATGGCAAGCCGGTGAAGGGCAACTGATCCAGCACTGCCAGCAGTACTTCGAAGCCCCGCCTGGTGCGGGGCTTTTTTCTATCCGGGATTTCGGGATGGCCAGTACAGGCAGCACACCTTTCAGCTTCATGAAACTTGTTTCATGCCCGTTTTATTTACTTAGCCTGCTAACAAATTCTATAAAGAGGTTGTGCGACACAGTGTCGCATCCAACTGAAACAGTGGAGTTTAGCGATGACAGTCCAAGTAACCGAACGCGACGAATCGAAAATGTCCCACGAAGGCCTGGCCGCTGGTGTGCGGATCTGGGATGTGCACCAACAAGGCCAACTGGTGGGGATGTTCCACAACGAACAAGAAGCACACCAGTACCGGGCAGAGCTGGAAACCCTGGAAAACCAGCGCGCCACGCAATGACCCCATATTCAAATGAAAAACCCCGCCAAGGCGGGGTTTTTCGTGTTTACCACATCAGATCATCAGGGATCTTGTAAGCCGCGTACGGGTCGTCCTCGTCCGCTTCCTCGACATGGGTGTTCAGCAGCAGGACACGGCCAGGGTCGCGTTCCTGGATCTTCAACGCCGCCTCGCGAGGGATCACCTCGTAGCCGCCGGCAAACGACACAACGGCCAACGCACCATTGCTCAGCTTGGTCCGCATCAGGGCATTGACGGCAATCCGCTTGACCTTTTTGTCGTCGACGAAGTTGTAGTAGTCCTCGGTGCTCAGCTTCGGCAGGCGGGTCGCTTCGATCAGTTGCTTGATCTGCGCGGCCCGCGCCTTCTGCTCGGCTTTTTCCTGCTGCTGGCGGTTCAGCTCCTGGTCACGCTTGGCTTTCTCGGCCATGGCTTCCTTGGCCATGCGCTGCTGGCTGTCGTCCACCTCGACCTGGCCTTTGTGTTCCAGGCGTTTCTGTTTCTTCTCGGCCTTGTTGGCCTGGGAAACCTGTTTCTGGTTGACCAGACCGGCTTTGAGCAATTGGTCGCGAAGGGAAAGGCTCATGAATGTTCACTCACTTATGCAACAGCTCAGCCGCAGCTGGGCAGGTTCTTTTCCTGACGTTTGGCTTCACCCCAAAGGGCATCCAGTTCGTCAAGGTTACAATCTTCGATGGGACGCCCACTGTCGCGCAATGCCTGTTCGATGAAGCGGAAACGCCGCTCGAACTTGCGGTTTGCACGACGCAGTGCGTGTTCCGGATCGTGCTTGAGGTGGCGGGCCAGGTTGACGGCGGCGAACAGCAGGTCACCGATTTCATCCTCGAGCGCATCGGCATCGCCGTCGGCCATGGCCTGCAGCACTTCGTCCAGCTCTTCGCGGACCTTGTCCAGCACCGGCAATGCCGCGGGCCAGTCGAAACCGACCGTGGCCGCGCGCTTTTGCAGTTTGGCTGCCCGCGACAACGCCGGCAATGTCGCCGGTACGTCGTCGAGTAGCGACAGCTGTTCGGGCAGGCTCTTTTCCGCGCGCTCTTCGGCCTTGATTTCTTCCCAGCGTGACTTGACCTGGGCCTCACTCAGGCTGGGGGTGTCTACCGGCGCATACAGCTCGCCGGTCGGGAACACATGGGGATGACGGCGAATGAGCTTGCGGGTGATGCTGTCGACCACGCCATCGAACTCGAAACGCCCCTCCTCGCGGGCCAGCTGGCTGTAGTAGACCACCTGGAACAGCAGGTCGCCCAGTTCACCTTGCAAGTGCTCGAAATCGCCGCGCTCGATGGTGTCGGCAACCTCGTAGGCCTCTTCGATGGTGTGCGGGACGATGCTGGCGTAGTTCTGCTTCAGGTCCCACGGGCATCCATACTGCGGGTCGCGCAGGCGGGCCATGAGGTGCAGCAGGTCTTCGAGGGTGTAGGTCATGTAAGCAGGTCCTTCGGCGGTGGCTTCTTCGCGGGTGAACCCGCTCCCACAGGTAAAGTGCACATCTGAAGATTTGCACCATCCCTGTGGGAGCAGGTTTACCCGCGAAGCAGGCGCCGCGGTCTCAAGGGGTACGATTACGCCGCGTCTCGATGATGTTCGGCAACTGCGAGATCCGCCCCAGCAGGCGCCCCAGCGCATCCAGGCCCGGAATCTCGATGGTCAGCGACATCAACGCAGTGTTGTCTTCCTTGTTCGAGCGGGTGTTCACCGCCAGCACGTTGATCTTCTCGTTCAGCAGCACCTGCGACACGTCGCGCAACAGCCCAGGGCGATCGTAGGCACGGATGACGATGTCGACCGGGTAGGTCTGCACCGGGATCGGCCCCCAGCTGACCTGGATCATGCGCTCCGGTTCCTTGCCCGCCAACTGCAGCACCGAGGCGCAGTCCTGGCGGTGGATGCTCACGCCGCGGCCCTGGGTGATGTAGCCGACGATGGCGTCCCCCGGCAGCGGCTGGCAGCAGCCAGCCATCTGCGTCAGCAGGTTGCCGACACCCTGGATCTGGATGTCACCACGTTTGCCGGTACGCGGCCCCGTAGGTTTGCGCGGTACCAGTTCGATCTGTTCGATGCGCTCGGGCTCCAGCAGCTGCTGGGCGGCGTTGACCAGATGCGCCAGGCGCAGGTCGCCAGCCCCGAGCGAGGCGAACATGTCCTCGGCGGTCTTGACGTTGGTCTTCTCGGCCAGGCGCTCGAAATCCACCTGCGGCAGGCCCAGGCGGCTGAGCTCGCGTTCGAGCAAGGTCTTGCCGGCTGCAACGTTCTGGTCGCGTGCCTGCAACTTGAACCAGTGCACGATCTTGGCCCGTGCCCTCGAGGTGGTGACGTAGCCCAGGTTGGAGTTCAACCAGTCACGGCTGGGGTTGCCATGCTTGCTGGTGATGATCTCGACCTGCTCGCCGGTCTGCAGGCTGTAGTTGAGCGGCACGATGCGCCCGTTGATCTTGGCGCCGCGGCAGTTGTGGCCGATTTCGGTGTGCACGCGGTAGGCGAAGTCCAGCGGCGTAGCCCCCTTGGGCAAGTCGATGGCGTGGCCGTCCGGGGTGAACACGTAGACCCGGTCCGGCTCGATGTCGACCCGCAGTTGCTCGGCCAGGCCACCAATGTCGCCCAGCTCTTCGTGCCACTCCAGCACCTGGCGCAGCCAGGAGATCTTCTCTTCGTAATGATTGGAGCTGGACTTTACGTCGGTGCCCTTGTAGCGCCAGTGAGCGCAAACCCCAAGCTCGGCTTCCTCGTGCATGCCGTGGGTACGAATCTGCACCTCCAGCACCTTGCCCTCGGGGCCGATCACCGCAGTGTGCAGTGAGCGATAGCCGTTCTCCTTGGGATTGGCGATGTAGTCGTCGAACTCCTTGGGGATGTGCCGCCACAGGGTGTGCACGATGCCCAGCGCGGTGTAGCAGTCGCGGATTTCCGGCACCAGCACGCGTACCGCGCGCACGTCGTAGATCTGGCTGAACTCCAGGCCTTTGCGCTGCATCTTGCGCCAGATCGAGTAGATATGTTTCGCCCGGCCGCTGATGTCGGCCTTGACACCAGTGGCCAGCAACTCGTTCTGCAGCTGGTTCATCACCTCGCTGATGAAGCGCTCGCGGTCCAGTCGCCGCTCGTGCAGCAGCTTGGCGATCTGTTTGTACTGGTCAGGCTCGAGGTAGCGGAAGGACAGGTCTTCCAGCTCCCACTTGATATGGCCGATACCCAGGCGGTGCGCCAGCGGCGCATAGATGTCGAACACCTCGCGCGCGACACGCAGGCGTTTCTCGTCGTCGGCCGCCTTGACCGCACGGATCGCGCAGGTACGCTCGGCCAGCTTGATCAGCGCCACGCGCACGTCGTCGACCATGGCCACGAGCATCTTGCGCAGGTTCTCGACCTGCGCCTGCGAACCCAGCACCAGCGACTGCCGCGGGCTGAGGCTGGCACTGATGGCGGCCATGCGCAGCACGCCGTCGATCAGCTTGGACACCACCGGGCCAAAGCGTTGGCTGACCTCGGCCAGGGTCACCTTGCCCTCGCGCACCGAGCGGTAGATGACCGCAGCCACCAGGGAATCCTGGTCGAGCTTGAGGTCGGCGAGTATTTCGGCGATCTCCAGGCCCGCCTGGAAGCTGGAGGTACCGTCCGCCCAGGAATGCTTGGCCGGATTGCCCTTTTTCTCGACCTCATGGGCAAACTCGCAGGCCTCTTTAAGCGCTGCGCGATCCAGTGCCGAATCGACGCTTACCACATGGTCCAACCATGCTTCGAGATTGATACTACCGTCGGTGTTGACCGGCTGGTGCACTCTCACCTGTACCATCTTTGTTTTACCTTTCCATACAGCACACCACACGGGTGCGCTGGCAATCACCGTGCGGCCAGCATTCCGTGCAAGCCGCACCAAGGGGCCAGTCAGCTAGCCCGCTTCGAATAACGCCATGGCCTCGACATGCGCCGTCTGAGGAAACATGTCGAGAATCCCGGCCCTTTTTAACCGGTACCCCTGGCCGACCAGCACTTGGGCGTCTCGCGCCAGCGTGGCCGGGTTGCACGATACATAGACCAGCCGTCTGGCCTGGAGGCGTGCGATGCCTTGCACCACCTCGAAAGCACCGTCGCGCGGTGGATCCAAGAGTACCGCAGAAAAGCCTTCGGCGGCCCATCCGGCGCCTGCCAAAGGCTGCGATAAATCGGCCTGAAAAAACCGTGCATTATGCACATTGTTGTTCCGGGCATTGGCCGCGGCCCGCTCGACCATGGCCTGCACACCTTCCACTGCTACCACCTCCCGCGCCTGACGGGCCAGCGGCAGGGCGAAATTGCCCAGGCCGCAGAACAGGTCCAGCACGCGCTCGTCGGCCTGCGGTGCGAGCCAGGCCAGGGCCTGCTCGATCATCGCCGTGTTGACCTGGGCATTCACTTGTACGAAGTCACCCGGGCGCCAAGCCAGTTCCAACTGCCATGGTGCCAGGGCAAAGCCCAGTTGCGCGGACGGGTCCACTGGCGCCGGCTCACCCTCGCCCTGCAGCCACAGCTGGGCATTGGCCTGCTCGCAGAACGCCTGCAGCCTGGCCAGGTCTTCAGCCGGCAGCGGTGCAACATGGCGCACCAACAGCGCCTCGGCGGTGCCGCTGAACAGTTCCACATGGCCCAGCGCCTGCGGTTTGCCCAGTGAGCGCAGCACGGTTGGCAAGTGGCGCAGTATCGATTGCAAGGGCTGTACCAGCACCGCGCAATCGTCGATGGCAATGATGTCCTGGCTGGCTTCGGCGCGGAAGCCGACCTCCAGCTGACGCGCCTTGACGTCCCAGCGCACGGCCACGCGGGCACGGCGCCGGTAGCCGAATTCCGGCCCGCTCAACGGTGCAGCCCATTCCTCCGGCTGCACGCCGGCCACCCGCTGCAACTGCTCGGCCAGGGTGCGCTGCTTGAGCGCCAATTGCGCTTCGTGCGGCAGGTGCTGCAGGTTGCAACCACCGCAGCGCTCGTAATACCGGCACGGCGCCTGACGGCGCTCGGGGCTGGCCTGCAGCAGGCGCTCCAGACGGGCCTCGACCACTTTGCCACGGGCATTGAGCACCCGCGCCTCCACGGCCTCGCCGGCCAAGGCGCCACTGATGAACCAGGTGCGCCCCTCGTGGAAGGCAATACCCCGGCCGTCACCGGCCAGGCGCTCGATTTCCAGGCGCTGCTTCTTGCCCACCGGGACCTGGGGGCTGCGGTTGCCGCCGGCCGGCTGGAAGCGCAGGCCGCTGTTGCTTTTCTTCTTGGACATTTAGCTCGGGTCGAACAGGCCGGTGGACAGGTAACGGTCGCCGCGGTCGCAGACGATCGCGACCATCGTGGCATTTTCCACCTCGCGGGACAGGCGCAGCATGGCTGCAACTGCACCACCGGAAGACACACCGCAGAAAATGCCCTCTTCACGGGCAAGGCGGCGGGTGGTTTCTTCGGCTTCCTGCTGCGACATGTCGACCACGCGGTCGACGCGGCTGGCGTCAAAGATTTTCGGCAGGTATTCCTCGGGCCAGCGGCGGATACCCGGGATGGCCGAGCCTTCCATTGGTTGCAGGCCGATGATCTGCACCGCCGGGTTCTGTTCCTTGAGGTACTGCGAGCAACCCATGATGGTACCGGTGGTACCCATGGAGCTGATGAAATGGGTGATGGTGCCCTGGGTCTGCTGCCAGATCTCGGGGCCGGTGCTGTTGTAGTGGGCAATCGGGTTGTCGCCGTTGGCGAACTGGTCCAGCACCAGGCCGCGGCCTTCGGCCTGGAGTTTCTCAGCCAGGTCACGGGCGCCTTCCATGCCCTCTTCCTTGGTTACCAGGATCAGCTCGGCGCCATAGGCGGTCATGGCTGCCTTGCGCTCGGCGGTGGAGTTGTCGGGCATGATCAGGATCATCTTGTAGCCCTTGATCGCCGCCGCCATCGCCAGGGCGATGCCGGTGTTGCCGGAGGTGGCTTCGATCAGGGTGTCACCGGGCTTGATCTGGCCGCGCAGTTCGGCGCGGGTGATCATCGACAATGCCGGGCGGTCCTTCACCGAGCCGGCGGGATTGTTACCTTCGAGCTTGAGCAGGAGGGTGTTGCTGGTTTCGCCAGCGATGCGCTGCAGGCGAACCAGAGGCGTATTGCCGACGCAATCGGCGATGGTTGGGTACTGCAAGGTCATGGCGTATTTCACAATCCGGACGGCAGGGGTGCCTATCATACCGGCAAACCCTTCGCCGCCATATCACGCAATCTGTGGTGGATATAGCTACAAGCTATATCGATAGCCTGTACCGGCCCTTTCGCGGGTGAACCCGCTCCCACAGGGATTCACTGGCATCAAGAGTAGTGATGAACCTGTGGGAGCGGGTTCACCCGCGAAGGGGTCGGCACATGTAACGGCAAGCGCATCCACAACTGCAGCCCGCGTTTGCCATTCTGCGCCCACAAGGTGCCACCCTGGCGCTGGATGGCACTGCGGGCAATGCTCAGCCCCAGGCCGAAACCGCCATCCCCGGGCCGCGAACCGTCCAGCCGCGAGAACGGTGCAAAGATCCGCTCCAGGTCTTCTTCAGCCACGCCACCGCCTTCGTCTTCCAGCCACAACCGCCAATACCCGCCTTCACGCTGCCCACCGAGGCGCACCACACCATCGGCCGGTGAATGACGAATGGCATTGCGCAACAGGTTTTCCAGCGCCTGGGCAAGGTGGTTGAGGTTGCCCTGCACCCAGCAGTCGGCCGGCACTTCGCAGCGCAGCCGCGCCAGCGACCAGCCGCTTTCATAGCTGGCATTCTCGGCCAGCAGTTCCCACAGCGCCTGTACCTCGATCGGCTCCAGGTTCATCGGCGCACGCTCGGCATCCTGCCAGGCCAGTTGCAGGGTGTCCTCGACCAGCTGCTGCATGCAGTCCACCTCGCGCGTCAGGCGTTCACGCAGGCGTTGCAGGTCGGTTTCGCCATCGCAGGCCACCCGTAGCCGGCTCAGTGGCGTACGCATTTCGTGGGACAGATCACGCAGCAACTGCTGCTGCATGGCTACCGTACCCTGCAGCCGCTCGGCCATCTGGTCGAAGGCACGGGCCAGTTCGCCCAGTTCGTCATGCCGGGCGATGGTGCGTGGATCGAGGCGCGCCGACAGCTGGTCGGCACGCCAGGCATTGGCCTGCTCGCGCAACTGGTTCAATGGCACGATCAGCATGCGGTACAGGCCCACGCACAGCAGCAGGGTGAACAGGCCGGGGATGATGCCATTGGTGACAATGCGCCATAGCATCCGGTACTGGCCGGGGTTGAAACGCTGTGGCAGTTCGATCACCAGCATGCCCTGCTCCGGTGCCCCGGGGAACGGTATGCGCAGCCACGGCTGCTCAACGCTGCGCCGGCTCATCGGCCAGTCGACACCGCGCAGGCGGGTCAGCCGCTGCGTGATCTGCGGGTTCAGGATGGCGCTGTCGAGCGGCCGCAGATTGAGGTCAAGTACGCCAACCCAGCCGCGTTCTCGCTGGCGCATCGCCACCATCCAGCGGTCCAGCCCGACCCGCCCACCACTGCGCCAAGCTTGCTCGGCCTCGGCAGCATAGCCACGCAACACCTGCCGCGCCGGTTCCGAGAGGAAGGCGTTCTGGGTTTCCATGTGCCGGCCCCAGGTGTAACTGAGGCCGATCATCAGCAGGCAGAAGCCCACCAGCAGGATCGCCAGCTTCCAGAACAGCGAGTGGCGGTCGAGCATGGGTCACTCCGCCTCGCTGGCGCTGAGCACGTAGCCCTTGCCCCACACGGTGCGGATCTGCCTTTCGTGGTAGCCGATGCCCTTGAGCTTACGGCGGATCTGGCTTACGTGCATGTCCAGGCTGCGGTCATGCCGCGAATAACCTCGTTGCAGCACTTGCTGGTAAAGGAACGGCTTGCTCAGCACTTCGTCGAGGTTGCGATTGAGGATGTCGAGCAGGCGGTATTCGCTAGGAGTCAGGCCGGCCAGGTGGCCATCCAGACGCACGTCGCACAGCACCTCGTCGTATTGCAACTCGCCAATGCCAGCACGCCCCTGCGGGGCTTGATGGCGCCGTTCCAAGGCCACGCGGCGCAGGATGGCCTCGATGCGCACCTGCAGCTCGGCCATGCTGAACGGCTTGGGCAGGTAGTCGTCGGCACCCCGCTGAAAACCGCTGATGCGGTCGGCCTCGGCGCCCAGCGCCGACATCAGGATCACCGGCGTGGCGCTGTGCTTGCGCAACTGCGCCAGGGCATCCAGGCCGTTGAGCCCGGGCAGCAGGATGTCCAGGAGGACCACATCGAAAGCCTGGCGCCCCGCCGTTTCCAGACCCTCCAGGCCATTGCGGCACCAGGTCACCTGGAAGCCACCACGCTGCAGCTCTTCGTACAGATAGGCACCAAGGACCGGGTCATCCTCGATGGCGAGGATATTGGAGTTGTGAATAGCTACAGGATACATTTGCAACTGCCATGCATTCTCAATTGCGCAATTATTGAGCATCCTGTGCCTGCCAGGCAACCGCCCTGCGATCAATGCCCCTGCCAGGACGCAAAACACATACTAAAGAGGTGCAATAGCGCGGCAGGCGGAGTAACTTCCCGGCTTGGCCGTCATCGCTTGACGGCGTCCAGGCACATGACAGGAGGCGAGTGTGCTCGATCGCTTGGGAATTCGCAGCCGGGTCCTGCTGCTGGCCCTGCTGCCGGCCGGCCTCATGGCCCTGGTGCTAGGCAGTTACTTCACCTGGCTGCAGCAGAACGACCTGCGCATCCAGCTGCTGCAACGCGGCAAGATGATCGCCGAGCAACTGGCGCCGCTGGCCGCCCCTGCCATGGCCAAGCTGGCGCCAGCGCAACTGGAGCGCATTGCCGCGCAAACCCTGGAGCAGGCCGATGTGCGCGCAGTCGCCTTCCTGGCCCCGGACCGTACGCGCCTGGCCCACGCTGGCCCGAGCATGCTCAACCAGCCGCCCAGCGGCGGCGCCGGCACACAGATTCTGCAACGCAGTGGCAATGATGCCACCCGCTACCTGATGCCGGTTTTCGGCCACCACCGCGACCTGGCCACCGATGCCGTACCTGCCGAAGCCGAACGCCTGCTGGGCTGGGTCGAGATCGAACTGTCCCACGATGGCACCCTGCTGCGTGGCTATCGCAACCTGTTCACCAGCCTGTTGCTGATCCTCACGTGCCTGGTGCTCAGCGGCCTGCTGGCCCTGCGCATGAGCCGCACCATCAACGACCCTATCAAGCGCATCAAGCATGCAGTCAACCAGCTCAAGGACGGCCACCTCGAAGAACGCTTGCCGGCCATGGGCAGCCATGAGCTGGACGAGCTGGCGCGCGGCATCAACCGTATGGCCGAAACCCTGCACAACGCCCATGAAGAGCTGCAGCACAGCATCGATCAGGCCACCGAGGACGTACGCCAGAACCTGGAAACCATCGAGATCCAGAACATCGAGCTGGACATGGCGCGCAAGGAGGCCCTGGAGGCCAGCCGCATCAAGTCGGAATTCCTGGCCAACATGAGCCATGAAATCCGCACCCCGCTCAACGGCATCCTCGGTTTCACCCACTTGCTGCAGAAAAGCGAGCTGACACCGCGCCAACTGGACTACCTGAGCACCATCGAGAAGTCCGCCGACAACCTGCTGGGGATCATCAACGAGATCCTCGACTTCTCCAAGATCGAGGCCGGCAAGCTGGTGCTCGACAGTATCCCGTTCAACCTGCGCGACCTGATCCAGGACACCCTGACCATCCTCGCCCCGGCCGCCCATGCCAAGCAGCTGGAGCTGCTCAGCCTGATCTACCGCGACACCCCGTCGTCGCTGATTGGCGACCCATTGCGGCTCAAGCAGATCCTTACCAACCTGGTCAGCAACGCCATCAAGTTCACCCGCGAAGGCACCATCGTCGTGCGCGCCATGCTCGAAGACGAGCACGAGGACAGCGCACAGTTGCGCATCAGCGTGCAGGATACCGGCATCGGCCTGTCGCCGCAGGATGTGCGTACGCTGTTCCAGGCTTTCAGCCAGGCCGACAACTCGCTGGCCCGCCAACCCGGCGGCACCGGCCTGGGACTGGTGATTTCCAAGCGCCTGATCGAGCAGATGGGCGGCGAAATCGGCGTCGACAGCACCCCGGGCGAGGGCTCGCAGTTCTGGATCAGCCTCAACCTGCCCAAGGCCCACGACGGTGTCGAGGAGCTGCCGCTGCAACCGCTGCTGGGCCGCCGCGCGGCCATCGTCGATGGCCACGAACTGGCACGTCAGGCGCTGGAACACCAACTGCAAGACTGCGGCCTCAGCGTCAGCCTGTTCGCCTCCTACGACCAGTTGCTGCAGGGCGTGCAGGCTGCCAGCCAGGCTGGCCTGCCGTTCGATTTTGCCGTACTCGGGGCCAACCTGGGCAACCTGTCGCCCGAGCAACTGGGCCACTACCACCAGCAGCTCGAACGCTACCATTGCCAGTGCGTGGTGCTGTGCCCGACCACTGAGCAGGCGCTGTACCACCCGTACCTGCCTAACGGCCATGGCCAGTTGTTGTCCAAGCCGACCTGCACGCGCAAACTGCGCCGCCTGTTGCTGGAACTGGTGCAACCGCGCCGTCCGCAGGGCGAGGTGAACAGTGTCAACGGCCAGCGCCAGCCAAAGATCCTCTGTGTCGACGACAACGCCGCCAACCTGCTGCTGGTGCAGACCCTGCTCGAAGACCTGGGCGCCGAGGTACTGGCCGTCGACAATGGCTATGCGGCGGTGCAGGCAGTGCAGAATGAACCCTTCGACCTGGTGCTGATGGACGTGCAGATGCCCGGCATGGACGGCCGCGCCTGCACCGAGCAGATCCGCCTGTGGGAAAATACCCAAAGCGGCAACCCGCTGCCGATCGTCGCCCTCACCGCCCACGCCATGGCCAATGAGAAACGCGCGTTGCTGCACGGTGGCATGGACGACTACCTGACCAAGCCGATCAGCGAACGGCAGCTGGCCCAGGTGGTGATGAAATGGACCGGCCTGAGTCTGGGTGCGCCACAGCAGGAACGCCTGGCCGAGCAACTGACCAGCAGTGATGAACTGAAGGTGCTCGACCCCGAGGAAGGCCTGCGCCTGGCCGCCGGCAAAGCGGACCTGGCGGCCGATATGCTGAGCATGCTGCTTACCTCGCTGGAAGCCGACCGCGAAGCCATACGCGTCGCCCGCGAGGCCGACGACCGCAACGGCCTGATCGAACAGGTGCACCGTCTGAATGGCGCCTCGCGTTATTGCGGCGTGCCGCAGTTGCGGGCCGCGTGCCAGCGCAGCGAGACCTTGCTCAAGCAGGAAAACCCGCTGGCACAGCAGGCACTGGACGAACTGGATGCGGCAATCAACCGCTTGGCTGCTCAAGCCAGATTGAGCGCCTGAAGTCCGGGCCGGCATGAATCAATACTGGGCAAACATCGCGGAGTACAATCCCCAGACCACTGCAAAGGAAGCCCCACCATGCGCGCCCTGTTGTTCAGCAGCCAGCACTACGACCAGGAAAGCTTCACCCGAGCCGCCAGCGGCACCACCCTGGACCTGCACTTCCAGCCCGCCCGCCTGACCCTCGACACAGCTGCCCTGGCCGATGGCTACGAGGTGGTCTGCGCTTTCATAAATGACGAACTCGACGCCCAGGTGCTGCAACGCCTGGCCGCAGGCGGCACGCGCCTGGTTGCCCTGCGCTCGGCCGGCTACAACCATGTCGACCTGGCCGCCGCACAGCACCTGGGGCTGACCGTGGTACGGGTGCCGGCCTACTCGCCACACGCCGTGGCCGAGCACGCCGTGGCACTGATCCTGGCCCTCAACCGGCGCCTGCACCGGGCTTACAACCGCACCCGCGAGGGTGATTTCACCCTGCACGGGCTGACCGGCTTCGACCTGCACGGCAAAACCGTCGGCGTGGTCGGTACCGGCCAGATCGGCGCCACCTTCGCACGCATCATGGCCGGTTTCGGCTGCCAGTTGCTAGCCTATGACCCCCACCCCAACCCCGAGCTGCTGGCCCTGGGCGCGCGCTACCTGCCATTGCCCGAGTTGTTGCGCGAAGCCCGCATCATCAGCTTGCACTGCCCGCTGACCGAGCAAACCCGGCACCTGATCAATGCGCAAAGCCTGGCCCAGCTAAAATCCGGCGCCATGCTGATCAACACCGGGCGCGGCGCGCTGGTCGACACCCCGGCACTGATCGACGCGCTGAAGAGCGGCCAGCTCGGCTACCTGGGCCTGGACGTCTACGAAGAAGAAGCCCAGCTGTTCTTCGAGGACCGCTCCGACCTGCCGCTGCAGGACGACGTGCTCGCCCGCCTGCTTACCTTCCCAAACGTGATCATCACCGCCCACCAGGCTTTCCTTACTCGCGAGGCACTGGATGCCATCGCCGCAACCACGCTGGAAAACATCAAGCGCTGGGCGGCAGGTAATCCACAGAATCTGGTAATGGGTTAGTGCTAGGATACGCGGCATTTCTGGAGGACCCATGGTCGAGCACGATTTTCGCTACACCCTTTTCAACCCGCAACACACCCTGATCGAGTGCCGCGCACTGGTGCCGGGCCGTTACCAAGTCACCGGCAACGGCGGCTCGATGCACAAAGGCGACACCCTGCTGGTCACCCTCAAGGGCAGCAAGGACTTGTCCATGCGCCTGACAGTGGAGAGCGTGCGTCACCTGATCAATCCGCGCGGCCAGTGGGTTGCCGTGGCCAGCGGCCCGGTATTCAACGAGCTGGAAATCCTCACCTGGCAGGTCGCATGCAACAGCTGCGACGCCGTACTGGATTTCGAGTTTGCGGTGGACGCCAAGCTGGGCAAGAAAGCCCGCCAGCCTGCCGCCAGCGCGCGCATTGCCGAGCTGGGCTGGGCCAGCCGTGGCGAGAAGCACCTGTGCCCGCGTTGCCAGGAGAACGCCGAGTGAAGAATCTGCTGACCGGCGTGCTGGTTGCCACCGGCCTGCTCGGCTGCGCCGCGGAACCTTCCAAGCTGCAGCAGGAGCGCAGCTATGTGCTGGAGTGGATAGGCGAACGGCCGCTGATCGACTACAGCCACCTGACCCTGACCCTGGCCAGCGATGGTCGTGCCTATGGCAACGGCGGCTGTAATCACTGGTTCGCACCGTACACACTGGATGGCGAGCACCTGAGCTTCGGCAAGGTCGGCAAGACCCGCAAGCTGTGCGCACCGGCGTTGATGGAGCAGGAGAAGCGCTTCCTGCAGGCGCTGGAAACGGTGCAGCGCTGGGATGTATCGCCTATCGAGCAAATGCGCTTCTGGCCGGCCGAAGGCAAGCCACTGCGCTTCTGGCCTGAGGAAGGCTGAATATTGCCGGGGCCGCTTTGCGGCCCCAAAATGCTTCAGGCGCCCTTCAGGGCCTTGATCCTGGCCTGCAGCCCTTCCCGGGTCTGCTCGCCCATCAGCTGTTCCCGCACCTTGCCCTTGTCATCGATGATGTAAGTCACCGGCAACGCCTCGCTGCGCGGGAGGTCATAGCGCTCGGCCGGGTCCTGCGCCAATACGGTGAAATCGATACCCAGGGTTTCGGCAGCCTGTTTCAGTTCCTGCCCCTGCAAGCCATCGAAGTTTACCCCCACCACCTTGATACCGTCGGCCGCCCACTGCCTGGCTGCCGCGTTCAGCTCAGGAATCTCGGTACGGCACGGCCCGCACCATTCCGCCCAATAGTTGAGCACCAGCCAGTGCCCATCGATCTGTTCGGCCTTAACCGTATTACCGTGTTGGTCCACGCCATAATCGGCACCGCAACCACCGAGCAACAAGCTCGCGGTGATGGCCAGTACTGCTGCCAGACGCCTTGCCATGGGTCAATCCTTCTCGAGTTTTAAAGCAAATTGGTCAGTCGCTGCGGTTAGAATAGCCGCCACACCCTGCTGGATGCGACCCGACATGACCGACCTTACGCTCTATCATAACCCGCGCTGCTCGAAATCCCGCGGCGCCCTGGAACTGCTCGAAGCTCGTGGCCTGGCGCCGACCATCGTGCGCTACCTCGAGACCCCGCCCGACGCCGCCGCTCTCAAGGTGCTGCTCGGCAAGCTGGGCATCGCCCCGCGCCAGCTGCTGCGTACCGGCGAAGACGAGTACAAGGAGCTGAACCTGGCCGACCCGGCGCTGACCGACGCGCAACTGATCGAGGCCATGGCCCGGCATCCCAAGCTGATCGAGCGGCCGATCCTGGTCGCCGGTGACAAGGCCGTGGTTGGTCGCCCGCCCGAGAAAGTGCTGGAGATCCTGCCGTGAACCAGCCCTATATCCTGGTGCTGTATTACAGTCGCCATGGTTCGACCAGCGAGATGGCACGGCACATTGCCCGCGGCATCGAGCTGGCCGGTATGGAAGCCCGCCTGCGCACGGTGCCGGCGATATCCACCGAGTGCGAAGCGGTGGCCCCGGATATCCCGGCCAGTGGCGCGCTGTACGCTACCCTCGACGACCTGCGCCACTGCGCCGGCCTGGTACTGGGCAGCCCGACCCGCTTCGGCAACATGGCGGCGCCGCTCAAGTACTTCCTGGATGGCACCAGCAGCCTGTGGCTGGGCGGCGAGCTGGTCGGCAAGCCGGCGGGCGTGTTCACCTCCACCGCCAGCCTGCACGGCGGCCAGGAAACCACCCTGCTGTCGATGATGCTGCCGCTGATGCACCACGGCATGCTGGTAATGGGCCTGCCGTACAGCGAGTCGGCATTGCTGGAGACCCGCGGCGGTGGCACACCATATGGCGCCAGCCATCATGCTGGCGCCGATGGCAAGCGCGAACTCGACCAACACGAGATCACCCTGTGCCGCGCCCTTGGCCAACGCCTGGCGACCACCGCCAAGGCCCTGGAGGCCGCACGTGGCTAAGAAACCCAAGGTATTGCCGGCGCTGGAATGGCTGGCACCGCGCCTGCGCCTGACGCGGGCGTTGAGCCTGGCGTTCTTCTTCGGCCTGATCGCCCTGCTGGTGGTGAACAACTTGTGGTTCGCCAACCTGCACGGGGCGCGGGTCGAGGTGATCCTGGCAATCGAGCTGGTACCGTTGCTGCTGTTGTTGCCGGGCATGCTGACGGGCAGCGCCCGGGCACATGCCTGGACCTGCTTCGTGGTGAATATCTATTTCATCAAAGGCGTGCTGGCGGCGTTCGACCCGGCGCGGGCAGTATTTGGCTGGGTTGAAGTGCTGGTGAGCCTGGGGCTGTTCATTGCCGGGCTGCTGTATGTGCGCTGGAAGTTCCAGCATGAGCGGCGCATGGCGGGCGAAGGCAGTTAGATTCTTCGCGGGCTTGCCCGCGAAGAGGCCGACACAAATCTCAATGGTTGACGGTATGCGCCAGCATCACCGACAGCTGGCACAGCGGCCGCCCACTCTCGACATGCCACTGGTTGAACGCCTGCTGCACCAAGGCCAGGTCCCGCTGGCTGGTCGGCGGCTTGTCGATCACCTTCTGCGCAATCAATGCCGCGGCCATGTCATCGGTAGGGATGAACGTGTCTTTGCCGACCATGCGCAGGAAGCGCGGCGCCGACAACCCGCCCAACTGGTTGCCATGCTTGGCCAGGTACTTCCACAAACCGACGATGTCGGTCACCGGCCAGTCGGCGATGAAGGCACCGAAACTGCCCTTCTCCTTCGCCACGTCAAGGACCATCTGCGCATTGCGCGGCACGCTCTTGAGCTTGCCCAGGTGGCGGATGATGCGCTCGTCGTGCATCAGCCGCTCCAGGTGCTCGGCGCCCATCAGTACCACCTTCTCCGGCTCGAAGCCGAAGAACACCTGCTCGAACGCCGGCCACCTGGCATCCACCAGGCTGTGTTTTAGCCCGGCGCGGAACACGCGCAGGGCCAAGGTCGACAGGTAGCGATCGTCGCTGATATCACGCAGTTGCGCCGGCGTGCGCGGTTGCGGCAGGAAGGCCTCCAGTGCCTGGGCCGAGCCGAAGCGGTTCAGGCAGTACTCATGCAACCACTGATAATCGCGCATGGGCTCAGATGTTCAGCACGTCAAGAAAACGCGGGGTGGCGTTTTCGTCGATCTTCAGGCTGGTGAAGTCGAACAGGTTGCGGTCGGCCAGCTGCGACGGTGCCACATTCTGCAGGGCGCGGAAGATGCTCTCGGTACGGCCCGGGTGCTTGCGCTCCCACTCCACCAGCATGTCCTTGACCACCTGGCGCTGCAGGTTTTCCTGCGAACCGCACAGGTTGCACGGGATGATCGGGAATTCCTTCATGTCCGAGTAGGCCTGGATATCCTTTTCGCTGCAGTAGGCCAGCGGGCGGATCACCACGTTGCGGCCATCGTCGGCGCGCAGCTTCGGCGGCATGCCCTTGAGCGCGCCGTTGAAGAACATGTTGAGGAAGAAGGTTTCGACGATGTCGTCGCGGTGGTGCCCCAATGCCATCTTGGTCGCACCGATTTCGTCGGCGAAGGTGTACAGGGTGCCACGGCGCAGACGCGAACACAGCGAACAGGTGGTCTTGCCCTCGGGGACCAGCTCCTTGACCACCGAGTAGGTGTCCTTCTCGACGATGTGGTACTCGACGCCCAGCTCCTTGAGGTAGGCCGGCAGCACATGCTCGGGGAAACCCGGCTGCTTCTGGTCCATGTTCACCGCGACGATCTCGAACTTGATCGGTGCCACCTTCTGCAGGTGCAACAGAACGTCGAGCATGGTGTAGCTGTCCTTGCCGCCGGACAGGCAGACCATGACCTTGTCGCCATCCTCGATCATGTTGTAGTCGGTGATGGCTTCGCCGGCGAGACGACGCAGGCGTTTTTGCAGTTTGTTCTGGTTGACCGAGAGGGTGCCCATAGCGCTTGGATCCGCGAGGTGTGACAAAAGCCGGCTATTTTACGCACAAACTCGGCGGCGCTGTAGGCATTCCGATAAAGACTTCAATGTAATCAACAGTGGGCCTGACAGCGCAATTTGCTCTAAAAAGCATGGTTTGTGCGGGTAACGGCTTCCTATACTGCGACATAAGGCCACATTACCGCTTGCTTCGGTGTTCGGGCCTCGGGCCGCTTGCGCTCCATCTGGGGGGCGTCTGGCAACATTGAGAGGAGTGACCGGCATGATTCATCACGTTGTGGGGCTGTTTACCCATCCCGACCAGGAATGGCGGGAAATTCGTGGCGAAGAAGAAACCATCAGCCACATGTACCTGACGCACACCCTGATCCTGGCTGCGATCCCCGCCGTTTCGGCGTTCATCGGTACCACCCAGGTTGGCTGGGTGATCGGCGACCGGCCAGCGGTGATGCTGACCATGGAAAGCGCCATCTGGATGAGCATCATGTCGTACCTTGCGATGCTTGCAGGGGTGGCGGTGATGGGTGCGTTCATCCACTGGATGGCCCGCACCTATGATGCCAACCCGTCCATGGCACAGTGCATCGCCTTTGCCACCTACACCGCCACTCCATTGTTCATCGGCGGCCTGGCGGCGCTGTACCCGCACCTGTGGCTGGGCATGCTGGTTGGCACCGCCGCCATCTGCTACACGGTGTACCTGCTGTACGTCGGCTTGCCGACGTTCATGAACATACCGTCCGACGAAGGCTTCCTGTTCTCCAGCTCGGTGCTGGCGGTAGGCCTTGTGGTACTGGTGGCGATCATGGCCGCCACGGTGATCATCTGGGGACTGGGCGTGGGGCCCGTCTACACCAACTAGAACAGACTCGACCAACACTGGGGCATCAACCTGGGGCCGCCGCAAGGCGGCCTCTGGCTGTACGCTGACCGGTGGCTCGGCAGGCTGCCCGGGGTTGCGGCATAATGCCCGGTCAGGAGAACCACCCCGCCATGCCCGAGCTGCTCAGACAACGCGTCGAAACCTGTTACCAGCAAGCCGAAACTTTCTTCAAACGCCCCTTCCCGCGCCCGGAAGTCAGCTTCAAGCTGCGCGGGCAAAAAGCGGGTGTCGCCCACCTGCACGAGAACCTGCTGCGCTTCAACCTGCAGCTTTACCGCGAAAACCAGGAAGACTTCCTGCGCCAGACCGTGGCCCATGAAGTGGCCCACCTGGTGGCTCACCAGTTGTTCGGCGACCGTATCCAGGCCCATGGCGAGGAGTGGCAGCTAATCATGCGCGGGGTGTATGAACTGCCGCCCAACCGTTGCCACAACTATCAGGTGCAACGACGCATGGCTACCCGCTACATCTACCGCTGCCCGTGCCCGCAGAGCGACTTCCCGTTTACCGCACAGCGGCACAAGCTGGTGCGCCAGGGGCGGCGCTACCTGTGCAAGCGGTGTCGGGAGATATTGGTATACAGCGGCGAGACACGCGTCGAATAGATTGTGTCTTGCCTGCGCCGGCCTCTTCGCGGGTAAACCCGCTCCCACAGGGATATCACAAGGCCTGAGGTCAGTGGTACCCCTGTGGGAGCGGGTTTACCCGCGAAGAGGCCGGTGCTGGTAATACATGATTCACAGGCACAAGAAAGGCGACCCAAGGGTCGCCTTCTTTGCATCAGCCTGCGCCTTACTTCTCGACGAAGGCACGCTCGATCAGGTAGTCACCCGGCTCACGCATACGCGGGGAAATCTTCAGGCCGAAGCTGTCCAGCACTTCGCTGGTCTCGTCGAGCATGCTCGGGCTACCGCAGATCATCGCGCGGTCATCCTGCGGGTTGATCGGTGGCAGGCCGATGTCGCTGAACAGTTTGCCGCTACGCATCAGGTCGGTCAGGCGGCCCTGGTTCTCGAACGGTTCGCGGGTCACGGTCGGGTAGTAGATCAGCTTGTCGCGAACCGACTCACCGAAGAATTCGTTCTGCGGCAGGTGCTCGGTGATGAACTCGCGGTAGGCCACTTCGTTCACGTAGCGCACGCCGTGCACCAGGATCACTTTCTCGAAACGCTCGTAGGTTTCCGGGTCCTGGATAACACTCATGAACGGCGCCAGGCCAGTACCGGTGCTCAGCAGGTACAGGTGCTTGCCCGGGTTCAGGTCATCGAGTACCAGGGTACCGGTAGGCTTCTTGCTGATGATGATCTCGTCGCCTTCCTTCAGGTGCTGCAGTTGCGAGGTCAGCGGACCGTCCGGCACCTTGATGCTGAAGAATTCCAGGTGCTCTTCCCAGTTCGGCGAAGCGATGGAATAGGCGCGCATGAGCGGACGGCCGTTGTCCTGTTGCAGGCCGATCATCACGAACTGACCGTTCTCGAAGCGCAGGCCCGGGTCACGGGTGCACTTGAAGCTGAACAGGGTGTCGTTCCAGTGGTGCACACTGAGGACACGTTCGTGGTTCATGTTGCTCATCTAATGGGGCTCCTGAAGAAAGACGCGGCGCGCGCAAGACGCACAGTTGCGCGATAGTTTAGGGGCAGCGACAATATCTGTTAACTGGATTATCAAGATATGTGTTATCGGTTATATCGATATGCGATTTACACTTCGTCAACTGCAGGTCTTCGTTGCCGTGGCCCAGCACCAGAGCGTTTCACGCGCCGCCAGTGTGCTGGCTTTGTCGCAGTCGGCCGCCAGCACCTCGATCACCGAGCTTGAGCGCCAGTCCAGCTGCCAACTGTTCGACCGTGCCGGCAAGCGCCTGAGCCTCAATGCCCTGGGCCAGCAACTGTTGCCGCAGGCCGTGGCCCTGCTCGACCAGGCCAAGGAAATCGAAGACCTGCTCAATGGCAAGTCCGGTTTCGGCTCGCTGGCGGTCGGCGCCACACTGACCATCGGCAACTACCTGGCCACCCTGCTGATAGGCAGCTTCATGCAGGTGCACCCGGAAAGCCAGGTGAAGCTGCATGTGCAGAATACCGCGCATATCGTGCAACAGGTTGCGCATCACGAAATTGATCTGGGTCTGATCGAAGGTGACTGCAACCACCCGGACCTTGAAGTGCAGCCCTGGGTCGAGGACGAGCTGGTGGTGTTCTGCGCGCCGCAGCACCCGCTCGCCAAGCTGGGCCGTGCCGATGTACAGACCTTGTCCCAGGAGGCGTGGATCCTGCGCGAACAGGGCTCAGGCACGCGCCTGACCTTCGACCAGGCCATGCGCCACCACCGCACCAACCTCAACATCCGCCTGGAACTGGAACACACCGAAGCAATCAAGCGCGCGGTGGAGTCGGGCCTGGGCATCGGCTGTATCTCGCGTCTGGCCCTGCGCGACGCCTTCCGCCGTGGCAGCCTGGTGCCGGTGGAAACCCCGGCGCTGGACCTGATGCGCCAGTTCTACTTCATCTGGCACAAACAGAAGTACCAGACCTCGGCCATGCGCGAATTTCTCGAACTGTGCCGCAACTTCACGGCGGGCTTCACCCGCAGTGACGAGATCGTGTTGCCACCGATCGCTTAAAGCAGGATCACACCCCACACCAACGCCACCATGGTAAGTGCCACCAGTTGCGCGGCGCTGCCCATGTCCTTGGCGTTTTTCGACAGCGGATGGCGCTCCAGCGAAATGCGGTCGATGGCAGCCTCCACGGCCGAGTTGAACAGCTCGACAATCAAGCCCAACAGGCACACGGCGATCATGATCGCCCGCTCCGCACGGCTGACCGGCAGCCAGAAGGCGATTGGGATCAGCAGCACGTTGAGCAGCACCAGCTGGCGGAACGCGGCCTCGCCCTTGAAGGCAGCACGCAGGCCGTCCAGAGAATAGCCAGCGGCGTTGAGGATACGTTTGAGGCCAGTCTGGCCCTTGAATGGCGATGTCATGTGAGTCACTTCACAACAGAAAAGCCAGCAGACTAGACCGGCACGGGTCAAAAAAGCGTGAAGCCACGCGCACTCAGCTGCTGGCTACCGATTCAAGTTGTTGTAGCAGCAGCGCGGCCTGGGTGCGGGTACGCACACCCAGCTTGCGGAAAATCGCGGTCACGTGGGCCTTGATGGTCGCTTCAGATACGTTCAGCTCATAGGCAATCTGCTTGTTCAGCAAACCTTCGCAGACCATGGTCAGCACGCGGAACTGCTGCGGCGTGAGGCTGGCCAGGCCTTCGCTGGCGGCCTTGGCCTCGGCCGAGACATCGACCTTTTCGAACGCCTGCGGTGGCCACCAGACCTCGCCGTCGAGCACCTTGCGCACCGCATCCTGGATCACTTCCAGGGTGCTGGACTTGGGAATGAAGCCACTGGCGCCGAACTCGCGAGACTTGACCACTACTGCGGCCTCTTCCTGCGCCGATACCATCACCACCGGAATCTGCGGGTATTGCCCACGCAGCAGCACCAACCCGGAAAAACCGTAGGCACCCGGCATGTTCAAGTCCAGCAGCACCAGGTCCCAGTCGGCCTTTTCGCTCAGGCGGGTTTCCAGTTCGGCAATGCTGGCGACTTCAACCAGGCGTACATCCGGGCCCAGGCCGAGGGTAACGGCCTGGCGCAGGGCACCACGGAACAGCGGGTGGTCATCGGCAATCAGGATTTCGTAAGTGGCCATCGATCTGGGGATCCTGTTCTGTGTCGGGCACTCGGGTAAGGGTCATTATGAACCAAAGCAGGGGTTGTGCCCCTTGGACTATAGGAAGGTATGCAAACGCTGGTGGGTGTCGTCCAGCTCGTCCAGGGGCAGGCGCCGCTTGCCGCTCAGGTAATGCAGGCTGAACACATCCAGGTAGGCGTCCAGCGCCTGCGAGGCCTGGGTATCGCCGGCCAGGTCCAGGCACATGGCCGCAACTTCCGCAGTGCAGAAGTGATCGTCGCGCCTGGAGCGTCGCAGGCGGTAGCGGGACATCTGCTCGGCCTGCAGGCTCAACACCGGGAAGCGGTCAAGGTACGGGCTTTTGCGGAACATCTTGCGGGCTTCGGTCCAGGTGGCGTCCAGCAGGATGAACAGCGGGCGCTTGCCCGGCTCGCGCACCACCTCGCTGACCACCCGCTCCTGGGCAACGAATTCGCCGGGGAAGACGATATAGGGTTGCCAGCGCGGGTCGTCCAGCAAGGCCAACAAGCGATCGTCTACCGAAGTGCGCAACCAGCCGAAGGCCGAGGTGTCCTCGATCAGGTCGGCGATAAGCCAGCCGGTGTTGGTAGGCTTCAGCGGCTCGGTGTCATGCATCAGCAGGCACACGCCGGACTCGGCCTGTACCCGAGGCTTCCAGGCGCACAGGCAATGAGTGACGATAACCCGGCAATCGGGGCAGCGTTCGGCACGCGAACCACGGGCGATGAAAGGCTTGTTGCTGCGGGCCAGCCGTTCGGCGCGCAGGCGCGCTACCGCATGGCTCATGCCGGCAGGCCTCTGGACAGGTTGGGAATGGACACAAGGACGACTCGGAGAAAACAAGGGCACCAGTCTACCAGAACAGGGGGCAATTGCTGTGCAGGTGGCGGCGCGGTCCTTATAATCGTTGCCTTTATCGTACCCCAGCCTCGCGCCTGCGCGATGTCCAGGGAACGCCTTCGACCCGCGCATGTCAAAGCGCCAGTCATCGAACCAGGAGAGATTCATGCTGCGCCGTATAGTCCCCGCCCTGAGCCTGTTGCTCGCCCTGCCCCTGGCAGCCCAGGCGGCCTCCAAGCAGGAGTACGACCTGAACCAGATGCTGCAGAAGGTCGCCAAGGAAAGCAGTGTCGGCACCCCGCGAGCCATCAACGAGGATATCCTCGACCAGGGCTACACTGTGGAAGGCAAGGCACTGGTCAACCACCTGAGCGTGCGCCAGGATCACGCCAATCGCATGCAGGCCAACCCCGAGCAGGTACGCAGCCAGCTGGGTGACAGCGTCTGCCGCAACAGCGGTTTCCGCAACCTGATGTCCAAAGGCGCAGTGATGGTCTACCGCTTCACGGTCTACAAGACCAACCAGCCGATCATGGACCAGGCATTCGACAATGCCAGTTGCGTGGCCGGTAACAAGAAGAAGTAGCTACAACGCTCAATCGCTACACCTTCTCGTCTTCACGGGCGCGCCAGCGCCCTTCAGCGGCATCGGCACGCATCTCGGCCAGCAGCGCCTGCAAGTAACGCGACCGGCACTCCAGCCCGGACAGCCTGCGCCGGCACTCGGCCTCCAGGCTCAGGTGATGCACCTGGGCCGCATTCTCCAGCTGCTGGTAAAGCTGCCGGTCCACTTCGATGATCAAGCGATGCATACCGCCACCTCCTGCATCGACACGTTTCGCTTTAGCCAGTTAACCAAACCCGCATCACCCGTGGCTGCATGCCGACGGGCGGTTGTACCGAACACCCCCGGCACGATCGGGCGCGAGGGTCTAGATTGAGGTCAGAGGTATTGGTGCAGAAGGAGACGTTGCATGCCTTACCAATCGAGTGAACTGCTGTTCAGCCACTTTCGCGACAACAACATCGACCTGAGCAACATCGACGCACAACTACAACTGGTGGCACCGGACAGCCCCAACCTGCCGCTGTACCGCGACATGATGCTGACCATTCTGCGCATGGCCCATGACGATACCGACCGCTGGAGCGCCAAGATAACCCTGCAGGCCCTGCGCGAACTGGACCATTCGTTCCGCACCCTGGAACGCTACAAGGGCCGACGCAAAGTGACCGTATTCGGCTCGGCGCGCACCCCGCTGGAACACCCGATGTACGCTCTGGCCCGCGAGCTGGGCGCAACCCTGGCGCGCTCCGACCTGATGGTCATCACCGGTGCAGGCGGCGGCATCATGGCTGCAGCCCACGAAGGCGCCGGCAGCGACCATAGCCTGGGTTTCAACATTACCCTGCCCTTCGAGCAACACGCCAATCCCACAGTGGATGGCACCGACAAGCTGCTGCCGTTCCACTTCTTCTTTATCCGTAAGCTGTTCTTCGTCAAGGAAGCCGATGCTCTGGTGCTGTGCCCCGGCGGCTTCGGTACCCTGGATGAAGCGCTGGAAGTGCTGACTCTGATCCAGACCGGCAAGAGCCCGCTGGTGCCTGTAGTGCTGCTAGATTCGCCGGGCGGCAGCTTCTGGCGCGACTGCCTGGACTTCATCAGCCACCAACTGGAGGAAAACCGCTACATCCTGCCCAGCGACCTGAAACTGCTGCGCCTGGTGCACAGCGCTGACGAGGCAGTGGAAGAAATCAACCAGTTCTACAGCAACTACCACTCCAGCCGCTGGCTGAAGAGCCAGTTCGTGATCCGCATGCACCACCCACTCAGTGAGGCGGCGCTGTACGACATCCAGGAAGGCTTTGCCGACTTGCGCCTGAGTGGCAAATATCACCAGCAACCTGACAGCAGTGCCGAGCACGAAGTGGGCAATTTCAGCCACCTGACCCGTTTGTCATTTGCCTTCAACGGCCGGGACCAGGGCAGGCTGCGCGAGTTGGTGGATTTCATCAACCTGCCAGAGAACTGGGCAAAGCCGCAGCCCATGCATACCACGCAGCGGGCCAGGGAGGCGTTGAAGGTCAGTTGATTCCGTGTCCAACGTCAGGGGCGCAATTCACCCTGTGGGAGCGGGTTCATCGAGGCGTCGAACCGCCGCGAAGAATCCAACGCGGTGCATGGCACCGGCTACGCCGGTGTTCGCGGGTAAACCCGCTCCCACAGGGTCCGTGCCAGACCAATGAGTTATGCAGTTTTGTGAGAACGGCCTTGTGTCGCGACAGGGCTGCGAAGCAGCCTCAGCTTTCAGTAATCGTCAAGATCACGCCCATTGAGCAGGCGGCCGATCATGTCCATGGGGAAACCCCGGTAAGCCAGAAACCGGGTCTGCTGGGCACGGCTGCGCGGATCTTGCGGGCGCTGCCCGGCAAACTTGCGCTGCCATACGTCACGCATGCGCTCGCCCCAATCCACCTCGCTCTCGCGTAGCGCCTGCTCGATATCACCACGCGCCAAACCACGCTGGCCCAGCTCTTCGCGAATACGCGCAGGGCCATAGCCGGAGCTGGAACGGTACCTGATGAAGCTTTCGAGGTAGCGGGCTTCGCTAAGCAGCCCTTCTTCGGCGAGCCGGTCGAGCTCAGGCTCGATCAGCTCGTCCGAAGCGCCGCGCTGACGCAACTTGCGCGTCAGCTCGACGCGACCGTGCTCACGTCGCGCGAGCAGGTCCATGGCTGTCCGCCGAATGGCGACGGGGGTGTCGAGTACGGCGGACATGTTCAGCTATCTACCGCGCAATCAATAACCGGCGTCAGCGTCGGCCATGTCATCGGCATCGGCTTCGGCAGCAGCAGCTTTACCAGCAGCCGCAACAGCACCAGAGGTCAGCAGCTTCTCGCGAATCTGCTTCTCGATCTCGGCACCAATAGCCGGGTTCTCAGCCAGGTACTTGGCAGCGTTTGCCTTGCCTTGACCGATCTTGTTGCCCTGGTAGGCGTACCAGGCACCAGACTTCTCGATCAGGCCTTGGGAAACACCCAGGTCAATGATCTCGCCGTTACGGTAGATACCCTTGCCGTAGAGGATCTGGAACTCGGCCTGACGGAATGGCGGCGAAACCTTGTTCTTGACGATCTTGACGCGGGTTTCGCTACCGACCACCTCGTCGCCTTCCTTAACCGCGCCGGTACGGCGGATGTCCAGACGCACCGAGGCGTAGAACTTCAGGGCGTTACCACCGGTGGTGGTTTCCGGGCTGCCGAACATCACGCCGATCTTCATACGGATCTGGTTGATGAAAATGACCAGGCAGTTGGCGTTCTTGATGTTACCGGTGATCTTGCGCAGCGCCTGGGACATCAGGCGCGCCTGCAGGCCCACGTGCATGTCACCCATCTCGCCTTCGATCTCGGCCTTCGGTACCAGAGCAGCCACGGAGTCGACGATGATCACGTCAACAGCGTTGGAACGCACCAGCATGTCGGTGATTTCCAGGGCTTGTTCACCGGTGTCCGGCTGCGAAACCAGCAGGTCGTCGACGTTGACGCCCAGCTTGCCGGCGTACTCGGGGTCGAGGGCGTGTTCGGCGTCGACGAAGGCGCAGGTGGCGCCGTTTTTCTGGGCTTCGGCGATGACCGACAGGGTCAGCGTGGTCTTACCCGACGATTCCGGGCCGTAGATCTCGACGATACGGCCTTTTGGCAGACCGCCGATGCCCAAGGCGATGTCCAGGCCCAGCGAGCCGGTGGAGATGGCAGGGATAGCCTGGCGCTCGTGGTCGCCCATGCGCATGACGGCACCCTTGCCGAATTGGCGTTCGATCTGACCCAGGGCCGCAGCCAAGGCGCGCTTCTTGTTGTCGTCCATTGAAATCCTCACGTGTTCGACTTGGCCCTGACGGCCGGAATACCTGTATAAGTAGCCAGTATTATTCCACAGGCAAGCGCTCGCGCAAACCCCTGTCGTCGATTTACTCGGCACCAAGCTGTAACAAGCCGTCTAACGCGGCGATCACCGTCTGTCGACGCACCGCCTCGCGGTCGCCGTCGAACTGGCGCCGCTCGCTGAATACGTGGCTACCGTCGCCCCAGGCCAGCCACACGGTGCCCACCGGTTTGGCCGGCGAACCACCGTCCGGCCCGGCCACGCCGCTCACCGCCACGGCAAAGCGTGCACCGCTGGCGGCCTGGGCACCGCGGACCATGGCTTCGACCACTTCCTGGCTGACCGCGCCAACCTGGCCGAACAACGCCTCTGGCACTCCCAGCTGACGGGTTTTCTGGATGTTGGAATAAGTCACGTAACCGGCCTCGAACCAGGCCGAGCTGCCGGGCACACGGGTGATGGCTTCGGCGATACCGCCGCCGGTGCAGGATTCGGCAGTGGTCACCTGCGCGTTGAAGCGGCGCAGGTGTTCACCCAGGCGAGTGGCAAGCGTGGTGATCGGGTCCATGGCGGGCTCCTTGAAGGCTGGCCTCTACCCTAGCATTTTGGGGATGGGGGTGGAGGATGGGCGTCTGGCGGCGTGCTGGGCATGAGGATGTTCGCCTCTGGATTTTTGGCGCCTGTAAGATCGAGCGCCGCCCGCGCGGCGCTTCGCAGCACAAGGCTGCTCCTACATCTGTTTCGGGCCAGTTATTCCTGAGGCGAAGGCGCGCGCCCATTGGGGTCCACCTCGATTTCGTGCCGGGCAAACAAGGCGGTCGCGTGCACTGGCACAGGCGTTACTGGCCCGAAACAGATGTAGGAGCAGCCTTGTGCTGCGAAGCGCCGCGCGGGCGGCGCTCGATCTCGCAGGCGCCAAACCTCTCAACGCATGCACCTCAAGCCCACACCAATCAGAAATTCAGCCGAAGCACGGTACGCCAGATATTCTTCATCGCTGAACGAAGATGCTTGGCCCAGTTGCGCTCCCACCACTCGTCCTCATTGCGCACCACCTGCTCCAGGTCGCTACCGGCCACGGCCGCGGCGTGCTGACGGTACATCATGGGGAACACGCAATGCTGGCGAATCCTGTGCTTGACCACCACATCCACCGGCGTGCCATCGTAGGGCGTCTCAGCCAGGATCCGGCAGCCCTCGCGCGACAGCACATAGGCATGCAGCGCCACCACCCGCCCGCGGGCGATGAACGGGAACCAGGTCAGCCAGATTCGCCCCATGGAATAGCCCAGGTGCAAGGCCTCGAAGGGTCGTTTCTGCATGAAGCGATTTACCCAGCGCACCCGCGAAGGCTTGAACTCATAGGCCTTGGCATCGTCTTCGAAGATCAGGATTCGATCGAGGCCGTTGTCCAGCGCATGACGGGCCAGTTGCTGATGCGACTCGTAGCAACCGCGCTTGGGGTCGCTGTTTTTCTCGACGACATGAAAGTGCACTTCGTTGTCGAGTTGCCGCCCGATGGTTTCGCTGAACAGCGTGCGCCGGTCAGCGCGGGTGTCGAGGGAAATACAAAAAACCGCATCTACATCAAAACGAATTGCGCTCACTGCACTAATCAACCTGTTGCAATAACTTTTTACTGGGCCGCAGGCCACCGCGAATGCGTCAGGCAGGGCATCCCTGATGGGCAAAAGCACGCAATTCTCCATGGGCAGACCATGATGTCAACATGCCCTCAACGCATCGCTGCGCACTCGCAGGATGTGCAGGTACTGCCTTCCGGGTAGCCGTGTTAACCTATGCGGCTTGAAGAATCCGGTGGGTCTCGGCGTCGCGCATGCAACACAGAACGCCCCAAATTTGCCCCACAACATTGAGACCTACTTTCTAAGCCCTTGATGAATAAAGCAATCTCCGATTTCTCCGCACACACCCCGATGATGCAGCAGTACTGGAAGCTGAAGAACCAGCATCCGGACCAGCTGATGTTCTACCGCATGGGCGACTTCTACGAGATCTTCTACGAAGATGCGAAAAAAGCCGCAAAACTGCTGGACATCACCCTGACCGCGCGCGGTCAGTCGGCCGGCCAGTCCATCCCCATGTGCGGGATTCCGTTCCATTCGCTGGAAGGCTACCTGGCCAAGCTGGTCAAGCTCGGCGAATCGGTGGTGATCTGCGAGCAGATTGGCGACCCCGCTACCAGCAAGGGCCCGGTGGAACGCCAGGTAGTGCGCATCATCACTCCGGGTACGGTCAGCGACGAGGCACTGCTTGACGAGCGTCGCGACAACCTGATTGCCGCGCTGCTCGGTGACGAGCGCCTGTTCGGCCTGGCCGTACTGGACATCACCAGCGGCAACTTCAGCGTGCAGGAGATCAAGGGCTGGGAAAACCTGCTGGCCGAACTCGAGCGCCTGAACCCGGTCGAGCTGTTGATTCCCGACGACTGGCCGCGCGACCTGCCGGCCGAGAAACGCCCGGGCGCACGTCGCCGGGCGCCATGGGACTTCGACCGCGACTCGGCGCGCAAGGCCCTGTGCCAGCAGTTCGCGACCAAGGACCTCAAGGGCTTTGGCTGCGACAAGCTGACCTTGGCCATCGGCGCCGCCGGCTGCCTGCTGATCTACGCCAAGGAAACCCAGCGCACGGCCCTGCCGCACCTGCGCAGCCTGCGCCACGAACGCCTGGACGACACGGTCATCCTCGACGGCGCCAGCCGCCGCAACCTGGAGCTGGACATCAACCTGGCCGGTGGCCGTGATAACACCCTGCAGTCAGTGATCGACCGCTGCCAGACCGCCATGGCCAGCCGCTTGCTGAGCCGCTGGCTGAACCGCCCGTTGCGCGACCTCAAGGTGTTGCAGGCACGTCAGGACTCGATCCGCTGCCTGCTCGACGGCTACCGCTTCGAGAAGCTGCAGCCGCAGCTCAAGGAAATTGGCGATATCGAGCGGATTCTCGCCCGTATCGGTCTGCGCAACGCCCGCCCACGTGACCTGGCACGCCTGCGCGATGCCCTGGGCGCGCTGCCCGAGCTGCAGAACGCCATGGCCGAGCTGGAGGCGCCACACCTGGCGCGCCTGGCCGCCATTACCGGCACCTACCCCGAACTGGCCAGCCTGCTGGAGCGAGCGATCATCGACAACCCGCCGGCGGTGATCCGCGATGGCGGTGTGCTCAAGGCCGGCTATGACAACGAACTGGACGAGTTGCTGGCAATCAGCGAGAACGCCGGCCAGTTCCTGATCGACCTGGAAGCCCGGGAAAAGGCCCGCACCGGCCTGGCCAACCTCAAGGTCGGTTACAACCGTGTGCATGGCTACTTCATCGAGCTGCCGACCAAGCAGGCCGAGCAGGCCCCGGGCGACTACATTCGCCGTCAGACTCTGAAAGGTGCCGAGCGCTTCATCACCCCGGAACTGAAGGCGTTCGAGGACAAGGCGCTGTCGGCCAAGAGCCGCGCCCTGGCCCGCGAGAAGATGCTCTACGACGCCCTGCTGGAAACCCTGATCAGCCACCTGGCACCGCTGCAGGACAGCGCCGCCGCCCTGGCCGAACTGGATGTGCTCAGCAACCTGGCCGAACGTGCGTTGAACCTCGACCTGAACTGCCCGCGCTTCGTCGACGAGCCATGCCTGCGCATCGAGCAAGGCCGCCACCCGGTGGTGGAACAGGTATTGACCACGCCGTTCGTAGCCAATGACCTGAGCCTGGACAACAGCACGCGCATGCTTGTCATCACCGGCCCGAACATGGGCGGTAAGTCCACCTACATGCGCCAGACCGCCCTGATCGTGCTGCTGGCGCACATCGGCAGCTTCGTGCCGGCAGCCAGTTGCGAACTGTCGCTGGTCGACCGTATTTTCACCCGTATCGGCTCCAGCGACGACCTGGCCGGCGGCCGCTCGACCTTCATGGTCGAAATGAGCGAAACCGCCAACATCCTGCACAATGCCACCGACCGCAGCCTGGTGTTGATGGACGAAGTGGGCCGCGGCACCAGCACCTTCGACGGCCTGTCGCTGGCCTGGGCCGCCGCTGAGCGTCTGGCCCAGCTGCGTGCCTACACGCTGTTCGCCACGCACTACTTCGAGCTCACCGTGCTGCCGGAGAGCGAGCCGCTGGTAGCCAACGTGCACCTGAACGCCACCGAGCACAACGAACGCATCGTATTCCTGCACCACGTGCTGCCTGGCCCCGCCAGCCAGAGCTACGGCCTGGCCGTGGCACAGTTGGCCGGTGTGCCGACGGCCGTCATCCAGCGTGCCCGCGAACACCTGCACCGGCTGGAAACCACCAGCCTGCCGCATGAACAGCCCCCGGCCCAAAAGGCCAAGGACATGCCACAGGTCCCACACCAGAGCGACCTGTTCGCCAGCCTGCCACACCCGGCCATCGAGAAGCTGGGCAAGCTGCAGCTGGACGACATGACACCGCGTCAAGCTATCGAAATGCTATATCAACTAAAGAACCTGTTATAACGGCGCCCACTACAAGCTGGTAGAATCCGCCGCGGTTTGCTGGTGCTGCAGGTTATTAGCCTGGCCTGCAGCCACACCGCAAACCGCGCGGCCCTGAGAGGAAGGGCCGCCGCCGTCGCCTGAGGAGAGAACTAGAAATGACCTTCGTCGTCACCGACAACTGCATCAAATGCAAATACACCGACTGCGTGGAAGTCTGTCCGGTGGACTGCTTCTACGAAGGCCCGAACTTCCTGGTCATCCACCCGGACGAGTGCATCGACTGCGCCCTGTGCGAGCCGGAATGCCCAGCGCAAGCCATCTTCTCGGAAGACGAAGTGCCTGCGGGCATGGAGAACTTCATCGAGCTGAACGCCGAATTGGCGGAAATCTGGCCGAACATCACCGAGCGTAAGGACGCCCTGCCGGACGCGGAAGAGTGGGATGGCAAGACTGGCAAGATCGAGCAGCTGGAGCGCTGATAACGCCCGGACACGAAAAAGGCCCCTCAGGGCCTTTTTTGTTTTCTGCGGGCAAAAAAAAGGGGCGGTTTGACCCGCCCACATTTTTTCCGTAGTCCCTGCTTGTCCTAAACATCATCCTGATGAAATCGCCTCTTGCGATGTCCCTGGCCTTCCTCCTGAAGGCCTGTGCATGTCCCTGTGCACAGTTCGAATACTAGCGGCTTGGGCCGGGCGGGCAACCGCGAAACCTCACAGAGTGTTACAGGGGACACATTTCCTCACAGCTGAATAAGGCAAGTTTTTCAATGGGTTGGAAAAACGCCGGCACTGGAGACGGCAATGATTTACTGAAGCGCGCATGGATAGCTTACAGAACAAGTAAGCAAAGGCTTACACGCGATGTTACTGGGGTAGCGCGGTACATAATGTTTTTGCGCCCAATTGTGTGCTGCCTGATAGATCCCGGGGCTGCTTTGCAGCCCCACCGCCGGCACAGATAAAACAAACAAAAACGCCCCGAGATCATCGGGGCGCTTTGTGTTACAGGCCTTCGCTACTGGAACAACGACTCACTGGACAGGCCGTTCTTCTCGAGGATCTCGCGCAAACGCTTGAGCCCCTCAACCTGGATCTGCCGCACCCGCTCACGGGTCAGGCCGATCTCCAGGCCGACATCTTCCAGTGTGCTACTTTCATGACCGCGCAGGCCAAAGCGGCGCACCACCACTTCACGCTGCTTGTCGGTCAACTCGCCCAGCCACTGGTCGATACTCTGTGACAGGTCGTCGTCCTGCAGCAGTTCGCACGGGTCGGTGGGGCGGTCGTCGGTCAGGGTATCGAGCAGGGTCTTGTCCGAGTCTGGGCCGAGCGACACATCCACCGAAGACACCCGCTCGTTCAGACCAAGCATGCGCTTGACCTCGGCGACCGGTTTCTCCAGCAGCATGGCGATTTCTTCTGGCGAGGGTTCGTGATCCAGCTTCTGGGTCAACTCGCGCGCCGCGCGCAGGTAGACGTTCAGTTCCTTGACCACGTGGATCGGCAGGCGAATGGTGCGGGTCTGGTTCATGATCGCCCGCTCGATGGTCTGGCGAATCCACCAGGTCGCATAGGTCGAAAAACGGAAACCACGCTCCGGGTCGAACTTCTCGACCGCACGAATCAGCCCCAGGTTGCCCTCCTCGATCAGGTCGAGCAGCGACAGGCCGCGGTTCACGTAACGACGGGCAATTTTTACAACCAGGCGCAGGTTGCTTTCAATCATGCGCTTGCGGCCGGCAGGATCGCCCTTTTGCGACAGGCGCGCAAAGTGCACTTCCTCTTCCGGCGAAAGCAGAGGCGAGAATCCAATCTCGTTGAGATACAGCTGGGTGGCATCGAGCGCCCGGCTGTAATCGATATACTTGTGTTGCTTGAGCGAAGAGCCCGACTTGGCCCTCGTCCGAACCGAAGATACAGCAGGTTCGTCTGACACCACATCCGTTTCCAAAACGATACCCGTCTCCATCAGGAGGACGTCATCGTCGATGTCAAACTCCGGCACTTCTTTACTGAGAGCCATTGTTATAGTCCTTTGCTGAGTTCGAACTCAGACTCGAGCGGCACCTATCTCCTTGGCAGCGCTGGAGCCTGTCCCCTCTACATCACAGGAACAGGCCGGGTACAACGGTCAACGACGTGGCAGGAACTGGAGTGGATCGACGGGTTTACCCTGGCGGCGAATCTCGAAATGCAGCTTCACCCGATCAGTGCCCGTGGACCCCATTTCAGCAATCGACTGCCCTGCCTTGACCTGCTGCCCCTCCCGAACCAACAGCCTGCGGTTATGGCCGTAGGCACTGACGTAGGTATCGCTGTGCTTGATGATGATCAGTTCGCCGTAGCCCCTCAAGCCACTCCCGGCGTAAACAACTGCACCATCAGACGCAGCAAAAACAGGCTGTCCCAAATCACCGGCGATATCAATGCCTTTATTCAAACTACCGTTTGAAGCGAATTTTCCAATCAACACGCCGTTGGCAGGCCAGGTCCAGCCGCCTACCGCGCGCTCCGCGGCGGGCACGGTGGCGACCACCGGGGCGCTGCTGGAGGTTGCCGGCGTAGCCGGTTTGCTGGTGCTGGCAGGGGGGGTGACGGTGCTTCCCACAGGCCGCCGAATGACCGTGGTCTTGCTCGACGACGACGGGCTGGACACAACCGTGGTACTGCCGGTAGAGCCGCTGCTGAAACGAATCGCTTGCCCCGGGCGGATGGTGTAAGGCGCAGCGATGCCATTGCGCGCAGCCAGCTCCTTATAGTCCCAGCCATAGCGGAAAGCGATGGAGAACAGCGTATCGCCAGGTTTGACGATGTACTGCCCGGTGGTTACTGCCGGGCGCTTGGGCACGGTGTTATTGCGGTCGACCACCCGCGCGCTATTGCTGCTTGTACTCGAGCAACCCACCAGTAGCGTGCCCATGGCCAGTGCAATCACCAGAAGCGTGAAACCCGACCCGTCCTTGCGCTGCCGAATGACTGTGTGACCCACCCGCGCTCCCCTCATGGTGCCGAAAAACGATATGAAGACAAGAAATGCAATATTGTTGCAATTATAACCAAGCCCGCCCGCATTGGCAGGGTTGGTAAAAGACTGCTGCAAAGCCTTGGTACAAGCTGTGCGCTAGCGCTTCACCCCGCCAGATAGACAGGGTGTTGCCGCAAGAATTCGGTGCTGGCGCAAAAATATCGCGTAGCTCGAACCAGCAGCGTTCAGGCCAGCGGACCATTGAGCAGCGGTACGAAGCGCACGGCCCCCAGCACGCGGCGGGAGAATCCATGCTCCTCGCGCACGATCAGCATCAATTGCTGGGTTTCGCCGGCAGGCCCCACCGGAATCACCATACGGCCACCGGGTGCCAGCTGGTCGAGCAGTGCCTGCGGCACTTCCGGTGCCACGGCGGTGACGATGATGCCGTTGTAAGGCGCCAGCGCCGGCCAGCCCTCGCAACCGTCGCCCCAGCGGAACACCACGTTGCGCAGGTTCAGTTCCACCAGGCGCTCCTTGGCCCGGTCCTGCAGCACCTTGATGCGCTCCACCGAGAACACCCGCTCAACCAACTGGGCCAGGATCGCCGTCTGGTAGCCCGAGCCGGTGCCGATCTCCAGCACCTTGTCCAGTGGCCCGGCCTCGAGCAGCAGCTCGCTCATGTGGGCAACCATGAACGGTTGCGAGATGGTCTGGTTGTGGCCAATCGGCAGCGCGGTGTCTTCGTAGGCGCGATGCGCCAGCGCCTCGTCGACGAACAGGTGGCGCGGTGTGCGTCGGATCACGTCGAGCACCTTGGTGTTCGAAACGCCCTCTTCGCACAGGCGCTGGATCAGCCGCTCCCGGGTACGCTGGGAGGTCATGCCGATGCCACGCCGCAGCATATCGTCCTCGCGCATCAGAGCAGGCCCTCCAGCCAACCGTCGAGCTGCTCGAAGGCATCACTGAAAGTGCGGTCGAGCTGCAGCGGAGTGATCGATACATAACCTTGCATCACCGCGTGGAAGTCGGTGCCCGGGCCGCCGTCCTCGGCATCCCCGGCCACGGCGATCCAGTAGCCTTCCTTGCCGCGCGGATTGACCACCTTGGTCGGCGCCGCCGCCCGCGCCCGGTGACCGAGGCGGGTGAGCTGGATGCCACGAATGTGCTCCAGCGGCAGGTTGGGGATGTTGACGTTGAGTACGGTGCGTGGCGGCAAGGCCAGACGCGACTGCGCCTCGACCAGGCGGCGGGCGATATGGGCTGCAGTCGGCAGGTTGTCCGGCTGGCGCGACAACAGCGAAAACGCCAGCGAGGTACCGCCGAGGAAACGGCCTTCCAACGCGGCCGCGACCGTGCCCGAATAAAGCACGTCGTCGCCCAGGTTGGCACCGAGGTTGATCCCCGACACGACCATGTCCGGCGCCTGCGGCAACAGCCCATTGAGCCCCAGGTGCACGCAGTCGGTCGGCGTGCCGTTGAGGCTGATGAAGCCATTGGCCAAGGTCTGCGGATGCAGTGGCCGGTCCAGCGTCAGCGAACTGCTGGCGCCGCTCTTGTCTTGATCCGGGGCAATCACCACGCACTCGGCGTAATCCGCCAGCGCAGCGTGCAGCGCGGCGATGCCGGGTGCGGTAACACCGTCGTCGTTCGAAATCAGAATACGCATGAGCTGTCCGTCTGCCCCGCCGACACCAGATCCACGACTTCACGCACCACCACGGTGGCGAAGCATCCGGCCGGAAGGACGAATTCCAGTTGCAGGATATCAGGCTCGGGATAATGCCACGTAAGGCCGCCAATAGGGAGCCGCAGAATACGTCGTTCGTGATCCATGCCCGCCTGGGCCAACCACTGGCAAAGTGCCGGCTGACGCGCGCCGACGGCGTTTTCCAGCTGTGCGGTGGCACCGGCGGCCGGCGAATCGCCCTCGCCCCACATCGGGCCGGTCGGGTGCAGGTCGAGAATCGCCAGACGCGGGTCGGCACATTCCGCCTCACCCGCCAGGAAGAAGCTGCGACTGTCGGTGAACGCCAACAGGTCGCCCACCTGGGCCCGCGCCCAGCTGCCATCGGCGACACGTGCCGCCAACAGCTGGTTGAACAGGTAGCTGCGCCCGGCCGACAGCAGCCTCGAGCGCACATTGCGCTGCTCGGGCAAGGCCTTGCGTGTGGCCCAGTCGAGCGCGTCGTGAACGTTGCCGCCACCGTGGCCGAAGCGCTGGGTGCCAAAATAGTTGGGCACACCTTGCTGCTTGAGCTGTTCCAGGCGCGCATCTACCGCCTGGTGATCAGCAGTCAGGGCAGTCAGGCGCAGCGTGAAGCCGTTGGCCGAATGCGCACCGCGCTGCAGCTTGCGCTGGTGACGCACCTGCTTGAGCACGCGCAGGCTGGCATCTTCGGCACGCGACAGGTCCGGGTCGGCCTTGCCCGGCAGGTGCAGGCTGAACCACTGGCGGGTCAGCGCCTGGCGGTCCTTGAGACCGGCGTAACTGATCGTGCGCACCGGCACGCCAGCAGCACGGGCCAGGCGGCGGGCGGCCTCTTCGGTGTTCAGGTCACGCTTCTCGACCCATAGCCACAGGTGCTCGCCCTGGCCCGACAGCGGGATGTCCAGCACTTCGTCGACCTGGAAATCTTCGGCCACCGCCTTGAGGACGGCGGTACCCAGTGGTTCGCCCGATGCGCGCGGCCCCAACAGTTCCAGTTCGGTCATGCTGGCAGCAACAGGGCTACCGAATGCACGGCGATGCCCTCCTCGCGGCCAGTGAAGCCCAGCTTCTCGGTAGTGGTAGCCTTGACGTTGACCTGGTCGAGTTCGACCTGCAGGTCTTCGGCGATCCGCTGGCGCATGGTCTCGATGTGCGGGGCCATCTTCGGCGCCTGGGCGACGATGGTGGCGTCGATGTTGCCAACCTTCCAGCCCTTGGCCCGGACGATGCCGACCACATGGCGCAGCAGCACGCGGCTGTCGGCACCCTTGAACTGCGGGTCGGTGTCGGGGAAGTGCTTGCCGATATCACCCAGCGCTGCCGCTCCAAGCAAGGCATCGCTCAGAGCATGCAGCAACACGTCGCCGTCGGAGTGGGCCAGGAGGCCGTATTTGTGGGGGATACGCACCCCGCCCAGGGTAATGAAATCACCGTCGCAGAAACGGTGCACATCGTAGCCGTGGCCAATACGCATAGAAAAACGCCCTGAATGAGTCAGGGCGTGATTCTACCTGCTTTTGAGGCATTGGGGCTGGGGTGATTGGCACTGCATTGTCTGCACCTGTGGGATCGAGCGCCGCCCGCGCGGCGCTTCGCGGGACAAGCCCGCTCCCACATTTGTTGCAACGTGGCCATGCCTGTGGGAGAGGCGTTGTCCGCCTTGGTGCATGACTTGAGACAGATGGGACGGCAGCAGCGCCAGTCGAGTAATCGGGCCAGGGCAACCAGGCTGGCGACCATGGCCTGACAGGTTCGGCACGTTGCAACAAATGTGGGAGCGGGCTTGCCCCGCGAAGCGCCGCGCGGGCGGCGCTCGATCTTGCAGGCACCCCAAATGCTACGCCTTACACCCGCCCCAAGGCCACCGCATGATGACGCAGATGCTCCTCGATGAAGCTGGCAATGAAGTAGTAGCTGTGGTCATAGCCAGGCTGCAGGCGCAAGATCAGTTCATGCCCCCCTTTGCGTGCCGCCTGCTCCAGGGCTTCAGGCTTGAGCTGCTTCTCGAGGAAGTCGTCGCGGTCACCCTGGTCCACCAGCAATGGCGGACACTCGCCGGCCGGGGTCTCGGCCAGCAGCACGCTGGCATCCCATTCGCGCCAGCGCGCACGGTCTTCACCCAGGTAGCGGCTGAAGGCTTTCTCGCCCCACGGGCAATCCATCGGATTGCTGATCGGCGAGAACGCCGACACCGACCGGTAGCGCCCCGGATTGCGCAAGGCGCACACCAGCGCGCCATGCCCACCCATGGAGTGGCCACTGATGCTGCGCTCGCCCGAGGCCGGGAAGTGCGCCTCGATCAACGCAGGCAACTCCTCCACTACATAGTCGTGCATGCGGTAGTGCTGGGCCCAGGGCTGCTGAGTGGCATTGAGGTAGAAGCCGGCACCCAGGCCGAAGTCCCAGGCGCCGTCCGGATCGCCCGGTACCTGCTCGCCACGCGGGCTGGTGTCGGGGGCGACGATGATCAACCCAAGCTCCGCGGCCAGGCGCTGGGCGCCGGCCTTCTGCATGAAGTTCTCATCGGTGCAGGTGAGGCCGCTAAGCCAGTAGAGCACCGGCAGCTTCTCGCCCTGCTCGGCCTGCGGCGGCAGGTAGACGGCGAATATCATGTCGCAGCCCAGCACCTTGGAGTGATGCCGGTAACGCTTGTGCCAGCCGCCGAAGCTCTTCTGGCAGGAGATGTTATCCAGGCTCATGGCAAACCTCAGAAGTGGATCACGCTGCGGATGCTCTTGCCTTCATGCATCAGGTCGAAGGCCTTGTTGATGTCTTCCAGGCCCATGGTGTGGGTGATGAAGGTATCCAGCGGGATCTCGCCCTTCTCGGACATTTCCACGTAGCTTGGCAGCTCGCTGCGGCCACGCACGCCGCCGAACGCAGAACCACGCCATACACGACCGGTGACCAGCTGGAACGGACGGGTGGCGATTTCCTGGCCGGCACCGGCCACACCGATGATCACCGACTCGCCCCAGCCCTTGTGGCAGCACTCCAGCGCCGCACGCATCAGTTGCACGTTGCCGATGCACTCGAAGGAGAAGTCCACGCCGCCGTCGGTGAGGTCGACGATCACTTCCTGGATCGGGCGGTCGTAGTCTTTCGGGTTGATGCAGTCGGTGGCCCCCAGCTGGCGGGCGATTTCGAACTTGGCCGGGTTGATGTCGATGGCGATGATGCGCGAGGCCTTGGCCTTGACCGCACCGATGACCGCCGACAGGCCGATACCGCCCAGGCCGAAGATGGCCACGGTGTCACCCGGTTTGACCTTGGCGGTGTTAAGCACCGCGCCGATACCGGTGGTGACGCCACAACCCAGCAGGCAGACCTTTTCCAGCGGCGCTTCTTTCTGGATCTTGGCCACGGAGATTTCAGGCAGCACGGTGTATTCGGAGAAGGTCGAGGTACCCATGTAGTGGAACAGCTGCTGGCCCTTGTAGGAGAAGCGCGTGGTGCCGTCCGGCATCAGGCCCTTGCCCTGGGTGGCGCGAATGGCCTGGCACAGGTTGGTCTTGCCCGAGAGGCAGAACTTGCACTTGCCGCATTCCGGGGTGTACAGCGGAATGACGTGGTCACCAACGGCGACCGAGGTAACGCCCTCGCCTACCGCTTCGACGATCGCGCCACCTTCGTGGCCGAGGATCGACGGGAAGATGCCCTCCGGGTCGGCGCCGGACAGGGTGTAGGCATCGGTGTGGCAGACACCGCTGGCGACCACGCGCAGCAACACTTCACCGGCCTTGGGCATGGCCACGTCGACTTCGACGATTTCCAGGGGTTTCTTGGCTTCGAAGGCTACGGCAGCACGGGACTTGATCATCAAAGGTCTCCAGACGGTGGGTCGATTCTGTCTGGCAGTGTAATTCACCGTCTTTTGATGAATAATCCAAGCAAAGACAAAACATTATTGCCACACAGGGATAATCAATGAGTAGCCGCTGGGAAGGCATCGACGAATTCGTCGCCGTGGCCGAGTCGGGCCAGTTCACCGCGGCCGCCGAACGCCTGGGGGTTTCCTCGTCGCACATCAGCCGGCAGATCGCCCGGCTGGAGGAACGGCTGCAGACGCGCCTGCTGTACCGCAGTACCCGGCGGGTGACCCTGAGCGAGGCGGGGCAGACATTTCTGCAGCACTGCCAGCGCCTGCAGGATGGCCGCGAGGAAGCCCTGCGCGCCATAGGTGACCTGGCCAGCGAACCCAAGGGGTTGCTGCGCATGACCTGTGCGGTGGCCTATGGCGAGCGCTTCATCGTGCCGCTGGTGACGCGGTTCATGGCGTTGTACCCGCAGTTGCGGGTGGATGTGGAACTGAGCAACCACACCCTCGACCTGGTGCATGAAGGCATGGACCTGGCCATCCGCCTGGGCCGGCTGGCCGACTCGCGACTGGTGGCAACCCGTCTGGCGCCCCGGCGAATGTACCTGTGCGCCTCACCGGCCTACCTGGAACGTTATGGTCGGCCACACAGCCTGTCGGAACTGGCGCGACACAATTGCCTGGTGGGCAGCTCGGACTTGTGGGCGCTGCAGCAGGACGGCCGCGAGATCAGCCAGCGAGTGCAAGGCAACTGGCGTTGCAACAGCGGCCAGGCGGTGCTGGACGCTGCGCTGCAGGGGATGGGGTTGTGCCAGCTGCCGGATTATTACGTGCTGGAGCATTTGAACAGCGGCGCGCTGGTGTCGTTGCTGGAGGCGCACCAGCCGCCGAACACGGCGGTGTGGGCGCTATATCCGCAGCAGCGGCACCTTTCGCCGAAGGTGCGGCGGTTGGTGGATTACCTGAAGGAAGGGTTGGCGGGGCTGCCGGAGTATCGGCAAGGCTGAAGCGGCGTGTTGGCTGTGCCGGCCTCTTCGCGGGTAAACCCGCTCCCACAGGTACAGCGCAAACCTGAAGGGATGTGCGATACCTGTGGGAGCGGGTTTACCCGCGAAGAGGCCGGCACAGGAACAAGAAATTCAGCGGCGCCCTGCCCAACGCTGGCGCAACCACTCCAGGTCTTCCGGCCGGGTCACCTTGATGTTGTCACTGCGCCCTTCGACCAGCCGTGGCGCCTGGCCAGACCACTCGATGGCAGAGGACTCGTCAGTCACCAGCACATCCGACACCAGGCATTCGGCCAGCGCCCGATGCAAAGCCCCCAGTCGGAACATCTGCGGCGTATAGGCCTGCCAGATGGTGCTGCGGTCTACGGTGGCGCCCACCCGGCCATCGGCATTGGCCCGCTTGAGGGTATCGCGCGCCGGCACCGCCAGCAGACCACCCACCGGGTCGTCCGCCAGCGCCGACAACAGCTTGTCCAGATCGCTGCGCGCCAGGTTCGGTCGCGCGGCATCGTGCACCAGCACCCAGTCGCTGTCCGCTGCCCCTTGGGCATGCAGCATCAGCAAGGCATTGAGCACCGAATCGGCACGCTCGCGGCCACCCGACGCACGCTGGATGCGCGGGTCGCTGGCGCAGCGCAGGCGAGGCCAGTACGGGTCGTCTTCGGCAATGCTGACCACCACGCCCTTGAGCATCGGGTGGCCAAGAAAACAGTCGAGGCTGTGCTCGAGAATAGTCTGCCCGGCCAGCTCCAGGTATTGCTTGGGGCGGTCGGCAGCCATGCGGGCACCAACGCCCGCAGCAGGGATAACGGCCCAGAAGGCCGGTAACGTTTCGATCATTTTTGTGGCAACTGGAAGAGGGTTTCACCCTCTTTGACCATTCCCAATTCGTGGCGAGCCCGTTCTTCAACGGTCTCCATACCTTTTTTCAACTCCAGCACTTCGGCATCGAGCACGCGGTTGCGCTCGAGCAAGCGCTCGTTTTCGGCATGCTGCTCGGCAATCTGCTGCTTCAGCTCGGTCACTTGCGCCAGGCTGCCGTTACCCACCCACAGGCGGTATTGCAGGCCACCCAGCAGCAGGAGCAGGACGAGGAACAACCAATAGGGACTGCGCATCACGTTATCCAGGTTAAAAAGGCTGCCGGGTACTTTTTACTTCGGGGCCTCGAATAGCACGAAGCCTGGCCGAGGCCAGGCTTCGTCGACAGAAACCCGTTGGGATGTAGGAAAGATCAGTACGAACGTTCCTACAACTCCGGCTGCTGTCTTTTTACCATCTCTTGCTTAGCCGCGAAACTCGGCACGACCGCGGTAAACCGCTTTGGCACCCAGTTGCTCTTCGATGCGCAGCAGCTGGTTGTACTTGGAAACGCGGTCGGAACGGCACAGCGAGCCAGTCTTGATCTGGCCAGCAGCGGTACCCACGGCCAGGTCGGCAATGGTCGAATCTTCGGTTTCACCGGAACGGTGCGAGATCACCGCGGTGTAGCCAGCAGCCTTGGCCATCTGGATGGCTTCCAGGGTTTCGGTCAGCGAGCCGATCTGGTTGAACTTGATCAGGATCGAGTTACCGATGCCCTTCTCGATACCTTCCTTGAGGATCTTGGTGTTGGTCACGAACAGGTCGTCGCCAACCAGCTGCACCTTGGCGCCGATCTTGTCGGTGAGGATCTTCCAGCCAGCCCAGTCGGACTCGTCCAGGCCGTCTTCGATCGAGATGATCGGGAAGCGCTCGGTCAGGCCTTTCAGGTACTCGGCAAAGCCTTCGGCGTCGAACGACTTGCCCTCGCCGGACAGGTTGTACTTGCCGTCTTCGTAGAACTCGGAAGCTGCGCAGTCCAGGGCCAGGGTCACGTCGGTGCCCAGCTTGTAGCCGGCTTTTTCAACGGCTTCGGCGATGGCGCCCAGGGCATCTTCGTTGGAAGCCAGGTTAGGAGCGAAACCACCTTCGTCACCAACGGCGGTGTTCAGGCCACGGGCCTTCAGCACGGCCTTGAGGTGGTGGAAGATTTCGGTACCCATGCGCAGGCCATCAGAGAAGGTCTTGGCGCCAACCGGCTGAACCATGAATTCCTGGATGTCGACGTTGTTGTCGGCATGCTCGCCACCGTTGATGATGTTCATCATCGGTACCGGCATCGAGTACTGGCCCGGGGTGCCGTTCAGGTTGGCGATGTGCGCGTACAGCGGCAGGTCCTGGTCCTGGGCAGCGGCCTTGGCGGCAGCCAGGGAAACGGCCAGGATGGCGTTGGCGCCCAGCTTGGCCTTGTTCTCGGTACCGTCCAGCTCGATCATGGCGCGGTCCAGGGCCTTCTGGTCGGCAGGGTCCTTGCCCAGCAGCAGGTCACGGATCGGGCCGTTGATGTTGGCGACGGCCTTCAGCACGCCCTTGCCCAGGTAACGGCTCTTGTCGCCATCACGCAGCTCCAGCGCTTCGCGCGAGCCAGTGGAAGCACCGGACGGCGCGCAGGCGCTGCCGATGATGCCGTTGTCGAGCAGTACATCGGCTTCCACGGTGGGGTTGCCACGCGAATCGAGAACTTCACGACCTTTGATGTCGACGATTTTTGCCATTGTTGTAAGCACTCCAGAATTGACGAAAACAACTTAGCTTAGGAAATTCTTGCCGTTCACCGGGCGGACTTGCAGTGGGCAGGCCAGGTGAAGGGAACCCCTGACCGACTGGTCAGGGGCGGATCGGACGGTACTTTACCCGAGAATTGAGCTTTACGCGGTTTCTACCGTCGGAAAACTTTTCACCAGGTCGTCCAGTTGCTTGAGCTGGGCCAGGAACGGCTCCAGCTTGTCCAGGCGCAGAGCGCATGGACCATCGCATTTGGCATTGTCCGGATCGGGGTGGGCTTCGAGGAACAGCCCGGCCAGGCTCTGACTCATGCCAGCCTTGGCCAGGTCGGTAACCTGGGCGCGGCGACCACCGGCAGAGTCGGCACGACCACCCGGCATCTGCAGGGCGTGGGTCACGTCGAAGAACACCGGATACTCGAACTGCTTCATGATCCCGAAGCCGAGCATGTCTACCACCAGGTTGTTGTAGCCGAAGCTCGAACCACGCTCGCAGAGGATCAACTGGTCGTTACCGGCCTCTTCGCACTTGGTCAGGATGTGCTTCATTTCCTGGGGTGCGAGGAACTGGGCCTTCTTGATGTTGATCACCGCGCCGGTCTTGGCCATGGCCACCACCAGGTCGGTCTGCCGCGACAGGAAGGCCGGCAGCTGGATGATGTCGCACACCTTGGCGACCGGCTCGGCCTGGTAAGGCTCGTGCACGTCGGTAATGACCGGCACGTTGAAGGTGCGCTTGATCTCTTCGAAGATCTTCAGCCCTTCTTCCATGCCCGGGCCCCGGTAGGACGTCACCGACGAACGGTTGGCCTTGTCGAAGCTGGCCTTGAACACGTACGGGATACCGAGCTTCTCGGTCACCCGCACGTACTCTTCGCAGACCTTCATTGCCAGGTCACGGGACTCCAGAACGTTCATGCCGCCGAACAGGACGAACGGCTTGTCGTTGGCGATCTCGATGTTACCGACGCGAATGATCTTCTGGGTCATTGATCAGGCCTTGTTCTTCTGAGCCAGGGCTGCCTTGACGAAACCACTGAACAGCGGGTGGCCGTCACGCGGGGTCGAGGTGAATTCCGGGTGGAACTGGCAGGCGACGAACCATGGGTGATCCTTGGACTCGACCACTTCCACCAGCGCGCCGTCTTCGGAACGGCCGGAAACCACCAGGCCGGCGTCGACCAGTTGCGGCAGCAGGTTGTTGTTCACTTCGTAGCGGTGACGGTGACGCTCGGTGATAACGTCCTTGCCGTAGCATTCGTGCACCTTGGAACCGGCAATCAGCTGGCAGTCCTGTGCGCCCAGGCGCATGGTGCCGCCCAGGTCGGAGGCTTCGCTGCGGGTTTCGACGGCACCGGTGGCATCGGCCCACTCGGTGATCAGGCCGACTACCGGGTGGCCGCTATTGCGGTCGAACTCGGTGGAGTTGGCATCTTTCCAGCCCATCACGTTACGGGCGAATTCGATCACGGCAACCTGCATGCCCAGGCAGATACCCAGGTACGGCACTTTGTTCTCGCGGGCGTATTGCACCGCGGTGATCTTGCCTTCCACGCCGCGCAGGCCGAAACCGCCCGGAACCAGGATGGCATCGGCACCTTCGAGCAGGCTGGTGCCCTGGTTCTCGATGTCTTCCGAGTCGATGTAGCGCAGGTTGACCTTGGTGCGGTTGGTGATGCCGGCGTGGCTCATCGCTTCGATCAGCGACTTGTAAGCATCCAGCAGCTCCATGTACTTGCCGACCATGGCGATGGTCACTTCGTGCTCAGGGTTGAGCTTGGCATCGACCACCTTGTCCCACTCGGACAGGTCTGCGCCATTGCACTGCAGGCCGAAGCGCTCGACGACGAAGTCGTCCAGGCCCTGTGCGTGCAGCACGCCCGGGATCTTGTAAATGGTGTCGACGTCTTCCAGCGAAATCACCGCACGCTCTTCAACGTTGGTGAACAGCGCGATCTTGCGACGCGACGAGGCATCGACCGGGTGGTCGGACCGGCAGATCAGCACATCAGGTTGCAGGCCGATGGAGCGCAGCTCCTTGACAGAGTGCTGGGTCGGCTTGGTCTTGGTCTCGCCAGCGGTAGCGATGTACGGGACCAGGGTCAGGTGCATCAGCATGGCGCGCTTGGAGCCCACTTCGACGCGCAGCTGGCGGATGGCCTCGAGGAACGGCTGCGACTCGATGTCACCCACGGTACCGCCGATTTCCACCAGGGCCACATCGGCATCGCCGGCGCCCTTGATGATGCGACGCTTGATTTCGTCGGTGATGTGCGGGATGACCTGGATGGTCGCGCCCAGGTAGTCACCACGACGCTCCTTGCGCAGTACGTGCTCGTAGATGCGGCCGGTGGTGAAGTTGTTGTTCTGGGTCATGGTGGTGCGGATGAACCGCTCGTAGTGGCCCAGGTCGAGGTCGGTCTCGGCGCCATCGTGGGTGACGAACACTTCACCGTGCTGGAACGGGCTCATGGTGCCCGGATCGACGTTGATGTACGGATCCAGCTTGAGCATGGTGACCTTCAGGCCCCGCGCTTCCAGGATGGCCGCCAGGGAAGCCGAGGCAATGCCTTTCCCCAATGAAGAAACAACACCGCCCGTGACGAATATGTAGCGCGTCATGAAAAACCCTAGAAGTCTGCGTTAAGGCGGCCAGCGCCGCCGGAGAAAGCGAAGGAAGGCCGAAGCCCCCGATCACCTGCGTCAATCACAGTGCATCCCGAAAAACTGCCGCGTCTGTACAGACCAGGGGTATCCCCGGCATGGAGCTCGCTCGTCATTTTAAGAATCAGCCCAGCAAAAAACTGCTTGGTAATCGGCAACTACTGTGTTTTCGCGGAACCCACAGAAGCTGTATCAAGAAGGGAGGGTAGTCTACCCGAATGTACCCTTCAGCTCAAACCTTGCGCGTTCGTCGGCAATTGCCAATGCAGCTGGCAATCCGCCTGCACCAGCCCGGGCAGGTTGGCCACCGCCAGCAGGCGCTCGTCCTGATACAGCAATGGCAGGCGCGGACGCAGGAAGAGCGGCACCTGCAACTCGTTGAGCAGGCGCTTCAGGTCACGTCGGCCACGGCCTGGGAGATCCAGTACTTCACCGCCCTGGCGGTAGGTGATGCGCAAGCCGCCCGGCGGCGGCGCGCCAGCAAGACGCACACTGCCGTTACCCGGCAACGGCAAAGGCTCGGCAGGATCGACCCAGGCCAGTTCGCCGGCGGGCAGCTGCAACCAGTCGCCGCTCAACCACCAGATGCGCCCATGACTGCGCAGCAATTGCCCATCGCCAAGCTGCCAGACGGGCTGGGCATCAGCGGCGGCATCGCGCAGGTCCGCCCAGCCGGTCCAGTGCCGGGTGTCGGGCAGGCGCGTGCGCCGGCTCAGCCAGTATTGCAGGGCGTTGCGCTGGCGGGCCGGCGACAGTGCCACCAGAGTAGCCAGGTCGAGGGAGTCCAGCCCCGGCCAAGCCACCGGTGCGCCCACCTCGGCGAGCGCTAGGTCATCCTGGGCCAACTCGTCCAGCAGGCCCAAGGCTTCGCCCAGGTGCTCGGCGGTGCGGGCGAGGTTCTGGCTGGCTTGCGGCCACCGCTGCTGAAGTACCGGAAACACTTCGCCGCGCAGGTAGTTGCGGGCAAATCGTGTGTCAGCGTTTGACGGATCTTCGACCCAGACCAGCTCATTGGCCTGGGCGTAATCCTGCAGTTGCTGGCGGGAACAGCCCAGCAATGGCCTGGCCAGGCTGCCCTGCCCGAGCGCCCGCTGCCCCGGCATTGCTGCCAGGCCGCGCAGGCCGGCGCCGCGCAGCAGACGGAACAGCAGGGTTTCGGCCTGGTCGTCGCAGTGCTGACCGGTGAACAGGATGTCACCCGGGCCGAGGGTTTGCCTGAAGGCAGCATAACGGGCGTCGCGGGCGGCCTGTTCGAGACTGGCGCCGGGAATGACCTGGACGTGGATGACCTGGAGTTCGATACCGAGATTGTCGCAGACCGTCTGGCAGTGGACGGGCCAGGCGTCGGCGACGGGTTGCAGACCGTGGTGGACGTGGATGGCGCGCAGCGCAGGCGATGCGTGATTGCGGGCGTAGTCGGCCAGCAGGTGCAGGAGGACGGTGGAGTCGAGGCCGCCGGAGAAGGCGATGTACCAGGTTGGGGCGTTGAGCCAGGGGGTGAGGTTGATCATTGGGGCCTCACATGGCTTGAGATTGCCGGGGGTGCTTTGCACCCCTTTCGCGACACAAGGCCGCTCCTACAGGGGATCGCGTAATCCTGTAGGAGCGGCCTTGTGTCGCGAAAGGGCCGCAAAGCGGCCCCAGGGCATGTCAGATACCGTAGCTCATCAGGCGATCGTAACGACGAGCCAGCAGCGCGTCGTGGTCGAGCTTGCCGAGCATGTCCAGCTGCTGTACCAGGTCGGCACGGATACTTTCCGACATCTTCGCCGGGTCACGGTGGGCGCCGCCGAGCGGTTCCTGGATGACCTTGTCGACGATGTTCAGGCTCTTCAGCCGCTCAGCAGTGATGCCCATGGCCTCGGCCGCATCAGCTGCCTTGTCGGCGGTCTTCCACAGGATCGAGGCGCAGCCTTCCGGCGAGATCACCGAGTAGGTGGAGTACTGCAGCATGTTCAACTGGTCGCACACGCCGATGGCCAGTGCACCGCCGGAACCACCCTCACCGATCACGGTGGCGATGATCGGGGTTTTCAGGCGCGCCATCACGCGCAGGTTCCAGGCGATGGCCTCGCTCTGGTTGCGCTCTTCGGCGTCGATGCCCGGGTAGGCGCCCGGGGTGTCGATGAAGGTCAGGATCGGCATCTTGAAGCGCTCGGCCATTTCCATGAGACGGCAGGCCTTGCGGTAGCCTTCAGGGCGCGGCATGCCGAAGTTGCGGCGTACCTTCTCGCGCACTTCACGGCCCTTCTGGTGGCCGATGACCATGACTGGCTTGCCGTCCAGGCGCGCAGTACCACCAACGATGGCGGCGTCGTCGGCGAAGTGGCGGTCACCGTGCAGCTCTTCGAACTCGGTAAAGATGTGCTCCAGGTAGTCCAGGGTGTAAGGACGACGTGGATGACGGGCCAGGCGGGCGATCTGCCAGCTGGTCAGGTTGCCGAAAATGCTTTCGGTCAGGGTGTTGCTCTTGTCTTGCAGACGGGCAATTTCATCGCTGATGTTCAGCGAGTTGTCGTTGCCTACCAGGCGCAGGCCTTCGATCTTGGCTTGCAGGTCGGCAATCGGCTGTTCGAAATCGAGAAAATTCGGGTTCATAGTCATCCGTCTTGGGTCTACGGCCAGGCGGCCGGCCGGTTGATCCGTTTGGCGCCCTACCTTAAGGGATCAGGCGCATTCAGGTCGAGATTAAATTTTTTGTCGGTTCAACGATATTGCAGGAAGACGTTCTCACGCCCGAACTGGTCACGCAGCGCCTGAATCAGCCCATCGGCCGGGTCGATGGCCCACTGATCACCGAACTGCAGCATGGCCTTGGCGTCACTGCCGGTGTACTCAAGAGTGATCGGGCAAGCACCGCGATGGCGGGTGATCAGCTCGCCCAGCCACTTCAGCCGGTCACCCTTGAGCGCTTCGTGTGCCACCTTCAGGCGCAGGCTCTCGGCAAGCTTGGTGCGCGCGTCCTCCATGGTCATCACCTGCTTCACCCGCAGGCGCAGGCCACCGGAGAAATCGTCGTTGCTGACCTCACCTTCGACCACCACCATGGCATCGGTCTGCAGCAACGACTGTGCCGCCATGAAGGCATCGGCAAACAGCGAAGCCTCGATGCGCCCGGAGCGGTCATCCAGGGTGACGAAGCCCATCTTGTCGCCCTTCTTGTTCTTCATCACCCGCAGGGCAATGATCATGCCGGCGATGGTCTGGGTATCGCGTGATGGCTTGAGGTCAATGATGCGCTGGCGGGCGAAGCGGCGGATCTCGGTCTCGTACTCGTCGATCGGGTGGCCAGTGAGGTACAGGCCAAGGGTGTCCTTCTCGCCCTTCAGGCGTTCCTTGAGGGTCAGCGGGCGCACTTTGCGGTGGTTGACGTAGACGTCGGCGTCCACTTCGTCGAACATGCCGCCGAACAGGTCGACATGGCCACTGTCAGCGGTATGGGCGGCCTGCTCGGCAGCCTTGATGGCCTCGCCCAGTGCCGAGAGCAAGGTTGCACGGTTGATGTCGATGTTGGCGTGGTAGGCCTTGATCTCGTCATGGAAGTGCGGTCCCAGGCGGTCCAGCGCGCCACTGCGGATCAGCGCGTCGAGGGTACGCTTGTTGACCCGCTTGAGGTCGATGCGCTCACAGAAATCGAACAGGTCCTTGAACGGCCCCCCCTGGGCACGGGCCTCGACGATCGCCTCCACCGGGCCTTCACCGACGCCCTTGATAGCGCCCAGCCCGTAGACGATACGCCCGTCATCGTTGACGGTGAACTTGAAGTCGGAGAAGTTCACGTCCGGCGCGTCGAGGCGCAGCTTCATGCTGCGCACTTCCTCGACCAGCACCACCACCTTGTCGGTGTTGTGCATATCTGCCGACAGCACTGCGGCCATGAATGGCGCCGGATGATGGGTTTTCAGCCAGGCGGTCTGGTACGACACCAGGCCGTAGGCGGCGGAGTGGGATTTGTTGAAGCCGTAACCGGCAAATTTCTCCACCAGGTCGAAGATGTTGCCGGCAAGATCCGCGTCGATATTGTTATTGGCGCAACCCTCGATGAAACCACCGCGCTGCTTGGCCATCTCCTCGGGCTTTTTCTTACCCATGGCCCGGCGCAACATGTCGGCGCCACCAAGGGTGTAGCCAGCCATCACCTGGGCGATCTGCATCACCTGCTCCTGGTACAGGATGATGCCATAGGTGGGTGCCAGTACCGGCTTCAGGCCTTCATACTGGTAGTCCGGGTGCGGGTAGGCCAGCTCGGCGCGGCCGTGCTTGCGGTTGATGAAGTCGTCCACCATGCCCGACTGCAACGGGCCCGGGCGGAACAGTGCCACCAGTGCGATCAGGTCTTCCAGGCAGTCGGGCTTGAGCTTCTTGATCAGCTCCTTCATGCCACGCGATTCAAGCTGGAACACCGCCGTGGTTTCGGCCTTCTGCAACAGCTCGTAGGTCTTGCGGTCGTCCAGCGGGATGAAGTCGATGTTGACGTCGGGCAGGTTCTTCTTGGCCTGCTCCCGGTTGATGATCTCCATCGCCCACTTGATGATGGTCAGGGTCCGCAGGCCGAGGAAGTCGAACTTCACCAGGCCCGCGGCCTCGACGTCATCCTTGTCGAACTGGGTCACCAGGCCGCCACCCTCTTCGTCACAGGCGATCGGCGAGAAGTCGGTGAGCTTGGTCGGGGCGATGACCACACCACCGGCGTGCTTGCCGGTACCCCGCGTCACGCCTTCGAGCTTCAGAGCCATGTCCCAGATCTCGCGGGCGTCTTCGTCGCCCTTGAGGAAGTCTCGCAGGATCTCTTCCTGCTCGTAGGCCTTCTCCAGGGTCATGCCCACTTCGAACGGGATCATCTTCGACAGACGGTCGGCCAGGCCGTAGGACTTGCCCTGTACCCGCGCTACGTCTCGTACCACCGCCTTCGCCGCCATGGTACCGAAGGTGATGATCTGGCTGACCGCGTTACGGCCATAGGCTTCGGCCACATAGTCGATCACCCGGTCACGGCCATCCATGCAGAAGTCGACGTCGAAGTCGGGCATGGAAATACGTTCGGGGTTGAGGAAGCGCTCGAACAGCAGGTCGTAGGCCAGCGGGTCGAGGTCGGTGATCTTCAGCACGTAGGCCACCAGCGAGCCGGCACCCGACCCCCGGCCCGGGCCGACCGGCACGCCGTTGTTCTTGGCCCACTTGATGAAGTCCATCACGATCAGGAAGTAACCGGGGAAGCCCATCTGGATGATGATGTCCAGTTCGAACTTCAGGCGGTCCAGGTAGACCTGGCGCTTCTCTTCGTAATTGGGCGTGGTCTCTTTCGGCCAAAGCACCGCCAGGCGCTCTTCCAGGCCTTCGTGGGACACATGCCGCAGGTAGTCATCGATTCCCATGCCGTTGGGCGTGGGAAAGTCGGGCAGAAAGTACTTGCCCAGTTGCACCTGGATGTTGCAGCGCTTGGCGATCTCGACCGTGTTGGCGATGGCGTCGGGCAAGTCGCTGAACAGCTCGGCCATTTCATCGGCCGACTTCAGGTACTGCTGGTCGCTGTACATCCTTGGCCGGCGCGGATCGTCGAGGGTCCAGCCCTCACCGATGCACACGCGGGTTTCGTGAGCGTCGAAGTCCGACTGCTTGATGAAACGCACATCGTTGGTTGCCACCAGCGGAGCCCCGAACTTGTCCGCCAGGGCCACGGCAGCGTGCACATATTCCTCGTCGCGGGCGCGGTTGGTGCGCTGCACTTCGACATAAAAGCGCTCGGGGAACATTGCCATCCAGTCCTGCAGCAGGGCCTCGGCTTCATCTTGCCGACCGGCCAGCAAGGCCATGCCGATGTCGCCCTCCTTGCCTGCAGACAGGGCGATCAGGCCCTCGCTGGCGGGGGCGATCCATTCACGCTGGAGGATGACCAGACCGTTGCGCTGGCCGTCGGTCCAGCCGCGCGAGATCAGTTCGGTGAGGTTGCGGTAGCCCTTTGGGTTCATGGCCAGGAAGCAGATACGCGACAGCGGAGCTTCCGGGTCGGCGGCGGCCAGCCACAGGTCGGCGCCGCAGATCGGCTTGATGCCGGCGCCCATGGCGGTCTTGTAGAACTTCACCAGCGAGCACATGTTGCTCTGGTCGGTGATCGCCACCGCCGGCATGTTCATCCCGGCCAGCGCCTTGGCCAGCGGCTTGATCCGCACCAGGCCGTCGACCAGCGAGAATTCGGAGTGGACGCGCAGGTGAACGAAGGGAACCGACATGGAAGATCCTGTAGCAGTGCTGAACGACAAGGGCGGGATTGTAGCTTAATTGAGGATAGGATTTGGGGTTGCGGTGTCGGGCAGAGAATAAAGAATGTGCGCGCACCGCCGCCCCTGTGGGAGCGGGTTCATCGAGGCGTCGAACCGCCGCGAAGAATCCAACGCGGTGTATGGCACCGGCTGCGCCGGTGTTCGCGGCTAAAGCCGCTCCCACAGAGGATAGCGTGACGCCTGCAGCAACGAACTAATAGGTCAGATCAGGGAGTCGATGACGCCTTCACGTGCATCCCACGCAGCCCGCACCGGGGCAAAGGAGCGCCGATGAATGGGCGTAGGCCCCAACCGTGCCAGCGCCTCGAGGTGCACCGGGGTCGGGTAGCCCTTGTGCCCGCCAATGCCATAACCAGGGTAGATCAGCTCGAATGCGCTCATCTCCCGGTCACGGGTCACCTTGGCCAGGATCGACGCCGCCGCGATGGCCGGTACCTGGCTGTCACCCTTGACTACCGGCGACGCCGGTACGGCCAGTTTCGGGCAGCGGTTACCGTCGATCAAGGCCAGCTTCGGTGTAATGTGCAGGCCCTCCACTGCGCGTTGCATGGCCAGCATGGTGGCCTGCAGGATATTCAGGCGGTCGATTTCCTCGACCTCGGCGCGGGCGATGCAGAAGCTCAGGGCCTTTTCGCAGATCTCGTCGAACAGCGCCTCGCGCTTGGCTTCGGTGAGTTTCTTCGAATCGTTCAGGCCGAGGATCGGGCGCGCCGGGTCGAGGATCACCGCCGCAGTCACCACTGCGCCGCACAGCGGGCCACGGCCCACTTCGTCGACACCGGCGACCAGGTCTTCGACCAGGTTGAAGTCCAGTCCAATTTGCATGTCAGCGGTCCTTGAGCAAGGCCAGTACCGCCTCGGCCGCCTGGTTGGAGGCGTCACGGCGCAGGGTGCGATGAATTTCGTCGAAACGTTCGGTCTGCTGGCTGCCATCGGCTACCAGCGGCGCCAGGGTGCTGGCCAGGGTTTCGCTGGTGGCGGCGTCCTGCAGCAGCTCGGGCACCAGCGCACGCTGAGCCAGCAGGTTCGGCAACGACACGTAAGGGCTCTTCACCAGGCGCTTGAGGATCCAGAAGGTCAGGGGAGCCAGGCGATAAGCCACTACCATCGGCCGCTTGTACAGCAGCGCTTCGAGGGTGGCGGTACCCGAGGCGATCAGCACCACGTCACAGGCCGCCAGGGCCTGGTGCGACTGGCCATCGAGCAGGGTCAGCGGCAACTCGCGCCCTTCGAGCATCTGCTCGACCTGGGCGCGCCGCGCGGCATTGGCGCAGGGCAGCACGAAACGCACACCCGGTAACTGCTGGAGCAGCCGTTCGGCGGCATCCAGGAACAGCGCCCCCAGGCGCCCTACTTCGCCGCCCCGGCTGCCTGGCATCAACGCCACTACCGGACCATCGCCCAGGCCCAGCGCAGCACGCGCCGCCGGGCGGTCGGCTTCGAGCGGGATGGTGTCGGCCAACGGGTGGCCGACGAAGCGCACCGGCACGCCCTGCTCCTCATAGAACCGCGCCTCGAATGGCAACAGCGTCAGCATCAAGTCGCAACCTTCGCGAATCTTCAGCACGCGCTTCTGCCGCCATGCCCAGACCGACGGGCTGACGTAGTGTACGGTCTTGATCCCGGCCTGGCGCAGTTTCAGTTCGATGTTGAGGGTGAAATCAGGGGCATCGATGCCGATGAATACATCGGGCCTTTCGTCGATCAGGGTCTGGATCAGCAGCTTGCGGCGCTTGAGCAGCTCGCGCAGGCGCCCCAATACTTCGACCAGGCCCATGACCGCCAGGCGCTCCATGGGGAAATAGGATTGCAGGCCTTCGGCTTCCATCAAGGGGCCGCCAACACCAATGAACCGTACGTCGGGATGGCGTGCCTTGAGGGCACGCATCAAGCCTGAACCGAGAATGTCGCCGCTGGCCTCACCTGCGACCAAGGCTACGCAAAGCTGAGCCATGTCAGCGGGTGATGCCGCGAGCGGAGTTCACGATCGACTGACGGAACAGCTCGACCTCAGGGTGCTTCGCAGCCAGCTCCTCCAGTTCCTTGAGCGCGTCTTCGACGGTCAGGCCCTGGCGATAGACGATCTTGTAGCAACGGCGCAGCACGTGGATCACCTCGTCGCTGAAACCCCGGCGGCGCATACCTTCGAAGTTCATGCTGCGGGCTTCGGCCGGGCTGCCGAACACGGTGACGAAGGCCGGGACATCCTTGCCGATCGCCGTGCCCATGCCGGAAAACGCATGGGCACCGATATGGCAGTACTGGTGCACCAGGGTGTAGCCGGACAGGATCGCCCAGTCGCCCACGTGCACATGACCGGCCAGGGCCGTGTTGTTGACCAGGATGCAGTGGTTGCCGATGACGCTGTCGTGGCCGATATGGGCATAGGCCATGATCAGGTTGTGGTCGCCCACAGTGGTTTCCGAGCGGTCCTGGACGGTGCCGCGGTGAATGGTCACCCCTTCACGGATCACATTGTGGTCGCCGATCACCAGACGCGTCGGCTCACCCTTGTACTTGAGGTCCGGGGTATCTTCGCCGATCGAGGAAAACTGAAAGATACGGTTGTGCTTGCCGATGCGGGTAGGCCCTTTGAGCACAACATGCGGGCCGATAACGGTGCCCTCCCCGATTTCCACATCGGGGCCAACGATCGACCAGGGGCCGACCTCGACACCGTCGGCCAGCTTGGCCGACGGGTCGATAATGGCCCGAGGATCAATCGAACTCATAGGGAGCGTTCCGCGCAAGTGATTTCTGCCGAGCAAACCGGCTTGCCGTCGACCAGGGCGCGGCACTCGAACTTCCAGATCATGCTCTTGCGGCTGAGGAACTTGGCTTCCAGCACCAACTGGTCACCCGGCAGTACCGGCTGACGGAAACGCAGCTTGTCGGAGCCGACGAAGTAGTACAGGGTGCCATCGGCCGGCTTGGCGTCGAGCATCTTGAAACCGAGGATACCAGCGGCCTGTGCCATGGCTTCGATGATCAGGACGCCCGGCATGATCGGGTGCGCCGGAAAATGGCCGTTGAAGAACGGCTCGTTGATGCTGACATTCTTGTAGGCACGAATGCTCTGGGCCTCGTAGTCCAGATCCGTCACGCGATCCACCAGCAGGAACGGGTAACGGTGAGGCAGGTATTCGCGAATCTCGTTGATGTCCATCATTTCGGGGGGGAAGCCTGTAATAAGAATAGGGAGCGCAGGTGCTGACCACACGCTCCTTTTGCAGTCCAAAGAGGAGCCAGCTAGCGACTGTTCACTCTTGCTCAGGGAATGGTATCAGCCTTCTGATGCCGGCTGGCCACCTGAGGTCACGGTATCGACGCGTTTTTCCAGCTGCTGGAGACGCTTGGCCATGTCGTCCAGGTGCCGGATACGCGCGGCGCTCTTGCGCCATTCAGCCAGTGGCTGCATGGCAGTGCCGGAAGAATAGGCACCCGGTTCGGTGATCGAACGGGTCACCATGGTCATCCCGGATACGAAAACGTTATCACAGACATCGATATGACCCACCATGCCAACACCGCCGGCAATAGTGCAATGCTTGCCGATGCGCGTACTGCCGGAAATCCCGACGCAAGCGGCCATGGCTGTATGCTCACCGATCTGCACGTTGTGGGCGATCTGGATCTGGTTGTCGAGCTTGACCCCGTCAGCGATTCGCGTGTCCGACAGCGCACCACGATCGACTGCGGTGTTGACACCGATTTCCACGTCGTCGCCGATGGTCACGCCACCGATCTGGGCGATCTTGCGCCACACGCCCTTCTCGTTGGCAAAGCCGAAGCCTTCACCGCCGATCACCGCACCCGACTGGATGACCACACGCTTGCCAATGGTCACATCATGGTACAGGGTGACCCGCGGGGCCAGCCAACCGCCCTCACCGATCACGCAACGGGCACCGATCACGCAGTGTGCACCCACGCTGACATTGGCTGCGATGCGCGCACCGCTCTCGATGACTACAAACGGCCCGATGCTGGCACTGGCATCCACTTGCGCGTCCCCGGCCACCACGGCGCTGGGATGAATACCCGCCACAGCCTTGGGTTTGGGGTCGAACAGGTGGGAAATACGCGCGTAGGCCAGGTAGGGATCGGCGACGATCAGCGCATTGCCGGCAAAGCCTTCGGCGTCCGCCGCCTTCAGCAGCACCGCAGCCGCCTGACTGCTATCCAGGAACTTGCGGTACTGTGGGTTGGCGAGGAAGCTCAACTGACCGGGGCCAGCCTCCTGCAAGGTGGCCAGCCCGGTAATCTGCAGCGCCTCGGGCCCCTTTAGGGTGGCGCCGAGGGCCTCGGCCAACTGGCCTAGCGTCATGGTCACGGTCATATCAACGGGCTTGGTTCATGCGCTCGATGACCTGGCGGGTGATGTCGTACTGAGGCTTGACATCGATAACCGCGCCACGCTCGAGGACCAGGTCGTAACCACCTTTCTTGATCACTTCCTCGACAGCACCATCCAGCTTCGGCTTCAGTTGCTTGAGCATGTCGCGGTCGGCAACGGCCTTGGCTTCATTCAGCTCCTTGGACTGGAACTGGAAGTCACGGGCTTTTTGCTTGAACTCGAGCTCCAGGCGCTCACGCTCCTGCTGCTGCATCTTGTCGCCACCCTTGATCAGACGATCCTGGATGCCCTTGGCGCTGCTTTCCAGGTTTTTCAGCTTGGTCAGTTGCGGGCCGAACTTCTTCTCGGCATCCACCGCGTATTTCTTGGCGGCATCCGATTCCAGCAGGGCCATCTGATAGTTCAGGACGGCAACCTTCATTTCGGCGAAAGCCGGGGTGGCGACCAGCGCCGCGGCCACTACGGCCAGTTGAGTCAACTTACGCACGATGCACTCCTGGATAAACCGTTGTCATTAAGCAAGGACCGACCTCAGAAGGTCTGGCCCAGAGAGAATTGGAACACCTGGGTATCGGCATCGTCCGGCTTCTTGACCGGCATTGCCAGGCTGAAGCTCAGCGGGCCCAGTGCAGTGATCCAGGTCACGCCCAGGCCGACCGAACTGGCCATGCCCGAGAAACCGACCTTCTCGCAATCAGGCTGGTTGCCACAATTGGTATCGAACACGTTACCCACGTCCCAGAACACGGAGGTGCGCAGCGAACGCTGGTCCTTGACGAACGGCATCGGGAACAGCAGCTCGACACCGCCTTGTACCAGCACGTTGCCACCAAACGGCAACGGATCCTGGTCCGGGTCACGGATGGTACCCGGCTTGCCACCGTCGGCCTCGCCGCGGCTTGGGGTACTGCGTGGGCCCAGGCTGCTGTCCTTGAAGCCACGGACGGAGTTGAAACCACCCGCGAAGTAGTTCTCGTAGAACGGCAGGCCGGAGGTGCTGCCGTAGCCATCACCATAGCCCAGCTCGGTATGCAGGCGCAGGGTGTAGTCATTGGTGATCGGCTTGAACAGCTGGCCACGGTAGTCGAGCTTGAAGAACGACAGGTCGCTGCCCGGAATGGTGGATTCCAGTGTCAGGCTCTGGGAGTGACCGCGAGTTGCCAGCACGCCCTTGTTCAGAGTCGATTCGGACCAGCCGATCGAGGCCTTGAAGTTCAGGAAGTTGTCGCCTTCCTCTTCGAGGAAGTCGAAGATCTCGTCAACGGTGTACTTGCCGGTCTTGATCTTGTCCTGCTGCACGCTCAAGCCATAGGTCAGGCGCGAGGTCTCGCTGATCGGGTAGCCGAGGCTGACGCCTGCACCGTAGCTGTCCACCGCATAGCTGGCAACGTCGACGTCAAGGTCGTCGTAGTCAGTGCTGCGGTAGAAGGCGTTGTAGCCCAGGCTCACGCCGTCGGCGGTGAAGTAGGGGTCAACGAAGCCGAAGTTGTAGCGGGTCTGGTATTCCGAACGGGTCAGGCCGATGGACACCTTGTTACCGGTACCGAGGAAGTTGCTCTGGCTGATCGAACCACCAAGGATCAGGCCGGCGCTTTGGGCGAAACCGACGCTGGCGGTGATCGAGCCGGAGGCCTGCTCCTCGACGCTGTAGTTGACATCGACCTGGTCGTCGGTGCCAGGCACCGCAGGGGTTTCGACGTTGACTTCCTTGAAGAAGCCCAGGCGCTCCAGGCGGGTCTTGGACTGGTCGATCAGGTAGGTCGAGGCCCAGCCACCTTCCATCTGGCGCATCTCGCGACGCAGTACTTCGTCTTCGGTCTTGGTGTTGCCGCGGTAGTTGATGCGGTTGACGTACGCACGCTTGCCGGGGTCGACCACGAACATGATGTCGACGGTGTGGTCTTCATCGTTCGGCTGCGGCACGCCGTTGACGTTGGCGAAGGTATAGCCTTCGTTACCCAGGCGACGGGTGATCAGCTCTGAAGTGCTGGTCATCACCTTGCGCGAGAACACCTGGCCAGGCTGCACCAACAGCAGCGACTTGACCTGGTCTTCCGGCACCTTAAGGTCACCGGACAGCTTCACGTCGCGAACGGTGTACTTCTCGCCTTCGTTGATGTTGACGGTGATGTAGACGTGTTTCTTGTCCGGCGTGATGGACACCTGGGTGGAAGCGATGTCCATGTTGATGTAGCCGCGGTCCAGGTAGTAGGAACGCAGGCGCTCCAGGTCACCGGAGAGCTTTTCGCGGGCGTACTTGTCGTCGTTCTTGAAGAACGACAGCCAGTTGGTGGTCTTCAGCTCGAACAGCTGCGCCAGGGTCTCGTCGTCGAACACGTTGTTGCCAACGATGTTGATGTGCTGGATGGCGGCAACGGTGCCTTCGTTGATCTTGATCTTCAGCGCCACGCGGTTGCGCGGTTGCGGCACCACCTCGGCGTCGACCTCGGCAGAGTAGCGGCCCTGGGCCACGTACTGGCGCTGCAACTCGTTACGCACACCTTCGAGGGTGGCACGCTGGAAGATCTCGCCTTCGGCCAGGCCCGATTGCTTCAGGCCCTTCATCAGGTCTTCG
>PJTT01000223.1_pt1 | contig 79619 bp, 62 predicted proteins | sample 1512261 | NCBI WGS metagenome assembly PJTT01 (sample SAMN08177685, study PRJNA422409) | Soil metagenome, whole genome shotgun sequencing project. | isolation source: Soil (2) enriched on wood chips | place: USA: Madison | collected 2015-01-15 | reverse complement strand
GTTCAGCATCACGTAGTGAGCTTTGTGAACATTGTTGATTGCGTAGGCCAGTTGACGACGGCCCCAGTCTTCCAGGCGGTGGATCTTGCCACCATCTTCTTCGATCAGCTTGGTGTAACGCTCAACCATGCCGCCGACTTGTTCGCTCTGGTCCGGGTGAACCAGGAAGATGATTTCGTAATGACGCATGAATGCTCCTTACGGGTTAGTAGTCTGCCAGTAAATCTGGTCAGACAAGGAGTGAATGACACTGTATGTCTTGCACGGAGGGGAGGCACATGAGCGCCTGCCAGCTCGGCAAGGGGCGCAATTGTAGAGAAGGCGGGGCGCACAAGCAAGGTGATTGGTGAATATTTGAACAACCTGAAACACATTACAGACTGCCTGCCCTTTCGCGGGTAAACCCACAGGTACCCCACAGGGCTTAGGCCTTGTGCGATCCCTGTGGGAGCGGGTTTACCCGCGAAGAGGCCGGTACAGGCCGAAGATCAGCGCTTGGCCTGACGCTGACGCACAGCCTCGAACAGGCACACGCCAGTCGCCACCGACACGTTCAGGCTGCTGACACTACCGCCCATCGGCAACTTCACCAGGAAATCGCAATGCTCGCGGGTCAGCCGGCGCATGCCCTTGCCTTCCGCACCCATGATCATCACCAGCGGCCCGGTCAGGTCCTGCTGGTAGATCTCCTGCTCGGCCTCGCCGGCGGTACCCACCACCCACAGGCCACGTTGCTGCAGTTTTTCCAGGGTGCGTGCCAGGTTGGTCACGGCCACCAGCGGGATCACCTCAGCCGCGCCACAGGCCACCTTACGCACAACCGGCGTCAGGGTCGCGGACTTGTCCTTGGGCACCACCACTGCCGTGGCACCGGCGGCATCGGCGGTACGCAGGCAGGCGCCAAGGTTATGCGGGTCGGTCACACCGTCCAGCACCAGAATCAGTGGTGGTGTTTCGGTGCGTTCGAGCAACTCTTCGAGCATCAATTCGCCCCAGACCTGGCTCGGGCTCACCTCGGCTACTACCCCCTGGTGCACGCCCTCTACCCAGGCATCCATCTCGCGGCGCTCGGCCTGGCCGACTGCCACGCGATTTTCCGCAGCCAGTGCCAGCAGCGCCTGCAGGCGAGGCTCGCTACGTCCTTCCGACAGCCAGATCTGCTTGACCCGCTTCGGATGGTGCTGCAGCAATGCCTGCACGGCGTGCACACCGTAGATCTTTTCCAGCTGACTCATGACTTGCTCTTGCTCTTGCGTGGCGCACCGGACTTCGGCGGGCCTTTACGGTGCTTGGTCGGCTTGCCGGACGACTTGCCGCCCTTGTCCGACTTGCTGCTGGCATGGCCGCCACTGCGTGCCTCGCTCATCAGCGCCTTCTTCATTTCGCGGCTCTTGCGCACCTCGGCGTTACGCTGCACGGCATCTTTCGGGAAGTATGCCTCGGCGGTTTCGCTCTTGCGGCTGCGTGGTTTCGGCGTAGCCTTGGCCTCGACCGGTGCCTGCGCGGACTGCTCGGCGGCTGGCGCAGCGCCACGCTGTTTGCGGCCAATCGGCGCAGCGAGGGTTTTCTCCGACACTTCGAAGTCGATCTTGCGCTCGTCGAGGTCAACACGCATGACCTTGACTTCGATGGTGTCGCCCAGGCGGAAGCTGCGCCCGGTACGCTCGCCGGACAGGCGGTGATGCACCGGGTCGAAGTGGTAGTAGTCACCCGGCAGCGCACTGACGTGCACCAGGCCTTCTACGTAGATGTCGGTCAGCTCGACGAACAGGCCGAAACCGGTCACCGCAGTGATCACACCCGGGAAGGTCTCGCCCACGCGGTCCTTCATGAACTCGCACTTGAGCCAGTTGACCACGTCACGGGTGGCTTCATCGGCCCGGCGCTCGGTCATCGAGCACTGCTCGCCGAGTTGCTCGAGGGTGTTCTCGTCGTACGGGTAGATGCGTGCCTTGGGGATGCTCATGGCGCCGGCACGCTTGACGTGCGGGGTATCCACCTTGGAACGGATGATGCTGCGGATGGCGCGGTGCACCAGCAGGTCCGGGTAACGGCGGATCGGCGAGGTGAAGTGGGTGTACGCCTCGTAGTTCAGACCGAAGTGGCCGTTGTTGTCGGTGCTGTACACCGCCTGGCTCAGCGAACGCAGCATCACGGTCTGGATCAGGTGGAAGTCCGGGCGCCCGGCAATGCTCGCCAGCAGTGCCTGGTAGTCCTTGGGCGACGGGTCCTTGCCCTTGTGCAGGGTCAGGCCCAGTTCGCCCAGGAAGGCGCGCAGCTTTTCCAGGCGCTCCGGCGGCGGGCCGTCGTGCACGCGGTACAGTGAAGGCACGCCATGCTTCTGCAGGAATTCGGCAGTGGCCACGTTGGCCGCCAGCATGCATTCCTCGATCAGCTTGTGGGCGTCGTTGCGCACGGTCGGGCGGATTTCCGCGATCTTGCGCTCGTCACCGAATATGATGCGGGTTTCCTGGGTCTCGAAGTCGATCGCGCCGCGGGTATGACGGGCAGCCACCAGCACCTTGTACAGGTTGTACAGGTTCTTCAGGTCCGGCACGACTGCCTTGTACTCCTCGCGCAGCGCCTTGCCCTCACGGGTGCGGGAGTGTTCGAGCATGCTGCTGACCTTGTTGTAGGTCAGGCGGGCGTGAGAGTGGATGACGCCTTCGTAGAACTGGTAGTCGACCATCTGGCCGGCTTTGTTCATGGTCATTTCGCAGACCATGGCCAGGCGATCGACATGCGGGTTCAGCGAGCACAGGCCGTTGGACAGCTCTTCGGGGAGCATCGGCACCACGCGCTCGGGGAAGTATACCGAGTTGCCGCGCTGCTGGGCCTCGACGTCCAGGGCCGAGCCCAGGCGCACGTAGCTGGACACGTCGGCGATGGCCACATAAAGGCGCCAGCCACCGGAGAACAGGCGCAGCTTGCCCAGCGGTTCGCAATAGACAGCGTCGTCGAAGTCGCGGGCGTCCTCGCCGTCGATGGTGACGAACGGCAGGTGGCGCAGGTCGACGCGCTTCTCCTTGTCCTTCTCTTCGACTTCGGAACGGAACTTGCGCGCCTCCTTGATCACGTCCTTGGGCCAGACGTGCGGGATATCGTAGCTGCGCAGGGCAACGTCGATTTCCATGCCCGGCGCCATGTAGTTGCCGATAACCTCGACCACATCGCCTTGCGGCTGGAAGCGCGGGGTTGGCCAGTGGGTGATCTTGATCTCGACGAACTGGCCGATCTTGGCGCCGCCATTGCGCCCGGCGGTCACCAGCACTTCCTGCTGGATCTTCGGGTTGTCCGGAGTCACGTAGCCGATACCGCCTTCTTCGAAGTAACGGCCGACCACGCTTTCGTGGGCACGGGAGATGATTTCGACCAGTACGCCTTCGCGGCGGCCACGTCGATCGACGCCAGAGACGCGGGCCAGGCCGCGGTCACCGTCGAACACCAGGCGCATCTGCGACGGGCTGAGGAACAGGTCTTCGCTGCCATCGTCCGGAATAAGGAAGCCGAAGCCGTCACGGTGACCGGAAACGCGGCCGCAGATCAGGTCCAGCTTGTCTACCGGGGCATAAGTGCCGCGCCGGGTATAGATAAGCTGGCCATCGCGCTCCATGGCACGCAGGCGGCGGCGCAAGGCTTCGATCTGGTCTTCGTCGTACAGACCGAACTCGGCCGCCAGTTCCTCGCGTGCGGCCGGCTCACCACGGTCGGCAAGGCGCTGCAGGATCAGCTCACGGCTGGGAATGGGGTTGTCGTATTTTTCCGCTTCGCGAGCGGCCTCGGGATCGAGGGATTGCCAATCGGCCATCAGAAGGGGTTCACCTTGGGGTATATAGATAAGAATTCTGGCATAGGCGTATTGAAACCGGAAATGTCAGCCTTGGACAGCCCCACCGGCGTCTCCGGCGAGCAGGAACAGGCCTGCGGAATCAACAAGTTGAATTTTTTGAAATTTTTTTCGATCAGGGGGTTTACAGCCTCCCGATGCGTCCGTATAGTGCGCACCACAACGACGGACAACCCCGAAGTTGTAGTAGAGATGAGCGGCGCTGTAAAGCATCAAGTAATCTCGAATGTGTGCCCAGGTGGCGGAATTGGTAGACGCGCTGGTTTCAGGTATCAGTGGCTTAACGGCCGTGGAAGTTCGAGTCTTCTCCTGGGCACCAAATATTTTCAAGTAATAGATGACCAAGGATCTATTACTACTGTGTGAAAGCGAACGATAGTCGCCTTCATCAGATGATGTAAAGCTTTGCCCAGGTGGCGGAATTGGTAGACGCGCTGGTTTCAGGTATCAGTGACTTAACGGTCGTGGAAGTTCGAGTCTTCTCCTGGGCACCATACAAAAACCCACTAGCTTGCTAGTGGGTTTTTTCTTGCCTGCGTTTTTTGTATCCCTCCTCTTTCGATCATAGGTGCAAACCTGCACCGCCCTCTTCGCGGCTAAAGCCGCTCCCACAGGTACTTCACTCCCCTCACCTGTGGCGATCCTGTGGAAGCGGCTTTAGCCGCGAAGAGGCCAGCAAAGCCAACACACCTTCAGACTGTTACACCTTGGTCTGCCCCATGAATTTCTCCTCACCCGGCCACTTGAGAAACGATTTCGTTTACCATTGTTTCCAAATATGTAGCCGTAAGCGAGGAAGTACCCGCATGACGATCCGCCCGCAACCGCTGATGCGTACCTTGGCCGCCGCCGTGCTGAGCCTGGCCATCGGCGCTCCGGCCGCCATGGCAGACGCACCGGTCACCCTGACCATGTACAACGGTCAGCACAAGGAAATCGGCGAGGCCATCGCCCAGGCCTACGAGGCCAAGACCGGTATTCACATCAATATCCGCAAGGGCAGCAGCAACCAGCTGGCCAGCCAGATCATCGAGGAAGGCGACCGCTCGCCTGCCGATATCATCTATACCGAAGAGTCCCCTCCCCTGAACAACCTGGGCGAGCTGGGCCTACTGGCGAAAATCGATGACGCCACCGCGAACATGATGCCCAAGGAATATGTTGGCGCCAACGGCACCTGGATGGGCATCACCGCCCGTACGCGCATCGTCGTGTTCAACCCGAAGAAGGTCGACGAGAAAGACTTGCCGACCACAGTGATGGACTTCGCCAACCCCGAGTGGGAAGGCCGCGTCGGCTATGTGCCCACCAGCGGCGCCTTCCAGGAACAGGCCGTGGCTATCCTGAAGATGCATGGACGAGAAGCCACCGAAGAATGGCTGACCGGCCTGAAGGCATTCGGCAAGACCTACACCAACAACATGGTCGCCCTCAAAGCAGTGGAAAAGGGCGAAGTGGCTGCGGTACTGGTGAACAACTATTACTGGTATGCGCTGGAGCGCGAGCGCGGCAAGCTGGACACCAAGCTCTACTACCTGGCCGATGGCGATGCCGGCAACCTGGTCACTATTTCCGGCGCAGCCGTGGTCAAGGCCAGCAAGCACCCGAAAGAAGCCCAGGCCCTGCTCAACTGGATGGCCAGCGAAGAAGGCCAGCGCGTGATCACCCAGACCACCGCCGAGTACCCGCTGCACAAAGGCATGGTCTCCGACCGCGGCCTGAAGCCGTTCGAAGACCTGCGCCCACCGAAGATCTCCCCTGCCGACTTGGGCAATGCCGAGGAAGCGATCGAGCTTGAGCGCGAGGTCGGCCTGCTCTGATGACTGCCGCCCTGTCCGAGCCGGTGCCAGTACGCTTCGTACCGCGCCGCAAGCGCCCCTCCGTCTGGGTGGTGCTGCCTGTACTGTTCCTGGTAGCGATGAGCTTGCTGCCTTTGCTGTACGTTGCCATGAAAGCCTGGGAAGCTGGCTGGCGTGAAGCCCTGCACCTGCTGTGGCGGCCGTTTGTCTGGGGGCTGATGCGCAACACCCTGATGCTTATGGTCGGGGTGACGCTGATCTGCATGGTGGTCGGCCTGGCCCTGGCCTGGCTGCTGGAGCGCAGCAACCTGGCCGGCCGCCGGTTGTGGGGCGTGGTGCTGTGCCTGCCATTCGCCGTACCGTCGTTCGTCAGCAGCTTCACCTGGGTGTCGCTGAGCTCGGACTTCGAAGGGCTGGGCGGGGCGATCATGGTCATGGCCCTGTCCAAGTACCCGCTGGTGTTCCTGCCAGTGGCCGCGACCCTGCGCAATCTCGACACCTCGCTGGAGGAGTCGGCGCGCACCCTGGGTTGCAGCCGCTGGGGCGTGCTCATCAAGGTCACCCTGCCGCTGCTGTGGCCTTCGATGCTCGGCGGGGCACTACTGATTGCCCTGCACATGCTGGTGGAGTTCGGTGCGCTGTCGATCCTCGGCCTGCAAACCTTCACCACGGCGATCTACCAGCAGTTCGAACTGGAGTTCAGCAATGCCAACGCGGCCATGCTGTCCGCCGTTCTCTTGGCGATGTGCCTGGTGATGCTGTGGCTTGAACTTCGGGTACGTGGCAAGGCCCGCCATGTGCGCATCGGCCAGGGTGTGGCGCGGCGAGCACAACCGGTGCGGCTGCGTGGCTGGGCAGTGCTGGCGCAACTGTTCTGCGTGGGCCTGGCGGTATTGGGCAGCGGTATTCCGCTGGCCATGCTCGGCTACTGGTTGAGCGTGGGTTCATCGGCGGCATTCCCTGTGGCAGCCATTTCCAAGGCGCTGTTCACCTCATTGTCGGTGTCGCTGGGGGGGGCCGGTTTCTGCGTGTTGCTAGCCCTGCCTATCAGCTTCCTGGTGGTGCGCTACAAGGGCCGCCTGGCAATTTGGGCCGAGCGCCTGCCATACCTGTTGCACGCCCTGCCCGGCCTGGTGATTGCCCTGACCCTGGTGTTCTTCGCCCTGCATTACGTGCCGGCGCTGTACCAGACCACGGCACTGTTGCTGCTGGCCTATGCGCTGCTGTTCCTGCCGCTGGCGCAGTCGCCGGTGCGCACCGCACTGAACAAGGCTTCACCTACCCTGGAGGAAGCGGCACGGACCTTGGGCGCGAGCAGCTTTGCCGCGTTCTGCCGGGTGACCCTGCCGATCATCTTCCCGGCCATGGCGGCAGCCTTTGCCCTGGTGTTCCTGGACGCCATGAAGGAGTTGACTGCCACCTTGCTGCTCAGCCCGACCGGCATGACCACCCTGGCCACAGAGGTGTGGGCGCATACGGCCAACGTCGAGTTCGCGGCGGCAGCGCCTTATGCGGCGTTGTTGATTGTGGTTTCGGGGTTGCCGGTTTATCTGCTGACTACGCGGATGTATCTGAACAAGGCGTAACCTTCTTCGCGGGCTTGCCCGCTCCCACAGTTACGGCACTGCCTCACGGCCTGTGCCGTAACCTTTGGGGGATGATCAGGCAATGTTACGCAGCATGCGGCGCACGATCAGCCCATGGACCCTGCCGACTGGCAGCATGTAGAGGCGGCCGAAGCGGTTGAAACACTGTACCGAGGTGGTCACGCTCAAACGCTGCCGGCCATCTCTTTGCTCATTCAGATCCATGCTCACCATTACCGCCAGGTGCGTGTCACGCGAGGTCAGAACCAGTTGTCGGTCGCTGATTGCCTCGACGGTGAAGAAATCCAACAGGTCACCCACTGCCGGGACCCGCTCAGGGTTGCGCGATGAGAAACCGTGGATAGCAGCAACGTTGAATCGGCGCGAGATGAAATCGCGCAGGCGGAAGGCCTGGGCCAGCCAGCCTGGGACGTCCGAGGTCATGGCGCAGTAGGCCTGGATAGCAGTCATTGGCGAGGCGACATGCGCGCTGTCGCAATGCAGGAAATCCAAGTCGCTGGCGGCAGCGACCAGTTGGACGGACACGAACAACTCCTTTTGCCATGTATGCCCGCCATCATAACAACACCGTCCTCCCTGTAGGAGCGGCCTTGTGTCACGATGGGCTGCACAGCAGCCCCAGGGTATCGGTGCCAACGCAGGAATTGCCGGGGCTGCCTTGCAGCCCGTCGCGACACAAGACCGCTCCTACAGGGACCGCATCAGGCTCTGAATTGTCCCAGGCTGGCACGCAACTGTGCGGCCAGGTCATCCATGCCTTGCTGCTGGCGGTGGCCTGTATCGCCACCTCGGCCGAGCGCTTAGCCTGGGCATGCATGGTTTCCACCGCCCACGCGCCGCTAGCCCCTACACGCCTGCCCAACACAGCACAAACCAACACCCAGTTCCACTCACTAGGGATTCCTAACTCTACTGTACATACGCGCGAGGCGTGTCGCGCAAATTGTACTAATTCTATGGTTCAGCGCAGACTCGCCTATCACGACAAATTAATAGCCGACCAATTTCAACCAACCCCAAAGACCAATGAGCGCAAAAAAAATAACGACATGAACAAACCACAAGCTAACAAGCATACGGCGCAAACCACCAGGAAACCTCTTTACATCCTGAAGATCCAAAAGGCCCCTCCGAATGCAAATATTCCTCATCGATAACATCACAGACACCGAACCAGTACGCATCACCTTACCTAGCAAACCAGCGTGACCAAAAGTCTTTCTATTACCAGAAACCATTGGACTATTAGAAAGCAACGACTCTATGCGGTTCACATATAGAATTGAAACATAAACCCATATAAATATAACGATGAACATGGCCACCATCAAAGGAAGGCCGAACCACCGGGCATCGAAGCCAATCATTGCGTCACCTCATACAACAACTCACCAAACATCTCACCGATATCCCCCACGGCCGAACCGCCTGCGACGCCACCAATAGCGCCTCCAATGACAGTACACGCGAGAGCCCCCGGACCGCCCGTAGTCACACCGAGAAAAAGTACGCATCCAACCCCACCAAAAAATCCACCAATCGACCCGCCAGCGATCGATCCCCCAGTACTACCAACCAGAGCTCCAGCCTCCACATATCTGGCCTTTCTGCAGTCTTCAGGGCGGCCAAAGGTACATGCATGATGGATACTCAGCCCAGTTGAAGCCACGTCGAGACCCAAGCCAATATAGGTACCCTTCTTTATCAGATTTGCTGCTTTCGTGACTCCAGCAATCCTCTCGGCATATCCAGCAATCTCACCTGTATGTAGGTAGCTCTTGGTAGATATCCCGAGCGCTCTCTTCATCGAGCCTTCATTTTGCAGGCCTGAACCATACGCAGCCATGTTGTTCAGCTGCTCTTCCAGCTTCATAAACAACGCCATTCTCTTGGCATAAAATTCGTCACGCGCTCTCAGTGTGCCGTTTTTTAAATATTCCCGATGTAACACCTCAATTTCTTCCAACGTCTTCTTGATCGCTTCGAGGTGCCTGCTCCAGCCATCACTCACAATGCCTGCTCCCATAGAAGTGTGAGCGAGCAAGCTTTTCAACATCTCGTAGTTATCCAGAAAGAAGTCATCTACCCCAGCACCATTAATCTCAAGCTGATGGTGAATTCCCGCTGCTTTCGCCATCAAATATGCTTCATGGCTCGTACAAGATGGTGTACTGGGATCTCCAACAATCACCAGCTCCCCACCTACAACTACACCATTGGCTATATGCGCATTCAACACATCAAACTTGGCCAGTTGATTGGCCGACATGGGCGTGCCGGCCTTCAGCGACTCATACGATTGCGCCTGGGGATTGAGAAAGCTGCGCGCCTCGGACATGTCGCACCTCACGCATATTTCTTGTTGTTGATGCGATCCCAGCCGCCAGTAACGTTACCGCCTGCACTACCGTCGAGACGCTTCTGACGGGTGTAAGTGGCTTTGATACGGCCATAGTTGAGCTGCACGACCTCCACCGGAACCCCTGCGCTGGCGCTTTGGGCGTAGTCAGCGATGATCACTTCTTCAAGGACGACTTCGTAGTACTTGAGCTTTTCAGTACCGGCGCGACACACCACTAGCTTCACTTCCTTCAAGTGTTGGCCGGCACAGCTGGCTTCGAGCAGCTTGCAGCTGGCGCTGTCCAAATACTTGGTAAACGTGAAGTTGGTGAGCGTGGTACGCCCGGAAGATGCGCCACCTGCGGAGCTTGCAGTAGCTGAGGTGCTCTGGTTGGCGCCGAACTTGTAGCCGATGATCTCGATCCAGTTGGCGTACTGCGCGTCCAGTGCTTCGCCAGTGATTTCCGCGATTTGAATATAAGCATCGAAAGCCGTGCTTACCTCTCCTTGGTAATGATTGGGCTGATAACGACGGTGTTCGGACATCGCCGCCTTGAGGTTGTTCCCGAAGGTGAATGGCGGATTGCGCTACGTGCCTTCAGGTGCGATTGACACTAGCTCCCCACGCCTGGCGCGGCAATAGAACGCGGGAAAACAAGGTTACTTTGGGAAACTGCCTACAAATTTGCCGATGAAGTCAGCTTGATCGGTGTAGAAGCGGGCTTGCCCGCGAATCAGAAACTGCGGTGGCACGGGCTTCGCCCGTGTTCGCGTAAACTTTTAGATTTCGGGGTGAGGGCTACCAGGTGCTTGTCGTGGGTTCTGAGGCGGTGCGCAAATCGAGCGCCGCGCGGGCGGCGCTCGATCTCATAGGCGCTGAAAATACTATGGCGAAAACCTCCCAGCCCAGACGCTTTCTCAAAAGGCACCTACACAAAAGCGCGCCTACATGATCAAGCTCTGAATTGGCCCAGGCTGGCACGCAGCTGTGCCGCCAGGTCATCCAGCACCTTGCTACTGGCCGTTGTCTGCATCACCACCTCGGCCGAGCGCTCAGCCTGGGCGTGTATGGTTTCCACCCGTCCACGCACTGCCTGCGCCCCGCTCGCCTGCTGTTCGGCCGCGCGAGTGGCCAGGCCGATGGCTGCGTGCACCTGCTCCACCGCTGCCTGCACCGACTGCTGGCGGCGTTCGTTGTCACGCAGCACCAGCAGCCCTTCGCTGGCCTTGAGACCGGCCTGGCTGATGGTGGCCACAGCTTCTTTGGCCCCCTTCTGCAACGCAGCGATATGCGCCTGGATGTCCCCCGTGGAGCTTTGCGTCTTGCTCGCCAGCGCCCGCACCTCATCGGCCACCACAGCAAACCCGCGCCCGGTTTCGCCAGCACGGGCGGCTTCGATCGCGGCGTTCAAGGCCAGTAGATTGGTCTGCTCGGCGATGCCGTGAATAACCGTCAGCACCACTTCAATCTGCTCGCTCTGCTTGGCCAGACGCTCGATCACCTGGGAGCCGGTCTCCACCTGCCCGGCGAGGTTCTCGATTAAACCGGCAAGCTGGGTGGAGGTGCGGCTGTTCTCGTCAGTGGCCTGGCGGATATCCACCACCTGCTGCAGGGCTGCCTGCATCGCGTGGCTTTCAGCCTGGGCCTCGTCGGCCATGCTCGACAGGTCACGCAGGCTGGCTGCCACTTCATCGCGTTGCAGCGCAGCAGCAGCATCGGCGCCGGCATTGCGCTGTGCCATTGCGCCAATCTCCACGCCGGTGCGCTGCGCCACCTCGCCCGCCTCGCGCACGATGGGTTGCAGCTTGTCTACAAAGCGGTTCACCGCCGAAGCCATGTCGCCAATTTCGTCGCGGCTGTCGAGAGGTACGCGCTTGGTCAGGTCGCCTTCGCCAGCCGCCAGGTCGTCGAGGGCGGCAATCAGCAGGCGCAGCTTGCTCAACACCCGACGGCCAAGCACCACGGCTACCACCAGCAGCACACCCAGGCCGACCAGCACCAGGCCCAGGCCGATACGCCAACGCAGTTCGGCAGCGGCATCACGCACGGTTTGTGCAGTATTGGCCTGCATCGAGACGGCACTACCCTGCGCCTTCTCCAGGCGCTCGCGCAGGGTCTTGCCACTCTCGGCCGCAGCACCGACCAGGCTGTCGCCGACCAGTTGCTCGCCGCTGGCGATCAGGGCGGCGAAGCGCTGGTCGAGGGCCTTGAGTTCCTGGTCGATGCCAGCAGTGGAAACACCCATCACCACCTTGCCGATTTCCGCACCATTGGGGTTGATCGAGGCCTCGACGAAGTACACCGCCGGGTCACGCCGGGCAGCGTCGATCACCTTGTCCAGCGCACGCTCGCCCTGGCCCTTGTCCATCAGTGCCTTGTTGATCGGGTTTTGCCGGTTCAGGTAGCGGGTCAGGTGCTGGCCCTGGGCATCGTCGTAAACCACGAACAACACGTTGGGGTTGCGCTGGGCGCGCCGTGCGAAGTCGGAGAGCACCGGCACGTCGTTGTCCCAGATCGCCCGCGGGGCGACCGAAGCCAGCAACTCGGCCATGTCGTTGGCGGAGTCCTTGAGGTTCTTCTCCAGCGTGCTGCGCAGTTGCTGCTGCTCACTTTGCAGGCGCGCCGACAAACCTGCGCTCAGACGCTGGCGGGTGCTGCTGGAAAGGCTGTCGAGGCCCGAGCGGACATCTTGCCCGGCTTGCTCCAGGTCACTGGCGAGTTCGCGGCTATCGCTACCCAGGCGTTCGCCCAGTTCGGCCTCAAGGGCCGTGACCGTGCTGCGGGTGAGCGCAACGGCCACCACCACCTGCACCAAAAGAGCGATACCAAGGGCAACAAACACAGGCCGCAAAAGGCGGCTTCGTAACAATGAGAGGATGGCAGACACGGTGTAACCCTCGTGTTTTCTGGCGCCACTATTTTGATGGCATCTTCAGAAACTTCTTACAGCAAGGGTTGTGCCGATGGCAGCAGGGAAATGCGCCAAGGTCTAGCAATGAGGTTGCCCGCACGGGCCTCTTCGCGGGTGAACCCGCTCCCACATGGACCGCGCAGGTCCTGAGGATTGTGCAGTTCCTGTGGGAGCGGGTTTACCCGCGAAAGGGCCGGGACAGGCATACCCCACAAATGAAAACGCCGCAGCCCCTTTCAGGGCCGCGGCGTCAGATCAGCCAGGAAGGCGGATCAGGCGAACGGATGACGCAGCACGATGGTCTCGTTGCGGTCCGGGCCGGTGGAGATGATGTCGATCGGTGCGCCAATCAGCGCTTCGATGCGCTTGATGTAGGCGCGAGCGTTGGCTGGCAGTTCTTCCAGGGTTTTCACGCCCAGGGTCGACTCGCTCCAGCCTGGCATCTCTTCGTACACCGGCTCCAGGCCGATGTAGCTGTCGGCATCGGAAGGCGCGTCGATGACGGCACCGTTCTCGTTCTTGTAGCCGACGCAGATGTTGATGGTTTCCAGGCCATCCAGTACGTCCAGCTTGGTCAGGCAGATGCCCGAAATGCTGTTGACGTCGATGGCGCGACGCAGGATCACGGCATCGAACCAGCCGCAACGGCGGGCGCGGCCGGTGGTGGAGCCGAACTCATGGCCACGCTTGGCCAGGGTAGCGCCAGTCTCGTCGAACAGTTCGGTCGGGAACGGACCGGAACCTACGCGAGTGGTATAGGCCTTGGTGATACCCAGGATGTAGTCCAGGTACATCGGGCCAACGCCAGAACCGGTGGAGATACCGCCAGCGGTGGTGTTGGAGCTGGTGACGTACGGGTAGGTGCCGTGGTCGATGTCCAGCAGCGAGCCCTGGGCACCTTCGAACATGATGTCCTTGCCGGCACGACGCAGGTTGTGCAGTTCAGCGGTGACGTCGAGCATCATCGGCTTGAGCTGTTCGGCGTAGGCCATGCATTCGTCCAGGGTCTGCTGGAAGTCGATGGCCGGCTCTTTGTAGTAGTTCACCAGCTGGAAGTTGTGGTAGTCCAGCAGCTCACCCAGCTTGGCGGCGAAACGCTCACGGTGGAACAGGTCGCCCACGCGCAGGCCGCGGCGTGCGACCTTGTCTTCGTAGGCCGGGCCGATACCACGGCCGGTGGTGCCGATCTTGGCTTCGCCACGGGCTTTTTCGCGGGCCTGGTCCAGGGCAACGTGGTACGACAGGATCAGCGGCGCAGCAGGGCTGATGCGCAGGCGCTCGCGCACCGGTACGCCCTTCTCTTCCAGCTTGGTGATTTCACGCATCAGGGCATCCGGGGCAACGACCACGCCGTTGCCGATCAGGCACTGTACGCCTTCACGCAGGATACCGGACGGAATCAGGTGCAGAACGGTCTTTTCACCGTTGATCACCAGGGTGTGACCCGCGTTGTGGCCACCCTGGTAGCGCACTACGGCGGCAGCATGTTCAGTCAGCAGATCGACGATCTTGCCTTTGCCCTCATCACCCCACTGGGTGCCCAGGACGACGACATTCTTACCCATTACATTGGTCCTCATTCACGCAAACTTGGTTGCCGGCCTACTGCCGGCGCAGAAACTCACTGGGCCAGCGGCAGAACCTGCCAGCGCCCGTCTTGCTGAATCAATTGCCGATCACAATCCGCCTCGAGAGCAGCACTCAACGGCTGGCCAGGCAGGGCCTGGACCACACGCTGGCCCTCGTTGCGCAACTGGCAGACTTGCTGCCAGAGGGCCGCATCGCCACTGTCCGGCATCCAGATGCCGCCAGTTGGCAATACGACCTCCGCTCGCCCCAGTGTGACCAGGGTCTTCAAATCCGTGGAAAAACCGGTGGCCGGGCGGGCCCGGCCAAAGTCGGCGCCGATGTCGTCATAGCGCCCGCCCTGGGCGATCGATTGACCTTCACCCGGCACGAACACGGCGAACACCACGCCAGTGTGATAGTGGTAACCGCGCAGCTCGCCGAGGTCGAAGTACAGCGGCAGGTCGGGGAAGCGCGATGCCAGGCGATCGGCGATCGCCAGCAGGTCGTCCAGCGCCGCCAGCACGCTGGCCGGGGCACGGCCCAGACGCACGCGAGCTTCGGCCAGCACTTCGCGGCCACCGCACAGTTCGACCAGCGCACGCAGCATGTTGCCCAGGTCCTTCGGCAGATCGGCGGTCAGCACCTGCACTTCATCCACGGCCTTGCGCTGAAGCGCATCGAACAGCTGCTGCTCGACCGCACCGGACAGGCCGGCAGCACGGGCCAGGCCGCGGTAGATACCGACATGACCGAGGTCCATGTGCACATCCGGCACATCGGTCAGCTGCAGCGTGGCGAGCATCAGGCTGATGACTTCGACATCGCTGGTGGGGCTGGCATCGCCGTACAGCTCGGCACCCAGCTGGATCGGGCTGCGCGAGGTGGACAGGGCACGCGGCTGAGCGTGCAGCACGCTGCCGGCATAGCACAGGCGGCTCGGGCCTTCACGGCGCAGGGTATGGGCGTCGATGCGCGCCACCTGCGGGGTGAAGTCGGCGCGGAAGCCCATCAGGCGGCCGGACTGCGGGTCCACCACTTTGAAGGTGCGCTGATCCAGGTCCTGGCCGGCGCCGGTGAGCAGCGATTCCAGGTACTCGATATGCGGGGTGACGACCAGTTCGTAGCCCCAACTCTGGAACAGGTCCAACACCTGGCGGCGCGCGATTTCGATGCGCGCAGCCTCAGGTGGCAGTACTTCCTCGATGCCATCTGGCAGCAGCCAGCGGTCTACCGTTGCCATTACGCCATTTCCCCTCTGGTCCGGGCGGCTTGCCAGCAGGCGAGCCGTCAGTAAAGCCGGTATCGCGCACAGCAGCAGGCAGCACTGATCCCAGCGCAGCCACCGTACCCGACACCCTCGAATTGCCTTGCGACCTGACCACACCGTCAACTGGCGGTTTGCCAATCAACCTTGCAGACGCAAAAAAGCCGGGAAATTTCCCGGCTGCCTCATCATACACCCCTTTTCATTCAGGATGCACCCCGCCTGGTGTTTTAGCTGCCAGGCGGGGCGCCGCTGCATGAAAGTCAGGGCCTGAGCATCACGGCCTGCTCTTGTCCAGGAAGCGGAAGAACTCGTTCTTCGGGTCCAGGACCAGCACGTCGCTCTTGCTCGAGAAGCTCTCGCGGTAGGCCAGCAGGCTACGGTAGAACGCATAGAAATCAGCGTCCTGGGTGTAGGCCTTGGCGTAGATGGCGGCCGCCTGGGCGTCGCCGTCACCGCGTGTTTCCTCTGCTTCGCGATAGGCCTCAGCCAGCAATACGCGGCGCTGACGGTCGGCATCGGCACGGATACCTTCAGCCAGCTCGTTACCCTTGGCGCGGTGCTCGCGGGCTTCACGCTCACGCTCGGTGCTCATGCGGTCGAACACGCTGCGGTTGACTTCCTTCGGCAGGTCGATGGCCTTGACGCGCACGTCGACCACCTCGATACCCAGTTCCTTGGCAGCCATGCGGTTCAGCGATGCAGTGATGTCAGCCATCAGCGCGTCACGTTCACCGGAAACCACCTCGTGAAGGGTACGTTTACCGAACTGGTCACGCAGGCCGCTTTCCAGACGACGCGACAGACGCTCGTCGGCGATCTGCTTCATGCCGGACGTGGCGGTGTAGAAGCGTTCGGCGTCCTTGACGCGCCACTTGGCGTAGGCATCGACCATCACCGCTTTCTTCTCCAGGGTCAGGAACCGCTGGGTCGGAGCGTCGAGGGTCATCAGGCGGGCGTCGAACTTGCGCACCTGGTTCACGTACGGAATCTTCACGTGCATGCCCGGCTGGACATCCGCCTGGACCACCTTACCGAAGCGCAGCAGTACCGCACGCTCGGTCTGGGACACAATGTAGAAGCTGTTCCAGGCCACGATGGCCAGGACCACGGCGGCGATCAGGGCGATCAGCGATCTATTGCTCATCAGCGGCTCTCCCTAGTACGCAGTGGCTGCTGTTGCTGTTGCAGGTCCTGCGCCGCACGGGCGGCCGCATCGTTGACCGATGGCGACACGCTAGTGGCCGGCGCGGACGGGTTGCGGCTGCCTTCGACCATCTTGTCCAGCGGCAGGTAGAGCAGGTTGTTCTGCCCGTCCTTGGTTGCCACCATGACCTTGCTCGAATTGCTGTAGACCTCTTGCATGGTCTCCAGATAGAGACGCTGGCGGGTCACGTCAGGTGCCTTGCGGTACTCGCCGAGCAGCTTGGTGAAGCGGTCGGCCTCACCCTTGGCGCGGGCGATGACTTCGTCGCGGTAACCGTTGGCGTCCTCGATGATGCGCTGCGCCTGACCACGGGCCTCCGGCACCACGCCATTGGCGTAGGACTCGGCCTGGTTGCGGGCACGCTGCTCATCTTCGCGGGCACGGATCACGTCGTCGAAGGCTTCCTGCACTTCACGCGGGGCTGCCGCGCTCTGTACGTTGACCTGGGTAACACTGATACCGGTACGGTAGGTGTCAAGGAAACGCTGCAGGCGTTCACGGATATCCACGGCCATCTGCTCACGGCCTTCGGTCAACACCTGGTCCATCGAGGTGGAACCCACCACGTGGCGCAGGGCACTTTCGGTCGCGTGCTGCAAGCTGATCTCAGGCTGGTCGACGTTGAGCACGAAGTCCTGCAGGTTGCTGATCTTGTACTGGACGGTCAGCGGTACCTCGACGATGTTCTCGTCTTCGGTCAGCATCTGGCCCTGCTTGGTGTAGGCACGCTCGCGCGTGACGTTCTCCATGTACTTGCGATCGATCGGCGGGAAGTAGATGTTCAGGCCGGGACCGACCGTCTCATAGTACTTGCCAAAGCGCAGCACAACGGCCTGCTCCTGCTCGTCGACCACGTACACGGCGCTGTACAGCCAGATCGCAGCCAGTACCGCCAGGCCGATGCCCAGCAGACCAAGGCCACCGCCCTTGCCGATATTGCGGTCACCGCCGCCACGTTTCTTGCCGCTGCCGAACATGCCGTTCAGGCTGTCCTGCAATTTGCGGAAGGCCTCGTCCAGATCCGGCGGACCTTTCTTGTCACCACCGCCGCCACCACCATTACGGCGGCCGCCCCAGGGATCCTGATTGTTCGAGTTGCCACCCGGCTCGTTCCAAGCCATAGCGCTCTCCATCTGATAAAGCAAAGACGCGCCCACGGCGCGCCGTCCAATGCTACAGAATGCCTGTCACTGCTGCCCGGCGACGTCGACGAGCATTTATTGCAAAGTGTGTTGCTCGACAAACACTTGCGGCTCCATGCCTTCACGGCTGACCAGGCGATTAAGTTCTACCATGGGCAGTCGCACGCTCAGCAGGCTGCGCCCTTCTTCATCATGCTCTTCACTCTGCACGGCACCCAGGGCAAAGAATTGCGCGCGCAAGCGGGCAAAACGCTGCTCCAGACACAGGGTACCGACAAACAGATCATCCCCCAGCAACTCGGCAATCGCCTGGCCGACCAGCTCCAGGCCACGCCCATCGCGTGCCGATACCCAGACCCGTTCCGGCTTGCCATCGGCATTGCGCTGGATCTGCGGCTCGACATCTTCGAGCAAGTCGAGTTTGTTATACACCTCGAGGATCGGCAACCCTTCGGCACCAATCTCGCCCAACACCGCCAGCACCTGCTCGATCTGCTCCATGCGCTCTGGCTCATGGGCGTCAATCACATGCAGCAACAAGTCGGAGTTGCTCGACTCTTCGAGCGTAGCCCGAAATGCCTCGACCAGCTTGTGCGGCAAGTGGCGAATGAAGCCCACGGTATCGGCCAGCACGATCGGTCCCAGGTCGTTCAGCTCGAGCCGGCGCAGGGTCGGGTCAAGGGTGGCGAACAACTGGTCCGCGGCATACACCTCGGATTCGGTCAGGGCGTTGAACAGTGTGGACTTGCCTGCGTTGGTATAACCCACCAGCGACACCGCCGGGATATCCGCGCGCTTGCGCCCGCGGCGCGCCTGCTCGCGCTGGCTGCGCACCTTCTCCAGCCGTGACTTGATCTGGCGAATGCGCACCCGCAACAGGCGGCGGTCGGTTTCCAGCTGGGTTTCACCCGGGCCGCGCAGGCCGATACCACCCTTCTGTCGTTCAAGGTGGGTCCAGCCGCGCACCAGCCGCGTGCTCATGTGCTCGAGCTGGGCCAGTTCGACCTGCAGCTTGCCTTCATGGGTACGCGCCCGTTGAGCGAAGATATCGAGGATCAGCCCGGTACGGTCGAGCACACGGCACTCGAAAACGCGTTCGAGGTTGCGCTCCTGACTGGGCGTGAGGGTGTGATTGAAAATCACCAGGTCTACCTGTTCGGCATGGACCAGGTCGTGCAACTCTTCGACCTTGCCACTGCCAATCAGGTATTTGGCGGAAGGCTGATGCCTTGCCACCGTGACCAGCGAGACGATGTCGGCACCAGCCGACAATGCCAGCTCCTGGAACTCCTGCGGGTCTTCGCGCGCCTCAGGGTTCTGACCTTCCAAGTGAACGAGCAACGCTCGCTCACCACCACCGTGGCGCTCAAAGAACAATGCAGGCTCCTATCAGGCGTTGCCTGGCTCGCTGTCGCCGTGTTCGGAATCGGACGGGCTTGGCAGGCGAACCGGACGGGCAGGAACCACGGTCGAAATGGCGTGCTTGTAGACCATTTGGCTGACGGTGTTCTTCAGCAATACAACGAACTGGTCGAACGACTCGATCGAACCCTGCAGTTTGATGCCGTTGACCAGGTAGATGGATACCGGGACCTTTTCTTTTCTCAAGGTGTTCAAGTAAGGGTCTTGTAGCGAATGCCCTTTTGACATATGCCGCACTCCTGTAAGGATAAATAATAGAAAATCAAGAAAATCGATAAATTAGGCCGCCCCTTCGCAAGAATAGACGGCAATCAGCAGGGACTCAGCTCAATATGGAGATGGCCCCAAGGTATTTCAAGGTGCGGGACAGATTGTCGCAGGCCAGGCTGTCAAGCCAGTGGACTTCAGGCCAGCCACGCAACCATGTGAACTGCCGCTTGGCCAGCTGTCTGGTGGCAATGATACCGCGTTCACGCATCTCATTCTCAGTCAGCTTGCCGTCGAGGTAGTCCCAGACCTGCCGATACCCCACTGCCCGTATAGACGGCAGCCCGGCGTGCAAGTCACTTCTGGCTCGCAGCGATCGGACCTCGTCGACGAAGCCCTGTTCCAGCATCTGTGAAAATCGTAACGCAATTCGCTGATGCAAAATGTGACGATCTGTAGGAGCAATCGCCAAACTCGCGACAGTATAGGGCAAATGTCCGCCTGCGCCTGCGTCTGCGCCGCGACTTTCCGCGAATTGACGCTGGCGATGTGCAGTCATGCTCTCGCCACTCACCCGGTACACCTCCAGCGCACGAATCAGCCGCTGCGGGTCGTTTGGGTGAATACGCGCCGCCGACTCCGGGTCAACCTCGGCCAACTGACGGTGCAACTCGGCCAGGCCCAGCGCCTCAGCCTGGGCTTCGAGCTCGGCACGCACCGCGGCATCGGCGGCCGGCATGTCGGCCAGGCCATCGATCAACGCCTTGTAATAGAGCATGGTGCCGCCCACCAGCAGCGGGATCTTGCCGCGCGCGGTGATCTCGGCCATGGCCTCCAGGGCATCGGCACGGAACTGCGCAGCCGAATAGCTCTCGGCCGGGTCACGAATGTCGATCAGCCGGTGCGGGTGAGCGGCGAGGATTTCCTTCGACGGCTTGGCCGAACCAATGTCCATGCCTCGGTAGACCAGCGCCGAGTCGACGCTGATCAACTCGCACGGCAGGACCTTGGTCAGTTCGATGGCCAGGTCGGTCTTGCCGGCCGCCGTCGGGCCCATCAGGAATATTGCAGGGGGCTTGCCGCTCATTTCATCGACCGCGCAGGAAGAGTTTGTCCAGGTCGTCCAGGCCCATCTGGGTCCAGGTGGGGCGACCATGGTTGCACTGGCCGCTGCGCTCGGTGTTTTCCATATCACGCAGCAGGGCGTTCATCTCGGGGATGGCCAGGCGCCGGTTGGCGCGCACGGCGCCGTGGCAGGCCATGGTGCCGAGCAGCTCGTTGAGGTGCGCCTGGATACGGTCGCTAGTGCCGTATTCCATCAGGTCGGCGAGCACATCCTGCACCAGTCGGTTGGCCTCGGCCTGCTTGAGCAAAGCCGGAATCTGGCGGATCGCCAGGGTCTCGGGGCCCAGGCGCTGCAGCTCGAAACCCAGCCGCTGGAACCACTGCGCGTGCTCTTCGGCGCAGTCTGCTTCGCGCTGGCTCAAGGCCAGGGTTTCGGGCACCAGCAGCGGCTGACCGCTGAGGCCTTCGCTGGCCATGGCCACCTTCAGGCGCTCGTACATGATCCGTTCATGGGCGGCATGCATGTCTACCAGCACCAGGCCGATGGCGTTCTCGGCCAGGATGTAGATGCCCTTGAGCTGCGCCAGCGCGTAGCCCAGCGGGGGAATGTCACCCTGGCTTTCGGGCAGCGCCGTCGCTGGCGCCGTACCTGCCTCCAAAGGCTTGTAGAACTCGCGATACACCGCCTGTGCTTCGGCCGCCGGCAACGGCTGCGTGGGGCGTGGGGTGTACTGGTACTGGTAACCCGCGCCACTGCCGCCATTGGAAAACGACTGCTGCGGGGCACGCGGCTGTTCAAGCACCGGCGAGGCCAGGCGCATTTCGCCCTGAGGGCCGAACTCACCGGCCTGCTGGCCCGTGGGGCGGACCATCTCGGGGACGGCGGCAGGCGCCGCCAACTGGTCTTCCGGGCGTACATCGGCCAGGGCGCGATGCAGGGTGCCATACAGGAAGTCGTGAACCGAGCGCCCCTCGCGGAAACGCACTTCGTGCTTGGTCGGGTGCACGTTGACGTCGACGCCGTTGGGCTCCAGCTCCAGGAACAGCACGAAGGTCGGGTGCCGGCCATTGAACAGCACATCGCGGTAGGCCTGGCGCACGGCATGGGCGACCAGCTTGTCGCGCACCGCACGGCCGTTGACGAAGAAGTACTGCAGGTCTGCCTGACTGCGCGAGAAGGTTGGCAGGCCGACCCAGCCCCACAGGCGCAGGCCGTTGCGTTCCACGTCGATCGGCAGCGCCTGTTCCATGAAGCCGGGGCCACAGATGGCGCCTACCCGCCGCGCACGGGCAGTTTCATCGTGGGCCTCGTGCAGGCTGAGGATGCTCTTGCCGTTGTGGCGCAGATGGAAGCCGACATCGAAGCGCGCCAGCGCCAGGCGCCGGATCACTTCCTGCAGGTGATCGAATTCGGTTTTCTCGGCCTTGAGGAACTTGCGCCGGGCCGGAGTATTGAAGAACAGGTCGCGCACTTCCACCGAAGTCCCCACCGGGTGCGCCGCTGGCTGCACCCGCGGGGTCATGTCGCGGCCTTCGGTTTCCACCTGCCAGGCCTCGGTTGCGCTGGCGGTACGCGAGGTCAGGGTCAGGCGCGCCACCGAGCTGATCGAGGCAAGAGCCTCACCACGGAAGCCCAGGCTCAGTACCCCTTCAAGGTCCTCCAGCTCGCGGATCTTGCTGGTGGCGTGGCGGGCCAGGGCCAGCGGCAGGTCGTCGGCGGAAATGCCGCTGCCATCATCACGCACTCGCAGCAGCTTGACGCCGCCCTGCTCCACTTCCACGTCGATACGTCGGGCGCCGGAGTCCAGGCTGTTCTCCAGCAACTCCTTGGCGACAGAAGCCGGCCGCTCGACAACCTCGCCGGCGGCAATCTGGTTGGCCAGCCGCGGGCTGAGCAGCTGGATGCGCGAACCGCCACTCATTGCGAGGCCAATGTGGTAGCAGGAATGTCGAGGCGCTGGCCGACCTTCAGCTCATCGGTCTTGAGGCTGTTGGTGCTGCGCAGGCTGGCCGCGCTGACCTGGTAGCGCACGGCGAGCATCGCCAGGGTCTCGCCAGGGCGCACCGTGTGCTCACGCGGGCCAGCGGCGATCTTGCCGGTGTCGCGCAGCCAGGCGATGTAGGTGCCAGGCGGCGGGTTCTGCTGGAAGTACTGGCGCACACCGGTGTGGATCGAACGGGCCAGGGCCTGCTGATGGCTGGCGGTGGCCAGCTTGGCGGCTTCGTTGTTGTTCGAGATGAACCCGGTTTCAACGAGGATCGACGGAATATCAGGCGACTTCAGCACCATGAAGCCGGCCTGCTCCACCCGCTGCTTGTGCAGCGAGGTAATGCGGCCCATGTTGCCCAGCACCTTTTGCCCGACATTGAGGCTGGAGCTGAGCGTAGCGGTCATCGACAGGTCAAGCAGCACCCCCGCCAGCATGCGGTCCTTGTCGTCGAGGCTGACGTTACCGGCACCACCGATCAGGTCGGAACGGTTTTCCGTGTCGGCCAGCCAGCGCGCGGTCTCGGAGGTGGCGCCGCGATCGGACAGGGCGAATACCGAGGCGCCAAAGGCGGCACGGGACGGCGCGGCGTCGGCGTGGATCGAGATGAACAGGTCGGCCCCCTTCTTACGGGCGATTTCCGTGCGCTTGCGCAGCGGGATGAAGTAATCGCCGGTACGGGTCAGTTCGGCCCGGAAGCCTTTTTCGCTGTTGATCTGACGCTGCAGTTCCTTGGCGATCTGCAGCACGATGTCTTTTTCATGCTGGCCACGCGAGCCGGACGCCCCCGGGTCTTCGCCGCCGTGGCCGGCGTCGATGGCAACCACGATGTCACGCTTGCCGCTGGGTACCGGCGGCAGCTTGATGGCGGGCTGGGCCGGGGTCACCGGCACCGCCGGTGTGGTTGCAGGCGTGGTTGCAGGCGTTGGTACCGGTGCCGCAGGCGGCGCGCTGGCCGCGACGGCGTCGGCTTCCTGGTCGTACAGGTCGACCACCAGGCGGTTGCCGTACTGGGCATTGGGTGCCAGGGTGAAGCTTTTTGGGGTAACCGACTTTTTCAGGTCGACCACCACGCGCAGGTCGGTCGGGGTGCGCTGGGCCGAACGCACGCTGCTGATCGGCGTATTGGAGGTGGCCACGTTCAGTGGCGCGGCCAAGGTCGCGCCATTGATGTCGATAACCAGGCGATCTGGTGCGCTCAGGGTGAAGACGCTGTGCTGCACGGGGCCAGACAGGTCGAAGACCAGCCGCGTGTTGTCGGGCGCGCGCCACAGGCGCATGCTCTTGACTTGAGTGACGGCCAGAGCGTCAACGGTCACCGTTGTCAGCAGCAGCCCAACGATGGCGACCAGTGCGCGTATGCGCATACCTACCCCACTTACTGTTTATAGTGTTCGGCCAGTGCCACGCACCAGGCCTCGCCGCGAGCCCCCTGCGGCGACAGGTTCAGCGAGCGTCCGCCCGCTTGGGGGCTTATGGTAATGGTCAGGTCAGGCTTTGGCAAAACGCCCGCACCCTTTTGTGGCCATTCGAACAGGCACAGCGGGTCACCCTCGAAATAGTCACGAATGCCCATGAACTCAAGCTCCTCCGGATCGACCAGGCGATACAGGTCGAAGTGAAAAGCTCGGACCTCACCAATTTCATAGGGTTCGACCACGGTGAAGGTAGGACTTTTCACTGCACCAGTATGGCCCAGGCCACGAATCAGGCCACGCGAAAGCGTGGTTTTGCCCGCCCCCAGGTCACCTTCCAGGAAAATCACGCCGTGACCACCGGTCACCTCTGCCATTTTTGCGCCGAAGGCGACCGTGGCCGCTTCATCGGCCAGAAACAGGTTTAAGCCAGACACGCAGAATGCTCCTCCAACAACTCTCGAATGACCGGCGCCAGATCGCTGGCAGCCAGGCCTCTACCTTTAACGCCCAGACGCTCGCCAGCACAGGCGTGCAGCCATACCCCCAGCCCCGCGGCATGCCATGCATCCAGCCCCTGTGCCAGCAACGCCGCCAGCACACCGGTCAGCACATCGCCCAGGCCGGCACCAGCCATGGCCGGGTGGCCACGTTCGCACAGCAGCAGCTGCCCGGCCGGGTCGGCTACCAGAGTGCCGGCCCCCTTGAGTACGCAGACGCTGTTGTAACGGCGCGCCAACTTGCGTGCGGCGCCCGGGCGGTCCGCCTGCACCGCCTCGGTGGAAATGCCCAGCAGCCGCGCCGCCTCCCCCGGGTGCGGGGTAAGGATGCTGCCACTGGGCAGGGCCAGCGGCATGCGCGCCAGCAAGTTCAGGGCATCGGCGTCCCACACCTGCGGGCGCTTGGCATTGGCCACTGCCGACAGCAGGCTGCGGCCCCAGGCCGCCTGGCCCAGGCCGGGGCCGACCACCAGCACCGAGGCACGCTCCAGCACGCCCATCAGCTGGTTGGCCGAACTGGTGCCCAGGCACATGACCTCGGGCAGGCGCGCCAGGCTGGCGGCCACGTGCTCAGGCCGGGTCGCCACGCTGACCAGCCCGGCGCCACAGCGCAGGGCGGCTTCGGCACTGAGCAGCACGGCGCCACCGGTACCGAGATCGCCTCCGACCACCAGCACATGGCCGAAGTCACCTTTATGGGCATGCGCATGCCGTGCAGGCAGGCGCGCGACAGTCACGCTGCTGAGCAGTTGTGGGGTATGGCTGAGGTGTTTGGTCTGCGGCATGGGGTCAAAGGCTCCAATGTCTGGCAGAATTATACGCACCTGAGCCCGTATTGCCTTGCCCATCCATGTCCGTCTGTACGCCTGACCTCGCCCAACTGGCCCAATCGATCAAGATTTGGGGCCAAGAACTCGGTTTTGCCCATGTCGGCATCGCCGGGGTCGACCTTGGCGAACACGAAAACCATCTGCAGCGCTGGCTCGACGCCGGCTACCAAGGGGAGATGGATTACCTGGGCGCCCACGGCAGCAAGCGCGCGCACCCGGAACAACTGATCCCCGGCACGGTGCGCGTGGTATCGCTGCGCATGGACTATCTGCCCGGCGACACCCAGATGGCGCAGCGCTTGGCACAGCCGGAAAAGGCCTACGTGTCGCGCTACGCCCTGGGCCGGGATTACCACAAGCTGGTACGCAAACGCGTGCAGTTCCTGGCCGATCGCATTCAGGAAGCCATCGGCCCGTTCGGTTACCGCGCCTTCGTCGACAGCGCTCCGGTGCTGGAAAAGGCCTTGGCCGAGCAGGCCGGTCTGGGCTGGATCGGCAAGAACACCCTGCTGCTCAACCGCAAGGCGGGCAGCTACTTCTTCCTCGCTGAACTGTTCGTCGACCTGCCGCTACCGGTGGACGAAGCCACCACCAGCGAACATTGCGGGCGTTGCCAGGCCTGCCTGGACATCTGCCCGACCCAGGCGTTCGTCGGGCCCTATGTGCTGGATGCGCGGCGTTGCATCTCGTACCTGACCATCGAACTGCGGGGGCCGATCCCCGTCGAGTTGCGTTCGAAGATGGGCAACCGGGTGTTCGGTTGCGATGACTGCCAGATCGTCTGCCCGTGGAACCGCTTTGCCAGGCACAGCCAGGAACAGGACTTCCAGCCACGCCACGGGCTGGAGAATGCCGAGTTGGCAGAGATGTTCTTGTGGGATGAAAGGACCTTCCTGCGCAAGACCGAAGGCGGGCCATTGCGTCGGGCCGGGTATGAGCGCTGGTTGCGCAACCTGGCGGTGGGGCTTGGCAATGCGCCTTCGACGATCCCGGTGATCGAAGCGCTGAAGGCGCGGCGCGAGGATGCCTCGGAGCTGGTGCGCGAGCATGTGGAGTGGGCGCTGGCGCAGCACGGCATTTCGTAGCCACACCCCCTGTGGGAGCGCATGTCAAGGCTACTGCTGGTCGTTGTAGTGGAACTTGGGCATTTCCCAATGGAACCGGATCGCCAGCAACCGCAACAGGAACCCGCCAAACAAGGTCAGCAGCATCGCCTGCTCTGCCGGTAGCTTGAAGTACACGCACCCCAGATAGAACCACGCCGCGGCGAACGACACGCTGGCATACAGCTCGCGGCGGAACACCAAGGGAATGTCGTTGCAGAAGATATCCCGCAAGATCCCGCCAAATACCCCTGTGATCACTCCGCTGATCGACGCCACCAGCATGCCCTGCCCCATCTCCAGTGCGGTCATGCAGCCAATCAGGGTAAAGGCCACCAGCCCCAAGGCATCGAGCACCAGGAACAGAGAGCGCAGGCGGCGCATCATCGGTGCGATGAAAATGGTCAGCAGCGCCGCACAGCTGGTCAGCACCAGGTACTCCGGGTGCTTCACCCAGGTCAGCGGGTAATGCCCGAGCAGCACGTCGCGTACCGAACCACCACCCAGGGCAGTGACGCAGGCAATCAGCACCACGCCGAACCAGTCCATGCCGCGGCGGCCGGCAGACAACGCGCCGGTCATGGCTTCGGCGGTGATGGCGATGAGATAGAGCATCAACAACATGGTGCAGGGTCCGTGCGGGCGGGCGAGAAAGGCGCGCAGTCTAACCAGTTGCCCATGGCACCAAAAGGGGGCGCAGATAGAATATCTGCGCCCTTTCGGCTCACACCTTGATGAAGTGCTCGCGATAGTGACGCAGTTCGGCAATCGATTCGCGTATGTCGTCCAGCGCCAGGTGGGTATTGCCCTTCTTGAAGCTGTCACGCACGGTTGGTGCCCAGCGTGCAGCCAGCTCCTTCAGGGTCGATACATCCAGATTGCGATAGTGGAAGTAGTTTTCCAGGTTGCGCATGTGCCGGTAGAGGAAGCGGCGGTCCTGGCAAATGCTGTTGCCGCAGATCGGCGACTTGCCTTTCGGCACCCACTGCTCGAGGAAGGCAATGGTCTGCGCCTCGGCTTCGGCCATGCCGACCTTGCTCTCGCGTACGCGCTGGGTCAGGCCCGAAGCGCCATGGGTGCGGGTGTTCCACTCATCCATGCGCGCCAACACTTCGTCACTGTGGTGGATGGCGATCACGGGCCCTTCGGCCAGGGTGTTCAGCTCGCTGTCAGTGACGATGGTGGCCATCTCGATGATGACGTCGCTGTCCGGATCCAGGCCGGTCATTTCCAGGTCGATCCAGATCAGGTTCTGTGGGTTTTGCATGCAGGGGCTCCTCGTATAGGCCGTCATAGTAGCGTAGTGGCCAAGGCACGCCCATTCACGGCTCGAAGGTAAGCGAAATGGTTCGCCGCCTGGCGTGCTAAACTGCCTGCCGTTTTCAACCTGCCCCTCCACGCACGGAACCTTCATGGCCAAACGCCAGCTCAATCGCCGCCAGAACTGGCGCATCGAAAAAATCCAGAACGAGCGCGCCGCGCGTGCGGCCAAACGCGAACAGCACGTGCTGCAGGAACTGGAGGGTGGCGACCTGGGGCCGGAGCAGTTAGGCCTGGTGATTGCGCACTTCGGTGTGCAGGTAGAAGTGGAAGCCCAGGACGGCGAAGCCGCGGGCCAGGTGTTCCGCTGCCACTTGCGCGCCAACCTGCCGGCGCTGGTTACCGGCGACCGCGTGGTATGGCGGGCGGGCAACCAGGGCATTGGCGTGATCGTCGCGCAGATGCCGCGCAGCACCGAGCTGTGTCGGCCGAACAACCATGGCCAACTGAAGCCGGTCGCGGCCAACGTCGACCTGATCGTGATCGTCTTCGCCCCTGCTCCCGAACCGCACCCGAACCTGATCGACCGTTACCTGGTAGCGGCGGAACACGCCGGCATTCGCCCGCTGCTGCTGCTGAACAAGGCCGACCTGATCAACGACGAGAACGGCCCGGGCCTGCATGCGCTGCTGGAGGTTTACCGCGAGCTGGGCTACCCGCTACTGGAGGTCTCGGCACACCACGGTGACGGCATGCAACGCCTGCAGCAGATGCTCGACGGCCACATCAGCGTGTTCGTCGGGCAATCGGGGGTGGGCAAGTCGTCGCTGGTCAACAGCCTGCTGCCAGATGCCGGCACCCGTGTCGGCGACCTGTCGGAATGGTCTGGCCAGGGTACCCATACCACCACCACCGCACGGCTGTATCACTTCCCTAACGGCGGGGACCTGATCGACTCACCGGGTATCCGCGAGTTCGGCCTGGGTCACGTCAGCCGCAGTGATGTGGAGGATGGTTTCATCGAGTTCCGCGACCTGTTCGGCACCTGCCGCTTCCGCGACTGCAAGCATGATCGCGAACCGGGCTGTGCACTGCTCAAGGCGCTGGACGAGGGGCGTATCAAGCAGCAACGGATGAACAGCTACCGCTCGATCATTGCCAGTTTGCCGGAAGACGCTTACTGACCCCCTAGGGGCGCGAGGCTCAGCTGCAGCACGCGCCTGTAGGAGCGGCCTTGTGTCGCGATCGGGCCGCAAGGCGGCCCCCGGATTTCTGCTTTTTTGCAAAGATTGCCGGGGCCGCTCTGCGGCCCTATCGCGACACAAGGCCGCTCCTACAAGGACCGTGCAGGACGCGCCAAGAACCTACTGGTCCTTGGCCTCATCCATCTTCAGCGTCCCCTCTTCGAAGATGTTCAGCTTCTGGCGCAGTTCACGCGGCTGCATGGGGGCCTGCCCGGCTTCCCCTGGCGCCGCCGGTGCCGCAGCGGCCGGCGGCGCAGGCTCGGCAGCCGGTGCTTCTGGTGCGCCCTGCTCGCCTTCGATATTGCGCTGGGCCTTCTTGGTCAGCACGATGATGTCGATGCGGCGGTTGACCGGGTTGAACGGGTCCTTGCGGTCGAACAGCGACGACGAGGCGTAACCCACCACCCGTGCCACCTGGCCATCCGGATAACCACCGGCCACCAGCGCACGGCGCGCGGCGTTGGCACGGTTGGCCGACAGCTCCCAGTTGCCGAACTCGCCAGTGCCGGCATACGGCTTGGCGTCGGTGTGGCCGCTGATGCTGATCTTGTTCGGCACCGCCTTGATGGTGTCGGCCATGGCCAGCAGGATGTCCTCGAAGTACGGCTGAAGGCGCGCGCTGCCAATGTCGAACATCGGCCGGTTCTCGGCGTCCATGATCTGGATGCGCAGGCCGTCCTGAGTGATCTCGAACAGGATCTGGTCCTTGAACTTCTGCAGTTGCGGGTTCTCTTCCACCTTGTTCTGCAGTTCCTGCAGCAGCAACTCCAGGCGCTCACGCTCGACCTGCTCGGCCATGGTCTCCACCTGGTCCTTGTCCAGCTGGATGCTGGTATCAGGCGTCGGCTCCGACTTGGCTTCAGGGTTGATGGTCTTTTCCGGCGCCAACTGAGGCGAGCCGCCCAGGTCGATGACATAGGGCGTGCCGCTTTCCGAGAAGCCGATCGGGTCCTTGAAATAGCCGGCAATGGCGATCTTCTGTTCCGGCGTGGCCGTGGACAACAGCCACAGCACCAGGAAGAACGCCATCATCGCCGTGGCGAAGTCGGCGAAGGCGATTTTCCAGGCGCCGCCGTGGTGGCCGCCGCCAAAGCGCTTGACGCGCTTGACGATGATGGGCTGATTGTTCTCCATGACTCAGCGACCGCGAACCGCTTGTTCCAGTTCGGCGAAGCTTGGGCGGTGCTTGGGGTACAGCACCTTGCGCCCGAACTCGACCGCCAGTGAGGGCGGCATGCCCGAGGCCGAGGCCACCAGCGAAGCCTTGATCGATTCGTAGAGGTTCAGCTCTTCCTTGGCATCGTGCTCCAGGCACTTGGCCAACGGGCCAAAAAAGCCGTAGGCCGCCAGAATACCGAAGAAGGTACCCACCAGTGCCGCACCCACATGGAGGCCGATGGAAGCCTGGTCACCATCACCGAGCGAGGCCATGGTCACCACGATACCCAGTACCGCCGCGACGATACCGAAGCCGGGCATGCCGTCGGCGATGCCGGTTACCGCATGGGAAGGGTGTTCCAGCTCTTCCTTCATGCTTAGCAGTTCCATGTCGAACAGGCCCTCGAGTTCGTGCGGGGCCATGTTGCCGGTGGACATGATGCGCAGGTAGTCGCAAACGAACGCGGTCATGCGCTCATCGGCCAGCACCGTCGGGTACTTGGCGAAGATCGGGCTGGCGGCGGCGTCCTCGATGTCGGCCTCGATGGCCATCATGCCTTCACGACGGCTCTTGTTGAGGATCTCGTACACCAGGCCCAGCACTTCAAGGTAGAAGGCGTGAGTGAAGCGCGAGCCGAACATCTTCATCGACTTCTTGATGACATGCATGGTCATGTGGCCAGGGTTGGCCTGCAGGAATGCACCAAAGGCCGCACCGCCGATGATCAGTACCTCGAACGGCTGGATCAGCGCCGCGATCTTGCCATGGGAGAGTACGTATCCGCCGAGCACGCTCGCGAATACGACAATGATGCCGATAATTTTAGCCATAGGTTCAAAGCACTTGCTGTCGTGGTCAGGGGAAGAGGCGGAAGCTTTAAAACTCTTCTTCTACTTATCGGCAGAACTGCGCCAGACTATAGCCACTCATTGCGAAAAGCCAGTTCGGACTGATGTCAAAATGCCAATTGAAACCAAGGTGCCCGCTCAGGCTCCACGTACGCTAGAGGCCTGGGTAAAGCTGCTCGAGAGCGTTCGCATCCCCGTGCCGAAGCACAGCTACGACCGGGTCATGGCCGCCATCCACGATAACCGCCGCTCGCTGCGCGATATCGCCGAACTGATGCAGGATAGCCCGGCACTGGTGCTGTCGGTGATGCGGGAAGCCAATCACCCCACCAATGCCAGCCTGGCCGAGCCTGCCGAAAGCCTGGAAATCGCCCTCAACCGCCTGGGCCTGGAGCGCAGCGAACAACTGCTCAAGCGCCTGCCTGCGGTGCCCGTCGAAGAGATCCCGCCGGTACTATGCCAGTTCCAGTTGATCAGCCAGCATGCCTCGCAGCAGGCCAGCGGCCTGTTCGCCAGCCGCCTGGCACGGCTGTGGCAGGAAATCCACTGGGGCAGCCTGCTGTTCCTGTCGCCACTTTGGCCGCTGGCGCTGGCCTACCCCAAGCTGCTCGATACCTGGGAACTGCGGGTTATCCACAAGGGCGAAGACGCCGCCCATGTCGAGGAAGAGCTGTTTGGCGTGCGCATCATGGCGCTGTGCCAGACCATGGCGGAGTACTGGCGCCTGCCACAATGGGTGACCCAGGGTTACCGCCTGCTGCTGGAAGAACGCGAACAACTGGCCCAAGTGCTCAATATCGCCCGCGACCAGGACCTGCTCAGCCAGCAACATCGCCTGGATGCCGAACCCGGCCTGCGCCGCTGGTTCAACCAGCCGGCCAACACCGTGCTGCTGGCCAACAACCTGGCCCTGGCGGCACAGGTGGGCTGGGACAACCCACACCTGCTGCGCTGGCAACTGCTGACCGCGCTGTACCTGCAGACCTCTCTGGAAGACGTGCAGCAGCAGGTGCACCAGCAAGCCGCGGCCAGCGCCCGCCGCCATGCCCAGCATGCCCTGTTCCACCCGGCCGAAGCGCTGATCTGGCCCTGGCACCAGCGTCGCCCGCACCCGGACATGCTGGCACCGCCACCGCCCAGCAGTGACGACCTGGCGCGCTGGCGCAAGCTGTGCCAGCACCTGCTGGCCCAGCCCAGCCCGTTCACCAACACCGTGCACCTGGCCACCCAGGCCCTCGAGGCCCTGCTGGCCTGCGGCATGCAGCGCATCCTGCTGCTGAGCCTGGACAAGGCCAGCGACTACCTGCGTGTGCAGCAACTCGCCGGCCTGCCCAAGGAGGCCGGAGCCCTGGCCCTGCAGGTATCGCAGAATAGACTGCTGCAAAAGCTGCTGGCCCAGGCCGGGCAATTGCGCATCACCCCGGAAAACCACAGCCAGTTCTCGGCCCTGTTGCCGGCGCCGCTACGTGCCTTGTTCCGCAGCGAGCACGTGCTGCTGCGCTCGCTGGCGGTGAACGACCAGGTGCTGATGCTGATGGTGGCTGACCAAGGCTGCCGACCAATGGCCGATATCAGCGTGCAAGCCTTCGGCAAGACCGCACAATGTACCGAGCGGGCACTGTCGGTGTTCGCCAACCGCAAGGCCTGAGCCTTGCGCTACAATCGCCCCTCTTTCCACTCTGGAGACCGTGGATGACTGACTTTTCCGGCCTGCCCCTGGTGATCGAAGCCGCGGACCTGCTGCCACGCCTGGATTCGCCACAGCTGATCCTGGTCGACCTGAGTAGCGCCAACCGCTATGTCAGCGGGCATATCCCCGGCGCACACTTCGTCGAAGGCAAGCGTACCCAGCTCGGCCAGCCCCCCGCGCCCGGCCTGCTGCCGGCCCTGGGCGAGCTGGAAAAACTGTTCAGCGAACTCGGCCACCGCGACGATGCCGTGTATGTGGTGTATGACGATGAAGGCGGCGGCTGGGCCGGGCGCTTCATCTGGCTGCTCGACGTGATCGGCCACAAGCGTTACCACTACCTCAATGGCGGCATCCAGGCCTGGCCCGCCGACAAGCTCTCCACAGAAGTGCCCGCCAGCGGCAACACGCCGGTGCACCTGCGCATCGACACTTCGCCAACCGCCACCCGCGAGTACCTGCAAAGCCGCCTGGGCGCCGACGACCTGGTCATCTGGGACGCCCGTGGGCCGCAGGAATTCAGCGGCGAGAAAGTGCTGGCTGCCAAGGGCGGCCACATCCCCGGCGCGATCAACTTCGAGTGGACCGCCGGCATGGACCTCAACGACCACCTGCGCATCCGCCAGGACATCGCCGAAGTCCTGCAGAACCTGGGCATCACCCCCGACAAGGAAGTGATCACCCACTGCCAGACCCACCGCCGCTCCGGTTTCACCTACCTGGTGGCCAAGGCCCTCGGCTACCCACGCGTCAAGGCCTACGCCGGCTCGTGGAGCGAATGGGGCAACCACCCGGACACGCCTGTAGAAGTCTAAGGAACCTGCATGAAATCCCGTTTGTTCATCATCAGCCAGTACCTGCTGCCGCACCACCTGCTGTCGCGGCTGGCCGGCTGCATCGCCGAGTGCCGCGTGCGCTGGTTCAAGAACGCCTTCACCGCCTGGTTCGCCAAGCGCTACCAGGTCAACATGAACGAAGCGCTGGTCGAGGACCTGAGCGCCTACGAGCACTTCAATGCATTCTTCACCCGCGCCCTGAAGCCGGGGGCCCGCCCGCTGGACGAGACCCCGGGCGCCATCCTGTGCCCGGCCGACGGTGCCGTCAGCCAGCTTGGCCCGATCGAGCACGGCCGCATCTTCCAGGCCAAGGGCCACGGTTTCAGCGCGCAGGAACTGCTGGGCGGTGACCCGGCCATGGCCGCGCCGTTCATGGGCGGCGAGTTCGCCACCATCTACCTGTCGCCCAAGGATTACCACCGCGTGCACATGCCGCTGGCCGGTACCCTGCGTGAAATGGTCTACGTGCCGGGCCGCCTGTTCTCGGTCAACCAGACCACCGCAGAGAACGTCCCCGAGCTGTTCGCCCGCAACGAGCGCGTGGTCTGCCTGTTCGATACCGAGCGCGGGCCAATGGCCGTGGTGCTGGTTGGCGCGATGATCGTCGCTTCGATCGAGACCGTATGGGCCGGCCTGGTGACGCCGCCCAAGCGTGAGCTGAAGACCTTCCGTTACGACGAAGCCAGCCGCACGCCGATCCACCTGGAGAAAGGTGCCGAACTGGGCCGCTTCAAGCTGGGGTCGACTGCTATCGTGCTGTTCGGGCCGGAACAGGTGAAGTGGGCGGAGAACCTGGGTGCTGGTTCCGCGGTGCGCATGGGGCAGCAGTTGGCTGCGCCTGTGCAGGCTTGATTGCGGCTTTTGCTTTGAAGTGGTTGACGCGATTTTTGCTTCGCCAGTGAGATCGAGCGCCGCCCGCGCGGCGCTTCGCGGGACAAGCCCGCTCCCACATTTGTTGCAACGTGGCCATGCCTGTGGGAGAGGCGTTGTCAGCCTTTGTACAGGACTTGAGACAGGTGGGGCGGCAGCAATGCCAACCCAGAAATCCAGTCAGCCCCCCAAGGCTGACAACCATGGCCTGTCAGGTTCGGCACGTTGCAACAAATGTGGGAGCGGGCTTGTCCCGCGAAGCGCCGCGCGGGCGGCGCTCGATTTCACAGGCCCTGAAGATACAACGGCAAACTAGCCGCGCGCGTCGCGGTCGCGCAAGCCCAGCAGGTACAGCACCCCATCCAGCCCCAGGGTGGAAATCGCCTGCTTGGCAGACTGGCGCACCAGCGGCTTGGCACGGAACGCAACACCCAGGCCGGCCAGCGACAGCATCGGCAGGTCGTTGGCACCGTCACCCACGGCAATGGTCTGCTCCAGTTGCAAGCCTTCTTCGCTGGCCAGCTTCTGCAACAGCTCGGCCTTGCGCTGGGCATCGACGATCGGCTCCACGGCCACGCCGGTCACCTTGCCGTCGACCACTTCCAGTTCATTGGCGAACACATAGTCGATACCCAGGCGCGCCTGCACCTGGCGAGCAAAGTAGGTAAAGCCACCGGACAGGATCGCAGTCTTGTAACCCAGGCGCTTGAGCTCGGCGAACAGGTTCTCGGCACCTTCGGTCAGGCGCAGCGACGCACCGATCTCGTCCAGTACACCCACATCCAGGCCCTTGAGCAACGCCATGCGCTCCTTGAAGCTGGCGCGGAAGTCCAGCTCGCCGCGCATGGCGCGCTCGGTGATCGCGGCCACCTGCTCACCCACACCGGCGGCCTTGGCCAGTTCGTCGATGACTTCGGCCTCGATCAGCGTCGAGTCCATATCGAACACCGCCAAGCGGCGGTTGCGGCGGAACAGGTCGTCCTTCTGGAAGGCGATGTCGACGCTCAGTTCTTCAGCCAGGGCGAAGAAGTCGGCACGCAGAGCCTGGGAATCGCTCGGCACGCCGCGCACGGAGATCTCGATGGACGCCTTGCCCTTGCCGGTATCGGCATCCAGCGCCACACGGGCCGACAGGCGCTCGATGCGCTCGATGGTCAGGCCATACTGGCTGATCACTGCACTCACCCGCTGCAGCTGCTCAGGGGTGATCTTGCGGCTGAGCAGGGTGACGATGTGGCGCGCCTCGCCCTGGCCATCGGCCCAGTGCTGGTAGTCCGCCTCGGAAATCGGCGTGTAACGGGCCTGCAGGTTCAGTTCATGGGCCTTGGCCTGTACACTTTGCAGCAGGGCGGTAGCCACTTCGTTGTCCGGGATGTCGACCAGAATGCCGAACGACAGGGTGCCATGCATGACTGCCAGGCCAATGTCGAGGATGCTCACACCGCCCTGCAGCAGGACGCCGGTGATAGCCGCAGTGAGACCGGGACGGTCCTCACCGGTGATGTTGATCAGGACGATTTCGCGCACAACCTGGCTCCGACTTCGATGAAAAATGCGCATTCTACCGATTTTCCGTGATCATCGGGCGCCAACGATACTTTGCCGACAAAACCCGGCTCGCTATACTGCCCCACACTTTCATGCCATTAAGAGCCGAGCTCAGTGAACCGGCCCACGCCCGTCAAACCAGACAACTTCTTCCTGATGATCTATCGCGCCCTGAGTCAACGTCGCGTGCCACTGGCACTGCGCATCGCCTGCACCAACATATTCCTGGTGGCGCTGGCGTTGGTGATCTACGCCTGCGTAATGGGCCTGCAGTTCAAGCAGGCCATGCACGAGCAGGCCGATGCCCTGGGCCAGAGCCTGACCACCCAGACCGCCACCTCGGCGACCGAGCTGCTGGTGGCCAACGACATCCTCAGCCTCAACGTGCTGCTCGGCAACCTGGTGAAAAACCCGCTGGTGGCCCATGCGGCGATCTACAGCGTGGACAACCGCATCCTCGCCGAAGCCGGCCAGCGCCCGCGCAACAGCCTGCTGGGCGAGGCCGAAGGCCTGTACCAGACCAAGATCACCTTCCAGGACGTGACCGCCGGGCAACTGCGCATCAGCCTCGACATGAGCCAGTTCCAGCAGCCGATGTTGATCAGCCTGCAGAGCATGGGCATCCTTGCCGCCATCCTGCTGGTGCTGGCGCTGACCCTGAGCCTGCGCCAGGGCCGCTTCATCACCCTGCCGCTGCTGCAATTGCGGGTGTGGCTGCGCGACCCGCAACCCTATACCCCGGCCACCGACCGCCAGGACGAGATCGGCGACATCGCCCGCCAGCTGCATGCGCGTCTGGCCCCACCGCCGCCACCTGAGCCAGAGCCTGAGGAAGAGGACGACGAGCAGTTCGACGACCTGCACGACGCCGCCCCGGCAGCCAAGGCCGCACCACCGCGCGCCAAGCTTGCCGCCCAGGCGGACGAGGATGACGACGAAGCCTTCGCCGGCCTGCTGGACAACGACAGCGCACCCAAGGCCATCGTGGCCGAATCCGACGAGCCGCAGTACAGCGCCGTGCTGGCTGTGCAACTGGGGTCGCAGGAGCAGCTGCGCCGCCTGCCACGCACGCGCCTGACCGAACTGACCGAGCGCTACCGCGATTGCCTGGAGCACGCTGCCTCGCTCTACGACGGGGAAACCCACACGCTCAACGACGGCAGCACCCTGGTGCTGTTCCACAGCCGCGACTGTGGCGAAGACTACCTGACCAACGCCATCTGCTGCGGCGAGCTGTTACGCGCCCTGGGCCATGCCCTGCAGATTGAAGTGGCGGACAGTGGCATTACCCTGCAGTTGCAACTTGGCCTTGCCCTGGGCAACGACCTGCAAGGGCTGGAGCTGGTGGACCTGTTGATGGCCGAGAAGGCCCAGGACGCTCTGGCGCTGTCACAGCACAGCCGCAACCTGTTGCTGGTGGAGCGGCAGATCAGCGATGACACGCTGATTCGCCAGCGCGCCCGCATTCGCCCGATTGCCAGCCCGGAAGGCGCCTGCTGCGTGGAGCGCCTGATGGAGCCCTACCCGTCGATGCTGGAGCGGCAGTTGGCGCGGATGCACGAACGCCGGGCCTGATACCGGGCTGGCCTCTTCGCGGGTAAACCCGCTCCCACAGGGCCTGCGCCAACCTGTGGGAGCGGGTTTACCCGCGAAGAGGCCAGCACATACAGTACAAAAACAGCAGATACGAAAAAGCCCGCAACGATGCGGGCTTTTTCGTATCTGGCAGTCCAATCAGAACCGATAGACTTCCATATCGGTACGAATTGGTGCAGCCATCGGGATCTTGGATTTCTCTGGCGTTTTCTTCACCTGTACCGGCGCAGCTGGCTTCTTAGGCGACTCTTCGGCAATCGCCGGCTGGTTGGCCAGCGGCTTGACCGCCGTACTCAGCTGTTCGGCCAGCTTCTGCAACAATTGGCCCTGGGCCTGCACCTGCGACGCCTCGCTGCCCGCATGCGGCTGCTCAAGGTGAACGATGCGGTTGTCACGCACATGACCACGACGGTCCAGCAGGCGCCACTGGGCATCGAGGATGGCCGGCTGGTCCTTGCCCGAGTCCAGGCGAGTGATCGACAGCAGCACTTGTACATCCGGGCTGAAACCCGCCGCCGCCGGGGCCAGCACTACGCGCTGGCTGTCCAGGCGCCAGGCGAGCTGGCGCACCAGCAACTGGTCGATATCCGACGAAAGGCTGCCAGCCCAGCGACCGTCGGTCGCCGGACTCAGGCTGCCGTCGGCCTGACGCTGCAGGAATGTCTCACGTTGCAGGTAGTCGGCCACCGATACCGGGCCGAGCACCACGGCCATGCCTGCACTCTGCGAAGGCTGGCCAGGATCACCACTGTCGAGCTGGTACAGGGCAACCGGCTTGTGCATGGTGCACCCGCCAAGGCCCAGCAGGCCAGTCATCAACAGCGCAAATGGAAGGCGCAGAAATTTCATCATCCCATCCAGGCGGTCGCCAAACGGCCAACCGCAGTGATACATGTAGATTCAAACGGGCACACGGCCACGCCGGCACCGCAAGGGCCATATCATCCGCGAAATAACCGTCCGACTCCAGCATTTCTGCCCGGAACGACGCTGAAATTGCCGTTCCAGACATTTCAACCGGTTACGCCGGCACTTCCACCTGCAACCCATCGACCCGCTGGAACCCGCGTGGCAGCTTGCTGCCACGCCGGCCGCGCTCGCCCTTGTAATGCTCCAGGTCGTCCGCTTTCAGAGATAGGGTACGCTTGCCGGCTTGCAATACAAGTGTCGCGCCTTCGGCAATCACGGCCAGATCGGTAACAAATTCTTCACGGCTGGCCACACGATCGCCTGGCACACCGATGATCTTGTTGCCCTTGCCTTTGCCCAACTGGGGCAAGTCGCTGACCTTGAAGACCAGCAGACGGCCCTCGGTGGTCACCGCCGCCAACCAGTCCTGCTCGCGGTTGGCCACCGGGCGCGGGGTCATGACCTTGGCACCGTTGGGCAGGCTGAGCAAACCCTTGCCGGCCTTGTTCTTGGCCTGCAGGTCTTCACCCTTGACCACGAAGCCGTAGCCGGCGTCCGAGGCCACCACATACAGCGCGTCGTCGTCCGGCAACAGCACGCATTCGAAGGTGGCACCCGGTGGTGGCGTCAGGCGGCCGGTCAGCGGTTCGCCCTGGCCACGCGCCGACGGCAGGCTGTGAGCTGCCAGCGAGTAGCTGCGGCCGGTAGAGTCGATAAGCACGGCAAACTGGTTGGAGCGCCCCGCGGCGGCGGCCTTGAAGCCATCACCTGCCTTGTACGACAGGCCGGTGGCATCAATGTCGTGGCCCTTGGCGCAGCGCACCCAACCCTTTTCCGACAGCACCACGGTAACCGGCTCGGTCGGCATCAGCTCATTTTCCGACAGGGCCTTGGCTTCGGCGCGCTCGACGATCGGCGAACGACGATCATCGCCATAGGTTTCGGCATCCTTGATCAGCTCGGTGCGTACCAGCTTGCGCAGCTTGGCATCGCTGCCCAGCAGGGCCAGCAGCTTGGCCTGCTCTTTCAGCAGTTCGTCCTGCTCGCCGCGGATCTTCATCTCTTCCAGGCGCGCCAGCTGCCTCAGGCGAGTCTCGAGGATATAGTCAGCCTGGATCTCAGTCAGATCGAAGCGGGCGATCAAAGCCTGCTTGGGCTGGTCCTCGGTACGGATGATGTGTATCACTTCGTCCAGGTTGAGGAACGCGGTCAGCAAACCTTCCAACAGGTGCAGGCGCTTCTCCACCTTGTCCAGGCGGTGCTGCAGACGGCGGCGAACGGTAGCGGTGCGGAACTCCAGCCACTCCAGCAGCAGCGCACGCAGGTTCTTCAGCTGTGGTCGACCGTCCAGGCCGATGATGTTGACATTGACCCGGTAGCTACTCTCCAGGTCGGTGGTCGCGAACAGGTGCTGCATCAGCTCGTCGGCGTCCACGCGGTTGGAGCGCGGGATGATGACGATACGGCACGGGTTCTCGTGGTCGGACTCGTCACGCAGGTCGGCGACCATCGGCAGCTTCTTGGCCTGCATCTGCGCGGCGATCTGCTCCAGCACCTTGGCCCCGGAGACCTGGTGCGGCAGAGCGGTGACGACGATGTCGCCATCCTCGACGCGGTATACGGCGCGCATGCGGATAGAGCCACGGCCGCTTTCGTACATCTTGAGGATCTCTGCCCGCGGCGTGACGATCTCGGCCTCGGTCGGGTAATCCGGCCCCTGGATGTGCTCGCACAGCTGCTCGATGGTGGCCTTGGGCTCGTCGAGCAAGCGCACACAGGCTGCCGCCACTTCACGCAAGTTGTGTGGCGGCACGTCGGTGGCCATACCCACGGCAATGCCGGTGGTGCCGTTGAGCAGAATGTTGGGCAGGCGCGCCGGCAGCACGGCCGGCTCCTGCAAGGTACCGTCGAAGTTCGGCACCCAGTCCACGGTTCCCTGGCCGACTTCACTGAGCAGCACTTCGGCATAGCGCGACAGACGCGCTTCGGTATAACGCATGGCAGCGAACGACTTCGGATCGTCCGGCGCACCCCAGTTGCCCTGGCCGTCGACCAGGGTGTAGCGGTAGCTGAACGGTTGCGCCATCAGCACCATGGCCTCGTAGCAGGCCGAGTCGCCGTGGGGGTGGAACTTGCCGAGCACGTCACCGACGGTACGCGCCGACTTCTTGTGCTTGGCATCGGCATCGAGCCCCAACTCGCTCATGGCGTAGACGATGCGTCGCTGCACCGGCTTCAGGCCATCGCCGATGTGCGGCAGGGCGCGGTCCATGATCACGTACATGGAGTAGTTGAGGTAGGCCTGTTCGGTGAAGTCAGCCAGCGAGCGGCGTTCTACGCCGTCCAGGCTGAGTTCCAGTGAGTCGCTCATGCGGGCCTCGTCATTTCAGGTTCTGGCGCAGCAGCATGGTGCCGCCGCGCTGGGTAAATTCAAGTTGTTTCAGGGCACTCATGCCCAGTAATACGGTCTGCCCGTCCAGGCCCGGCACCACGATGGCGCGCACGTCCTGCAGGCGGATATCACCCAGTTGCAGGCTGGCCAGGCGTGTACGGTAGCCTTCGGTACGGCCGTTGGCGGTACTGAGCTGCACCGGGCTGCCGCGCTCCAGGCCCAGCTCGCGGCCCAACGCCTCGGGGATTGCCACGTCGGTGGCGCCGGTGTCGAGCATGAAATGCACCACCTGGCCGTTGATCGCACCATCCACCACGAAGTGACCCTGGCCATTGCCCAGCAGGCGCACCTCGATAAAGCCTTCGCCATGCGACGACTGCACTTGGGCATTGGGGTTGCGCTGGTTATCTTCCCATTGGCCGAAGAAACGCGTGGCAAGGAACAGCGCCGCCACCCAGGCAACGATCATCAACACCTTACCAGCCCGCTTGCCCGGAGCCTGGCTCATGGCTTGGCGCTCCAGCCGCCTTCCGGTGCGTCGAAACGCCAGACGATCGGGCGTGCTTCACCATCGGCGCGGGCACCGTTGTTGTTGTCCACACCGATCCAGGCGCCCTTGGCATCGATCACCAGGGCCTCGGCAAGACCGAACGGCTGTTGATAGCGGCGCGACTCGACCAGGGCATCGGCAGCGAACGACCAGCAGCGCTCGACCTTGCCGCTGTCGGTATCACGCCGACAGACCCGATAGGCGTTGCGCTCGAGGGTGAACAGCTTGCCCTCGAACCAGGCCAGGTCGGCGAAGTCGCGCGACAGTGCCTGGGCATGGGGCATCTGCGCCGGCTGCATCTCGACCCCGGCCTCGCTCAGCAGCACGCAGCTGCGGCCGCAGGTCCACACCGATTGCTGGCGCTCGATGGCCACCAGGCCACGGCGCTCACGCTCGGCGGCCAACCACAGGCGGTCGCCCGCCGGGTTGATCGCCAGGCCTTCGAACAAGGCATTGAAGTTCAGCAGCATGCCGCTGGCCCGGGCCTGACGGACCATCGCCGGGTCGATCTTCAACCAGCCCGCCTCGCCTTCCAGCGGCAGTTGCAGGACGGCGGCATGGGCCTCGCTAACCAGGTACAGGTTGCCCGCCTGGTCACAGCTGATACCTTCGAAATCCAGCTCGCCACCACGGATATACGACGCCGCCCAGTTGCGCGACTTCAGGCCCCACGGCAAGCCACTTTCCGGCACCGCTGGCGGGGTGAAGGTGAGCGGCTGCGCGCGCCAGGTCGGGTTTTGCTGGTCGAAACGGTAGATACGGTCGTCGTCGCGGTCGGACACGCCCCATAGTGCACCCCGGCACTCCACCAGGCCAGACAGGTTGCCACCGCGCATGCCGTCAATCGGATGTTCGGCGTTCAGCTTCAGCTCTGGCCAGTTACCTGCCAGGCTCGGCAGGGCAACCAGCGCCAGGCAGGCAGCCAGAAGCCGCCGAATCAAACCATGACCTCGGCCAGGTTGCCTTTGGTTTCCAGCCAGCTCTTGCGGTCGCCCGCGCGCTTCTTGGCCAGCAGCTTGTCCATCAGCTCGCAGGTGGCCTGCACGTCGTCCAGGGTCAGCTGCACCAGGCGCCGGGTGTTCGGGTCCATGGTGGTTTCGCGCAGCTGTGGCGGGTTCATCTCGCCCAGACCCTTGAAGCGGGTGACCTGTGGTTTGCCACGCTTCTTCTCGGCCACCAGGCGATCGAGGATACCGTCACGCTCGGCCTCGTCGAGGGCGTAGTAGATTTCCTTGCCCAGGTCGATGCGGTACAGCGGCGGCATGGCCACGTATACATGCCCGGCCTCGACCAGCGCGCGGAAGTGCTGGACGAACAGCGCGCACAGCAGCGTGGCGATGTGCAGGCCGTCGGAGTCGGCGTCGGCGAGGATGCAGATCTTGCCGTAGCGCAGCTGCGCAAGGTCGGTGGCCCCCGGGTCGACGCCAATGGCCACGGCGATGTTGTGCACTTCCTGGCTGGCCAGGACTTCGCCACCGTCCACTTCCCAGGTGTTGAGGATCTTGCCACGCAGCGGCAGGATCGCCTGGAATTCCTTGTCGCGTGCCTGCTTGGCCGAGCCACCGGCCGAGTCACCCTCGACCAGGAACAGCTCGGCGCGCATCGGGTCCTGGCCGGCGCAATCTGCCAGCTTGCCGGGCAGCGCCGGGCCCTGGGTGATGCGCTTGCGCTCGACCTTCTTGCTGGCCTTGAGGCGGCGCCCGGCGTTGCTGATGGCCAGCTCCGCCAGCTGCATGCCCAGCTCGGGGTGGGCGTTGAGCCACAGGCTGAAAGCGTCCTTGACCACGCCGGAAACGAAGGCAGCCGCCTCGCGCGACGACAGGCGCTCCTTGGTCTGCCCGGAGAACTGCGGGTCCTGCATCTTCATCGACAGCACGAAGGTGATGCGCTCCCAGACGTCTTCCGGCGCCAGCTTCACGCCGCGCGGCAGCAGGTTGCGGAACTCGCAGAATTCGCGCATGGCATCCAGCAGCCCCTGGCGCAGGCCGTTGACGTGGGTGCCGCCCTGGGCGGTAGGAATCAGGTTGACGTAGCTTTCCTGGATGCTGTCGCCGCCTTCGGGCAGCCACAGCAAGGCCCAGTCCACCGCCTCCTTGTTACCGGCCAGGCTGCCGCAGAACGGCTCGTCGGGCAGGCGCTGGAACTCGTTGACCGAGTCGACCAGGTAGGAGCGCAGGCCGTCCTCGTAGTGCCATTCGACCTTCTCGCCACTGGCCTTGTCCTCGAAGCTGACCAGCAGGCCCGGGCACAGTACGGCCTTGGCCTTGAGCACGTGCTTGAGGCGGCTGATGGAGAACTTGGGCGAGTCGAAGTACTTGGGGTCGGGGCTGAAGTAGACGCTGGTGCCGGTGTTGCGCTTGCCAACCGAGCCGACCACTTCCAGTTCGCTGGCCTTGAAGCCATCGGCGAAGGTCATCTGGTATTCGTTGCCGTCACGTTTGACGCGCACGCGCACCTGGGTCGACAGAGCATTGACCACCGAGATGCCAACGCCGTGCAGGCCGCCGGAGAACTGGTAGTTCTTGTTGGAGAACTTGCCGCCGGCGTGCAGTTTGGTGAGGATCAGCTCGACCCCGGACACGCCCTCTTCCGGGTGGATGTCCACCGGCATGCCGCGGCCATCGTCGCTGACTTCCAGCGAGTGGTCGGCATGAAGGATGACCTGCACCGAACGGGCGTGACCGGCCAGGGCTTCGTCGACACTGTTGTCGATGACTTCCTGGGCCAGGTGGTTGGGGCGGCTGGTATCGGTGTACATGCCCGGCCGCTTGCGGACCGGATCAAGGCCCGAGAGGACTTCGATGGCGTCTGCGTTATAGGCGCTAGCGCTGGGAGTGGCCATAGGGTCTCGTCGTCAGTCTGGTGAATGCAAAAAGTCAAAATACAGAAAAATCGAGCGCTGCATACTGCCCACGGGCAATGCCGGCGAAGGCCAGCAGTGCCGGCAGGCGCTCGGCGAAGCCCTGGAAGCTATGGTCGCCGCCGGCCTGGATGCGCAGGGCACAAGCACGGTAATAGCGCTCGGCGTGGCGATAGTCCAGGGTTTCATCGGCGGTCTGCAGCCACACTTGATAGCGGCTGGCATCCCCCGGGGCTGGTACTTCCAGCTCGGCCAGGGCCTGCACGTGATCGTGAGTCAGCTCCCAGGCTTCACCGGTGTAGTGATTGTGCTGGGTGCCCAGGTAGCCGTCGAAATGCTTGTGCGGCGTTACCGCCGGGTTTACCAGCAGGGCCTTGAGGCCATAGCGCTCGGCCAGATGGGTGGCATAGTAGCCGCCAAGCGAACTGCCTACCAGTAATGGCGCACCCAGCTGGGCGATGGCCGCTTCGAGCTGGGCGATGGCCTGCCGTGGGTGGTGGTGCAAGGCGGGCACCCGCAATTGGGCCGACAGGCCCAGTTGCTGCATCACGGCCTCGAGTTGGCGCGCCTTGGTGGAAAGCGGCGAGCTGTTGAAGCCATGGATATAGAGGATGGAACCCGACATGCTGCCCCCGGAATCTGTGGCTTCGCGCCTGATAATGCGGGCGCAGGGACGCGCAGTGTAGCGCGTTCGCCGGCTTTTGGCGCCGCACAGGGGTTTTAGCAACAAATTCTTCAACAGGGGTACGCGGTCTCCTGTGGGAGCGGCCTTGTGTCACGATAGGGCTGCGCAGCAGCCCCAAAATCTTCAATACCCCGGGCTATCGAAGTCGAGCTTCACTTCGAAGTCCAGCGCCCGCTTCACCCCGGTCTCCAACCGCCCGTCGGCATGCAGGCGCAACCAGCGGTAGCCCGGCTGCTCCTCGCTCACCTGGAAATCCTCGCTACGCGCCGCGAACTGGATACAGGTCGACGGCGTAGCCAGCAGGCGCAGGCCGCCACGCACTTCATCCCATTCCTGGTGCACATGCCCCCAGAGCAAGGCTCGCACCTGTGGATAACCCTCGACGATATCGAACAGCGCCTGGGCATTGCGCAAGCCGATCGGCGCAATCCAGGCACAGCCGATATCCACCGGCTGATGGTGGACGCACACCAGGCAATGCCGTTCACCCGCCTCCTGCAAGGCCGCGTCCAGCACTGCCAACTGGTCATCCTCCAGCAACCCGTGCGTAGCCCCGGGCACGGCCGTGTTGAGCATGACGATGCGCCACGCACCGATATCGGTCACCGCCTGAACCAGCTCCGGCGCCACTTGCGCCATGACCCGCGCCTCGTCATGGTTACCGGGCAACCAGCGGGTGGGTACGGCGAACGGAGCGGTCAGCTCGCGGAACGCTTCATAGGACGCCGCGCTGGCATCCTGGGACAGGTCGCCAGTGCACAGCAACAAGTCAACAAGCGGTTGCTCACGCCGCACCTGGGCCACGACATGGCGCAGGCTGTCACGGGTATTGAGCCCCAGCATGCTGCCGGCCGGGTCGGCGAACAGGTGGGCATCGGTCAGTTGCACCACATGCACGGGGCGCGATTGGTCTGGCTGCGGCAACGGCCGTCTCCTCGAACGGATTCAGCGCGAATTATGGCTGTACAACGGTTGCGAGCAAACACCCGTACCCAAACCACGTCACAATTCAGCGAACGCTTGCCAGCTCGTGGCCGCAGGCCAGGCAGTGGCTCAACCATTCGCCCAGGAACAGGTTGAGTTGGGCCTTTTCGTCCGGCTGGTGCATGGCCTCGTTGGGATAGGGGTAGATGCTGCGCAGGCGCCGGGTATGTTCGGCACTGACCACTTCGGCCATGCGCGCATCGTGGTACACCTGCACTTCCAGGTGCGGCACCGGCAACCACGGCAGGCTGTGCTCCTGGCGCACGTGCAGGGTGGTGGTGTACGGGCAGGCCAGCACCACGTCGAGCACCAGCACGCCGAGCATCTGGTCGCCCTGGGTCATGCCGATGCGGCGCGAGCTTTGTGCGGTGCGCATGTCGGGCAACAGGCGCATCAGCCGGGCGTAGTTGGCCTCGCAGGCTGCCTGCAGCCCGACCAGGTCGACCCGATAACGCTCGCGCAACAGGTTCACTTCCACATACCTCGTACTTCGTCACGGTTCAACGCCAGCCATTGCAGGCCAATGATGGTCGCCGCGTTGCAGATGCGCCCGTCGCGCACCGCCTGCAAGGCATCCTCGAACGACCACACACGCACGCGAATGTCCTCGCCCTCTTCTTCCAGGCCATGCAGGCCGCCTGCCCCTTCGCTGCTGCATCGGCCGAGGAACAGGTGAACGTATTCGTCACTGCCGCCGGGCGACGGGAAGTAACGGGTCATGGGCCACAGGGCGCTGAAAACCAGGCCAGCTTCTTCTTCGGCTTCGCGGTGGGCGACTTCCTCGGGTTGCTCGTCCTTGTCGATCAGCCCGGCCACCATCTCGATCAGCCAGGGGTTTTCGACCTTGTCCAGCGCCCCCACACGGAACTGCTCGATCAGCACCACTTCATCACGTTGCGGGTCGTAGGGCAGCACGCACACCGCATCGTGGCGCACGAACAACTCGCGGCTGATCTCACGGCCCATGCCACCGGCGAACAGCTCGTGGCGCAGGTGCACCTTGTCGAGCTTGTAGAAGCCCTGGAAGCAGTTGGCCCGCTTGACGATCTCGACCGCCTTGGGCACCGAATTCAACGTGTCTGACATGGGAATCCTCGTTGCTACATCAACCACATGCTTACCGCATCGCGCCATCCTACTCTGCACGCCTGCCGGTTTCATCCCTTTCCGGTAACCGTTCGCGCACTCGGGACAGCGCGCCTTCTCTCTGTTAGCTTAGTGGCGAACTGAAGGCCGCGCAGACGGTCAAAGGCCGACTTTTCCCTGTTCTGCAAGGATCCCCATGACACTTGTCAAACTGACTTCCATGGCTGTGCTGGCCCTGGCCCTGGGTGCCTGCCAAAGCCTGTTCACGCCCAACTACCGGGCGCCGCTAGAGGTCAAACGCGATGCCTGGGAGCATGTCAAACCCGGCTGCAGCGAAAGCGACTGCCCGCTGGTGAACATCGACATGATCCACTTCCCGGCCTTGCCCAAGCTCGATGGCATCGTCGAAAAACGCCTGCTGCAACTGACCGAAGACAACCAGCGCGGCAACGCACCGACCACCCTGCAAGCCTACGAGCAGCAGTACCTGGCCAGCGCCGACAAGCGCAACAGCAGCTACCTGCAGGCCAAGGTACGCGAGCAGCATGACGGACTGGTGATCATCGAACTGTCCAGCTACCTGGACAGCGGCGGTGCCCACGGCATGCCTGGGCGTGGTTTCATCAACTATTCGCGCAAGCTGGACAAGGTGCTGACCCTGCAGGACATGCTGGTGCCCGGCCAGGAAGACACCTTCTGGAAAACCGTCGAGGAATCGCACCGCGCCTGGCTTATCAGCGTGGGCATGGACAAAGACGCCGAGTTCGTCAAGACCTGGCCGTTCAAGCAGTCGCCGCACGTTGCCCTGACGTACGGCGCAGTGGTGGTCAAGTACGAGGTCTACACCATCGCGCCCTACTCCATGGGCCATGTGGAATTGAAGATCCCCTACCCGCGCCTGAATGGCGTGCTCAAGCCTGAGCTGTTTCCCGGCCGCGGCTGAAGCTCAGCAGCCCGTGCAGCAGCCCTGCCAGCAGCAATGCCGGCAGGGTCGCCCCCAGGTCCGGCGCCTGCGCAGCGATCACATGGTACGCTGCCACGCCCACCACCCAGGCCAGCAGTGCCTGCCAGTGCAAGCCATTCACCTGTGCCGGCAGGCGGCGGCGACGGATCACGTAGTGGTCCATCAGTACCACACCGAACAGCGGTGCGAACACCGAACCGATCAGCAGCAGGAAGTTTTCGTACTGTGCCAGTGGCGCCAGCAGGGCGATCAGCGTGCACAACACACCAATGGCCAGCGCCAGGTGCTCGACCTTCAGGCGTACCAGCACACCGGTGGAAACGGCCGCCGAGTGCATGTCGGCAAACGCCTTTTCCGACTCGTCCAGCAGAATCAGCAGCAATGGAATGCCCATGCCGGCGCCCGCCAGGGCCAGCAGCAGGGCGTTGGCTTCGCCACTGCCGGCGAAGGCCAAGGTGTAGGCCACGCCCAGGCTCATCAGCCAGGCATTGCCAATGAAGTAGCCCAGCACCGTACCGCCGAACACCTGTTTGCCGTTACGGGCAAAACGCGAATAGTCGGCGATCAGCGGCAACCAGGACAGCGGCATGGCGATGGCGATGTCGAAGCCCACGGCCAGCGCCATCGAACCGTCGCCGGCGCGGTTCCACAGTGCCGTCAGGTCGGCCTTGGCGAACAGGTTCCAGGTCAGCCACAGGCAAGCGCCCAGCAGCAGCCAGATGCCCCAGGTGCGCAGCACCCTGCGCACGAACGCCAGCGGCCCACCGACCGCGAGCAAGGTGGCCAGGGCGCCGAAGCACAGGGTCCAGAGCATCGGGCTGTTCCAGGCACTGGCTTCGCCGAACGCACGCGCGCCCAGCAGGCTGGCGGCATCGCGCATGACAATGATCTCGAACGCGCCCCAGCCCACCAGTTGCAGCAGGTTGAGCAGCGCCGGCAAGCGCGCGCCATGGCCGCCCAGGCTGAGCTTCAGGGTACCCATGGCCGACAGGCCGGTGTCGCTGCCGATGACACCGGCAGCCCCCAACAACAGCACACCCACGCCGGTGCCCAGGGCGATGGCCAGCACCGCACCGGCCAGGCCCAGGCCTGGGGCCAGCATGGCGCCGACCTGCAGCACCATCAGGCCGATGCCCAGGGAGAACCATAGCGAGCACAGGTCGCGGGCGCCGAAGATGCGCTGGGCGATGGGGACCGGGTGGTCGGGGGAGAATTGGCTGGGTGATGTCATGGTTGGCGCTCGCCGGCAATGTTGTTGGTGTTCCTGGCGAGGACTGCGTCCTCGTATCGCGACACAAGGCCGCTCCCACAAAAACCGCGCTGGCCTCAAGCCTTGCGCAGTCCCTGTGGGAGCGGCCTTGCGTCGCGAAAGGGCCGCAAAGCGGCCCCAGCGGTCTTAGACTTTGTGATACAGCTGGCTACCTTCCTGGCGGAACCGCTCGGCCTGCTCGCGCATGCCTTGCTCGACCGTCACATCCACGGTTTCGATCTTGGCGGCGTACTCACGCACTTCCTGGGTGATCTTCATCGAGCAGAACTTCGGCCCGCACATGGAGCAGAAGTGCGCGACCTTGGCCGATTCCTTAGGCAGGGTCTCGTCGTGATAGGCGCGGGCAGTGTCCGGGTCCAGGCCGAGGTTGAACTGGTCTTCCCAGCGGAACTCGAAGCGTGCCTTGGACAAGGCATTGTCACGAATCTGCGCGCCTGGGTGGCCCTTGGCAAGGTCGGCGGCATGAGCGGCGATCTTGTAGGTGATGATGCCGGTCTTCACGTCATCCTTGTTCGGCAGGCCCAAGTGCTCCTTGGGCGTGACGTAGCAGAGCATGGCGCAACCGAACCAGCCGATCATCGCCGCACCAATGCCAGAGGTGATGTGGTCGTAGCCAGGAGCGATATCGGTGGTCAGCGGGCCAAGAGTGTAGAACGGTGCCTCGTCGCAGCACTCCAGCTGCTTGTCCATGTTCTCCTTGATCAGCTGCATCGGCACGTGGCCGGGACCTTCGATCATGCACTGCACGTCGTGCTTCCAGGCGATCTTGGTCAGCTCGCCGAGGGTTTCCAGTTCACCGAACTGCGCAGCATCGTTGGCGTCGGCAATCGAGCCGGGACGCAGGCCGTCACCCAGCGAGAAGCTGACGTCGTAGGCCTTCATGATTTCGCAGATTTCTTCGAAGTGGGTGTACAGGAAGTTTTCCTTGTGGTGCGCCAGGCACCACTTGGCCATGATCGAGCCACCACGGCTGACGATACCGGTGACACGCTTGGCGGTCAGCGGCACATAGCGCAGCAGCACACCGGCGTGGATGGTGAAGTAGTCAACGCCCTGCTCGGCCTGCTCGATCAGGGTGTCGCGGAACAGCTCCCAGGTCAGGTCTTCGGCTACGCCGTTGACCTTTTCCAGGGCCTGGTAGATCGGCACGGTACCAATCGGCACCGGCGAGTTGCGGATGATCCACTCACGTGTTTCGTGAATGTGCTTGCCGGTGGACAGGTCCATGACCGTGTCCGAACCCCAGCGGATGCCCCAGGTCAGTTTGGCCACTTCTTCCTCGATCGAGGAACCCAAGGCACTGTTGCCGATGTTGCCGTTGATCTTCACCAGGAAGTTGCGGCCGATGATCATCGGCTCCAGTTCCGGGTGGTTGATGTTGGCCGGGATGATCGCGCGGCCACGGGCGATTTCCTGGCGAACGAACTCAGGGGTGATTTCTTTCGGAATGTTGGCCCCGAAGCTGTGGCCGGCATGCTGCTCGTCGAGCAGGCCGGCGGCGCGTGCCTCTTGCAGCTTCATGTTTTCGCGGATGGCCACGTATTCCATCTCGGCAGTGATGATGCCCTGGCGGGCATAGTGCATCTGCGAGACGTTGGCGCCCGCCTTGGCGCGACGCGGGTTGCGCACGTGGGCGAAACGCAGCTTGGCCAGTTCGGCATCGTTCAGGCGCTGTTGACCGAAGTCGGAGCTCAGGCCGGCAAGGCGCTCGGTGTCACCACGTGCGTCGATCCATGCCGAACGCACGTCGGCCAGGCCCTTGCGCACGTCGATGACCACGTTGGGGTCGGTGTATGGACCGGAAGTATCGTAGACCAGCACCGGGGCATTGGACTCGCCACCGAAATCGGTCGGGGTGTCGTCCAGGCTGATTTCACGCATGGGCACGCGGATGTCCGGGCGCGAGCCTTCGACATAAACCTTGCGCGAACGCGGGAACGGTTGCACGGACTGCTGATCGACTTGTGCCGATTCGCTGAGGTTGATCGCTTTTTCTTGTTTGGTCATCACAGGCTCTCCAGACGGCTTCCTAGCAGGGGAATGTCGGGGTGAACCTGAAAGGCGCGGACGCACCCTTCATGGGTGCAGTGCCGGATATGGGGTGCCTGAAGCCGCATGCAGCTGTGACATTCCCGGACCTGGCACAAGAGGCTCCCCGGGAAGGCGAGCAATCTTGTTCCCTACGCAGGCGCTAACCTGATCAGGTTCAACGGGATCCGCAACTTTGCGATCTCAGCCTTTGCTTCAAGGCACCCCGACAAGAACATGCGCAGTCTAGACTGGAGTGGTCGGCAAAGCCAAGCGAGTAAATGCGCGGATGATGAAAGGCACCCCGAGCGATTGTTGCCGGGTGCGCATGGCACTACACTGGCCCGTCGCTCGATACTCAACAGTTCAGTAATTCAATTTCGTACAAGGATTGCCTCTATGCTGCGCAAACTCTCACTGGCGATAGCCGTGTCTTGTGCGTCCAACGGAGTGGTCTGGGCAGCGGACGTGCCCCCAACAGTGAAGACCGACCTGGTCAGCGTCTATCAGGAAGCGGTCGACAACAACGCTGACCTGGCTGCAGCCCGCGCCGACTATGGCGCCCGCCGCGAAGTGGTACCGCAGGCCCGCGCCGGGTTGCTGCCTAACTTGTCGGCAGGTGCCGAGATGCTGAACACTCGCACCAAGCTGGACGAACCATCGGCCACCAGCAACCGCAGCGGCAATACCTGGAACGCAACCCTGGCACAGCCAATCTTCCGTGCTGACCGCTGGTTCCAGCTGCAGGCGGCTGAAGCGGTCAACGAGCAGGCGGCACTGGAGCTGTCGGCGACCGAGCAGAATCTGATCCTGCAAACCGCGCAGAACTATTTCGCCGTGCTCCGCGCCCAGGACAACCTGGCCGCGACCAAGGCCGAGGAAGCTGCCTTCAAGCGCCAGCTGGACCAGTCCAACGAACGGTTCGACGTCGGCCTCTCCGACAAGACCGACGTACTGCAGTCCCAAGCCAGCTACGACACGGCACGGGCCAACCGGATCATTGCCGAGCGCCAGGTACAGGATGCCTTCGAGGCTCTTGTGACCCTGACCAACCGGGAATACACGTCGATTCAAGGCGTAGTCCATACCCTGCCGGTGCAGGTCCCTACGCCCAACGACGCCAAAGCCTGGGTCGAAACCGCCGGGCGTCAGAACCTCAACCTGCTAGCCACCAACCACGCAGTCACCGCTGCCGAGGAAACCCTGCGCCAGCGCAAGGCCGGCCATGCGCCGACCCTCGACGCAGTGGCCAAGTATCAGAAGGGTGACAACGACAACTTCGGTTTCACCAACCCCGCACCGGCCCCCGTTACGCGCTACGGTGGCGACGTGGAGCAGACCAGCATCGGCCTGCAACTGAACATCCCGATCTACAGCGGCGGCCTGACCAGCTCGCAGGTGCGCGAGGCCTATCAGCGCCTGAGCCAAAGCGAGCAGCAACGCGAAAGCCTGCGCCGCCAAGTGGTGGAAAACACGCGCAACCTGCATCGCGCAGTGAACACCGATGTGGAACAGGTGCAGGCGCGCAAGCAGTCGATCATCTCCAACCAGAGCGCCCTGGAAGCCACCGAGATCGGCTATCAGGTGGGTACCCGCAATATCGTCGACGTGCTCGATGCCCAGCGTCAGCTGTACACCTCGGTGCGCGACTACAACAACAGCCGCTATGACTACATCCTCGACAACCTGAGCCTGAAGCAGGCGGCCGGCACGTTGAGCCCGCAGGATCTGCAGGACCTCAAGCAGTACCTGAAGCCGAATTACAACCCGGACAAGGACTTCCTGCCGCCGGACCTGGCTGCTGCTGCGGCCAAGAACTTCGAGCGCAGGCCTTGAGATAGAAACCGCCCGTGTGGGAGCGGCCTTGCGCCGCGAAAGGGCTGCAAAGCAGCCCCGCAATTTGTGCATTTACGCCGATACCCCGGGGCCGCGTTGCGGCCCTTTCGCGACGCAAGGCCGCTCCCACATGAATCGCGCAGAATGGCATTTAGCGGATAAGTGCACCCAACCCATCGAGCAACCGCTGCAAGGCCCCTTGGTTGGCCCGCATCACCGCCCTGCCCGCCTCGCCCATGCGCTGTGCATCCTGCGGCAACTCGACCAGCCTCCGTACCGCTTCGGCCAGCCCCTCGGCATCGTCCACCTGCTGCAACGCCCCCGCCTCGCGCAGCATCGCGCTGATTTCGAGAAAGTTGAACACATGCGGCCCCATCAGTACCGGCAAGGCCAGCGCCGCGGGCTCCAGCGGGTTGTGCCCGCCGGTCGCCACCAGGCTGCCACCGACGAAGGCGATATCGGCCAAGGCATAGAGGAACAGCAGTTCGCCCATGGTGTCGCCGAGCAATACCCGCGTCTGCGCATCGACCGGCGTGCCGGCAGAGCGTCGCACGGTGGTGAACTGTTCGCTGCAAAGCGCATGCACCGCAGCGAATCGCTCGGGGTGGCGCGGCACCAGGATCAGCAGGGCATCGCCATGCACCTGCAACAACTGCCGATGTGCCTGCAGGATCAATGCGTCTTCACCTTCGTGGGTGCTGGCGGCGATCCACACCGGGCGCTGTGCAGCCCCCCACTGTTCACGCAATGCCCTGGCACGCGGCAACAGTTGCTCATCGATCTTCAGGTCGAACTTGATCGAACCGGTGACCTGCACGCACTCCGGACGCGCGCCCAGGTCACGGAAGCGCTGGGCCTCGGTTTCGGTCTGCACGGCAATCAGGCTCATCTCGGCCAGCATGGGCCGGGTCAGCCTGGCAAAACGCCCATAGCCATGGGCCGAGCGCTCAGACAAGCGTGCGTTGGCCAGCGCTACCGGAATGCCGCGCTTCGCACACTGGTGAATGTGGTTGGGCCACAGCTCGGTTTCCATGATGATGCCCAGCTTCGGCTGCACATGATCAAGAAAACGCCCTGCCGCCCAAGGCAGGTCGTAGGGCAGGTAGCAATGCTGCACGCGCGGTTCGTCGGCGAACATGGCGCGAATACGCTCGGAACCGGTCGGGGTCATGCAGGTAAGCGTGATCGGCAATTCCGGGTAGGCCTTGAGCAAGGCACGCACCATCGGTGCCGCTGCAATGCTCTCGCCCACCGATACCGCGTGCACCCAGATGCCGCCCTGGCGCATGACCGGCAGCTTGAAGGCAAAGCGCTCGCCGATGCGTTGGCCATAGGCCGGCGCCTTGCGCGCGCGCAGGTACAGGCGCAGCGCAACCAGCGGCAGGCCCAGGTGAAACAACAAGGTATAGAGAGTTCTGTTCATGGCCGCGGAGTTTACCCGATCGCGCGCAGGTGCACCGCAAAGCGCTCGGCCAGCCACTGCGCGGCCGGCCCCAGTGGCTCGTCACGGCGCCAGGCCAGTTCCACCACCAAGGCCGGTGGCCGCCACTCGCTGTCCAGTTCGACCATGTGCGCCTGGTAGGTCGGATACTGCACCACGTGCCGCGGCAGCCAGGCCCAACCAAGGCCGCGCATCAGCAGTTCGGCCATGGCGTAGAAGCTGTCGGCGCGCCACACCTGCGGGCTGACCGCCTCGCCGCCGGGGTAACCGCTTTGCTGCGGGGCGATCAGCAATTGTCGATGGCGCGCCAGTTGCTGGCGAGTGACCCGGCCTTCGCCAGCAAGCGGATGGCCAACCGCGCACACCGTAACCATTTCCACACTGCCCAGGGCGCGCCGCTCCAGCGAAGCCGGGATGCTCTCGTGATGGAAAAACAGGCCAAGGTCGGCGCGCCGCTCCACCAGCTTGCGCGCCACGTCGCCCTGGGCGCCGCTGGCCAGTTGCACCTCCAGAAACGGGTAGCGACTGGCCAGCTCGTCGAGGCTGTCGATGACCGGCTGATAGGGCATGGCTTCATCCTGGGCGACCCGCAACAAGGCCTCCTGCCCGCGCATCAGCGCCAACGCACGGCCATCCAGGCGCTCGCACTGGCGCAACAGTTCGCGGGCATCTTCCAGCAAGGCGCTGCCGTTCTCGGTCAGCTTGGGTTGCCGGCCACTGCTGCGCTCGAACAAGGTGACCCCCAGGTCGGTTTCGAGCAGGGCGATCGCGCTGCTGATCGCCGACTGGGCCTTGCGCTGCTCGCGGGCCACGGCAGAGAACGAGCGCAGTTCTGCCACGCGCAGGAAGGTACGCAGTTGTTCAAGGTTCCACTGCTCGGCCATCAGCCTATCTCCCATATTGATAGGTAATGACTTTACCCCATTCGGGGTAGGTCTAGAATCTGCGGCCAGTTACCGGAGGATCCTGCCATGAATGCCTACACCTACCTCGCCATCGCCATCTGCGCCGAAGTCATCGCCACCGCGTCCATGAAAGCGGTGAAAGGCTTGAGCACGCCCTTGCCGTTGCTGCTGATGGTGGTTGGCTATGGCATCGCGTTCTGGATGCTCACCCTGGTGGTGCGCAGCATTCCGGTGGGGATCGCCTATGCCGTCTGGTCTGGGCTGGGGATTGTGCTGATCAGTGTGGCGGCACTGGTGATCTATGGGCAGAAGCTGGATGTACCGGCGATGCTGGGGATGGCGATGATTGTGGGTGGGGTGGTGGTGATTCAGCTGTTTTCGAAAACGGCTGGGCATTGATGTTCGCCTGAATATTGCCGGGGCCGCTTTGCGGCCCTTTCGCGACACAAGGCCACTCCCACAAAAGCATGTGCTCTACCTGTGGGAGCGGCCTTGTGTCGCGATGGGCTGCACAGCAGCCCCAAGGATCGCAAAGCCCATGCAGGCGCGACCCTGTATACTTGCCAGCTGTCCCAGTCTTCGAGGTATCGCCATGCCATCCGCCATTTCCACTGACGTGCTGATCGTCGGCGCCGGGGTCGCAGGCCTCTGGCTCAATGCCCGCCTGCGCCGCCTGGGCTACTCAACAGTACTGGTGGAACGCGCCAGCCTTGGCGGCGAGCAGACTATCAAGTCCCAGGGCATCATCCATGGCGGCACCAAGTACGCCCTGCACGGCGCCCTTACCGGCGCTTCGGAAGCCATCGCCGACATGCCGCGCCGCTGGCGCGAAGCGCTGAGCGGCAGCGGCGAGCTGGACCTTACCAGCACCCGCCTGCTGTCCGACGCCCACTACCTGTGGTCGCCAGGCACCCTGGCCGGCAACCTCACCAGTTTCTTCGCCAGCAAGGCCGTGCGCGGCCGGGTCGACCAGGTGAAAGGCGAGCAACTGCCACCCGCGCTGCAAGACCGCGCCTTCAAGGGCAAGGTCTATCGCCTGGCCGAGCTGGTCATCGACGTGCCCAGCCTGCTGGCCAACCTGGCCGAACTGGCAGGCGACAGCCTGCTGGCCGGTGAGCGCATCGAGCCGCTGCGCGAGGGCGACGAGCTGGTCGGCCTACGCGTGGACGAGCGCGATATCCGCGCCCAGCGCATCGTGCTCAGTGCCGGCGCCGGTACCGAAGACCTGCTGCATGCCCTGGGCCTGAACCAGCCGGCCATGCAAACACGCCCACTGCACATGGTCATGGCCAAGGGGGCCAACCTGAAACCGCTTTACGCCCATTGCCTGGGCGGCGGCCCGAAGCCACGGGTGACAGTTACCACCCACCCGGCCGCCGATGGCCAGTGGGTCTGGTACCTGGGCGGCGACCTGGCCGAAGCCGATGGCGTTGCCCGCGAGCCGGCAGCGCAAATCGCCGCGGCGCAGAAAGAAATCGCCAGCCTGCTGCCATGGGTCGACCAGAGCCAGGTGCGCTGGGCCACCCTGCGGGTCAACCGTGCGGAACCCGCGCAATCGGGACTGGTGCGCCCGGACAACGCCTTCCTCGCCGACCAGCAACGCCTGCTGGTGGGCTGGCCTACCAAGCTGGCCCTGGCACCGGATTTCAGCGACCGGGTCATCAGCCACCTGGAGCGAGACGGCATCCGCCCACAGGCGCAGGCCGACCTGGCCGACCTGCCACGCCCACCGCTGGGCGTACCGGCCTGGGAGCAACTGCTGCCATGAGCCTGCCCACCCTACACGACTTCCATCGCCCCTTGGGCAGCACCGGTTTCAAGGTTTCGCCGCTAGGCCTGGGCACGGTCAAGCTGGGCCGCGACCAGGGCGTTAAGTACCCCACCGGCTTCACCATCCCCGGCGATGACGACGCCCGCCTGCTGCTGGCCCAGGCCCGCGAGCTGGGCATCAACCTGATCGACACCGCCCCGGCCTACGGCCGCAGTGAAGAACGCCTGGGCCCGCTACTGCGCGGCCAGCGCGATGAATGGGTGATCGTCAGCAAGGTTGGCGAAGAATTCGATAATGGCCAATCGCACTTCGATTTCAGCGCCGCCCACACCCGCCGCTCGGTGGAGCGCAGCCTGCGGCGCCTGGAAACCGACCGCATCGAGATGGTGCTGGTGCATTCCGACGGCAACGACCTGGCGATCCTCGAACAGCAGGAGGTCTACCAGACCCTGGCCGAGCTCAAGCAGGAGGGCAAGATCCTTGGCTTCGGCCTGTCCGGCAAGACCGTCGCCGGCGGCCTGAAGGCACTGGAGCAAGGCGACTGCGCCATGGTCACCTACAACCTTAACGAACAGGCAGAACGCCCGGTACTGGACTACGCTGCCGAACACGGCAAGGCCATCCTGGTGAAGAAGGCCCTGGCCAGCGGGCATATCTGCCTGGCCCCGGGCGTTGACCCGGTGCAAGCCAGCTTCGAACTGCTGTTCGCCCACCCGGGCGTCAGCAGTGCTATCGTCGGCACCATCAATCCGTTGCACCTGGCCCACAACGTGGCCACCGTCGCCCGTATCCTGGGCCAGCATTGAGTTGCTCCAGGCCCAAGGGCCTGGAGACTGACCCGACGCAAGGAGGAGCCTCGTGGCGCGAACGCTGATCCGCAAGAACCCGAGCAACTTCAAGACACTGCCGCTGCATGTCGAAGCCACGCCCGAAGGGCTGATCTACCAGAGCATCGGCATGCCCCTGAACTTTGCTCAGACCCAACAGCGGCGCAAGTCCATCCAGTTGCCCGACGTGCAGCGGTTCGTAGTCGAACTGGCCAACCTGGGCGTGTCGGTGCGACTGACCCTGCATTGGCAGAACCGCGATTACTGGGTGCTGGTACGTCAGCGCCGGCAAGACCGTGGCGATGTAGTGCTGAAACTGATTTCCGGCTATGTGCCGGCGCAGGAGCTGAACCTGCCGCTGCATACGGCCGTGCAGGAAGTGGCCGAGGAATGCTTGCTGGAAACCCCGGAAGGCTGGCTGGGCGGGCGCTTCAATGACACCTGGCTGCCCGTCCCCTACGCCGCCGCCCTGCACTACCGCGAAACACCGCACTTCGTGCTGGCCCCGGAGTCCGGCGCCGCGCGCCCGGTACACTGCGGCAAGCTGATGCTGCTGGAACGGCCACGGGCCTATGTGCACTTGCCCACCGCCTCGCTGCAACTGATCTATGACATGCGCCTGCAGGTACCCCGGGACGCCAAGAAGCTCAGCCTGTTCCATGTTGATGAGCGGCTGGAAGGTGACCAGTTGATAGCAAGGCTCAACCGCAAACGGCCGGATCTTTACCTGATGCCGTTGAAGGACGGCCAGCCACTGGCTGAGCTCTATACGTTGACGAGGGATGAGCTGGTACCGGCGAGCACGCGCGGGCTGTACCTGGCCGAAAGCTTTGCCCGGCAGGAAGGTTGGGTGGTGAAGGATGAGCGGGTGCGCTGGAAGGACTGGCTGAAGCAGCAGGGGTTGGAGGAGAGCAGGCCGGTGCGGGCATCGCACCTGCAGCGGTTTGGCGACAAGGCGCGGGCACTGCTGGAGCGGGCGCGTACTTCACTGCACAAGTAAGATTCCGAGGCCTGCGCCGCCCCTGTAGGAGCAGCCTTGTGCTGCGAAGAGGCCGGTAGGGGCAGAGAAATGCTTTTGCCCTACCGGCCTCTTCGCAGCACAAGGCTGCTCCTACAGGTAATGAGGCAGCCTCAGAGGTTCGCTCAGTTCTTGCGAATCTTCTCGACGATCGCCGTGGTCGAGCTGTTCTCGACCAGCCCCAGTACCTTCACGGTACCGCCATAGGCCTTGACGATATCGGCGCCCACCACCTGGTCGATGCCATAGTCCCCCCCCTTGACCAGCACATCCGGCTTGACCTGGCTCAGCAGGTTTTCCGGTGTGCCCTCGGGGAAGCTGATCACCCAGTCTACCGCCCCCAACCCGGCCAGTACGGCCATGCGCCGGTCAACGCTGTTGATCGGCCGGCCCGGCCCTTTCAAGCGGCTGACCGACGCATCGTCGTTGACCGCGACGATCAGGCGATCGCCCTGGGCCCGCGCCTGCTCCAGGTAGGTGACATGCCCGGCATGCAGGATGTCGAAGCAGCCGTTGGTGAAGACAATCTTCTCTTTGTGCGCCCGTGCGTCATCGATGGCCAGCAGCAGTTGCTCCAGGCCCAGCACGCCGCGCTCGGAGCCTTCCTCACGCTGGATCGCCCGGCGCAGCTCGGGGGCGCTGATCGCAGCCGTACCCAGCTTGCCGACCACGATGCCCGCCGCCAGGTTGGCCAAGGCCACCGCGTGGGGCAGGTCCTCGCCGGCAGCGATGGCCGCGGCGAGGGTGGAGATGACGGTATCACCGGCACCGGTCACGTCGAACACTTCACGCGCCCGCGCCGGCAGGTGCAGCGCCGGCTGGCCGCTGCGCAGCAGGGTCATGCCGTGCTCGCCACGGGTCACCAGCAAGGCACCCAGGTCCAGGTCCTGCAGCAGCTGCAGGCCCTTGGCGACCAGCTCGGCCTCATCGGCGCAACGGCCGACAATGGTCTCGAACTCGCTGAGGTTGGGGGTGATCAGGCTGGCGCCACGGTAGATGGAAAAATCCTTGCCCTTGGGGTCGGCCAGCACCGGAATGCCCTTGGCCCGGGCCGCCTGGATCAGGCTCTGGTGGTTTTTCAGTGCGCCCTTGCCGTAGTCGGACAGGACCAGCACCTTGACGCCCTCAAGCAGGCTGTCGATCTCGGCACCCAGCGACAGCGGGTCGGTGGCGAACGGCTCTTCGAAATCGATGCGCAGCAACTGCTGATGACGGCTCATGACCCGCAGCTTGACGATAGTCGGCTGGTGCGCGATGCGCTGGAACACCGAGCGCACGCCGGCAGCCTGCAGGCTGTTGGCCAGGCTGTCGGCGGCCTCGTCCTGGCCGGTGACGCCAATCAGCGAAGCCGGTGCGCCCAGGGCGGCAATGTTCAGGGCAACGTTGGCCGCGCCGCCGGGGCGATCCTCGATCTGATCGACCTTGACCACCGGGACTGGCGCTTCAGGCGAGATACGCGAAGTACCACCATGCCAGTAGCGGTCGAGCATGACATCGCCGACCACCAGTACCGGGGCTTGATCGAAACGCGGCATGGACAACTTCATGGGCAACCCATATGGAAATAATGAACAGGGGCAGGATATTAGCACAGGGTAGACGACGGCTTTATGGCCAGATCACCCCAGGAAAATTCCCGTGACAATCGGGGCCGCGATGGCCCCGATCAATGAGGGTTCAGGTGATATCGGCCTTGGCCGGCTCATCCAGGCCCATGGCATGCAGGCGGGCATAATGGCCATTGGCCGCGAGCAGCTCGGCATGAGTGCCGCGCTCGACCAGACGGCCCTGGTCCATGACCAGGATCTGGTCGGCCTTCTCGATGGTCGACAGGCGGTGGGCGATCACCAGCGTGGTACGGCCTTGCATCACATGGTCCAAGGCAGCCTGGATATGCCGCTCGGACTCGGTATCCAGCGCCGAGGTGGCTTCGTCGAGGATCAGCAGCGGCGCGTTCTTCAGCAGTGCCCGGGCGATGGCCAGGCGCTGACGCTGGCCACCGGAAAGCAGCACGCCGTTTTCACCCACTTCGGTATCGAAGCCTTTCGGCAGCCGGTCGACGAACTCCTTGGCGTAGGCATCTGCCGCAGCGGCTTCGATGTCGGCGCGCGGGGCGCCGGCCAGGTCGCCATAGGCGATGTTGTTGGCCACGGTGTCGTTGAACAGGGTGACGTGTTGGGTCACCTGCGAAACGTGGCGACGCAGGTTGCGCAGGCGATAGTTCTCGATCTCCACGCCATCGAGCAGGATCTGCCCCTGATCGTGGTGATAGAAACGCGGAATCAGCGCCGCCAGGGTCGACTTGCCGCTGCCGGAGCGGCCGACCAGGGCAATCATCTGCCCCGGCTCGGCCACGAAGCTGATATCGCTCAGCACCTCACGCTCGGTACCCGGGTAGGTGAAGCTCAGGTTGCGCACTTCCAGGCGCCCTTCCACCCGCTCCTTCTCGACGGTGCCGCTGTCCACTTCAGGTGCTTCGTCCAGTTGCTCGAAGATGCTCTCGGCACCGGCCAGGCCTTTCTGGATGGTCGAACTGACTTCCGAAAGCTGACGAATCGGCTTGGGCAACAAGCCGGCGGCGGTGATGTAAGCCACCAGATCACCGGCAGTGGAATCACCGCGCAGGAACAGTACCAGGAACATCAACGCGGCCATGGCGGTGTAGATCACCAGTTGCAGCATCGGCGTGTACAGCGAGCCGGTTTTGGTCATGTGCAGCTGCTTGTCGGTGTTGCTCTGGCTGGCCTTGCCGAAACGCTGCTGCTCGTAGGCCTCGCCGCCGAAGCTGCGCACCACGCGGTAACCCTGGATGGTTTCCGAGGCGACGTGGGTGACGTCGCCCATGGCCACCTGGATCTTCTTGCTCTGCTTGCGGAATTTCTTGCTGGCGACGCTGACCATCACCGCGATCACCGGCAGGATGGCGACCATCACCAGGGTCAGGTGCCAGTTCATCCACAGCAGGTAGCCAAACAGGAACACCACGGTCAGGCCTTCGCGGATCACCACCTTGATCGCATCGGTGGCGGCACCGGTGACCATGGTCACGTTAAAGGTGATGCGCGAGATCAGGTGCCCGGAGTTGTGGTTGTCGAAGTAGCGGTTAGGCAGCACCAGCAGCTTGTTGAACAGTTCCACACGCAGGTCGTGCACCAGGCACAGGGAAACCTTGGCCAGGAAGTAGTTACCAAGGAACGAACCCAGGCCCTGCCACGCGGCGATCAGGATGATCAGCAGCGGCACCGCCTGCAGCAGTTGCAGGTCGCGCAGATAGGGGACGTTGGGGAACAACACCGCTTCGGGGTTGCTCAGCCCATCGACGAAATACTTGAGGATGCCAGCCAGCATCGGCTGGGTCGAGGCAAAGATCACGAAACCGATGATGCTCAGCAGGAAAATGCCGACATAGGGTTTCACATAGCTCAGCAGCCGGAAGTAGATCTTCAGGCTGGAGGTGTGTTCCGCCGGTCGCGGTGTTTCGGCCATTATCAAGCTCGCTGTTCAGGTTGAACCGGAAATTTTACCACAGGCGTCATTTTCGGCACGCCCCCATGGAAGCAGCATGGCCAGGCCCACGGGTAGCCAGCTGATGAACCATTCGGCACGCGGCGTACCGGTGAGGCTGGCGGCATCGAACTGCATGGCCAGGGTCGAGTACACCCAGAAACCGAGCAGGATCTTGCCGAACAGCGTACTGCGTGCGCGGATGATTTCGCCCAAGGTGTACAGCCACACCATGACCCAAAGCAGCATGCCGGGCAGGCCCATCTCCACTGCGACGTGGGTGAACATGTTGTGGGTATGGTCGAAGTGCTTGCCCACTGCACTCACGTCGTAGGCAGCCCCCAGGCCCAGGCCGGTCCAGGGATGCGCGGCGATCATGTCGACCACGGCATGGAAAATTTCCGGCCGGTAGGACGAGCCGCGCTTGGAGATCAGGTCGTACACGAAATAGAAGGCCAGGCCGGTGGCGATGGCCGCCAGGAGGGAAAACACCCGGCTGTGACGGTCGCGGAACCACAGCGGCGCCAGGATCACGGTGAGCACCAGGGCCAGGATTGCCCCACGGCTCTGGCTGAGCATGGCAAACAACCCCAGGCACGCCAATGCTGCCAGCCACAACAACTGCAAGCCTCGTTGCCGCGGCGGCTCGTAAAGCAGGAAAAGCACGGCCGAACCGATGACATAGGCGCCCAGGATGGGGTGCGATATCTCACCAATACCCTCCAGGCGAGCCAGCACAGGCATGCCCAGCACGCCGTAGAAATGGATGACCGAGACCAGCGCGGCAACGGCAAGCAAGGCGCTACCGGCCAGCAGCAGCTGACGAATGCGGGCCAGGCCAAGCTGGGCCAGCAGCGGAAACGCCAGCAGGAACATCAGGATGTAGAGCAGGCGCTTCGCTTCGCGCCCTGGGTCTTGCGCGGCGGACCAGACCAGGCTGAGCCCGCTCCATGCCAGCAGCAACAGCACACTCCCCCACAAGGCCGGCTGACGCCTCCAGGCCTGCATCAGTACGTGCCTGGCAGACCATGCCAGGACCAGTGTCGGCAACCACAGGAACAACACCAGGCCTTGCTGATAAATCTTGTTGCTCGGTGCCAGGGCAATCGCTGCCAGGAACCAGACCAGGCCAAACCCCAACCAGGCTCGCGCCCAGTTTTTTTGATACAACATCCTTTCCCCCGATGAATCAAAGACACCATCCATGGTGCAACAGCATTATTTTCGGCATTATTGCCGGTCATTTTGCTCGCCAGACGACAAGGCTCTTTTCATGCAATGCTCCCGGCTCCCCCAGGTCGACTTCGATCAGCTGACACAAGGCGCACAGGTGCTTGAGGCAGATAGCCATGGCGCCAAAGTCTACCTGCTCGCGGATGGTAATTTCCTCAAGGTTTTTCGCAGGAAGCGGCTGATTTCATCTGCACTGCTGCGCCCGTACTCGCAGCGCTTCGTCGACAACGCCGCGCGCCTGGCAAAACTGGGCATCCCCACTCTGGAAGTGATCAGCCAGCACAAGCTCGATCTGCCAGGCCGCACCGCCGTGCTGTACCGCCCGTTGCCAGGGCGCACTTTGCTGCAGATGTCGCGCGATGAAGGTTTCAGCTGGGATATCTACCTGCCGCGCCTGATCGAGCTGATCCGCCAGCTGCACCGCAGCGGCGTGTACTTCCGCTCGTTGCACCTGGGTAATGTAGTGGTCACCCCCGAGCAGCGCCTGGGCCTGATCGACGTGGCCGACATGCGTTTCCTGCGCCCGCCGCTATCGGCGCGCATGATTCGGCGCAATGTGCAGCACATGGTGCGGTATATCGAGCGGGAGAACCTGGGCGACCGGTTCCCCCTTGCCAACTTCGAGGCAGCCCTGCTGGCGCGCTGAGCATCAGCTTCGCAGCAGGCTCTGCGAGCCGTTGCAGAACGCCTGCCAGGCCTGCTCCGGGGCCAGCGCCAGGCGCTGCCGGGCGGCTACCGCCGGGGCACTGAGCGCCGTGCAACGCTCGATCGCCTCGGCCCAGGCATTTTCATTGGCAACGGGCAGGTAGCCACCGGTGTCCTGCAACTGCTCGCGAAACACCTGCAGGTCGCTGCACACCACCGGCACGTCGGCCATGACCGCCTCCTGCACCACCAGCCCCAGGCCTTCGGAGCGCGAAGGCACCAATAGCCAGTCGAATGCCCGGTACAACTGCTGCAGGTCGTCGCGGTGACCGCTCAGGTGAACACGCCCGGCCAGGCCCAGCGCGTCGATACGGGCCTGCAGCACCGCACGCAGGGGGCCTTCGCCGATGATTGCCAATTGCAGGTCCGGCTGGCGCGCACTGGCTTTGGCAAACGCTTCGATCAACATCCCGAAGCCCTTGCTCTCCACCAACCGCCCGACCGCGCCCAGCATCACCCCGTTTACCTGTGGCAACTGCAGGGCCTGCCTGGCCGCTTCCCGGCTCAACAACGGCTCGGCGAAAGCCAGCGGATCAAGGGCCATGCGCAAGGTCTGCACCGGCCTGCCCAGGTCGTGTTCGAGCGACGCGGCAAGCGTCTGCGAAACGGCGGCAATGCTCAGCCGCTCGGCCGGGAACATGCGCAGCAGGCGAACATCGCTGGTACTCAGGCGCGTCTTGCCGTGGAACAGCACCTTGGCACGCACCTGCGGAACCTGCTGCAACAACGGCAACACCAGCCGCGCCACACCAACACCGTCGAGCAATACGACTTCAGCCTGGGCCTCGTTCAGCGCCTTGCGCAAGCGCATGCGCAACCATGGGCGCAACAGGCGCCAGAAGTGCCGTCCTTTCAGCGCCCGTGACGGCATGTGCCACTCCCGGGTCGAACCAAGCCCACAGCAGAGCCCGCTTCCCAGCAGCAGCCAGTTACTGATCCGGGCATCGGCGCCCGCGTGCGACAGCACCTGCCGATGCACCTTGTGGATGGACATGTACGGCGTTCCACCCGCCCACATCATATTGACGATGTTCATGGGCCCTCTCCCGCTCATGCCAGGTGGGGCAGCGACTTCATTGAACAAAAATGGTGATTCCCATGCCAATCACGGCACCCGCCACCAGCGTCAATGCCAACTTGATCCGATCACGTTTGCGACGTTTGGCCTTGCGCTCCACTTCGATGGGCAAGGTCACGTGATTACCAAACCCGGTGTGCAATACTGCATCACCCTCCAAGGTGACCGCTGTCAGATTCAACTCAGCGTAGCGCCGGGAAAGTGCCTTCTCTCCAGCATAGGCGGCAAATGGTGCACAACGCTGGTAATCGCTCAAACGACGCAGCCCGGGGTTGAGCGAAAACGCCTGCCACTCGGCCTTGTCGGACAGCAGCGGGTAGCAAGGCACCCCCGCGATCACCTGGCGATCGCCCAGGTGGATGTAAGGGCTGTGGATGGCCAGGTCGTGGGCATGGCTGCGTAGCCAGACCTGTAACAGGTCGGGGCTGACCTCCAGTATGGCCCGGGAGTCTTCGACGAAGCCCTGGCGATAGAAGTGCCAGTCGTCCTCGCAGTGAAAGATGTAGGGCGTCTTGACGTGGCTGTAAGCCAGGTCGATAGACGGCAACTGGCCCAGTTTGGGCCGATTGACGAACACCTTGCAGTGCGGTTTCCAGTGCTCAGGCACAGCGGCATGCACGGCATCGTCACCGGAATCTTCGGTGATGAACACTTCGCGAATGGGCGCAGTATTGTAGCGATCGAAACTCTCAAGCGTATCTTTTAGCAGATCGAACCGCCCACAACTGGTCACGACAAGCGTGACGTCACTCTCATTTGAAAAGCGCACCGGACTCCCTCCGCATTGCGACTATCGACTTTCAGCGCCCGTTCCGTAGGCGCGAAAGTTCTTATGTTAGATGCCCAGCTTCAGGCGCAGCCGCTGCCATGCAGACAATGGCGGGTGGGGCCTGAGCGCCGGGCGCATGTGGTCGACGATGCTACGTCCAACTGCCCCGAAACTGAAACGGGAAACCGCCAGGTGGCGGCCATTTTCTGCGATCTTCCGGGACAGTTCCGGGTCCGCACGCAAACGGCGGAGCTTTTCCTGAAGGGTCGGGATGCTGTCATAGAACACCACGTTATGCATGTCCTGCAGGCCCAGCGCGCGGTTCTCTTCCTCGCCTTGGTCATACGCCAGCAACACACAGCCACAGGCCATGGCTTCGAAGTTCTTGATCATGTATTCGCCCATGCCGACATCGGCACTGACGAAGAAGCGGATCCGGTTGAGCGTGTTGCAGTAGTCTTCCCCCGACTTGGTACGGGTCACCACCAGGTTCTCGACCCGACCCAGCTCGTCCAGCAATGCCTTGCGGCCGCTGTAGGCCACGCTGTTGGTGCTGCCGACGAAGGCCAGTTCGATGTCGCGTTCACGCCCTTGGTCGGCAAGCAACTGTTCGTCGTAGCCCTTGGGCACGAAAACGGCGTCGAAACCTTCCTGGCGCAGGCGCTCGCTGACCATGTAGCCCGAGCTGATCACCCGCGCCCAGGGCAGCTTGCGGTAATGGGCGCTGAACTTGCCGGTGTACTTGCAGGGGATATAGTTCTGGTAGGCATCGTGCTCGAGGATGACCAGGTTAGGCACGGTGCGGATGAACGCCGCCTGGCGGATTTCCTGCTTGAAACGCAGGAAGAAGACAATGCGGTCATAGCGCTCGACCTGCACTTCACGCTTGAAATAACGGCGCAGGTTGCGCTGGTCTTCGCTGGTCAGCCAGCGCAGGTCGCACTCGCAGTTGGCCGCGACGCCATCGTACAGGCGATCGAGAATCGCCCGCTGTTCCTTCTGCACCAGAAATAGGACTTTCATTGCTTTCCTTGGGCGCTCTGCGCCATCGCGGTCAACCATGGGGCGTGCTTACAGCTCACGCCGCCAGAACAGTTCATGTCGGCGCACGGCCTTGCGGAAGAATTCATTCTCGCCGTAAGGCGACGGCCGCCGCCCGGCCAGCCAGCGCTGCAACAAGCGGCGCAGGCGGCGCTTGAACGGCGCCGGCGGCTGCAAGTCGTGCATCATGCCCAGGGCCATCGCCTTGTCGCGCTGGGTCGCCAGGTCCAGCACCAGGCTGCAAGGAGCCCAGGCCTGGGCAGCGCTCAGCTGTGGCGGCAAGGCCACGCCATCACCACTGTCGCCCATCGGCCAGCGGTCGTTGTCATGCAGGTGGTTGGCGTAGCACAGCAGGGTTTGCGGCTGCCAGGCCAGGCCTTGCAAGGCTTCCAGCACCGCTGCCTGGGCACAGATGTGGTCAGGGTGCGGGTCGAGCTGCGGGTGCGGCATCACCAGCACCTCTGGCCTGGCCATTTCCAGCAAGGCCCGCAGGTCGGCCAGCAGGTTGCGCCAGGTTGGCGCACCATCGCCGTCGGCCGGCAGCGGGAACGGGTTGAACTGGCGGAATACGCGAATATCGGCGAGGTCGGCCTCACGGGAAGCGGCCGACTGATCTGGCGCGGCCTGCATGACAGGCAGTTGCAGGCAGAAGTAGCCCAACTGCACGCAGCGTGCTTCCGGCACACCGGCCCAGCGTGGCACGGCGATACTGTCCCAGGCCCGCAGGCGGCCCTTCAGGCGCGCGGCCTCGGCCTTTGCCAGGCCCATCTGCTGATAGTGCTCGGCCTCGATTTCACCGGCGGTCAGGGTCACTATCCAGGTTTCGTCGGCCTGGCTGTAGAGGCCGTAAGCGGCCAGCTCGGCATCGTCGGCATGCGGCGCAATCACCATCACCCGGCGCCGTTGCAGCTCCACTGCCGGGGTTATCCACAAGCGCGGCTGGCCCGACAGCCGGCAATGCCGGCCACGCAGGCGCAACGCGCCAGCCTGCAGAGGTGCGGCGAGACCGGTCAAGTTGAGGAAGCGCACGCCATCGACACCGCGCTCGAAGGTTTGCCAGTCGGCCTGCTCGCCAGCCACCAGCTCGACCTGCGGGTCGAGGAAGCGCCCCAGCCAGCTGCTTTTTACCCGCAGCTCGAGGATCAGCGTTTCGTTGCCCTGCAATGTGCAGTCAGCCTTGAGCAGGCCGCCGTTCAGGCTGGCAGGTGCTTCCCGGGTCTGCTCGCCGAAGTCGTAGGCGTAGTCCTCCCCTGGCGCGTAGAACAGGTGGTCGGCAAACCAGGCTTCATGGGCAGCCCACAGCAGCGGCAACAGCAGCAGTGGCAACCACCACCAGCTGAACACACCTATGGCCACCAGCGCGACCAGGCCCGCCAGCAGGCCCAGGCGCTTGTTGCGCCGGTGGCGCTTGAGCAACTGCTGTTTGCGACTCACGCCTGATACACCGGTACGGGGTTGCACCAGCGGTCCTTGTACTCGCGGTCGGCACGGCCGAACGAGAACCGTAGCGGCTTGTTGCGCGCACGGGCATCCTCCCAGGCGGCCTGGGTATTGAGGAAACTCAGCACGCTGCCGGGGCTGAAGGCCTTGGTTTCCGGGTCGACACCGCCATTGATGTACTCGACGCTGATCCACTCCGGCGCTTCTACACGGTATACCAGCTGAATGGCAATCGGCTTGTCGTCCAGCAGCAGCACCGAGCCGATCAGCAACTCGCGCAGGCGTTCCAGCACCTCAGCCATGCGATCGGCACCAGTGGCCGGGAAGCCCCAGCGGCGCTGGAACAGGTCGCAGTACATGCTGGCGATTTCCTGGGCGCTGAAGTCGCTGATCGGGCGCACCATGCCGCCCGCCTCCTCCAGCAGGCGCAGCTCGCGGCGCTGGTTGTAGCGGAACTTCTTCGACAGGTCTTCATGGGCGCGAGCCATGGCCAACTGTTCCTTCTGCGCCCTGAGGCCGCTGAAGCGGCCCTGATTCAGCTCGGACAGGTAGCGCGCGGCATGACGCAATGGCGCGGCGGCATCGGCTGCAGCCGGCAGGATGATCTCGGCGTTGCCCAGGTCGAACAGGGCTTTTTTGCCGGCACGCTTGAGCACGTCCTTGGACAGCGCAAGGTGACGCCCCCAGGTGGGGATTGCGGCCTTCAGCTCGCCGGCCTGGTGCCAGCCCAGGTAACGCACCGGGATCTGCGCCAGGTCCGCCAGTTGCTCGACCACCAGCGGATGGGTGGCGACACTGCCGCCAAAGCGGCCCCATGCTTCGGCGTAGGCCTTGGCGTCAATAATTTGCCAACCGCGCTCGCGGAAGGCCTGGATACGGTTGAGCATCAGGCCTGCCCCACCAGCGCACGGACCTGCGGCAGTTGCCAGAAGGCCTCGCGCACCGCCTGGTCGGAGAAGCGTTCATGCAGGCGCTGCAGCATGTGCTCGGCACAGGCCTGGCGCTGCTGCCCATCCAGCACAGCCATGTGCTTCAGGCCTTGGGCCAGCTGCCCGACGTCGCCCAGCGGGAACAGCACGCCAACACCCTCGACCACTTCGCGGGCACCGCCACAGGCCGTGGCCAGTACCGGTACACCAGCGACCATGGCTTCGAGCAGGACCATGCCGAACGGCTCATGGTCGGAGCTCAGGGCGAACACGTCGAACGCCTGGAAGTAACGGCGTGCATCCGGCACCTGGCCAAGGAAGTCCACCTGCCCGGCAATGCCCAGCTCGGCGGCCAGCGCCTTGAGCCTGGCTTCCAGACGGCCCTTGCCGAGGATCGCCAGGCGTGCGCCAGCCGGCAGCCCCGGCAGCGCTTCGGCAAAGCCACGCAACAGGGTGGCCTGGTCCTTGTCCGGGTGCAGGCGCCCGACATTGCCGACAATCCACGCCTGCGCATCCAGGCCCAGGGCCTGGCGGGCATCGGCGCGAGGCACCAGGGCTGCTTGCAGGGCGTTGATGTCGATGCGGTTGTACAGGGTCTGGATATGCTCTACCGGCCACTGCGGCAGACAGCGGCGCATGTCGTCACGCACGGCGTCCGACACCCCCAGCAGGCTCAGGCGTTTGCTGAACAGATTGGCGAAAATGCGTCGCCCCTTGCGCTCGTAGTCACCGAAAGCATGGTGCACGCCGATCACCGGCAAGCCGGTGCCCAGCAACGCCACGTAGATCGGCTTGAAGCGATGGGCAATGCAGAAAGCGAAATTGCGCTCGGCCGCGATCCGCCGCAATGCGCGGATGGCGCCGAGTTTCAGGCCGCGCACGGCCCTGGAGCTGAACTCCAGGAACAGCACCTCGTCCGACGCACAGCCAGCCGCTACCTGCGGATCGGCAGCGCCGGTGAGGAACACCGTGGTGACCTGGTAGCCACGCCCCTGGAACAGGCTGGCGTACTGACGGGCGCAGTCGAGGAACGGCCCGTCATAGCCATGGCAGAACTGCAGGATGCGCGGTTCAGAGCGGCTGGTCATACGGGGCCGCGCCGTCCTTCACAACCAGGATGTCTTCCATGATCAGGTACTGCAGGTCCGAGCCGAAGAACATGTTCAGGGCGTCGGTCGGCGAGCAGATCATCGGTTCACCACGGCGGTTCAGCGAGGTGTTCAGCGACACGCCGTTGCCGGTCAGCTCTTCCAGTGCCTTCATCATGTCGTAATAGCGCGGGTTGTACTCGCGCTTGAGCACCTGGGCACGCGAAGTGCCATCCTCGTGGACCACTTCCGGCACGCGGGTCTTCCACTCTTCAGCCACTTCGAAGGTGAAGGTCATGAACGGCGCCGGGTGGTCCACCTTGATCATTTGCGGGGCGACGGTGTCGAGCATCGACGGGCAGAAAGGTCTCCAGCGTTCGCGGAACTTGATCTGCTCGTTGATGCGGTCGGCTACGCCCGGCACGCTCGGGCAACCGATGATAGAACGGCCGCCCAGGGCACGGGGGCCGAATTCCATGCGGCCCTGGAACCAGGCCACCGGGTTGCCGTCGACCATGATTTTGGCGATGCGCTGCGGCATATCGTCGAGCTTGCGCCACTTTGGCGCGTTCGGGTGACGGGCGCAGGCAGCGATCACGTCTTCGTTGGAGTACGACGGGCCGAGGTAGACGTGTTCCATCTTCTCGACCGGCACGCCACGGGCGTGGGAAACGTAGGCGGCAGCACCCACGGCGGTACCCGCGTCACCAGAAGCCGGCTGCACGAACAGCTCTTTCAGGTCTGGGCGGGCGATGATCTTCTGGTTGAGCTTGACGTTCAGCGCGCAACCGCCGGCAAAGGCCAGCTTGCCGGTTTCACGCAGGGTGTCGCCCAGATAGTAGTCGATCATCTGCAGGGCGATTTTCTCGAACAGCGCCTGCATGCTGGCCGCGTAATGGATGTACGGCTCGTCGGCGATGTCGCCTTCGCGCTTGGGGCCCAGCCATTCGATCAGCTTAGGCGAGAAGTAGAAGCCCTTACCCTTCTCTTTATAGCGGCGCAGGCCGATGACGTTGGCGTATTCGGTGTTGATCACCAGTTCGCCGTTTTCGAAGCTGGCCAGGCGCGAGAAGTCGTACTTGCTGGCGTCGCCATACGGCGCCATGCCCATGACCTTGAACTCGCCGTCGAGCATCTCGAAGCCGAGGAACTCGGTGATTGCACCGTACAGGCCGCCCAGCGAGTCCGGGTCGAAGAATTCCTTGATCTTGTGGATCTTGCCGTTTTCGCCGTAGCCAAAGAAGGTGGTGGCGTATTCGCCTTTACCGTCGATGCCGAGGATTGCGGTTTTTTCCTTGAAGCCCGAGCAGTGGTAGGCACTGGAGGCGTGGGCCAGGTGGTGCTCGACCGGCTCGATCTTGACCTTTTTCGGGTCGAAGCCCAGTTGTTCCAGGCACCAGACGATCTTCTTGCGGTAGCGCTTGTAGCGACGGTTGCCCATCAGGATGGCGTCGAGGGCGCGGTCCGGGGCGTACCAGTAGCGCTTGGCATAGTGCCAGCGCGCCTTGCCGAACAGGCTGATCGGGGCGAACGGGATGGCTACCACGTCAACGTCGGATGGCTTGATGCCTGCCTGTTCCAGGCAGAACTTCGCCGACTCGTAGGGCATGCGGTTCTTCGCATGCTTGTCACGCACGAAGCGCTCTTCTTCGGCGGCGGCAATCAGCTTGCCGTCAATGTACAAGGCCGCGGAAGGGTCATGGCTAAGGGCGCCGGACAGGCCAAGAATCGTCAATGCCAAGGGATTAGCCTCTTCATTCGGTAAAAATGCGCCAGCGGCCTCTTGGGCGGGTGGCGGCTAAAGGGCGGGATTATAACGCAAACATCAGGAACTGCGCGGTCGTTGTGGGAGCAGCCTTGTGCTGCGAAGAGGACCTCATGGACCATGCAAATGCATAGCCTGTTCCGGCCTCTTCGCAGCACAGGGCTGCTCCTACAGGGATGCACAAGGTTTAAAGTTTTGCGCAAGACAGTAGTGCGGCTTACTCGGCGATCAGCCAATCCATGCGGTAGCTACCTGCCGTCTGCGCCAGTTCCTTGGCCAGCCATGGCAGCAGCTCCTTGAGCTCTTCCTCCAGCCCCCACGGCGGATTGGCGATGGCCAGGCCGGAGCCATTGAGCCCCTGCGGGCTGTCCTGGTGGTGCACATACAGCTCGACCCGCAGCAGCTTCGGCGCGCCGGTGCTGGTCAGGTCCTGGTAGAAGCGGGTCAGCGAGCGCTGGTCCTTGATCGGGTACCAGATGGCCACGACGGTCTGGCGCATGCGGCCGATCGCCTCTTTCATGGCGGTGGTGCAGCGCTTGAGTTCGTCAGCCTGCTCGAACGGCGGATCGATCAGCATGATCGCGCGCTTTTCCTGCACGGGCAGCAAGGCCCGCGGCACATGCCAGCCTTCACCAAGGTGCACGACCACGCGCGGGTCTTTCTTCATGTTCTCCTTGAGCAGCGGCCCGTCTTCGGGATGCTTCTCGTTGAGCAGGGCGCGGTCCTGCTGGCGCATCAGGCGGCGAGCCAGCTCGGGCGAACCGGGGTAATAGCGCAGCTCGCCGTCGGCGTTCAAGCGCTTGATGATACGTAGATAGTCGTCGGCCATGGCCGGCAGGTCATCGCGATTCCACAGGCGGGCGACACCTTCCAGGTACTCGCCGGTGCGGGTTGCCTGGTCGCCCTGCAGGTCGTACAGACCGAGCCCTGCGTGGGTATCGATGTAGGCGAACGGCTGCTCCTTGCGCGACATCAGGGCGATGAGGCGGGTCAGCACGATGTGTTTGAGGACGTCGGCGTGGTTGCCGGCATGGAAGGCGTGACGATAGTTCATGGCAACTCCTGCGGGGGTGGCAAGTTTACCTTGCCTTGCAGGCGGAGTCAGGCCTGGCTGCTGATCGGCGGCGGCTTCTTCGCGGCAAACCCGCTCCCACAGGCACCTCACAGAATTTGAGATCTGTGCAATTCCTGTGGGAGCGGGTTCACCCGCGAAGCAGGCGCCGCCGACTCAACGGGTATTACTTGTCAGCGTGATACGCAGCATCAGCAGTCTCGAAGCGCTTGACCATTGCCTGCGACGGGCTGCCCAGCTTGCTCACCACGATGATGGCGATGCTGGCGAACAGGAAGCCCGGAATGATTTCGTACAGCCCGAGGGTGTCGAAATTTTTCCACAGGATCACGGTCAGCGCACCCACCACGATACCGGCCAGCGCACCGTTACGGGTCATGCCCTTCCACAGCACCGAAATCAGTACCACCGGACCGAAAGCAGCACCGAAGCCGGCCCAGGCGTAAGCCACCAGGCCCAGCACGCGGTTTTCCGGGTTGGCAGCCATGGCGATGGCGATCAGGGCCACGGCCAGCACCATCAGGCGGCCGACCCACACCAGCTCGACCTGCGAAGCGTTCTTGCGCAGGAAGGACTTGTAGAAGTCTTCGGTCAGGGCGCTGGAGCACACCAGCAGCTGGCAGCTCAAGGTACTCATCACCGCCGCCAGGATGGCCGACAGCAGCACGCCGGCGATCCACGGGTTGAACAGGATCTTGGCCAGCTCGATGAACACACGCTCGTGGTTCTCGGTGACCGGGCCCGCCAGCTCAGGGTGTGCCGAGAAGTAGGCGATACCGAAGAAGCCCACGGCGCAGGTACCGACCAGGCACAGGATCATCCAGGTCATGGAAATACGACGAGCGTTGGCGATCGACTTCACCGAGTCGGCAGCCATGAAACGCGCCAGGATGTGCGGCTGGCCAAAGTAGCCCAGCCCCCAACCCATCAGCGAGATGATGCCGATGAAGGAGGCGCCCTTGAGCATGTCGAAGCTGGCTGGATTCACCGCCTCGATGGCAGCGAAGGTGGTATCGAAACCGCCAGTGGAGATCAGCACGATCACCGGGGTGAGGATCAGCGCGAAGATCATCAGCGAAGCCTGTACGGTATCGGTCCAGCTCACCGCCAGGAAGCCACCGACGAAGGTGTAGGCGATGGTCGCTGCGGCGCCGGCCCACAGGGCGGTTTCGTACGACATGCCGAAGGTGCTCTCGAACAGGCGAGCACCGGCAACGATGCCGGAAGCGCAGTAGATGGTGAAGAACACCAGGATCACGATGGCCGAGATGATCCGCAGCACGCCGCTGTTGTCTTCGAAGCGGCTGGAGAAGTAGTCCGGCAGGGTCAGCGCATCGCCGTTGTGCTCGGTCTGCACGCGCAGACGGCCAGCGACGAACAACCAGTTCAGGTAGGCGCCGACGGTCAGGCCGATGGCAATCCAGGCTTCGGACAAGCCGGCGAAGTAGATGGCGCCCGGCAGGCCCATCAGCAGCCAGCCGCTCATGTCGGAAGCGCCGGCGGAAAGCGCGGTAACCACGCTACCCAGGCTGCGACCGCCGAGGATGTAGTCGGAAAGGTTTTTGGTGGAGCGATAGGCGGCGAAGCCGATCAGCACCATTGCCGCGATATAGACCACGAAAGTGATCGTTAGTGGATTGCCCATGCTTGTGCCCTGGCGTTTGTTTTTATGTCATGCACAACCCTCTTCACGACGGTTGCACCCAGGCGGCGCATCCTATGCAACAACGCAAAGCGGGTGCAACCATTTTTCATTTGCAAGTTGCACCTGCTCGCGCCTTTTCCGATAAAGCGGTTTTTTTGCTCCTTTTTGGAGCAATGCGTCCGCTTTTCAGAATAAAACGCACCGAAAACACCCCTTTTCAGGATGTGAAAATGGCTGTCGGACGAGTTGCACCTTTTCCATGAAAAATTCGGGTTGCACCTGGTTGCACCCGAATTGTCCTACAGCTACTCTTGGCGCCAGCTTAGGCCACAACCGTGGCAATAACGAGGATAAGAAATGGCGACGACCACCCTTGGGGTCAAACTCGATGACCCGACCCGTGAGCGACTCAAGGCAGCTGCGCAGTCGATTGACCGCACGCCGCACTGGTTGATCAAGCAAGCGATCTTCAACTACCTGGAGAAGCTCGAGGGTGGTGCCACCCTGACCGAACTCAACGGCCATGCCAGCAGCCTGGCCGACGACGCCGGTGACGTCCAGCCCGACCACAGCCATCAGTGCTTCCTCGAGTTTGCCGAGAGCATCCTGCCACAGTCGGTACTGCGCTCGGCGATCACCGCCGCCTACCGCCGCCCCGAGCAGGAAGTGGTACCGATGCTGCTGGAGCAGGCGCGCCTGAGCGCCCCACTGGCCGAAGCGACCAACAAGATGGCCGCCGGCATCGCCGAAAAACTGCGTAACCAGAAGAGCGCTGGCGGTCGTGCCGGTATCGTCCAGGGCCTGCTGCAGGAATTCTCGCTGTCATCCCAGGAAGGCGTGGCGCTCATGTGCCTGGCCGAAGCCCTGCTTCGCATCCCCGACAAGGGCACCCGTGACGCGCTGATTCGCGACAAGATCAGCACCGGCAACTGGCAGCCGCACCTGGGCAACAGCCCGTCGCTGTTCGTCAACGCCGCAACCTGGGGCCTGCTGCTGACCGGCAAGCTGGTGTCCACCCACAACGAGTCCGGCCTCACCGCCTCGCTCACCCGCATCATCGGCAAGAGCGGCGAGCCGATGATCCGCAAGGGCGTCGACATGGCCATGCGCCTGATGGGCGAGCAGTTCGTCACCGGCGAAACCATCGCCGAAGCCCTGGCCAACGCCAGCCGCTTCGAGTCCAAAGGCTTCCGCTACTCCTACGACATGCTCGGCGAAGCCGCACTGACCGAGCACGACGCGCAGAAGTACCTGGCGTCCTACGAGCAGGCCATCCATTCGATCGGCAAGGCCTCCCATGGCCGCGGCATCTATGAAGGCCCGGGCATCTCGATCAAGCTGTCGGCGCTGCACCCGCGCTACAGCCGCGCCCAGTACGAGCGCGTGATGGAAGAGCTGTACCCGCGCCTGCTGTCGCTGACCCTGCTAGCCAAGCAGTACGACATCGGCCTGAACATCGACGCCGAAGAGGCCGACCGTCTGGAGCTGTCGCTCGACCTGCTCGAGCGCCTGTGCTTCGAGCCTTCGCTGGCTGGCTGGAACGGTATCGGCTTCGTCATCCAGGCCTACCAGAAGCGCTGCCCGTACGTGATCGACTATGTCATCGACCTGGCCAAGCGCAGCCGCCACCGCCTGATGATCCGCCTGGTGAAAGGCGCCTACTGGGACAGCGAGATCAAGCGCGCCCAGGTCGAAGGCCTGGAAGGCTACCCGGTGTACACCCGCAAGGTGTACACCGACGTCTCCTACGTCGCCTGCGCCCGCAAGCTGCTGGCCGTGCCGGAAGCCATCTACCCGCAGTTCGCCACCCACAACGCCCACACCCTGTCGGCCATCTACCACATTGCCGGGCAGAACTATTACCCGGGCCAGTACGAGTTCCAGTGCCTGCACGGCATGGGCGAGCCGCTGTACGAACAGGTGGTCGGCAAGATTTCCGAAGGCAAGCTGAACCGCCCGTGCCGCGTCTATGCACCGGTCGGCACTCACGAAACGCTGCTGGCCTACCTGGTGCGTCGCCTGCTGGAAAACGGCGCCAACACCTCGTTCGTCAATCGCATCGCCGACCACTCGATCTCCATCCAGGAACTGGTCGCCGACCCGGTCGCCAGCATCGAGCGCATGGGTACCCAGGAAGGTAGCATCGGCCTGCCGCACCCACGCATCCCGCTGCCGCGTGAACTGTATGGCAGCGAGCGGGCCAACTCGGCCGGCATCGACATGGCCAACGAACACCGCCTGGCGTCGCTGTCCTGCGCCATGCTGGCCACCGCCCACAACGACTGGAAAGCCGCCCCGCTGCTGGCTTGCGCCGCCAGCGAAGGCGCTGCTGCGCCGGTGCTGAACCCGGCGGACCACCGCGACGTGGTCGGCCATGTTCAGGAAGCCACTGTCGCCGACGTCGACAACGCCATCCAGTGTGCCCTGAATGCCGCACCGATCTGGCAGGCCACGCCGCCAGCCGAGCGTGCTGCCATTCTGGAACGCACCGCCGACCTGATGGAGGCCGAAATCCAGCCGCTGATGGGCCTGCTGATTCGCGAAGCCGGCAAGACCTTCGCCAACGCCATCGCCGAAGTGCGTGAAGCCGTGGACTTCCTGCGCTACTACGCAGTGCAGGCACGCAACGATTTCAGCAACGACGCCCACCGCCCACTGGGCCCGGTGGTGTGTATCAGCCCATGGAACTTCCCGCTGGCGATCTTCACCGGCCAGGTGGCCGCAGCGCTTGCCGCCGGTAACCCGGTACTGGCCAAACCGGCCGAGCAAACCCCGCTGATCGCCGCCCAGGCCGTGCGCCTGCTGCTGGAAGCCGGTATTCCGGAAGGCGTGCTGCAGCTGCTGCCAGGCCGCGGTGAAACCGTCGGTGCCGGCCTGGTCGGTGACGAGCGCGTCAAAGGCGTGATGTTCACCGGTTCCACCGAAGTGGCCCGCCTGCTGCAGCGCAACGTCGCCGGCCGCCTGGACAACCAGGGCCGCCCGATCCCGCTGATCGCCGAAACCGGCGGCCAGAACGCGATGATCGTCGACTCCTCGGCATTGACCGAGCAGGTAGTGATCGACGTGGTGTCCTCGGCCTTCGACAGTGCCGGCCAGCGTTGCTCGGCCCTGCGCGTGCTGTGCCTGCAGGAAGACTCCGCCGACCGCGTGATCGAAATGCTCAAGGGCGCCATGGCCGAAAGCCGCCTGGGCAGCCCGGACCGCCTGGCCGTGGACATTGGCCCAGTGATCGACGCCGAAGCCAAGGCCGGCATCGAGAAGCACATCCAGGGCATGCGCGAGAAAGGCCGTTCGGTCTACCAGGTGGCCATTGCCGATGCTGCCGAGATCAAGCGCGGCACCTTCGTCATGCCGACCCTGATCGAGCTGGAAAGCTTCGACGAACTGAAACGCGAAATCTTCGGCCCGGTACTGCACGTGGTGCGCTACAACCGTCGCAACCTGGACCAGCTGATCGAGCAGATCAACAATTCCGGCTACGGCCTGACCCTCGGCGTGCACACCCGCATCGACGAGACCATCGCCAAGGTGGTGGAAACCGCCAACGCCGGCAACATGTACGTCAACCGCAACATCGTTGGTGCGGTGGTAGGCGTGCAGCCGTTCGGTGGTGAAGGCCTGTCCGGCACCGGCCCGAAAGCCGGCGGCCCGCTGTACCTGTACCGCCTGCTGTCGACCCGCCCGGCCGACGCGATTGGCCGCCACTTCCAGCAGCAGGACGGCGAAGGCAAGCCTGACCGTGCCCTGCACGAGCAGCTGATCAAGCCGCTGCACGGCCTGAAGGCCTGGGCCGAAAGCAACCAGCTGGCCGACCTGGCCGCGCTGTGCAACCAGTTTGCCAGCCAGTCGCAGAGCGGCATCGCCCGCCTGCTGCCCGGCCCGACCGGCGAGCGCAACAGCTACACCATCCTGCCGCGTGAGCACGTGCTGTGCCTGGCCGACAACGAGGCCGACCTGCTGGCGCAGTTCGCCGCAGTGCTGGCGGTTGGCAGCTCGGCGGTATGGGCTGACGGCGAGCCGGGCAAGGCCCTGCGTGCCCGCCTGCCGCGTGAGCTGCAGGCCAAGGTCAAGCTGGTGGCGGACTGGAACAAGGATGAAGTGGCGTTCGACGCCGTGATCCATCATGGCGACTCGGACCAGCTGCGCGGCGTGTGCCAGCAGGTGGCCAAGCGTGCCGGTGCGATCGTGGGCGTGCACGGGCTGTCCAGCGGGGATCATCAGATTGCGCTGGAGCGTCTGGTGATCGAGCGGGCGGTGAGTGTGAACACTGCTGCGGCGGGTGGTAATGCCAGCCTGATGACCATTGGCTGAGGCTGAAGGTTGTTGAAGAAAAGGGAGAGCTTCGGCTCTCCTTTTTTATGGGTGCCTGGCTTGAGATTGGGGGGTGGGTTGCCAGGTTTTTGCCACAACATTTTCTGCGCCTATGAGATCGAGCGCCGCCCGCGCGGCGCTTCGCGGGACAAGCCCGCTCCCACATTTGTTGCAACGTGGCCATGCCTGTGAGGCCATGGTCGTCAGCCTTGGCGCATGACTAAAGACATGTGGGGCGGCAGCCGCGC
>PJTT01000220.1_pt1 | contig 81374 bp, 62 predicted proteins | sample 1512261 | NCBI WGS metagenome assembly PJTT01 (sample SAMN08177685, study PRJNA422409) | Soil metagenome, whole genome shotgun sequencing project. | isolation source: Soil (2) enriched on wood chips | place: USA: Madison | collected 2015-01-15 | reverse complement strand
CTAAAAGCCCTTCGGGCATCAATAAAGACAGTAATTTACGTTCAGCGTCTTGCAAGGTAATCTATTTTAAGAGCGCTAAGCTAAGAATTTATTCTATGCCCCCCAAAGATTCTGCTTGATCCAAAAAAAGCTCAATCGAAAGATTGGGCTTTTTTTTTGTACCCCTAGCTGGGGCTCGAACAGAAGGGTTGGGATGGGTCGAACATAGCGAAGCTCGTTGCGGCTTTACGTGCGGGCATTGTGTGACGCAACAAATCCCAGCGGGATCACAAAAAAAAGCAACTCCAAAAGGGTTGCTTTTTTTATCCCCCTTTTTATTCGGGAACCTGTTTTAACAGCTCGGTAAGTTCCGCATCTGTTAAATTAGACTTTTCAGATTTGTCGTAAATGGTTAGCAGATAAACAGCATCATCGTCAATAACCAAATTTGCAATAACTCTGGCTCCGCCGGATTTGCCCTTTCTTTTTGAGGCAATGGCCAACCTGATTTTATAACACCTGTTTCCTAAAGCTGTACCCTGCTCGGGGTTGTTTTCCAAAGAATCAATAAGGTCAATATAATCCTTTTTTAGCGAGGGATACTTTTTAACTAGCCTTTTAAGCTGCTTGTCAAATGAGCGTAAGGTATAGACATTAAAGCTCATTGATCAAATCCCTTGCAGGGCGGGCTTTAAGTTTACCCTGACGTACCAATTTAAGGTCTTCAACCGCTTCTTTAATCTCGTCAACTAAAATAGCATTTTCATCGGAAAGTGGCCTTGCCTTAACAAAAGAAAAGCTACTCAACAGCTCCATTACGAAAGCGGCCTTACTATCCTTAATATCTAATATTACTTTCATGATCCGTGTATCAAAAGGCTTAATACACAAAGATAACTATATCTTTTCAAACATAAAAACAACTCCAAAAGGGTCGCTTTTTTTTGTGCCGTGGCTAGGCTCGAACAGAAGGGTTGGGATGGGTCGAACATAGCGAAGCTCGTTGGTAATTTAAAACATAAAGTTTCTAAATCAGAAACTTTATGCTTAATTTTGAACCGACATGCTAATACTAAAGTTACATCTTCTAGACGCATTTAAAAACAAGCATGCAGATGCAAAGAAGAGTCTTGATGCTTGGGTAACATTGGTGCGAAAAGCTAAATGGGCGAAATCTCAGGACATCATGCAGGAATTTCCGACTGCCAAAATTGTTACTGCAAATAGAGCAAGATTTAAAATAGTTGGAAACAAGTATAGATTGATTATAGAAGTAGAGTTTTTAGACCAGTACGTCGATATTCGATTTGTCGGCACCCATGCCGAATACGATAAAATAGACGCTAAAACAATATAGATATGTGGTACTTATTATACAATGAGGCGGATTATAAGAAAGCATTGCAACGCTTCGAGGAATTGAAAAATGTAGAAAGAGGGACAGACGAGCATAAGGAAAAGATGTTACTTGTTAACCTTATTTCCGAGTATGAGACTAAAACTTTTCCAATTTCTGATATCGATCCAATAGAAATGATTAAGATCAGGTTGGAAGAGTTCGGCTACAATCAAAATGAACTAGGTAATAAAAGTACGATCAGTAAGGTGCTCAACTATAAGCAGCCCTTATCATTGAAAATGATACGCGAATTTTCGGAAAAACTTAAAATTCCTGCAGAGTTTTTGATCAAAGACTATCAACTTAAGGTCGGACATTAATCCATCGAGTCTTAGATCGATTCAAAAAACTAAAAAAAACTGGCTTTTAACATATTTCAGAAATCGGATATCCCCCAATATTTCTGCTTTTTTTATGTCCCTAGCTGGGTTTTACCAGCGAATCGCGCTATAAATGCTACGTAGCATTCGCTTATCCGACATATTTTGTGAAGCATCACACGATGCTGACGGATTAGCGAACAGTCACTCAAATCCATCTAACATGCACGGAGATCTGTCTGACGAAGACTGATTGTTGCACTATAAGTGATTTATGCCAAGCTACCTATACGGAAAGTCAAAAGTCGTATTCTAAACACTGTCTGTGACGAACAGAAATGCAGATGATCCGTTTTAAAATCTGTAAAACATCATCATACTAGTATATTACGAGTCTTTTAACGAAATATTCGATTTCTTCAAACGAATGCTACGTAGCATTCGCCTATCCGACATGTGTTGAGAAGCATCCTGGAGCACCGACAGATCGGCAAACAGTAACTCAAATCTATCTTACAGGTGCGAAGATCTGTCTGACAAAGACTGATTGTTTTAGTTTAATTGATTTATGCCAAAGTGAGTATGCCGATAATCAAACTTCTTGTGCGACAAACTGCCCATAGCAAACAGAAATGCATACGAATAATTTTAAAAGCGTCGAATATCATGCTATTCATCCAGCACTATTCGTTTAACGAAAATATACATGCTTTAAAAACGAATGCTACGTAACATTCGAGCATCATTTCCCTCCCACAATCCTCGTTTTTTTACATGCAAAGCTCCGTAAGATAACGACAACTCGTCTTTACTGTATGATGACTTATACTATAGTCGCAGCAAAACAAATTACTTGCAATAGGAATCTCCGCGCAAGTAAAACGGATTGAATGCTACCAAAAAAGGATTGCATTACCCGTTCATCCGTTTAGATTAGCTATCCTATACTTTGCTGTGCCTACGAGCTAATTTTACCTTAATAGCTGAAATATTGAAACAGGATTGTCGCTCAAATAAAAACTAAGGATAGCCAATAAACTATGCTGCAGCGATCGTCGACGGTGGGCAATGCACAATCAGCATGGCTCCTATCACAAAAAAACATAAAAATAGCACGATGCATAGCTGTATCCATGCTGCTCGATGGCTTAGAAACTCAGCGATATCTTCCAAAAATAGACCGGCTAGATAAAACAAATGCGAGCGAAATACTAAGCATTTTTTTTCTAAATTAGCTAAGCGGTTAACGCGCTGCTGCACTGATTTTTAAGCAAAACAAACTTAACTTATATACATGCATACAAGCTCCCACGAAATAAGAACAAGCAAACAAGCGCGCCATAGCATTGTTGAACAGATAGATGCATACCTAACGATAGTATAATGAAACTATTCTCTAAAATTTTGGCCTGGATAGCGGGCGTCATACTTTTGCTAATTGCCTCAGCCTATATATTCAAGGTGGACTATATTTTGAAAGCCGTGTGGGTAACCTACTTTCATGGGCACACTACCGCCTACCTAGCAGACTATCCCTATTTCGACAACCACAGCGTGCAGACCGCTACCCCACAGCCTTGGGCCGAGCATGCGCAAAAGATACAGCTTCCAGATAGCATGGCACAATTCCATGAAGCCGAAAAGTCCGTTGCTTACGTCATTATACATCGGGATAGCATAGTGCTGGAACAGTATTTTGATGGATATGACCGCGATTCCAAGTCCAACTCCTTTTCCATGGCCAAAAGCGTGGTCTCCGCCATCTTGGGCAAGGTGATTGAGGATGGTAAGATCAAAGGCCTCGACCAAAAGATCGTGGATTTCGTGCCCGAAATAGCCGGAAAGTACGCCGCTGAGGTCACCTTTCGGGATTTGGTGAGCATGAGCTCAGGAATGAAGTGGGAAGAGGACTACTACAGTCCGTTTTCGGTGGTTACCCAGCTTTATTTTGATAAAAGCATTGAAGCCATGCTGCCCAAGCTTCCCATAAGCAGCAAACCTGGGCAGCGGTTCAGCTACCAAAGTGGCGACACCCAACTATTGGGCATAGCGATAGAGCGCGCAACAGGCTCGTCACTAAGCGAGCTGCTCTCGGAATACTTCTGGAAACCCATGGGAGCCGAACAGGAGGCACTATGGCAGGTAGATAGCAAAGAGCAGGGTATTGAAAAAGCATACTGCTGCCTTGCGAGCAATGCGCTGGACTTTGCACGCTTCGGGAAACTGTACCTGCAGCATGGCCGATGGAACGACAAGCAACTGCTACCCGAAGATTATGTATCAGCATCCTTGACCCCAAGGTTTGCGAACGGAGAAAACTATGGTTACAGCTGGTGGCTGGGAAATTTCAAGGGCAAGCCCTACTTCTACATGGATGGGCACCTCGGGCAATTTGTTATTGTGCTGCCCAGCGACGAGCTGATCATCGTTCGGTTGGGGCATCAATTTGACAACAAACCCAAAGGAGATCCGGGATCTGCTTTTTACAAGTTTATCGACGATGCCTATCAGTTGCTGGACAAGAAAGCCCAGTAGCGCCCATAGCAGAACCAGCCCAGCCGGCAGGTATGGAGCCGAGCAAGTGCAGCTGAAATAACGTACCTTTATAAAGGTGCTGTGCACCATGCGCGACAGGAACATCAAAACACAGCACAGCTAACGATAAATCAAGCGATGAAAAAAGTAACAGGAATTGGCGGCATCTTCTTTAAAAGTCAAGATCCGGAAAAAATGAGAGATTGGTACCGTACCCACTTGGGGCTACAAACAAACCCGTATGGAAGCGTCTTTGAATGGCGGCAGGCCACCGATGCCAGCAAACACGGCTACACACAGTGGAGCCCCTTTGCCAACGATACCAAATACTTCGGCAACCCCGACCAAGCATTCATGATCAACTACCGTGTGGAAAATTTGGAAGCCTTGGTGGAAGAACTAAAATCCCAAGGCGTCACCATCGTAGACGAGATTGAATCCTACGACTATGGCAAGTTTGTCCACATCATGGACCTAGAGGGCAACAAAATAGAGCTTTGGGAGCCCAACGATATTGCCTACGAGCAGCTGGGCAAAGACCTCGGCGCCGAAACCACCAAGTAAACAAGGGCCTACCTTCCCCTCTTTATCCTACGAACGAAAAAAGAGCAAAACCTAGACGACGCTTGGCGACCTAGGTTTTGCTTTTTACAGCGCAGAAACAAAGAAAACAAGGGATAGCATAAAGTAAAAAGGGCGCTCCTTCGTCCACTACAGAAAAAAGACAGATCGCACAGCATGAAGTTAAATAAAATGTTTGGGCAGTTTCCCGATCAAAAACGGAAAGCCTATTTCAAGACGCTCCACAATTATAAAGACGGACAATTCCAAAACCTGATTCCCACGCCAGCCCTCTTGGAAGGCGAGAGTATGGCTAAACTGCTGTGGGAATTTTTCGGCAAACATGCAGATACCACGCCCACATCCCCCATTCCCAGCATGAAAACCGACCTTCGGCAGCTGGAGCCAGGCAAAGACATACTCGTTTGGTTCGGACACAGCTCTTACTTTATACAGCTAGATGGCAAGCGCTTTTTAATAGATCCCGTGTTTAGCGGTAATGCATCGCCCGTTTTCGGCTCGGTGAAGGCTTTCGCCGGAAGCAACGACTACCAGGCTAGCGACATGCCCGGTATCGATGTGTTGCTGATCAGTCATGACCATTGGGACCATTTGGACTATGGCACCATACGCCTGCTGAAAGATAAGGTAAAATTGGTGATCTGTGGGCTGGGCGTAGCACAGCACTTTATATTCTGGGGCTGGCCCGAAGAAAAAATCGTGGAAAAAAACTGGCATGAATCGGTCGATCTATCGGACAATTTTCAGATCACCCTAACGCCAGCGCGCCATTTTTCGGGGCGATTTCTAAGCAGAAACATCTCTCTTTGGACTTCCTTCGTATTACAGACTCCCAGCAAAAAGCTATTTCTAGGTGGCGATAGCGGCTATGGGCCGCATTTCAAAGACATTGGCCAGCAGTATGGACCATTCGATTTGGCCATCTTGGAATGTGGGCAGTACAATGAGCGATGGCCTTACATACATTCCCTGCCGCCAGAAATTATACAAGAAGTAGAAGATCTACAGGCAAAGGCCTTTATGCCGGTGCACCACTCCAAATTCAAATTGGCGCAACACCCTTGGTATGAACCGTTGGAGCAGGTAAGCAGGCTGGCCGAAGCGGCATCTACCCCTATCGTAACGCCCAAGATCGGCGAAGGTGTAGACTTGGATAGCATAAAAACGCAGTGGCCGAAATGGTGGAGATAGCTTAGCATAGCAGCAAAAAAAAGAAGGGTACGCTAGCCATAGTCCAGCGTACCCTTCTTTTACATTTATCTGCATCATCCGAACCAAGATTCGTCGAATGGCATCAAAAAGCTATTTCGCGTAAGAAGCCTTCACGAAAGGCGCAGCCAATAGGTAATCGATGCTTTGCTTCAGCGCAGTTTCCAAATCGCCAGAAACCTCTTCTACCTCGACAAAGATATGTTTCACGCCAGCCACGTCCGTGTTTTTGAAGATGGCATCAAAACCCACCATACCACTTTGACCAATCTCACGGTGATCTTTGATGTGCAAGGCCGTAAAACGTCCAGGATATTTGTTGAAATAATCCACTGGGCTTGCTTTCCCGATCACCGTCCAGTACACATCCATTTCAAAAAAGACATTTTCCGGGTTGGTATGCTCGATCATATAATCCAACATCACGGCTTTATCTTCCACTTTTAGAAACTCGTGCGCATGGTTATGGTACCCATATTTAATGCCATGCTTACGACACAGTTTACCCACCTCATCCAAATAACGGCATTCGGTAGCTAGATCAGCAAGACTCTTAGGTACATCCAACCAAGGCGTAACAATATATTTCATGCCCGCTGCTTTATGCGCCAGGATAGTGGTTTCCCACCAAGCCAACGACTCCGAAAAATCGCCTGATGCCAACTCTTCTTTGGATAGCGTTTTGGTGGCATGGGAAGACAATACCTTCATGCCAGCTTTCTCGACATTCTTTTTGAACACCTCAGGGCTAGTGTTATAAAACTTACCATCCCGATAGCCTGCCGCCTCGATCGAGGTATACCCCATCTTGGCCAGCTTTTCCAACACCGACGCATAGTCAGCATTATACCCATTCGGATCAACATGACTACCCATCATGTCGCGTACCGAATAGAGCTGCAGCCCGATATCCTTCTTCGCCTTTGCTTGTTGCGCATAACTCGCTCCCCCCACCATGCTCATACCCGCGAACAAAAGGGACACTACTAAAAATTTGATTTTCATATAGTTTGTTTAATGTAAAAACACATGATCTCTTAAGCTTCTCTTCAAGGATGTTGCTGTATAGGCCATCCAAAAGCAAAAATACAACGACGTAAAGGTTGATCACAATCGCCCGAAGAGAACGCTTTATGAAGGGCTTTATCTCACATAGCCCTACACAATAGTATACAAAATTTCAAAATATACCAAGCTAAAACTGCGTAAACATCCTCTGCAGGAAGCTTGCCTGAAGCGGATGAAAACGTTTTTTTTCGACCAGCTAGCCCACATACCCTTTGGCTTTAGCTCGGTATACGCTCGACCAAGACCTCCTTCTTGTCGGCATCATAATACGTACAGGTGAAGGCTTCCAGATCAGTGATCCAGCTATACACGCCGTTTGTAGCGCAGTCTTGGCAAAACTGCAGATAATCGGTTCCTCCTTGCTGGTGAAGCTTGAGTGCTGCAACAAAGGCCTCCGCTTGATAATCCTTAGCCACCGCTAGAGGCGCATAGATGGCTTCGCTGGCCAACTTGTAGTCGGCTTCTCCCGTATACAGGGCATGCCCATCGGGCACAAAAGTTTCGTAGGCATGCACCCCCAATTGACGTAAATCCTGTATGTAGCGCGGAAAATCAACTCCCGACTTTACGCGGCTATGTGCCGCTTTAATATCCTGAATAGTAAACATACCTGCTCTCCTTATTTTGCTTAATTAATGAAGATACAAAAAAAAATAAAATAAATTTGCACTTAGTGTATAAAATACACTATATTTGTATCATCATAATTTAGGTTTATAATTGGTTAGCTAAAGGTTTTCATTCTCCCCGTTTGAAAACCTTTTTTTTATGCCTAGCACGAACCAAAACCATCTTCCAGCACATAAATATCCCCGTTTTCAGGGAATCCGTTTCGGCAACGAAACATTACCTTTGTAGGGTTGTTTAACAAAAAACAAGAGAACATAATGGTACAACGATTGATCTATACGCTGCTGCTTTTGATCCCTTTCTGCGGCTACGGCCAAGATGAGCCCGCGGCCTATGCCGTTTCCGAGGAGTTTACGATATGGAACCTATCCCCCAACGACACGGCCTACGTCTACGCCGATGTGGCCTACCTACGGGATCAGCCCAATTTGCAAGGACGTGTATTGGATTCGCTGACAGCGGGAACCATGGTTCAAATTGTTAGTCCGACTTATGGAGGAAATAAAATCAAAGGTTTCCATGCACCCTGGCAGCAGATTGCCTACAAAAAGGACAATACCGAAAAAAAAGCATTTATCTGGATAGGCTTACTGGCACTCGGAAAACAAAAGGATGCCGCAGGGCAGCTTTTTATCTACGGTTACGACCGCTTTATCCCCTATGATGAAGAGAACCCCGATCGATACCTTTGTTCCATAAAATTGTTTGACCAACAGCGGAACATGCGCGGCAAGCACACCTTCAAGGTCGACTATTCCGAACAAAGCTTTACCGACAGCAAATTATTACCCAGCATGGGCCTAAGCGAGCTGCAACAGATCTTCCGCGTAGCCTTCTTGGGCGAGGCTTGCGGCATTCCCTCCAATTATTACTATGCTGGCTGGAATGGATCCATGTTTATAGATCTGCCCATGCGCTACTCCGTTAGCGATGCCGGTATCTACTACTACGAAGAGTCTATTCTCTTTCCCACAGAACACAAGAAAGAAGCCAATGTGATCTACAAGATTATTGAAGAGGGCGAAGCCCCAGAAGAGGTCGATGACTTAGCAGAAATCACCTACGACATTAGGAAAAAGCAGGAAAAATTTCTTTGGAATGGCAAAAGTTTCACACGGCTGACGGGGTCCAAATAACTAGACATTGCCTGCACAGCATTTTTTTTGAACAGCTGTAGCCAAAAGCCTCCCGAGGACGTTTGCTACACAACAACAAATTCTATTCTATGAACATATCTATATATGCCATGACAGCTTTGGCTGCAGGACTCGTGTTGAGCGCCAGCTGCCAGCAGACAGGTAAAACAAATGAAACGGAGGCCGCTTCAGCAGATAGCGTAGCCCATAGCAGTGATACAACACTTGTCGCTTCGCTACAGGCGAAGCCCCTATATGAGCTTAAAGACAGTATTTCCGTACTCTTTACGGTTCAAAATCCAACGGACGACACACTGCGCTTTACCCAGTACCACACGCCCTTTGAGGGCTTTATAAGCAATTTTCTGACCATCACCGACGCGAGCGGCGCCGAAGTATCCTATATAGGTGCGATGACCAAACGCATCATGCCTCCACCGGCGGATACCTACCATACCGTAGCACCTGGCGCGCAGGACAGCGTTCGCTTTAGTCTAGTAAAAGGGTACCGCTTCGAAAAACCCGGAATATACACGTTACAGTATAACAGTGGTGCGATCAGCGGCATTTCAAATGGCAGCCCGATAAAAATTGAATTAAAATAAGGTTTGAAAAAATAAAAGCCCTCGTTTTTCAATGGGGGCTTTCCCAGATCTACAGCTATTGCTTGGCCAAGACATGACTCACGTCGACGCGGACAATATCTTTGATGGCGCCGCCATACTGCCGTTTATCAAAATATTCGAGGGTATCCGTCATACCGATGACAGTGACCAGCGCATCGTCGTTTTTTAAGAGAAAGGAATGCAGATCGGCATCATCTTGATCCACATGTATCCATATCGGCTTGAAGCCTGTACAATCACCAAACGGGTAAATGGCGGCATCATCATATTCATACACCAACTTACCCCGTAATTTCACTTTCTTTCCGTGCAATGGCTGAGCAGCATCCTGCATTTGGCCAAGAAATGTTTGCGCAAGATCGCGATGTACAGCCTGCCCATCAGCCCAACTATCGCTGGCCAACTTATAGCGCTCCCTGGAACAAGAAAACAATGTTGCTATCGCGAAAAATATGCTTATTCGAATCATAATCCCTTGGTCAAATTCATATGTACTAGTCAGAAAGTTAGGATATCTTCTACAGCGTCTATATGCATAACGAAAAAAACAGACCGTCGGTATACAGACCGATCCATTTTTAAAAATATTTAGCTTGCACTATAATATTTTATGCAACAATCGCTGGATTGCGCACCACTCTTGGTACTCCGATTCGTTCCAAACCTTCCGAAATTTATTTAGCAATTCAGATGAACGTTTACGCAAACCCTCGATATCAGCGCCATGGTATGGTGATGGCGATGAGGACTGCAAATGTACTTCCTGCTTACGTACAGCTCTATTTACGGAACCCATAGTCATTTAGTTTATTACTACACTAAGATAAGCACTTGTAAAGAAAATACGATTACCTTAAAGATTAAATTATTATTAAATTCCAAAGAAACCAACTTTTTCAGATGTACAGTTCACTATAGAACCCGTCTACTGCAGGACTCGATAGGTTAGAAATAGAAACATAAAAAATCATTTTTTTAAAACGAAGTATACGCTTTCTGCGTCATGTAAAAGTAATGCAACAAAAATTTAATATTATTTTTATGAAAGCAGCAATTAAAATCTTGGGTTTATTAATGGTATCGGTATTCATCTTCAGTGCCTGCAGCAAGGATGATGATCCTGCAGACAACGATTTATTTGTGGGTACCTACAACGGTTCCGTGTCATTTAGCAGCTCCAATGATGGAGAAGCCGATGTTACTTCTACCGAAGGATCTGTGCGTGTAGTAAAGGTTGGAGACAATTATAGCTTTAACTTTTCGAACGGTATCCCTACACTAAATGACATTCAAATGCGTAAAAACGACAATACCAGTATTGAGTTCAGCGATGAAGCTATTGGCTCTATTACGGTAACCGCATCCACGCTACGCATCCTGTACAACAGAGATGGCAGAACATGGACGGCCAATGCAGATCGCTAGAGATAGGTGAAAAAGTCTTGGACAAAAGGATATGGACACGCGTCCATATCCTTTTTTATTTGCCTAACGACACCGTAAGTTTCGTGTTCAACCGCTCTGCACGCGCTACGAGCTTCCCATCTACCCAAACGCAAAGCATGCTTTGATCTCCAGGTTTATCCGCTTCCCAATCCTTTTTCCATACAATGTCCACGTCATGTTCATGATAACGTAGCTTACCTAAGTAGAAAAAGTCCCATTCTTCTTCGGGCAGCAGGGGTTGTACCTCAAATTTATCGTCGTGCTGGGCCTTGAAACCCAGTAGGTCTTCGATAATAATATCTGGAAAAGTAGAATGAAAATAATCCTGCTCGCCACCGAAGGTCTTCCCATCACTGGGGATATACCATTCCCCAATATTGGGTTGGGCAGGATCATGCAATGCGGTTAATTTTTGGATGTGATCATACAGGATCCTGCGATCCGTATCGGTTATTTCTTTCTTATAATTTCGTAAGTAGTTGGCGTAGGCCTTATAGACGATCGAATTTTGGAAGGGCCATCCACGACCGTTCCAAGCATAGGCCTTCTCGTTGTAATAGGGATGTTGCCGCTCGGCCGTTGTCATGCCCTGCTTGTTATTAAAACCCTTATCCGAAGCAAACAGCGACCAAGCATCAGCATAGTTTGTCGCTTTATCGGCCGGGATCATATTGAAATACCAAGGCGTGTAGCCCACCGACTCCCTTACGCGGGCTTCAAAATCGTGCGCGCCAAATGCATTGTCGCCAGCCGTGTAGCTGTTGAAAAAATGGTCATCATCATTCCAAAGCACGTCCATCACCTTTTTTTGCAGGCGCGTTGCCCGCTGTTGGTAGAGCGTAGACTTTTTGCTTGCGCCGCTTTGCGCGTAGTCGCGCTCATCCATACGATATAGCTCGCTCAGGGCGCGTAGGTTGCCATAAGCATAGCTGTTCACCGAAGGGCGCACCAGATAAAGATCTGGATACCCCTTTCGATAGGCCCGCGGATACTGGACAGCCTGTGCCGACTTCGCAGCATTATCCGTCGTTCCCCAGCCGAGGTAATAATCTCGCCAATTGTCTGCCGTGTACAGATCGTAGGCACCTTCGCTAGCGATCAACCCCAGCACAGCCGACAAGCTGAATTCCATCCCGTCATACAGGTCCAAAATCTTGTACAAGCCATCCGTTTTGGCGCCGCTTCTTTGCACGGTAAATAAGCTGTCCCACACCGCTTGGTGTCGTTCCATATCCGGAAGGATGCCATGCAGCCAAGCCGAATCCGGGTGTATACGCAAATAGGCATCTACGCCATCCAACATCCAACTGGAAAAATGGTGGCTTTCGGGCCGGCTTAAATAGGTTAGGAAATTGCCATTCTCCCGCTGGTTCAGGCGGGAAGCCGAGCCACGAATAAAATAATCGGCATAGGATTTCAGATATTTGTCATCTCGCAGCCAACGCACATCGTAGAATTGGTGTCCCGCAGGGCAGGTTATAGCGCCACTGAGGGAAGCCCACGGTCTTGGACCAAAAAACTCGGTCACCACCCAATATTTTTGCTGATCTTCCGGATCCGTATATTCTTTCAAATGCTTGGTTACCATCCACCAGCGGTAATTGTACACCTTATTGGTGGCATCATCCGAGCTAAGAAACAAAGGTATATTACTGATTAGAAAGGCTTTGTTGTTATGGGCATTGTAGGGTCCATCCGATTTGGGACGTCCCTCGTAGCTGTTAAATTCGTCGACTTGCGTAGCTAGCAGTTCATGGGACAGGCCTTGCAGGCGATCGCGTTCCTTCGAGAACACAAGCTCTTGCCGGCTCGAGCAGGCCGTAACGAGGCCAAGGGCAATACACAAAGAGGCCATAGCGGATGCACGCGATAGTCGGATACACTGGCGTAGGCAAAGGGGCAACAGGAGATTCATAGACGGTCTATACATTTGTTGTATGTTTAAAGATAGTCCTTCGACCCTAAAAAAACAACAAAAAAAACCAAATTAGCCCTTGCTAAAACCATTATTCACCATGAGCTAAGGGCCTATAAACAAGAACTTAGCATCGTCTCTTACCCAAGTTCTCTACCTTGGTCAGCCAATTTTCCCGCTGCTTTTCTGTAGAGCTTCGTATGATCCCGACATAGGTTACCTTTACCGGCTTCACCCCACAAAATTCCAGCGTAGCTTTTTTCAATTGATTGACGCTGGGACGACCAAAAAGCATGCGATAGATAAAGCTTGGTTGATCTAGGCTGGTTATAATTCTGGCTGTTCGCCCTTTCAGCAATTTATCCCAGAAAATGGAATCCTTCCGATAGGCATAGGCCAGCCCCGGCAAAAATAATCGGTCGATAAATCCTTTCATGAGCGCTGGCAGTCCACCCCACCAAACCGGATGCACCCACACGAGATGATCTGCCCAGCGGATATGCTCCCAAGCAGCGAGTAGATCAGGCTCCAAATCCATGCGTTTATGATAGCCGTTGGCCAAGTTGGGGCTAAAGTCAAGGTTAGCAATCGTTATCATGCGCACCTGCGCTCCACCTGCGATTGCCCCTCTACTGTAGGCCTCAGCCAAGGCGGTATTAAAGGACGATACTCGTGGATGTCCATTGATGATGGTTATTTTTTTTGCGACGTTCATACCTACAAAGCTATGGGCTAGCAGGCAGCAGAAAACGGACAAATGTCTAAAAAGAAATTTCACGCCGAACCCGGCTAAGATGCCGCGCACTGATCCCCAGATACGATGCAATATACTGCAGCGGAATATGTTGGATATAGTTGGGATGCTTATCCAGCAATTCTTGATAACGTTCCTTTGCCGACAGCCGCTGCAGGCCGAAAACGCGATGCTCCAATTCCAAAAACTGCTGCTCGGCGATGCTGCGCAAGAAACTAGCCCCTTCCAGATTTGTCGCTAACGATTGGTTGATATCCCGTTTCTTAATCAGCAGTACCTCTGCCGCTGTAATGGCCTGAATAGATTCAATACTAGGTCCGCCAGTAATAAAAGAGGAATAAGCTGCCGCAAAGTCATTCGGAAAACGGAAACAATAGGTCATGTCGGTACCGTCGGCTTGGGTATAAAAAGAGCGAAAGATACCTTTTTCGATAAATGCCACGGCTGTGCAGCGCTGCGTTTCCTGTACTAGAAATTCCCCTTTGACTAAATGCCTGCGTTCACAAAGTGACGTAATATCCTGCAGCTGCTGTGTCGTAAAAATATTAAAACTGCGCAAATAAGTGGTAAATTCCTGCATATAGAGACTTTTTCTTTTGAGCTGTGGATTAACAAAAAAAGATAGCTTTGCGGCTATCTTTTTTTGTTATTTTCTTTTTTAGTGACCTGATTTGGCCGATGCATCCATCTTTACCTGACTGAGCGTTCGCAAGCAATAGACCCCAAATATCAGGATGACGACGTAGCACAGAGCAGGCACTAAAAACGAATCCTGCACACCAATATTATCGGCCAAGTAGCCTTGAACAATCGGAACAATAGCCCCACCCAAAATCGCCATCACCACCAAGGAAGAACCTTGACTGGTATATTTACCAAGACCAGCGATAGACAAGGTGTAGATGTTTGAAAACATAATAGAGTTAAAGATACCTACGCCCAACACGCTGTACATTGCCCACACACCGGTGTTCAATATCGTGGATGCCAACAAGGCAACATTGATGGTGGCAAACACCACCAAGGTACGCGCTGGAGCCGATTTACCGATCATAAAAGCGATAAAGTTAAGCGCTATAAAACCGAGGAAGAAGGATATCTGCGAAAAGGTCAAACTCACCACACCATAGATCACCAAGAACACCGCTAAGGCAGTAAGCGCCATATACAGCATCTTCTTGCCACTAGGCAATTCCTGATTCAAAGAGATCGCACCTAGGAAACGACCGATCATGGCTCCTCCCCAATAAAGCGCCAAATAATTTTTGCTGACCGCTTCGTTGAAGCCCATTACTTCGGGAAGTTCCAAAAAGCTGATGATAAAGCTCCCTACAGCAACCTCGCCACCTACATAGCAAAACATAGTGCCTACACCATACAGCAGATGCTTAAACTTAAGCGCTCCCCAACCTTTCACCGGCTCGGTGTCGTCCGTTTGGAAAGAAGGCAATTTAACACGCGAGATCATCAACGCCACCAACAAGAGGATCGCGCCAAAGATTAAATAAGGCAAGCGTGTGGCTACCGCGCTAAAGCTGCCATCCGGCGAGGAAAACAGTTCGAATATTAAGTGACCACCCAACACTGGCGCAATGGTTGTTCCGAAAGCGTTAAAAGCTTGGGTCATGTTTAAACGGCTGGAGGCCGATTCTTCAGGCCCCAGTAAAGAAACATAGGCATTGGCCGTGATTTGCAGTACCGTAAAACCGAGTCCCAAAACAAATAAGGCGCCCAAGAAAAGCGGATAGGACGAAAGGCTTGCCGCTGGATAGAACAGCACACAGCCGCCCGCTGCCAGAAATATACCGAAGAGAATCCCTTTTTTATAGCCAACCTTGTTGATGGGATCTTCCACCATGGTTGAAAAAAGGAAGTAGATCAATGAACCGATGAAATATGCGCCGAAAAAGCAAAATTGCACCAGCATGGATTCGAAGAACGTTAAGGAGAAAAGCTGCTTTAGATAAGGGATCAAGATATCGTTCATACAGGTGATAAATCCCCACATGAAAAATAATGCCGTGATCGTGATTAATGGAATCAGATAGTTCTGCTTAGTCGTTGTTGTCGTTTGCATCGTTTTATAGCTATAATAATTGCCTCCTACTAACCTCACAGCAAGGTGCCTGACGCCATGCTCGGCGCATAAACACTGCTCATGCTAGCAAAAAAAGCATCTGTTTGTTTCGTTAACATACCATTATATCGAAGAGATCAAGCATATACCTATGCTTTCATACGGTTTAAACACTAGGCTTGACATGCTTTGCAATAGCTGCAAAGTAATTCCCTCATCGATTTACTCCAGCAAAATAAAAAGCTAAAACCATTTAATTGCATGAAAGGAGCGATGCAATTGTACACCGAATTCAGCGAATTTCCAAATAGATAGCAAAAAACTTAGCACAAAAAGTAAGTGCACACTTTATATGCATAGGGAATGTTTGGCTCTTAGCGCTACCAATTTGGATAAATCTTAAAAATTTTTTCCGAGGCCGTAATAAAGAGATAAGCAGCATTTGCACCTCCAAAACACACATTCGCCGTCCAGTCCGCCGGCACAGGAATGTGTCGAATTTCTTGCCCCTGGGCATTGTAAACAAAAACACCTTTTCCGGTTAGATACAGATTGCCCGCACGATCCAAAGTCATCCCATCCGATCCTCGGGAACAGAATAAGCGTTTATTTAGCAGCTTTCCATCCGCATCGATATCATATACATAGGTGCAGTTGGCGCCGATATCGGCTACAAAAAGCAACTTGCCATCGGCACTACCGACAATACCGTTGGGACGAACAAAGTCCGCATCGAGCTGAACCAGCTTGCCTTCGCTCAGGCAGTACAGGGCCTGTGGAAGTGCTTGCGCAGCGCGGTTCCAATAGTCGCGCTCATAAAATGGATCGGTAAAATACATGCGCCCTGCAGGCGATATCCACACATCATTTGGGCCGTTCAGCATTTTCCCGCCAAAGTTCTGAACGAGCGTATCCACCTGCTTACTATCGGGATCTATGCGCCACAATTCATTATGCTCATCGGCACAGGCAATGATACGCCCTTTATTGTCGAAATACAGGCCATTGGATCGACCAGCAGGTTGCATAAATAAGCGCAGGGTACCATCCGCACCATACCGCCAAATACTATTGTTAGGCTGATCCGTGAAATAAACATTGCCTTCCGCATCTGCCGTGGGACCTTCCGTAAACGAAAACTGGCTGGAAATTTCGATCAGTTCTCCCGCCCTTTGTGCGCTGCTTGGCAGACTTACTAAAATCAGCATGATAAGGATGAGTTGTTTCATAGCCCTAATGTAAACATTCGGCTTGGCAAATCTACCAACAGAAAAAAATGAAATGTTACAAAACAACATGGGCGGAAAAACCACAGTAATACGCCGGCCGCTTATGAGTCCGCTTACGAGGATCGCACAATAGCCGCACCATGCCGCCCGGCCATCGACCATCACGGTACAATGGAATAAGCGATAATCGTGGAAAAAGACTGTGGTGGGATGCGGACCAGGACAACTTCTAAATCAACCTCAACATGCTGTTAACAGCATCAACACCATCACATAGACGTTCAAACAAAGGATCGGCCGTGATACCCGGAGCACGCAGCATCCATAGGCGCAGGAAAATGCCGCCTCGTGTAATGCACGGATACCTGCATCATTTTGGCAGGAGCTGCAAGCGGAGAAGCTTATTGCCACACATGCGCCCGTTCCGAAGATGTAAAAAACGGAACAAGGCAACACTGCAAAGCCATGGAAAATCCGACGGATTTCCCATGGCTTTTTCATTTAAAAACCTTTATTTAGGGAAAAGAATAGATCATGAGCGAGAAACTGCAGCAAGCATTTGAACGATTTGATGCCTACAATAAAAAAGATCCGAATAGCTTTCTTTGGCAGGGACAAGATTATCCACAGGAATATTTCTTGGCCTTAAAGCTGCACGAGTGGGTGCAAAAATTGGATCCACAGGCCAGCGAACCGCTTTTGTTAGCCTCGCGATGCCAGCACATTGGCCGCTGGGAGAGTCCTAGAAAAGACTATCCGATGGACAGAAGCGGTTATTTGCTATGGCGAAAAGAGCTGGCACAGCACCATGCCACGGTTGCCAGCCAAATATTACAGGAGGTAGGCTATGACGAAACGACTATTATGGACACCCAGCAGATCATCCTTAAAAAGAAGATCAAGGTGGAGGCCGATGTGCAGACCATGGAAAATGCACTATGCCTTGTTTTCTTGGAGTTTCAGTATGCCGACTTCTTTCCCAAACACGAAGATAAAATTGTGGAGATCCTGCGAAAGTCGCTCTTAAAAATGGATGCCCATGGTCATCAATTCGCCTTGCAACTGCCCTACTCTGAAGCTGGTTTAGCCTATATACAGTCCGCTTTGGCGCTACTCGCGGCCAAAGGCCAATAAAGCGAAACGATGAAAACAGCGGCGATCACGATACTTCGCGAACATTTGGCGACAACGGAAAAAGAGCACCTCCCTGATCGAAGTAAAGGGACTCTTCGAAAGTTTGCAGGTCGAATTGGAGGCAACGGTCGTTAAATAGCGGAACAAAACCGGTTAAAAAAACAGTTTTCTAGGGGCTTCTGCTTGCGCATCCAAGTCCCTAGAAAACCATGTATTGTATCTAAAAATAGCTAACGCCTAGAATTTATAGCCAAACGTTAAGCGGAAATTGCGCGGCATTTCAACCTGCCACGAGTATACTTCGGTTGGGAAGTAGTTCGTATAATGCGATCCGCCGGCGAGCAGATAGCTATCGGCTAGATTTTGCACGTTCAAGGTCACGGTGAAGTGTTCCTTATGATAGCCTAACCCCGCATCGAAACGCAGATAGTCCGGCAGGTTCCACTCAGGATGTTCATCCGAGTAGAAAGCCGTTGTACGATCCATATTGCTTGTCATCCCCGCGCGGAAACTTAGTCCCTGCAAGAAGCCACGCTGCAGGTTGTAATCCAACCACAGATTTGCGATATGCCTATCCGCACCGGTCAGGCGCTGGCCCACATAAAAGCCTTCCACTTCGGCGTTTACTTGGGTGATCTCCGCATCGGTAAAGGCATAGTTGGCAACAGCATTCAGTCCCGGCGCTAAACGGCCGATGATATCCAGCTCGATACCGCGCACCCGCTTCTGCCCAATTTCAATACTCTCTCCCGGTCGCGGGCCATAAGCCGTTACCTCGTTGTTCTTTGTGATCTGATAAGCGCTCAAAGAGGTGCTCAAGCGGCTGCCAAACCACTCCCTTTTCAATCCAAGCTCCATGATATCGCCCGTTAGAGGCTGCACCGCTCCACCCGTGTTCAAGGTTCCGTTTTGCGGAATAAAGGATTGGTCGTACAGGGCATAGGCCGAGGTATAGCGGTCGATGGAGTATGAGATACCCACGCGTGGCGTTACCTTTTTGCTGACGATAGGCTCGCCGCCCCAAGAAGCTTGCGACATCGACGTGTACCGTGCGGCGAGGGTCAAACGCAGTTGATTATCAAAAAAGCCGAGCTCATCCTGAATGTACCCCGAAGAATAGTTGGATTCGATGACGCCTCCGCCCGCTGTTGCGCGAATTTTAAGCGGTATGGAACGATCGAAAGACTGGTATGGAAAGTCGAAACCGTATACCGGATTGGCCGGATCAAATTCGCCTCCATTTAAGGAGTCTAGCACAAAGGACTGGTTCCAATCAGCATAGTAATTCTTCTTGCCAAAGTCTAATCCGGCCAAGATACGATGTTTGACGGCACCGGTCTGCACATGGCCATTCACAAAAACCTGACCCAAGGTCATCCTGCTTGTTGCATCCCAAATATCCGACTTCCGCACCACGCGTCCGTCGGCAAGTACATTGGCCGGCCAGCTGCTGGCTCCCGTTTGGTCATAAGCGAAGTAAGCGCCCTGTGCCGTGATCTTCCAGTTGTTGCTCAATTGATGATCGATGGTTAGGTAAGCACTTTGATCGTTGACCTTCATCGGCTCTAGCCCTGGCGAAGAAAATGTGGTTTCGCGTGGAAGCGACTTGTATCCGAATGGCGAGAATACGTATGCCGATCCGACATCCGACATTTGCGCCCGCTGATAGGTGTATTCGAAGGTAGCTTTGGTTTTGCTATCCAGCTGGTAGGACAACACGGGCGCAATAACCAAGCGCTTGTTTTCCTCGAAGGGGCGGAAAGAACCCTTCGTATCTCCTGCGATGTTCAGGCGGTACAGCAACCTGTTGTCCTTGGAGAGCTTGCCATCCAAATCCACCGTGGAGCGGTAGCTTGAAAAGCTGCCGAGCGAAAAGGTAACTTCACCTTTCTCGATGCCCGTAGGCTTTTTCGTCACGACATTGTATATCCCCGCGGGGTCGCCGCTAGACATCATAAAGCCCGCCGGGCCTTTTACGATTTCCACGCGTTCCACGACAGACATATCCTCCGACAGGGGGCTCCAGAAGGAAGAAACCACGTTCATCCCATTACGGAACGCCTGGATCTGCGAACCGCGCATATTCAGGTTGACGTACATGTCATTCCAATGCGTCAAGCGGCTCACGCCACTCACGTTGCGCATCAGCCCATCGGCCATATTAAAGATCTGTTGCTTGGCCATCAAATCGGCATTGACGATCTGCACATTTTGCGGAAGCTCCACCAAGGGTGTTTGCACACGAAGGGTCGGGGAAACGACGGTTTCCGCAATCGGCAAATAGCCATCTACCACCACCTCCTGCAGCACATGCTTATCCACGGCGAGGGTAAAATCAAATTGGCGCGTTTCGTCATCCTGCAGCAGCAAGGTATCTCGCTGCGAACGCAGGCTGATGTGATTTGTCGAAATAACATAGCGTCCCGGTTTTAGGTTACGAAAGGTATAGGTTCCGGCATTATCCACCTTGGTGCGCAAACTGTCGTTCAATACCACCGTTAAATCGCTTGCAAAATGGTTGTCATTGGTTCGAACAACTCCTCGAATAACTCCTGTTTGCGCATAGCCTCCCAGCGCAAATCCCAACAAAGGGACAAGCAATGCTTTACTTTTTGTTTTCATCTGACTGTAAAAATCTCTTTACATAATAATTTAGACCAAATATAAATAAAGAAAAATCGATTCAAAATAATTTAACAAAAACAAAAAGTTTTGAATGAATTATGAAGCTTGGGTGAGGCTGGGAAAGCAGGTTAAGATCATATGGTATATATTCAATATCTCGCTACGCTAACATTTACCCGCCATACCAAGACGATGTTCCTGCTTGGTAGGCGGGATTCGGTGCATCGTCACTCCCCTAAAAGCCAAAGCCCAGCATCAGTGTTACGCGATGCAGGTCATAACTGTTCTTTTCTTGATTAAAATCAGCTATCCAGTCTACCGTAGCTGGATCGCGGAGGTTGAAATTTGGATCAAAGTTGCTGTAGTTCGTGACACCGAAGCCTTGGTAGAGATAGCCCCCGGTGATGGTCCAATAAAATTTATGTGACGGTTTTTTCACCTTCAGTCCGATTTGTGGGTTAATGACAGCTCCGCCATGGTAGGAGGACCAACGTGGGGCCGCTTTGCGCTCTTTGTTGAGCGAGGCCAAGGCATACCCTACATCAAGATCGGCAAAAAACGCAGCTTTACGCATGGGGTTGAGCACATACCTGTTCTTTACCGTAAGCGGCATGGTCCAGATGGTATTTTTTCCTTCTACAGGAAATCGGTTGACACCAATATTGACACCCAGTGTGTAGGCATCGCTGAGCTGTACACCATGGAAGGTGCGCGCGGCAAAACCAACCTCTAAGGGTATGGGGCCGTAGCTGACAAGACCCACCTCCTGCTGATTACGGTAGGAAATCTGCTGTGCGTGGAGCAGCTGCTGTACGACGACGACCGTCAGCAGCACCAAGAAGATTCTTTTCATCGCTTAATTGCTTTTCGCTAGTTGAATCTTGCTTAATAACTTGAGCTGTGCCTTATCCGTATAATCGTACTGGCTCACTCCATTTTCCCCAATGACGATAAGTGATTTGGGAGCGACGATCACGTCTGTGCTGACCAAATTTTCCAAGTTTTCCAACACATTATTGGCGACATTATGAACATCGGAAACCCTAAAACTCTTGAAACCGAAGGCTCCCTCGCAAAGGTAGAGCACATCATCTGCCAAACTTAAACCATGCGGGTTTTTCATGGGATATGATTTTACCAACCGCGGGTTAGCCAGATCTTTGATATCCACCACTTCCAATACATTTTGCGCACCACCACAGGCCACACCGGTGCGCAGTGTTACAAAGGCGTAATCGTCGTTCACCACTACCGGATCGCAGGCACGCATGTGTTGGTAATGGGAAACCCGTGCAGGCTCGCCCGGCGTGGTCACGTCATAAATAAACATGCCCGTATTCGAACCGATAAACAAATGGTCCTTATAAGGAAAGATCGTCTCTATGCCCCAGCCCAGTTCAATATCTTTAACATAGGCAGGCTTACGTTTATCGCTTACCTGAAAAAGATGCAACTTGTAGTGATCCACGGCGTAAAGATGCTCCTTGGACAGCGTAAACCGAGCCATAGAGCCCCCCTGCCCATAGTTGCCTCCAGCGTTGGCATTATCGTAAACCAAATACTCTTTTTGGATGTACGGCTTGTAAATATCTTCATCTTTGGAGCTGATGAGGGTATCCCGATATCCGGAAACGACCATCATCTCGTCGGAACTCGCATTGGTGTAATCACGCTGATATAACGAAACAAAAACGTCTTCATTTCTGTTGACCAAGGTCGGTTTTGCGGGATCGGACAGATCGAAGGTCAACAGATCAACATAGCTATCGACATACAGCATCCCCGCATTGATGGCCATATCTACATTTCCGGGCACCTTAAGGTATGTCACGGCAACAGGATTTTTAGGATCGGTATTATTGTAGATATGCACCCCTTTCATCGGTTCGTTGATAAAGAGGTAATCTCCATAGACATATATCTTACCGGTAGATTCCAAGGGCTGGGGCAGCACCACCATCTGGTCGCCACGAAGCCGCAAGGCAGACATCGATTCAAATTTGGGTAGTCGTACTTGATAGCTGCGTTCTGTAGTGACCTTATCGCAGCCATAAAACAGGAGCGTTGCCAGCAAAAGCAGCGAGATTTTCTTCAATAATTTCATAATTTAATAGCGTTTATTCCTAAAACGGTTACACCGTTAAAACGCTACATACGAAACCGTTATTTCCTTAAAAAAATCAACGAAACATGATAAATGATCACCTTTTGCGGTAACGCTCAAAGAATTCATAGGTACGCAGCAGCTGATCAATGCGCTGCCCCACATCACCAGATCGTGTGATCTCATGATCGGCGCCAGGATGTCGTACATATTCCACCGGTCGCTCAAGCACCTTCAACTGTTTATAAAGAAAGTCACTTTGCACAGGCCCAGTTCTATTATCCTGCTCGCCATGAAAGATGAGCAAGGGCGTTTTGATCTGTTGCACATAGGTGGTAGGCGATTGCTTATGCAGCAGTTCGGCCATCCCCTCTTCCCAAGGAAATCCGCCGAAATAGCGTTTCAGCATGGGCCATACGTTGCCGCTTCCAAAAAACACATACAAATCATAGACCCCTCGTTGGCTAGACGCGGCGCGAAAGCGTTGGTCGTGCGCCAGGAGCCAAGTGGTAAGATATGCACCATAGGAGCCTCCCGTGACATATAGCTGCGTGCTGTCTATCCAGCCGGTTGCAACACTGCGATCTACCGCCTCCAACACATCCCGCGCAGGGCCAGCCCCCCAGTCTTTGAAATTGGCCTTTAAAAATGCTTCCCCATATCCGCTGGATCCACGTGGGTTGCTAAAGAGCACGGCATAACCGCGCGATCGAAAGTATTGGTATTCATGCCACATGCTCGCATCGGCGGGGCCAAACATGGAGGCAGGGCCACCATGGATTTCGACCAGCAATGGGTATTGTCTACCTGCTTCATAGCCGGCAGGCTTTAAAAGCCAATAGTCGACCTCCAAGCCTAGCTCATTGCGTAAGGTATGTTTTTCGGGTATGCCCACATCTCGGCCGGATAGCCAAGACGCATGCAGGTCGGTTAACGCTTTTTCTTTTTGAAAATCTAGGTTGCCCACATACAGTTCAGCGGGATTGCTGAAAGTCGTCTTGCTAAAAATTGTTTTTCCTGCGCCAACCCAATAATCGCCAATACCGACATCCTCCGATGTTAGTTCGGTGGCTTTTGCGGATCGAATCCCAAAGCGATATACTGCTCGTCCGCCATGACTTGCAGCGATAAAATAGAGGGATTTTCCATCGGGAGCAAACTGCACCTGACTGAGCGCCCTATCGAACACGATGGGTTTCGCCTGCCATTCTTTGGTGTCATAAAGGATCAATTCTCCCAGGGTCAGGGAGTTTTGTTTTCCTTTCGAAACGGCGATATGTTGACCTGATGGGGATACGGCTGCTACTTGATAGCGGTGTATGCCATCCCCTACTAGACGTCGTGTTTCATCGGTAGATCGATCCCATAGGAAAACATTCGTTGACGACACCCGATCGGGATGTGCCGTACTGTCACTTTCCACCGTAAAGAGCAGCTTCTGTTCCGTGAGAAATTCGGCGCCCGAATAGGTCCGAAATCCTTTGCTGACGGCAACTGGCCTTTGCCCATTAGCAAGATCCAGCAAATACCAATGGGTAAAACGCAACTCGCCCGTTGTGGAATTTTCCGTTTGAAACTGTAGCTTATTGGTGAGTTTAGCGACAGTCTTTTCTTCATTTTGCAGGAGGTAGGCGGCTATTTCGTCGCGATTGCCATCGGCATTCGGCACAGCAGCATACCGGCGCAACGATGCCTGCGGGGCATCTCCCGGCTTTTCTATAGACCAATTCGGTAGGGCTCCTTCCGCATTGAAGCTGCTATCGGCGACCAGCTCGCGCAATGTAAACGTCTGCGACAACAACACTTTTGATCCATTCGGACTAAAGCGAACCTGTCCTAAGCCTTTTGCCAAATCGGTGACCTGCACGGCCGCTGTGCCATCATCTGGGTAGGTAAACAATTGGTTCTGCTTTTTCTTGTCTTTGCCTATGGCCCATCGGCGTCCGTCCGGACCATACAGCACTTGGCTGATTTGCTTTTTCTCGTCGATGCGTTCGGCAGGCTTATTCGACAGTAAGCTCTTAATAAACCAAATGGTCTCATACCGATACCCGCCTTTCTTACTGGTATCAACGGCTACCGCGCGAACGGCATAGGCGAGCTCTTCCCCGTTGGGCTTTACTTGTATGCTGTTGATCTGCCGAATGCGCGTGAGATCCGTTACTTGAATCGGGCTATCGCCTTTCTGGGCATAAGCTGAAAGGGTCGCCAAGGTTCCTAAAAAAAGTACATGAATAAAGTTTATCTTCATATCAATCTATCGTATGGCTTTCGTTGAGTTTTTCGATCAGGTGTTTTGCCGACAAATTGGCTTTCTGCGTTATGAATTGCCTATCGGTATCGTCTCCAATTTCATAAACAAGCGATTCTGCCTGGTAGTTTTTATAAAAATAGCTATAAGCCGTGTAGGTGGGTCCTTCGAAATAGAGCGGCTTGACCAAGGGCTCATAGCCCGGGATGGCCTCTTTTAAGCTGGAAATCCAGTTGGGTACAAACTGTGCAAAGCGCGTGGGCAAGTTGGGATCAATGGTATAGAAAATATCGCTGCCCGTCGAATGAAAGTCGATAGCAAAGTGGAGCTCGTGCCCCTTATCCTTGACTTCTTTCGCGATATAATCGCGGATAGCACGACTCTCTGGTTGCTTAAAGGCATCCCAATCACGATTGAGATCGACGCCATTGGCATTCGTCCGCCAATGACCGAGGTCAACCCCATCAGGATTGACCACCGGAATAAAATAGATGTAATAATCATCCCGAAAAGCTTTCGCATCGGCGGCATCGCTTAGCAAATATTCCACAAAACTGGTGTATGCATAATGTCCGGTGATCTCGGGTGGATGTTGCCGCCCCATCACCAGCAAGCGCTTCTTGCTGGCCGCATTTCCAGCGCCATATACATACAGCGGTTTTCCGAGCGTCGTTTTGCCAGCTTCCTCCTTTCGTAAGGGCACCTGTTTATTTACCTGCTCGATCCACGTGTACACGGCATGGGCAGGAATATTGGGCTGCGCAGACAGCCAAGTTTTTCCTTTGGAAACCGGCAGGCTAAACCGCGCCGATTTTGCACCATCCTCTTCTACAAGCTGCACCGATGCTAGGCTCTGCCAGTTTATTCCATCTGGACTAACTTTCGGGTTATACCGATGCCTAAATCCGCTAGCATAGTCCAGCTGTATCTGTACCAACGTATCTTTATCGGACCACACCTGAAAACCATACCACGGACTTTGGTTTATCGGGGTTTTCTCCGGTGCTACCAAGATATGGTATACACCATCGCTTGTTTTCTGAACGGCATTTAACCGTGCACCATCATAGTCGTTAGCGAAAAAAAGCCTATTATCTGGCGAAAAGGTTCCCTTTTCCTGCTTTTCAATGGCTTGAGATTCGGTGGACACGTAAGCGATGGGATCTTGTCCTTTAAAATCTTTCTTTAAGCCAGCAGCAACGCTTCTGTTGCCGTTTAAAAGACTATCCAAGACCTGCCCCAAACGTTCACCACGTAGGTTTTTAGCGACTATTGTTCCTTGTTCGTCTACAAGAAAATTGGCGGGGATAGCTCGGACAGCATAATGTGCCGCAATTTCGCTGTCCCAATATTTCAATTCAGAAACATGTGTCCAAGTCAGGTTGTCATCCTTGATGCCCTTTAACCAAGCCTCTTTGTTCTTGTCTAAAGAAACGGCATAGATGGCGAAACCTTGATCCTTGTATTTGGCATAATTGGCAACAATATTGGGATTCTCTCGCCGACAAGGTGGACACCACGATGCCCAAAAATCAATCAGGGTATATTTCCCTAGATGACTGTACAACGCCTGTACCTTGCCTTCGGCATCTTGCGCTTCTATAGCCGGCGCTTTTTTTCCGATAGCGACCTTTCTTGTCACGGCAATAATCTCGCGCAGCGCTTTACTGTAGCGCGACTGCTGCTGCGCCTCGGAGAGAAGCGCCAAATTGGCCTCCAGCTGTTCCGGCGAAAGCCTGTAGGACCATTCCCGATAGAGCAGATAGCTGGACACGATGGAGTTTGGATGCGCCTGAATAAACTCCTTAATTGCAGGTTTTTCTTGGCTTTTGTAGGCCTGGTAAAGTTCTTGGCTGGGCGAACCCTCCACCCTTGTTCCTTTATTTTTATTGTCCAGATCAAAATCTACCTTATTGCTTCCTTCATCCAAGAAAACATAGTATGGAATTTCATCTTTGCTGCTAGACAAGCCATAGAGATCCGGCAGGGTTCGCTTACCTGAAAAGGAAAATTTTCCTTTTTTCACCTTCGCCGAATCAATAACCGTGAAAATCTTATTTTCGAAGCGATGTAAATAGATGTATTCCGTTTTTCCGGTCAGGATACGTCCCTCCAGGGACAATGCTTGTTCTTGTGCTTTTAGAAGTCCGACACCTGCCAGTAACAGCAGGAAGCTTCCAGTTATCGTTCTTTTCATAGCTAATTGTCGTTAATTAAATAATTTATTGGTGGCCAGCTCGGTATTGGGTGCTGGAAAGATATAGTTTTGCGCAGCAATAGCCACATTGGGCGTTTGAATATTGGCATCTCCTTTGGCGGGTAGCGCCTGCACATGCCGTAGCAAGTCGTGGCCACGAAAGCCTTCGCCAAGTAGCTCTATCCGACGCTCCGTGGCCAAGGCCGTTAGCAGTCCTGTACGCGTGTTTAGTGTAGCTTCCGCAAAGGAATAAGCGGCATCGGAACGGGCATGAACCGCTTTTAACAGATTGGCGGACAACAGCAGCTGATCTTGCTGTGCCGCAGCCTCTGCATAGTTCAACAACACTTCCGCATAGCGCACAACAGGGATATAGTCTACATAGGGCGAAGCTTTGGCATATTTTTTCAAGTAGTGCTTACCCGAACTGGTAATAAGCAGGTTTCTTCTGCTATCGCTGGCCGCCCATTGGCTGCTTGCCAAAATACCTGTGGGATTAAGGTAGTACTCCTTATTGACATTAAATATATAGCCTAGTGCGGACTGCCCCGACAGCGCGTCGGTAGCCGTCATCGGCATGCTGAAAATCGATTCATTGCTGCTATAGTTCGTGCCGAAAATCGTTTGTATATCGGCTTGCAGCTCGTGGGCCACGCCCTGTTGAGCCTTGAACGGTGCGACCGTTTGGGGAACCAGCTTTTTGGCCTCCTCGATCACCTTGGCGTAGTTGTTCACCGTTAAATACACCCGCGTCTTAAGGGCCCTCGCTGTATTTTTATGCGCCCGCGTGGTATTCAGCAGCGCGGTGCTGTAGTTTGCCGGCAAATCCTGCTCGGCAGCATCCAGGTCGCTGATAATCTGCGCATAGACCTCCGCCACCGTACTGCGCGCTAGATCGTTGTTGTTTGCATCCAGCTCGGCTTTCAGGCGAAGCGGCAAGCCGGGCGACGCCCCCTGATCTTTGTTGTAGGGTTGTGAAAAAACAGTGACCAAGCTAAAGTAAGAGAGTGCGCGGAGTAGTTTAGCTTCGGCGATATAGGCCTGTGCCTGCTCTTCGGAAATTACGCTGCTCCCTGCCGATAGGCCTTCGATCAGAATGTTGGCTCTGTTGATCGTCGCATACGCTGCCGACCACAGGTTGTTGATATCGTTGGACCCCGAGCTATAGGAATTATTCCAACTTTCGTAGGCCGTATAGCTGTTGGCCGTTACGTTGATAAAATCTTCACCACGCACATCTTGGTAGAGTAAATAGCGGCCGCCATATAAGCTGGCCGATTTCAAACTTTTGTAGATTCCGTTCACCACCCCCTCGATACGGGCAGGTGTGTCGAATACATTTTCGCCCGAAATAGAAGTCGTAGGTACGGGATATAGGCCGTTGTCGCTCTTACATCCTTGCGCTGTCAAGGCAAGGAGCAGTATACCCAAAATAGATTGAGTTATCTTTTTATTGCTGTTATATAGAAATCTCATGGTTTACAGTAATTAGAATGAAACATTAAGACCCGCGCTCCAGGTGCGCCCTTGACCGATAGAATTCTTTTCGATACCGATGGATGTATTCGAATTTCCATTAGACGATGACTCTGGATCGGCACCGGAATAGTTGGTAAAGAGAAATAGATTAGATGCCTGTCCATACACACGGATACTGGATAGACCGATGCTGCTGAATAGATTACCCCGGAAGGTGTAGCCCAGCGTTAGTTGTTGCAGGCGCAAAAAGTCGGCTTTTTCCGCGTTTTGGTCAATCGAGAAGCCCGCTGAACCGTTGGAAATAACATCGTTGTAGACCAAGCGCGGCACATCCGTCACCTGCCCTGCAGCTGTCCAACGATTCAGTGCTTCGGTGGAATTATTGTAGAAACGTTGGTCGAGCAAGGTTCCTCGTGTACCATTCATTACCTTGTTGCCCCCCGCAAAGGTGAAGTTGACCACCGCATCGAAGCCTTTGTATTGGAAGCTGTTGTTAAATCCGCCATACCATGTTGGCAATGCTGTTCCGAGTAGCTGATAATCGGACACGGTGATCGCGGCAGCTGTTGTTCCATCGAGGTAGGTCCAGTTGCTTTGGCCAGAAGGCACGGATGCGCTATATTGCACACGTTCGCCATCGCGATTGATGAAGATACGTTGGCCATTTTCGGGATTGACACCATCTGTTACGGCTCCGTAAAGGCTGCCAACGGCATGGCCTACACGCGTCACATTATTGGCTTCCGTGGTGGTATGCGTATAACCAATGATATCTGCATTTCCATCGGCTAGCGCCGTCACTTCATTCTTTATTTTGGTGATATTGAAGGAGGCATTCCAAGTGAAATGCTGTTTCTGCAACACGTTTCCACTAAGTGCCAGTTCGAGCCCTTGGTTGTACATACTGCCGATATTCTTGAAGATGCTATTGCCGGGAATACCTTTTGAGGGCGATTGCGGTGCGCTGAGGATAAGTCCATTTACGTTGTTCTTGAAGTAGTCTACATCCACATGCAGGCGGCTGTTGATCAGGTCGAAGCTCAGTCCCAAGTTTGTTTGTTGAGACGTTTCCCAGCGCAGATCCCGATTGCCGGCCTGCTCAATGCCCCAAGTGGGCACCGTGCCATATAATGAAGAACTATACAACGTAAGCGATTCATAGGCAGAGAGGTTTCCATTGCCAACCTTACCCCAGCTACCGCGCAGACGGAGGTCACCCAGAACAGACGCTAGGTTGCTATTTTTATAAAAATCTTCCTCAAAAACGGACCATCCCAACGAGACACCGCCAAAGTCGCCATATTTATGGCCGGCGCTCAAGGCCGAGTTTCCGTCGCGTCGAAAATTGCCAGTCAGGAAATAGCGCTTTGCATAATTGTAGGTGGCACGAAAAAATGTCGAACGGTAAAAACGTTCGCTCACGCTGCCACCTGCGCCGGAAATGGTCGTCCAACTACCCTGAAAGTTCTCGAAAAATGGATCGGCGGCATTATTCTGGGAAGCATTCCAGATGTCGTTATCATATTTTTGGATATCATAGCCCAAGAGCAAAGATAGCTCATGTTTTTGCGCAAAGGTTTGATCAAAAGTCAAGCTATTGGTGAAGTTCCAGTTGTTACGCAGTGCGCTGCTGTTACTGACAGAGCCGCCATTGGTATAACCAGAGGATCCTAAATTAGGACTTAGATAGGTCTTTGTGGTGGAAAGGTTCCGGTCCAAAGCGTAGGTGCTGTTAAATTTTAAGTTCTTTAACAGTTGCACGCTGGCGTGGATATTTCCGAGAATATGGTCATTGCCGGTGGTATACTGACTATAGGCAAAGAGCGCTTCCGGATTGTAGAGCGTGTTCGTAAAGAGATTGGCGCCAGGCCCCAACAAGCCGGTGCTGCTCAAGTTGTAGCTACCATCTTCGTTATAGGCCGATACATTCGGCGGCAACACCAAGGCTAGGCGCGCACCGCCGATCAGCAACAGTTGGCTGCTCGGCAGGGAGCCGGAGTTTTTAGCGTCGTTGAAGGTGTTGTTATAGTTCAAGTTGCTTCCTACAGAGAGCCAATCGTTCACCTTGTGTTCTATATTGAACCGCAATCCCTTTCTATCGAAGGCGTTCTTAGCAAAAAAACCTTCTTGGTCGCTAAAGTTACCCGAGAGGTAGTATTGTGTGGATGCGTTGGCGCCACTGATGGACAAGCTATGGTTGTGGCTGTAGCCGGTATGATAGACGTGGTCGTACCAGTTGGTTTCCACCAAAGCGCCATCAGCATCATACTGCGGAAAAAACAAGGCGCGCGCCACGGCATCATTATTTTCATTGCCACTCAATATTTTGGCATTCAGCACCGCTTCATTTTTTATTGCTATATATTGCTCGGCGTTGAGCAGTTCGGGCAAGCGGGTAGCCGTAACAGCAGAACCCCATACATCGTAGTTGACTTTTGCTCGCCCCTGTTTGCCTTTTTTTGTCGTAACAAGCAATACGCCACCAGCGGCGCGCGAGCCGTAGATCGATGTCGAGGCGGCATCTTTGAGTACATCAATGGATTCAATATCCGAGGGATTGATATCTGCCAGCGGATTGTTGGCCACGTTGGACGAACCAATGTTGCCGGTATTCACCGGAATCCCGTCGATAACCACCAAGGGATAGGAACTTAGGGAGATAGAATTCAACCCGCGTATACGGATCACGGGAGGGTTATTCAGTAGGCCATTCGGCAACGATATGCTCACGCCGGCAGCCTTACCGGCCAGCGATTGGTCAAAGCTTTGCACGGGTGCATCCTTGATTGCTGCACTGCTGATGCTGGACGCGGCGCCGGTAAAATCACGACGCTTTTGCGTGCCATAACCCACCACCAGCACCTCCTCCAAGGCATTATCATCGGCAAACAAGCGTACCGTATCGCCCTGCACACGAATATCCGCAAGCTGTTCTTTGTAACCAATGGAGGTAATGGTCACCCTTGCCGGTAAGGTTTGTCCAGTGATAAAAGAAAAGTTGCCCCGTCGATCGGTGCTGACGGCGTGGGTCACGCCGAATAGTTTCACCGTAGCTCCTTCAATGGGCAAGCCGCTGCCAGCATCAACAACGACACCTCCAAAAGAGGCATTTACAATGGTTTTGGGCGTTTCTTGTGCCTTGCTGTTTGCGGGCCAGTCCAGCAGCGCCACTAATAGGACACAGGTACTGTACCTGAATAGTATTTTTTTATTCATGGGTCGTAGGTTGGGTTGAGGAAAAAACAATAGAGAGCACATCCACGAGCTGTGGTGACGCCGTAAGTTCATAGTCGGGGGAAACCGAAATCTCCCCCTTCTATTTTTCGAGAGAGAAGATCTTAGCTACACATTCGGCAGCGAGACGCTGCCACTTGTAAAGATTTGATTGTACTGTTGTTGAAGATGTCTTTTTGCGTAGAGTAATTTTTCTTCATGTTGTTTCTATAAATAGTGAACCTGTAAATCGTTGCCAACGCCAATTGATTAACGACTAGACAAATATACTGATAGTTTTTATAAAGTCTACTAGTTTTATAGATTTTTTTAAATAAAAAAATCCGTTGGACAAATGCTGTACCAACGGATCTAACAAAAGAGAGAGAAAATCTTTATTTCAGGTTGTACCGTAAGGTTACACCGTACGTTCTTGGGTCGCCGATAACGCCTGCATACTGCCCGTAACTTCCTGGGGCGGCAAGCAGCTGTTCATAATAATCGGTGTTGGCGATGTTACGCCCCCAGATAAGAACCGAAAGGCCATTCGATGCTCTGAACCCTACCCGTGCATTTAACAGGCTATACCCGTCGATATTGAGGTATGCCGATGGTGAAGGGCTCGATGAGAACGTCGATCGGTAGAAGACATCAGCTCCAAGAAAATAGCTCCCTGTCAAAGCGAGCAACTTTCCTTTTCGCGTGACCTCCGCACCGAAAGAACCTGCCCACTTGGAGATTCCGGGAAGTTCACCTCCTGACACATCTTTGAAAGCCTCCGGTCCACCAACTTCCTCCAAGGGTACTGGCGCATTGGTGAAACGCACGTACTTACCGTCGGTGTAGGCAAATGCTCCATTCAACAACAGTGCATTGAACAAACGGATGCTACCATCCAACTCCAATCCTCTGACGCGAACCCTTTCGGCATTCGCCAAGTAGCCTCGGTTTACGCCGGGATCTGGCGTTTGTACCAAGGTTTGATAGTCTTTGATATCGGTTTGGTAGATCGTCAGATTTAAGATCGCATTGCGTGTAGGTATTGTTTTAACGCCAAACTCTTTATGGTGCACCGCTTCTGGTTTTACACGGGCCAAATCCAATAATACCTCGCCATTGGCTGTAGGAAGCCCACCTACGTTAATACCAATAGGCTTGTAGCTCACGGAGTAAGTGGCGAATGTATTCAAGCGAGGGGTAAATTTATACTGCGCAGATAGCTGACCGGACCAGTTGCCTGCCGAAGCATCGGTATCGAAAGATTGATCGGTATAGATTCCATTTTTCAGAGCCTGCAATGCCGGATCGGAAGTTTCCAAACCGCCGTAACGTTGACGATCATAATTTGCTACTTTCTTATCATAGTTGTAGCGTAAGCCTGGAAGGATATGCAATTTATCGGTAACCGCCCAGTCCACTTGCGAATAGGCGGCCAAACTTGTCGACTTGATACCATAGGTTGTACGGATACCATAATTGTCGAAAAGTCCCGGTGTTCGCCACAGGGCGCTCGTGGAATTTTGCGCAAAACGCCACAAAGCCGATCCCGCTTCTTCGGTATGCACTGGATCCGTCCGTAGATCTTGCCATAAACCATATAAGCCCACCACCCCGCTCACTTTTTCACTAATTTTTCCGGAGTATCTAAATTCCTGCGACCATTGATCATGTACGGAGTTTCCGGCGGAGACGGTGAAAACAGGTAGTCCCAAGTAATCCCGATCATTCAGCGGCACCCAGTCCCAATAACGCCAAGCAGAGGTGGATGTCAACGTGCCGTTACCAATCTTGATATCGGCGTTTACCGATATCCCCCCCAATTCATTATCAGCTTTCGATTGCGTATCCAAATCCACCTTACGCTCGAAGGCGCTCGTGTAAGGAACGGTATAATTCAGGTCTGCAATGATATTGTTGAACTGTCGATAATCGGCGCGTTGTGTTTGCACGACTCCGGCAATACCCCAACCGTAACCATCTGGTCGCTGCTTGGAAACATCACCAGCAACGACGATTTTAATATCTTCTGTAGGCGTATAAAGCAACTGTCCGCGAAACCCTAAGTTGTTGATGTTATTGATATCCCTGTTGGTATGTACATTATATAAGGTACCATTACGCTGCGTCCCGGAGAATGAAACCCGAGCGGCCAATTTTTTCGATATTGGCCCTGTCAAGGATGTTTTGGCCTGTATAAAACCGTAGTTACCATAGCTCAGCTCGAAGTTGGCTTCGGGGCTAAATTGCGGCAAGCGGGTTGTAATATTGAACGCGCCTGCGGTTGTATTCTTTCCGAAAAGCGTTCCCTGTGGGCCACGTAAAACCTCGATCTGCTCGATATCGATAAAGTCGAGCCAAGTCGCTGCCGGACGAGCGATATAAACGCCATCCAAATAAAATCCAACACCAGGATCGATACCATCGTTGGTTAAACCGTACGTAGATCCCAAACCACGGATATTCAAGGTCGTATTTCGTGCATTTGAAGTATATAGCTGTACAGTGGGCACCAATTCCTTTAAACGGTTGACATTAAATGCACCTGCATCTTCTATAGCCGCTCCGCGAATCAAAGAAACCGGAATGGGAATATCCTGCAATTGTTCCCGACGCCGTCTTGAAGTCACGACCACCTCACTTAGGTTCTCGGTGATAGGTTTCAATTCAATCACTGTTGGTGAGGAAGCAACGACGACCGTTTTCTTTTCATAGCCTACGTAAGACAAAATCACCGTGAACGGTAATTTTTGTCCAGTGACAAATTGAAAACGCCCATCACGGTTGGTTCGCACACTATGCGTCACCGCCTCAAGTTGCACAGTAACGCCCTCAATAGGCTCTCGCGTGTCCGCATCGACAACCGTCCCTTCCAATGACGCATTGATAATAGGTTTCGTTTCTACCTGTGCCTGCGAGGGTACGATGCCCAAAGTCAACAGGATGGCTAAGACCATGTACGTGTACAAACGCACGTTTTTTCTTTTCATAAATACAATTGTTAATAGTTTTTCAAGCTTTGTTACCAACGCCAATTGGAACATATAGGGGCAAATATAGAAATTGTTACAAATAAAGTCTACTAATTTTATAGATTTTTTTTGTAAACCACTTTTTTATCCCTATACTTGTACTATCATAAAAGAACATAAGGTTTATAATTGGTTAGTAAAAGGTTCCATTCTCCCCGTCTGGAACCTTTTTTTATGGATTCTTCAACGGCGAAACTATCACGAATGTTTTACCGGACGATGCAACGCCTCATTACGGAAAGCGATGTTGGTTGGTCGTAGGACATGAATGGCCGGCATCCGTTTATTCCGTAAAACAGCGCATCTTTCGATTGCCCGCATTTATGACGTCGTGATACCAGACCGTATGGCGCGGAAGCTCTCCAACACGGCTTCCTGCTTTAGGATCCACATGCCCAGCTTCTCCGTCGCAATGCCGTCTACCAGCTTATAGGTAAAGGAGACGCCATGGTCCGTATCTACTTTGGTCTCCAGATATTTTAGGGCAACGCGTTCGTTTTCTTTGACTGAAGCCTCCAAATCGGTGATATGGGTCGATAGTATAAAGAGACTTTTGTCAATACCGCTGATATGATCGATCAACTGCGCAGTCGCCTCATAGGCGTCTTGATAATTGGTTCCTTTAAAAATTTCATCCAACATAATCACCATCGGTCCATGTGCGGCAATACTTTCGGCCATGATCTTCAAACGATGTACCTCTGCAAAAAAATGACTATAGCCGGCACTAAGACTGTCCGCCAAGTTTATACTCGTCATCATCCCTTTAAAAAGTACCGTTTCCATGGACGATGCCGGAACGGGAAAGCCCATATGAGCCAAATGTATACAGCTCGCCACACTCTTTAACAGGGTTGACTTCCCCGTCATGTTGGCCCCTGTCAAGAACCAAATGTTTTGGAACGCATCGATGTGTACGTCATTTTTCACGGGCTTTTCCAGCGCTAAATTGTACATCCCTTTGATGTTTAAAAGCGCGCCTTTACCCTGCTCGCCGTGCATGTGCGGAAAGCACAGATTGCCTTTATTACACATCTTTGCAACGGCATAGAGAGCATCCAACATATACAACATCTTAAACAGCTCCTGCAGTACGCTCTTTTTAGGACTTCGGAAAAGCTGATCATATTTTAAGACGAGCCGTAATGGATTTTTGTGCTTTATCAATTGCCGCAGCTCCTGCTCGTCGAGGTCGTCCCAAAACACTGCGAACTGTTGTGCATAGCTCGCTAAAATGCCTATACGCTGCTTGGACTGTATAGATTGCGTAAACAAATCGTACATAGCAATCAATAGCATGGCTATTTCTTTCACCGACTGCCGAATGAACAATCTTTCCTTTTTGTAATGTAACGAGAGGAAATTGGAAGAGAGCTTATCGACGAAATAGATCAACACGCTCTCGGAATGGTATTTCTTGGGCATCTGGAGATAGCTTTCCAAATCGACCATCATGTACTTATCGAAGAGCTTATCAAGCTGCAGGGTAGCCAAATAGGCAATGGCTTCCTGCCGATCGACAATCGCACCTTTGTCGGAAAGCGGTCGTAGCAAGCAGCCATAGAGCTCATCGCGCCCTCCTATGGTTAAGGTATGGTCGAAAAAACGCAATAAACTATTGGAATTCCAGTCCAAGGCGTTGATATCCGTCAGTGTCTGTTGATCTGTTTTAAACATCGGCAAGCAATACCCTAAATATAAGAAATGATCCAGGCAAAGCGTCAACCATTAACATATTTTAAGGACTGAAGCCATTGGGGGATAAAAAAATCGCTGACGGTTGACTTGCTAGTCATCCCATCAGCGATTCTTTCCTTATGCGAGCTGCTATCGGGCTTCACCGCTCAACCGCTTTGTTTGTCGCCTAGCCTGCGCTAAAACGTTGGTCGCACGCTAAAGGAAAAGCTATAATCTTGATAAGGCAATAGATACGCACGCATCGGCCAAGCGCCCCAGCTGTTGATCCCGCCTACGCCCATCTGCTTCCAGTCGATGTTCAATTGTGTTTGTGGTCTCTTCTGCAGGTCGGCGGCATGTCTTTGTGCACGTTTTTCGCCATCATCCAAATCCGAGTCGAAGAAATGCAGGGCGCTAGCGCTGAATAAAGAGTCGGAGGTGACGGTAATACCTCGCCCCTTTTTGTCGGTAAGCGTCCAAAAGCGTATATCTGTTTTATTGCCCGTTTCTTGCGGCATGACATACGGAAAATACTGCTCGTCCACTGTCTGCTTATAATGTCCTACGTGCGCGCTGAAATTACGATCTTGGTAATTTTCCTGAGGTCCGCGACCATAGTACTCAACGTTTTCAAAGCCTTTTGGAAAAATCCATTGCATACCAAAGCGCGGCAAGACCTCTACCTTTTGGTTCGTGTCGGCGACAAACGTCTGTTTCACCGTCATCTGCCCCAAGCTGTTTACCCAGTAATCCATGGTTAAGGTTCCGAAAACCTCTGGTAACACATGGCGTACTTTAATATGGGCCACCCTCCCTTCAAGATTTGCATCAAAGGATTCCAGCGTGCTGCGTTGGGTAACCGTCTTCCAAGCTTTCAACTTATCGGGCGTATTTGCGCCAAAGTCATTATCATTTGGTGCGCGCCAAAAATTCGCTTTAAAACTGCTGTTATCCTCGATCAGATCAACAGCACGGTATCGGTATTTTTTCAGCCAGCCCTGTTTTTTATCGAAAACTAACAGTAAGTCTTTCCCTCTGACGGATACGATATCTTCAGTTTGCTCTACGTTGATCGTTGCTGCCTCGGCGATGCGGTTTGGTTGCAAAGCATTGTAAATACCTCCCAACGATAGCTGTTCGGTCGCTACAATATGTTTTGCCGGAACGAAGGGCTCCGCAGATTTTAAGCGATAGGTCAAGTTAAGAAACAGCTCCCCTTTGGCCCGCTTTTCTTTTAAGCCCAAAGCAATATGCTTCGTTTCTTGCGGCTTGACCGTGATCTGCTCTAGGCGTCCCGTTTGGATCGTTTTGCCGTCCAGCACGAGCTCCCACAGCAATTCCACGTTATGCAAATCGGTAAAGAACTTCTCGTTGTAAATAGCTATCGAGTCACGCCCGATGAGGGTGCTGTGCACATCCTGATACACCTTTTTCATTTCCCAAGCGTGCGGATATGGTGTTCTGTTTGCATAGAAGATACCTTTGGAAGCATAGTTCCATCCGGTGATGGCCTCCTTGGGTTCGTAATCTCCCCCATAGGTATATACCGTATCACCTGCAGCATTGACCCGCTGAAAGCATTGATCTACAAAATCCCAGATATAACCACCCTGAAAATGACCTTTATGGGCACGAATGATATCCCAGTAGTCTTTAAAATTTCCAAGGGAATTTCCCATGGCGTGTGCATATTCGCATTGTATGAAGGGACGCACGGGCTGCGGGTTTCGCTTGGCGTAGCTTTCCATGGCGGCCGGACTCGCATACATGGGAACGATCATGTCGGTGTTCCAGTCAAAACGCATCTCACCATAGTTTACCACAGCCCGCTCATACTGCACCGGCCTAGTGGTATCACGCGCCTTCATCGCTAAATAGGCTCTATAAAAATTATATCCATTGCCGGCCTCATTGCCCATACTCCAGGTGATGATGGAGGCGTGGTTTTTATCGCGGTCCATCATCCGCTCCACACGTGACACATGTGCCTTCTCCCAAGTTGGTCTATTGGCCATGGTGTACGAAAGATCGTAGCCCATTCCATGCGATTCGATATTCGCTTCATCGATAACATACAAGCCATATTCGTCACACAGATCCAACCATTCTTCTGTATTGGGATAGTGGCTACTGCGTACCGAATTGATGTTGAATTGTTTCATCAACTGTATATCCTTCAACATGGCTTCTCGCGAGATCACATGTCCCGTTTTCGGATCCGTCTCGTGCCTATTGACACCTTTAATCAATATAGGTTGGCCATTCACTAAAAACTGACCGTTCTTAATTTCTACCTTTCGGAAACCTACGCGCTGTGGAATTACCTCCAGCACCTTTCCGTCCGCACTTTTTAACGTCGTTACGACCTGATATAAATGCGGTGTCTCGGCGGTCCAAAGAAGCGGATTCTCTACCGGCATCGCTGTCGATAGCTGCTGGGCACCGACTGCGATATCAAGCGTCTTTTGGGCTACGGGCTTGCCATCTTGTAGCAAGGCTATATCCGCTTTCAAGGCTTGTTTTGCCGGTGCATTAAGCTGCAGTTTGCTAACCAAGTTACCCTGACGAAAACTGCTATCGAGCTGTGCTGAGAAATCGAGATCGTATAGATGTGTTGCTTCGCGAGCCAGCAGGTAACAGTCGCGCGTAATGCCGCTCAGTCGCCACATATCCTGATCTTCCAAATAATTGGCGACGCCCCAGCGCATCACCTTCAGTACGATAAGATTTTTGCCTTTCGACAGAAAAGGCGTAATATCAAATTCGGAAGGCAACTTGCTATCTTCACCATAGCCTACATATTTGCCATTTACCCAAACAGAAAGATTGGACTTGGCGGCACCGATGTGCAGATAAACCTGCTTACCATCCCAAGCATCGGTTATGTCGACTGTACGTCTGTAGACCGCTGTCGGATTGAAACGCATCGGAACCAAGGGAGGGTTGGCACGGCCAATTAGGTAGGTAAACTCAAAACCCGATGTGGTGTACATCGGGAAGCCATAGCCATTCAATTCCCAATTGGCCGGTATGGGAAACATAGGCCACTGGCTGTCGTCGTGCGTCAATGCTTCAAAATTGGCAGGCAGATCTTTGGGTGCTTCCACCCATTTAAATTTCCAATCGCCATTCAAGCTTAAGTAATTGCGCGACTTTTTCCAGTCAGCCTGATCGGCCAAGGCTTTGCTCTCATACACGAAATAGCTGGCGTGCATGGGAAGACGGTTTTCTTCTACAATGGTTTCATCGAGCCAAGGCACACCTTTTCTTTCGACTTCAGGCTCTTGCTGCATCGCGCGTCCCTTTCCAGAAAGGGTAACACTGGATTGCCCAACAAGACTTTGGGCAGCAAACAGACAGAGGGCAAGTGCAACATTAATTTTAGCGGAACGTTTCATGAACAATGTATTGTAGGGGTTTAGGGTATTAAAAATCGTGGTTGATCGATAAAATAGTTTTAGTTGAAAACAGATAAATCCCATTCATCTTTCCAAGACACGGAAACCTTCCCATCCTGCAGATCGACAGGAAGCCAAATATAACGGCTATCTAACAGCTGATTGGGCTTCCATCGGTCGGCCATAAAGATAAATGCGTCTTTCTTACCTTCAATGGGCAGCACATAGGTGCTCTGTCCGTCGAAGGTGAGCTGCGCCTGCGGGCCAAGCATCGGGTCGCCCAAGGATTTCCAAGGCCCAAAGAGATTGTCGGCGACATGCAGCTCCGCTCTATTTGGTGCCCAACCGGTGCAACCGCTGGTAAACAGATAATATTTGTTTGCATGCTTGAACAAAGCCGGCGCCTCCCGATGGTTTCGGAAGAGGAGTTTATCCTCTTTCGTCGTATGGAGGTAGTCCTCGCTGAGGCGCACCAAACGCAAGGCATAGTTTTCATCCGAAGAGTAAATGTGGTAGGCTTGGCCATCATCATCAACGAACAGTCCCATATCCCTCGACATATTTCCGTTGGGACGAAAGCTATGCACAAAGGTGAAAGGGCCGGTAGGCGTGTCGCTGACCGCAACGGCTGCGCGCGCTGCAGCATAGCCCTGCCCCTTCAACTCTAAGTGAAACCATAGCACGAATTTCTTTGTTTTCTCGTTGTAAATAACTTTCGGTCGCTCCATAATGCAGCCCCAGGTGATGTCGCTGTTGGGATCATCTGCCGGCGCAAAGGCTAATTTTTCGAAGGTCCAGTTGTACAAGTCTTTTGATGAATACACATTGACACCCAAAGAGGTCTTCCCGCCGCGCTTCTCTCCATACCAATAGTAGGTACCTTCGTGGTAAATAATGCCGCCGCCATGTGCGTTGATGTGCTCGCCATGCTGATCGTTCCACCGTGCTCCTGGTGTAAAAGTCTGGGCATCCTGCGAGCTGGCATCTTCTTTTTGATAAACCCGAACGTAATCTATTTCATAGACTGCGGGCAACAGCTTTTCATCGATCTTTCCACCATTGATACCGCCCAATGCAAAATTAAGCAGTACGTAGTGTGGTTGCTGAAATGGATTGGATCCATCGGCATTGGCCAATTGCTCCAACGGCACTTTGTTCATCAGGCTGTCATCGACATAAAGTGCTATTTCATGCTCGTCCCAATCCATGCGCCACAGATGGAACTTATCTGCCCAAGCTTTACCACCAAGCTCATCCACGGACTTGGTCTTGCTAAACCATTTGGCTTTCCAGCGATCCTTGGTCCCCGTAGCAATATTGGCCAAAATATTTCCGCGATAGTATTCCATGATGTCGATCTCGCCATTGGAGGGCCACTCGCCTTCGGTGCCGAGCGTCCAAAAAGCGGGCCATAAGCCTGAACCAACAGGAATCTTGGCCTTGATCTCGAATCGGCCATATTGCCATTGTTTCTTGCCGAGTGTATTGATAGAGGAGGAGGTATACTGAATATGTTGGCGTGATGTCGCCCAATCTTTGCTTCCTTTTTGGTAGGTCGGATTTGGCTTCCGCTCCTTCCGCAAGCTGATATGCAACATACCGTCTTTGCATACCGCGTTGGCCTGTTGGTACCATTGATCTTCTCGGTTACGTTGAAAACCTTCTTCAAAGGTCCAATACTTGGCATCGGGTGTACCATCTTTTTCAAATTCATCGGACCACACCAATTTGTAGGATGTTTTTCCCGCGACTTGCGCGAAACCGTTGAACGCGAAGGTAAAAAGATAGGCAAAGATTAAGAGTCGATTCATAAAATACGATTGCTATCGCAACTTTAAAGTGATTAAATATATAACATTAACAAAATTATCCCATAAAACAGGTCAAAAAGGGGGCATTTTCGGCAAAAAAGTTGGGGATATCGGGATTTCGGTAAAATCATTGTCACTTATTGATTACACCTAAGCGAAACAGACTTTTTATTTCACTTAGGTGTAACATTGGCTATTTAAATAAAAAACAACTGGTCTTCTATTTTGTTAACGTACCTTCAATACGATAGCGCGTGCTGCCATCCATATAGTCATAATGGAAGGTGAAAACGCCATCATTATATACGCAACTGCCCGGATCGACAATTTGTAATTCGTCCCACGCGGCTATCGCAAAGTTTCCAGACGTGCTCTCCGTGAAATTTACGCCGAAACGTTTGATAGCAGCAAAATAGTCTGCATGGGAAGCATAACCAGATCGGATCTCTGCTTTTACTTCATTAAAAAAGCGAACGGTCTTACCATCGACTGCTTTCAGCGTCCTAGTAGAGCTAAGTGAGGTTGTATTTCCTTTCACCCATTCTCCGGCGGCATTTCTTGTCAGGACAGAGCGCAACACGTTCAATTGATAGATTCCGGAATAGGCATTGACCAAATCAAGATTCAGAATCAATACCGTATCCTTTGTTGTCTTCACATAATCCGATACCTGATCGATTTTAAAAGTAAGGGCATAGAGTGAATCGCAATGTAGCCCTTCAGTATTCACAAAGAACGGCAAACGGCCATAAACATCCCCTGCTTTCACGGTGGTCGACATCGATGGAATGGTGTAATGATCGGCTTCCAACATACGGTACCGCACAGGCGCATCGATCATGTATTTACTGTTGTACCAAGCAATGGCAGCATCATCATGTGTTACAGATATCCGTACATCTTTATCCAGTTTCTGCGATCCCCCCGTTGCGATCGAGATATACGCTTCGGATGGAGAGGTCGAAAACGGGACCTTGAAGGCAGAAACTACCGACGAAGCGCCTACAATATAGAATTGTTTGAAATATTGTTCCTCTTCCAATGGGTTCAAGCGATCACAACTTGAAAACAGGGCGATGCTCGCCAAAAAGAGGTATTTTATATTTTTCATCATGTTCATAACAATAATTTTTTAAGGTTACCAACCCGGGTTCTGCACCAATTTTGAATTTTTATCCAGTGCTGTTCTAGGAATAGGGTAGAAATAATGCTTTTGGGAGAAGGTACGTCTAGTCAACCTATCGCTCAATACCGTTACGGTGTAAAAATCATTTCGGGCAGCCCTTCTAGCACGCACGTTCATCCCCCGAATAGGCCGATTGTAAGCGGTCATTGCATCTTGCCCCCAACGACGAAGATCAAGATAGCGCTTCCCTTCACAGGCAAATTCAATTTGTCTCTCACGCTTGATCAGGTTACGCATGGTCGTTTGATCTGGTAGGCTTGTCAAGCCCGGCAAACCTGCTCGGTAGCGGATTTGATTGAAAGCAAAGAGTATTTCCTCGGCGTTTCTACTTACAGATATACCAGTCACAGGATCCGTGTAACCGCCATTTAGCTCATTCAAAGCTTCAGCATAGTTGAGCAGAATCTCTGCGTAACGGAAGATAGGATACGATTTTGTCCGCACTGTTGCCCGCAAATTATCTTCACTATGAATATATTTCTTACAGGTGTAGCCCGTCCGGTTATAGTCTTCGGGATAATTCTGTGCAGGTTGCGCCGTACCGTCCGCATAGTAGGTAACCTCTTGGTTTTTTAAGCTGGCATCGCTTCCTGTGTACGAGCTTCCAGGCCAAAAGCTATGCGAGAAACCAATGGTTGCATAAAAGCGCATCTCGCGATTGCTATACATCTTTGCCGTTTGGCTTTTTAGCGTGAAACCGGAGAATACCATATCCGAGCCACCAATTGCTTCGCCAGCCGTGCTCGCTGAAGGATAAGGATAGCTGCTGCTGGAAGCATTGATGTCTTTCCCATCAACCATGTAGAAGGCATCCACCACATCTTGGGTGAGGTTAAGCCCGTTTCCACCACCTAAATACGTCGGCGTGGCAATCCACATTGGCGAGTCGTTTGCTGTTGCGGGTTGGCTGGAGTAGATAATCTCTTCATTCAACACGCGCGGTATCTCGCCATTAAATACATAAGAAAATGAACGGAAAGCATCTACGTTCGCCGCTCCGTAAGGAAAATCACGGGTGGCATAATTCGGGTCTTCCGTAGACGTAGGTAAAACATGGCTATCGCGTTCTTTCGCCGCAATATTAAGCTTATAGCGTCCCAGATCAATCACCCGCTTCGCGGCGACAGCTGCTTTTCCCCACTTATTATTGTCGGCCACTTGATTGATAAAATGCTGTCCGTCGCGACGCTTCCAATCTGCATAAAACTGGTTCCCGTTGTACCAAGGGCTCGCTGCATACAAGAGTATGCGTGACATCGTGGCCAAGGCGGCACCTTTATCTGGAACATTAATATCCGCCGATGCCTCTCTTCTATCCGTCAAAAATTCGTTAGCCTTCTCCATGTTATCACACACGTAGGCTACACATTCATCATAGGTATTTCTTTCCAAAGACATCTCTTCCGCACTGGCATCTACCGCAAAAGGTACATCGGGGACAAGCGGAACAGGGCCATACTGCAAGAGCAACATATACGTATAATAGGCCCGCAAGAAATAGCATCGTCCCATAAAATCACGACGGTCCACATCGGTAATATCGGGAACTTCGTTTATGCGTTGTAGAACAAGGTTGGCTCGGCGAATGCCCTCGTAATAACTGGAATAATTACTAAAGTATCCACTAAAAGGCGTGATTTCGTCGAGCAGAAATTTGATTCCCGCATGGCGATCATCATTCCATGAAGTAAAATTCTCATCCGAAGCTCCTTGGAAAGGATTAGGAGACTGGGTCCATAGGTTACCTTCATTGGGTAGCAAACTGGCTGCCCCGCGAATATACTGCTCTAGTAAATCACGTCGTTGAAATACAGAATCTAACTGCGTCGTATTTTCAAAATAATCATCGACACTTAAAAAGCTACTGCAGGAAAGCATGGAGCCGAACAATAAGCCCACAGCAGTGATTTTTAGCGTTTTTAAAATTTTATTTTTAGGAATATTCATTTGTCTAAGCTCTAAAATGTAACAAATAGTTGTACGGTATACATACGTTGTAGGGGGTAGACACCGCCATTGGCAGACGCCTGACCGGGATCCCAAAGTTTGACCTTATCCCAAACATGCAGGTTATCGCCGATAAAACTTACGGAAGCCGAACGCAGACCTATTGGCACCAACCAACGTTCAGGAAGACGGTAATCCACTTGAATGTTTTTCAAACGCAAGTAACTTCCATCGGTCAACCAAAATGTCGATTGAACGTTGTTGTTGGGATTGTTGCCATAGGTCAATCGTGGAAAGCGTGCATTCGGGTTTTCTGCTAATGCAGGGTCGATGCCGTTGGCTGCTGCATACTCGCTAGAAATCCATCGGTTGTTTGGGTCGGCGGCAATTTGCAACAGGTTGCCTCGAGATTCCCACGCGAATGGATAGTATCCCGTACCGCCCAGAAAGTACTGCACCTCATTTATCCCTTCAAAAAAAGCACTTACACTTAACTTCTTGTAGTTCAGCGTCGCTGCAAAACCGTATTGCACGCTCGGGATATTGGAGAAAGATAGCGGTACAATATCATCATTGTCGACCACCCCATCACCATTGACGTCTTTATACTTGATGTCGCCGGGCAACACATTCTCCATATACCGTTGTTTCGGACTACTGATAATATCCTGTTCATCTTTAAATAGCCCTTCTGCAATCAAGCCCCGCATAACACCATAGGGTACGTCTACGAAAGACTGGTACGGAAAATTTACCCCCGATTGTTCCCAATAATCAATCTTATTGCGCGAAAGGGTGAAGTTAGTGCGTAAGGTCAGACTGGTTTCACGACCTACATTCTGCGTATAGGATAATGTACCATCTGTTCCCCAAGCGGTCATGGAGCCAATATTTGAATACGGGAGTACCGATGTCAAACCAGCTTCATCTGGTATGTTTGCACGTGTTTGGAAAATGCCTGTCGTTCTGTTTTGGAAAAAATCTACGATCAGGTCAAACCTATTTTTAAAAAATTTGGCATCAACCCCGAAATTGTATTTATGGGTAGTTTCCCATTCCATATCGGGCGCACCAATTTGGCTTTCAACAATTCCGCTTCCACCCCAAGGACCTACTCGACTATTACCTATTAGTGTTAGGTAAGGAAAACGTACGTTCAAGCGATCGTTCCCGACACGACCATACGAACCTCTAAATTTAAGATAATTAACGAAGCCCAGGTTTTTATTGAAAAACTCGTATTGAGAAGGAATCCAGCCCAAGGCTATAGACGGAAAAACACCAAAACGTCGATCGGCGCTAAAGTTCTCCGAACCGGTATAACCCACATTGGCTTCCATCAAATAGGTATCTTTGTAAGAATAAGTCACCCTACTCGACAAAGCTTGATAACGTTGTGGGATTACACTAAAAACACTATTTCCCCAATTACTGTTTTTGCCCTCTTGCAAGTAGAAGAGAACCAAACCCGTCACATTGTGATCTCCAGAAAACACGCGATTGTAGTTTAAGGTAGACTCAAAGTAATACTGCCGATCCGACATTGATATTTGTGCTGTCGAAAGATCCTGCTTAGTTACCCGGCGAAGGGTACGCAGGCTACCATCGATATTTCGGCCGTTTTTAGGATCTGCATAAAACAAATCCGGGTTCATTGTCTTGACAATGTTATGGTAACCATTGGTTGTTAAAGAAAACATACCTCTGGCGGAAAGTCCTTCGGTAAGGGCGCTCAAATTTTGTTTCAGGGTAAGGATGGACTTCGCCGAATACCGTTCGGATTCGGTATAACCGGTGTAATTCAACCGCACGTATGGTGACATTTCATCGGTATTGGTACCAAAAGAAGGCAGCTGCCCATTAGAGTAACGAACAGGGACCATCGTCGGCGGTAAATTAGCCTGCGCAGCCCACAAAGCATTATTATTTGTCCCATTCCCTGGTGCGTTTTGCTGAATGAAAACGGTCTCCAAATTCATCGACAATTCCGTCGTTGGCGTCAGGTTGGCATCCACGTTTGCACGGAAATTGTATTTATGCCAGTTGACGTTTACCTTGTTATTCGTATTTGTTTCCTGCTTAAACAAAGCTTCGTTATTCAATACCCCCAAACTGAGGTAGTAACGAGAATTTGTCCCCCCTCCCGACACACTCAGGTGATGCTGGTTGTTGACGACATGGTCCTTAAGAATAACATCTCGCCAGTTGACGTTGGGGTACAAGTCTGGATCCAGATTGGATTTAAAAAGCTCTAACTCCGTGGGCGTATAAATAGGCAGATCTCCTCTGGATACACGAGCCTCATTGGCTAAGGACGCGTAATTAAAAGCGTCGGCATATTGCGGCATCCTAGGCGAATAGCTGTAGGTACCATTTGTTTTAAAACTGATATTCAGTTTACCGGCTTTCCCTCGCTTAGTATTAACCACGACTACACCATTCGCTCCACGCACCCCGTAGACAGCGGTCGACGAGGCATCTTTCAATACGCTGAAGTCCTGAATATCGGCAGGGTCGAGGTCGTTCAGATTTCCTTCCACCCCATCGATTAGGATCAGGGCACCTTGTCGGGCACCGAAGGTACTAATTCCGCGTACCCAGAACTCCGAGAAGTTGGCACCAGGCTCACCGCTACGCGTCACCGCCACAATACCGGGAACGCGTCCGCCCAACATATTCGTCACGGATACCGCGGGTACCTGCAGGTCTTTGGGATCAACACTGGTTATCGCTCCTACGACCGATATTTTACGCTGTGATCCTTGCCCTGTTACGACGATCTCATCAAATTCATTGATCTTCTCCTTCATCGCAATTTTTTCGCGCTCTTTACTGGCGGTATAAAGTACTTCGATCGTTTCGAAACCTACATATTTAAATATCAGGGTAGAATTTACGGGAATTTGATCCAAGCGGAACTTTCCATCCACATCGGTCGTTGTCCCGATGGTTTCTGCGCCTTTCAACGTGATCGAAATCCCGACCAACTCGACCCCTTTCTCGTCCATCACCGTGCCGGCAACATTTATTGTATTCTGCGCACATACATACATGGCCGAACACCATGCAATTAATGTCATTAAAATTCTTGTCATAATAGTTTTTTTACTCGATTGCATATTTTCTAACGCGGACACCCCAGCCCTCAGCAACGTAGTAGTTGCCCTGGCCGTCATTTGCTATATCATAGGGATAGCTGAAACGAGCGGATGCGGGAGGACCATCCGTAGAACCCTCTAAGTTTGTGCCTCCGGCAACGGTAGAAACATAGCCATCTACCGCCGATATCTTACGGATCAAATAAGACCCCGATCCTTCGGCGATGAATATATTTCCATCTTCGTCAAGCGTCATTCCGTTTGGTTGGGCAAAGGCACATTCGTTCAGGTATCCATTGGTCACCCGGTTACCATTGAAACCAGCGTAGGGCGTAGCTTCATATATACCGTTGGCATTTTTCGCTATTTTATATATACCATAGGCCGCCTGCACCGATAGGTAGAAACAATCGTGAAAAGGGTCATGAATAAGGTACCCACCATCACCCGATTTATTGATATCTAAGCTGTTGTTCAGGATTTCAATTTCTTGAGTAGCCAGTTCAAATCGGCCAAATCGGCCATCTCGATCACAGAAATACAACCATTGTTCGGAATCATCCATCGCCAGCGCACGAATTCGCGCATAAGCGCTTCCCAACTCACCAATGCGTGACGGTGCCCATCCAGAATCTTTAGAGTAGCGGTATAAGGTATGTGGCGTATCCCAGCCTGTTGCAAACACGCGCGTCCTATCTTTAGAAACAGCAGGTTTACCAGCTCGAAATCCCGCATGCACGGTGATCACAGCATTGTCGGCAACGGACACATAGCGTACAGCGGGGTTGTCTCGTTGGAAAACCAAAACGGCGTCATCGCCAAGTGCCGCTATGCCGTGCATATAGGAAAAATTAGCTTCGGCAAGGGAGCCATCAACTGCCGTTCCACCGGCCCCACCCGCTAATGTGGAGACGTTTTCAGAAGCTGCATATTTGAATACTTTCGACACGGGAACAGATTTCTCACCGACGTAAACAACAATTTGATTACTCCCGGATATTTGACGTGGAGCCAAACAGTATATAGTATTATTGTCTACCCCGATTACCGTGGATAGGCGTTCTGTCAACACATCTTTAAAGATAACCTTAACATTGGCGATCTCTGTTCCAAAGTTGCTCCCTTTAATGATTACTTTCTCCCGTATTCGCCCAGAATCGGGCATAAAGGTGGTTACTTCTACCGGAAGTGATGGGTCATAGGGGTTTAACCGACCATCATCTCCATTGTCCTTGTCTCCGCATCCCACGAAGACCAATAGACACAAAAACATAATTATTCTCATAATTAATTGATTAGCATGACTACTTACTATTAAAACTTTGTTTATTGGGTTAGATATTTAGGCTAGTCTTTTTAAGACGCTTTGATCTGTTGCAATTATCGGCACTAAACGCTAGATTACTTAGGGGGTATTTGGTCAAAAACAGGGGGGTAAATAGGCATTACTTATTTTTAAAGAGCCGTTCTCAAAATAGTAAAACCGGATTTTAGCAAATCCAACTAGGATTTTATCAAGAACCAACCTCTACCGTCCAAAAAGGGAGATAAGCGCACGTGATAATACCGAATCGCCATAAATGTCAAACAAACACTTGCAATAAAAATTGCTTTTCAGTAATTTTAGCAAACACTAACGCCAACATTTATCCTATTCATTATGAGATATGCCCTCTACACCGTCCTATGCTATGTATCCATGCTATCCGCATCGGTTGCACAACAATCGGTCACTTATCTTGGGATAGATCAAGGCCTATCCAACGATTACATTACCGATATCTACCAAGACAAAAATGGGTTTATGTGGTTTGGCACGTCCAACGGATTGAACCGTTACGATGGCTATACCTATAAAGTATTTCAAAATATTCCATTGGATAAAACGTCCCTGCCCGACAACCGCATCACCGATCTTCTGGAGGACAAACAGGGTAATCTTTTTGTTGCAACCAAAGTGGGGGCAGCTGTTCTGAACCCTAATCAATCGACATTTTCACGATTTCTTTTGCGTTCGGATGCCGGCAAGCTAGATTCCATTAACTTTTCCATCCACCAGCTTGAGGCAGATCACGCCGGACATGTATTTGCAGGTAGTGGACAGGCGGGGCTATTAGCTATCGAAAAGACCGAGGAAGGTTACCTAGCTCGTTCGGTACCCTTGGTTTTGCCCGGTCAAAAACCGAGTGTGAAATACAATGTAAGCGGTATGGGGAAAACTCCGGATGGCAAGCTTTGGTTGCTGATCCACCATATCGGCATCTGCTACTATGAACCTACCACACAGCGGGTCAAGCTCCATGAAGCCGGAAATTTCAATGCATCTTCGGTAACAACCTCCAGTGATGGCGACCTTTGGTTTTCCACCAATTGGGGCATCAGCCGATACCGCCCTACAAACAAAGCATTCACTTATTACACAACAGCCAATGGTCTTTGTAACAAGCGCATTGTTCACCTATACTATGGCAAGGACCGTAAGATTTGGGCATGCTCAGATGGAGGTGGTATCCAAAAAATAGACATCAGCACCGGAAAGATTGAAAACACACCCAATGTGGAAGGGAAAAAGCTGAGCAGTAACTCAGTATTTGCGGTTTATGAAGATGCACAACAACGACAATGGATAGGCACGTGGCGCGGTGGCATCAACCTCATCGACCCCAACAAGGGAAAGTTTCAGTTGATCAAAAAGACGGCTGCGGGCCAACAAATACAATCCGAGGATTTTGTACTCTCGTTGGAGGAAGCCGATGACAACAATATTTGGATAGGTACCGATGGTGCTGGCCTCCTTCAATGGAACAGCCGACAAAAAAAATACATGGATTTCGCAATTTCGGATAGATCGGTTTTACAACAAGCTTTTGTCACCGGACTAAAACAAGATGCCGACAAGCAACTTTGGATAGGAACCTACGACCGTGGCATCTTTAAACTCGATCAAAGGACTGGTCGGCTCACTTCCTACGATTGCTTTTACCCTAACAGCAGCTACGCCAATAAGGCCGTTTGGCGTATTTTCGAAGATAGCAAGAAGCGTTTGTGGGTATCGACCCTAAATGGCGGCCATGTGTACCTGCTGGACAGAGAAAAGGAACAGTTTCAGCCCTTGGAACTTCCGATCTACGATGTGCTCAGCTTTATGGACGAGGGGAATGATGTGCTATGGATGGGATCCTGGTCGGATCTTACACGATTGGATCTGAAGACCAAAGCTTACAAAACCTACCCTATAGGCACCCCCATCAGATTTATTGCATCGGCAGAAAAAGATCACTTTTGGCTGGGAACCGAGGGCGGTGGACTGTTGCATTTTGATACGCGTTCCGGTCAAATCAAGCGGTACACCGAAAAAGACGGTTTGCCCAGCAATAGCCTACTAAATGTGTTGAAAGACAAGTCCGGAAATCTTTGGATTTCCACCTACAATGGGCTTTGCAAATTTGCGCCGCAAAAGAGCAGCTTCCAAAATTTCTACAAATCTGACGGCCTGCAGAGCAACCAGTTCAACTACAATGCGGCACTGCTACTACACAATGGCGAAATGGCTTTTGGTGGTATCCGTGGCTTAAATGTATTCAATCCCGAAGGCACTCAGGTTCCCGTTAAATTCCCACCATTGATGCTTACGCAATTTCAAATAGACAACAAGACCTACGATGCCCATCACCAATATACCGATTCCTCGCTAAGCCAGCTATCGTTCCTAGAAATTCCTTATGACCAAGCGGTACTGTCTTTTTCCTTCGCTGCATTGGAATATTCGTTCCCCGATAAGATTAAGTACGCTTATTTCTTGGAAGGTTGGGACAAGGACTGGAATTACGTCGAAAAACAACGCTCGGCCCACTATTCGCATTTAAAGGAAGGCAACTACACCCTCCGTATCAAATCCACGGATGCAAATGGCCTTTGGAACAAGCAGGAACGCGTTATTGCGATTACGATCCTAGCACCTTGGTGGCGATCCAACTGGGCTTATACCCTATACTTGCTGTTGGCCGGCACTGCTCTTTATCTTTATATCAACTACATCAAAAATAAAGAATCGCTACTCTATCAGCTCAAAACCAGCGAATTTGCACGAGATAAGGAGCATGAACTCAATGAGAAGAAGATCACGTTTTTCACGCATATCGCCCATGAATTTCGCACGCCCTTAACGCTAATTGTCAACCCAGTGAAGGAAATTCTTTACCAAGCCAAGGAGGAGCGCGCCAACGATTCCTCATTGCAGCTTCAGCACGTATATACCAACGCAAAACGATTGCTCAGCTTGGTAGACAAGCTGCTGCTTTTCCGCAAAGCAGACAGCGATTTTGATGAACTGCGCTTGGTAAAACTGGATATTATCGCGCTAACGCGCGAAGTATTTTACTGCTTCCAGCAGCTTGCTCACGCCCGCCATATTGACTATCAATTCCATAGTGAAGTCGAGAGCCAACTGCTGTATGCCGATCGGGAGAAAGTAGAAATCTGTCTTTTCAACCTACTGCAAAATGCGCTTAAATTTACGTCTGCCGCCGGGAAAGTGCGGGTGCATATAACTATAGCTGGACAGCGGGTGAACATTCAGGTAAGCGATTCGGGCAACGGTTCATTTTCGTCCCTGCCTGAGACCATCTTTAAACCTTTCCATCGAGATTACGGTAGCCAAGGCTCCTCCAAAGAGGGCTTCGGGATTGGTCTTTTTCTGGTGAAGAAATTTGCACAAGTCCATGAGGGCAGCATCGGGTTTCAGCAGAACGAAATCGGAGGTCAAACCTTTACATTAAGTCTGCCCTACCAGCCACATCATCTAAAAGATCAGCTGATCTATGAAGATGTAGCAGAACAGTCGCTTTTTATTCAAGAACTGCTGGAAGAGGAGTCGTTGCTTTCTACCACTACAGGTGCTAGCGCTTACCAAGACGAAAAAGCAGCTAAGATTGTCAACATGGCCAGCGAGCGACCTATCCTACTACTTGTGGACGATAATATGGATATTCGCCAATACATTTGTAAGATCTTTGAACAGGATTTTGATGTGCTACAAGCTGAAAGTGGCGAGCAGGCTCTGGCCATCCTACAAAAAACAGAACCGAACATCGTTATCAGTGATGTGGTCATGAAAGGTGTATCAGGCATTGATCTTTGTGAGAAAATCAAGAAAAACAGCAATTTAAGTCATATCCCCGTAATCCTATTGACGGCTAGCTTTTCAGCAGACATCAAGCTGAAAGGCATCGAGGGCGGCGCAGACGACTATATTACCAAGCCATTTGATAAGGATATCCTCGTTGCACGAGTACACAACCTTATCCAGAACCGACAACGGTTGCATCAGTATTTTCACAGCGAAATTACACTGCAGGCCAACGATTACAAAATACCGGTTGAATACAAGGACTTTCTACAACAGGCCATCCTAGCGGTGGAGTCGCACCTGCTGGACAACGACTTTACTGTGCGGATGTTGGCAGAATCCTTGGGCATGAGTCATTCCAATCTCTACCGCCGCATCAAGTCCATTTCAGGCAAATCGGCCAATGAGTTTATCCGGTATATCAGACTCCGAAAGGTCGCCCAGTTGTTGGTGGACACCAGTGCGAACATTAACGAAGCGGCCTATCAGGCTGGCTTTAATGACATCAAGCACTTTAGGCAACAGTTTACCAAGCTTTTTGGATGCACGCCATCAGAATACCGGAAACGTTATGCGCACTTAAAAAACAAATACCGCGTAGAGATAGGCTAGCCAGTTTTTAAACCATCGCTTTGCTTGCCCCATAATTTTTGCAAACTTTGTGGCATGCTCGACTGGATTACGTTTCCTACTAGGCTTTGGAGAGGGTGCCTCTTCGGATTCAAACAACCCTCCAATTATATCGGCAATATCGTTGGACCAATAATCGGTTCCTATTTTTTGATTTCAGCCTGATATTCATTGTGGTTACCGCGCTTAGTTGGGCTGCAGGCACTCATCTATTTTTAGCAGAACGAAGGTTGAGGCTATTGAAGAATTCGTAAATCTTCTATCGCACAGAAGCTGCTGTCAGCGGTTTATCTTTCTTTAAAACACCTGTATTTTACTTCCTTGTCTAGCGTTTTCCCCTCTTCTTCGAGCAAAGAAAATTTCAGCTTCCTAATATTTCAATTAATTATTATCTTCGTTCAAGATTATTAACTCCATGAAATTAAGTCCTTTTTTCGGCACCATGCTGATCCTGCTGTTGGCGTCTTTACATACCATTGCCGCAATTCCGACATTGACAAAAAGCGCGGTTCCCAATTGGATCCGTGCTTCACAACAAAAGCCTGTCCCTCCAAACTTAGAAGATATTAGTGAAGGATACTATTTCGAGCTTATTGAATATCAAGTAAATCTAGCGACACAAACACGGTTTTTCAAAAATATAAAGGTGCTCACGGAAAACGCCGGTGCTGAAAACGCCGGACAAATCCACCTATCTTTCAATCCGCAATACCAAACGCTAGTTTTGCACGAACTCTATCTCCTAAGGGAAGGCGAACGCATAGACCGTTTAAACATTGGAAAGTTCGAGCTTATGCCCTACGAAACGGAACTATCAAGATCCATCTACAACGGATCCTACGCCGCCTACCTCCTGTTGGAAGATCTACGTAAAGATGATAAAATCATCTTATCCTACTCTGTAAAAGGTGCTAATCCAGTTTTTGCGGGCAAGTTTTTCGACACCTTCTATTTACAAGGTTTCGAGCCCGTCGGACAAGTGCTGGTTAATTATGTGGTACCGAAAGACCGTAAACTGCAGTTTAAAGGCTTCTTGGGCGCACCGGCAGCGCAACAGCAAGATCTGGGCTCGGCAATTTCCTATTATTGGGATGTTACCGGCGAAAGCAAGGCAGATTATGAGCCGAACACCCCTTTTTGGCATGCCACGCGACAACGTGTGGAGTGTTCCGAATTTAGCAAATGGTCAGACGTTGGTAAATGGGCGTCAGATGTCAATCCGATTCCAACCTTGCAGTCCTCGGGTAAACTGGCGCAATTTGCGGATCAGCTTTGGCAGAAATCAAAAGGCGACTCCATGACCTATGCGCAGCTAGCGGCCGATTTCGTTCAAAATGATATTCGCTACATGGGGATTGAAGTGGGTGAATATTCCCATCGGGCAAATAGCCCTGAAAAAGTGTTTGCGCAGCGCTATGGAGACTGTAAAGACAAATCGGTTTTGTTGGCCGCTTTGCTAAAGCACAAAGGTATTCTCAGTGAGCTTATTCTAGCCCATTCAACCGAAGACTATGGACGAGAAAATTACTTACCGGCACCCTCAGCGTTCAACCATATGGTGTTGTACTTTCGGATCGACGGTCGAGGGCAATATATTGACCCGACCATAACCAACCAAGGCGGGCCATTTCGTGATCGCTATTTTCCATTCTATGGAAAGGTGCTTCCTGCGATAGCCGGTGCCAAGTTGCGCGATACCGAAAAGATCGTCGCGGGCAACACACGTATTGAAGAGCGTTTTTACCTAAACAAAGACGGCGCAGCCACCGTCGACGTCGTGACCATTTATACGGGGCCTAACGCAGACAATATACGCAGCTATTTCAAGCAAAATGCTAAAAATCAGATTGAGAAATCCTATCTAAACTACTATCAGAAACTTTACAAACAAGCCTCGAAACGCGCGGCTTTAACGTATGAAGATGATCTAGCCAATAATATCTTCCGCGTCAGGGAATTTTATACAATAAAACAGTTGACCGAGCGAGACCCGTCAAGCAATAGATTAGCCGTATCTGCCTATGCGATCAACTTGAGCAACTCAATTCCAGAAGCGCTAGAATCGCGATTCGCGCCCATCGCTCTCCAATATCCGTTAACCTTGGAACATGACGTTTACCTTGTTAATCCTGATGCTATTAAGGTTCCACCTATGCAGGAAAACAGCTTTATGGATCGCGAAAGCTACTATTTTGGCAAAAACATCAAAACGGATAACGACACCTTGAAAATCTCTTTTCGATTGGGCTTTCACGACAGTTATGTCAAGGCTGATCAAGTTGCGAATTACATCACTGACTTTGGCGAAAAGGACGAATATTTTAGTGCGGCCGTTTTTCTTGATGACGATGGGTTTATTACGGGATCGAATACCCACGATAGAACAAACTGGTGGTCAATATTCGCTTTTATAGGTTTAATTGCGCTGTTCGCTGTAATAGCGTTTCGGTACTATAATCGTACGGCGGCTTCATCGTTTATTTGGCTATATGAAGAATCTCGGCACGATAGCATCGGCGGCTGGTTGGTGCTGCTTGCTATAGGTTTATTTTTTAGCCCCATACGGATATTCTTTATGGCTATGCTACCCTTCGCATTTAATGCACAGATGTGGGGCAATTTGACAGCGGAAAACAATGGTTTGCCCGCTTTATACGCATCTATCTTTATATTTGAATTTGTGGCAAATACATTTCTCATTTTTCTATCAGGTTACTGTTGCTACCTGATGATGAAAAAACGTGACATTTTTCCACAAACGGTATTTTTCTTGCTACTATTTCAACTGGCTGTCGTTGTCTTCGATGCCATTGCTGCCGACGTCATATTTGATGGCCAAGCAGAATCTCAAGCGGACGTCGGGGAAATAGTTCGCAGTGTCGTGTTCGCCGCCATTTGGACATCATACATCTTGAAATCCACGCGAGTGAAGGGTACATTTGTATTGAAATACGGTGAGGTATGGAGGCCTGTCAATTTTCATCACGACACGCCCTGGAACAACGAAACCTTAGCCAAAGAAACGGAAAGCGAAAAAGCGGAAGACCAAGGTAAAGAGTAAGTTCGCTTTATAGCAAAAAAACGGCAGGACCACCATTTGTCCTGCCGTTTTTTAATTGTAAGATCAAATTTCTGTTGGCTTTAGCCTTTCTTGTAAGGCTTCTTGGCCGCTTCAATCAGCTCCTTCATTTCCATTTTAATGTAATCCACATTTGGCGTTGAACCCGTCAGGAAATAACGAATATTGCCTTCTTGATCAATTATAAATTTAGCGGGGATACCGTTCACTCCAAATTTGGCCGCCATCACCTGACCTGTTTCGGCATCCTTTTGATCGTCGTAAAGCACTTCAAAGGGGTAATTGTTCTTTTCTATAAAAGAAACGACATTCTTCTTGTATTCTTTGTCGCGCTCCCAAGTGTTGATAAATAGAAACTGAACATTGTCATCGTTTTCATAGGCTGTTTGCGCTGCCTGCATCCCTGGGAAAGAACGAATACATGGCTGGCACCAAGTTGCCCAAAAATCCAGTACTACAACTTTCCCTTTAAGGCTAGCCAAGGATACCGTTTCGCCCTTTAGGTTAAGCAGCTCAAAGGCCGGGGCCGGCCTGAAGGTTTCCTTCTCTTTGATATGCTCCCGGATAGCAACCAACAATTCGTTTTTCAATCCGGCATTGAAGCTATCGTATCCTTGGAGCGACCCATTTAAAGCTGTGTAAAGGGTCTTTAAATCATCCTCTATCCCAAATTGTCCTTTGGCATATAGGCCTCTTAAAATATTGAAGGCTTCCAGCTTTCTGTCCGTGTTCATGAGCAACTTGTAATGTACAGATGCGAGACCGTCAGCCTGCTCAGGCGCTACAACAAGTGCTTTCTCTACCAAATCCAACGCTTCGGCATGTTTTCCTTGATTCACTAAAATGCCCACATAGGCCGACATCGAGCTGGCATAGCCCATTGATGCAAAACGTGCTTTATTGTCTTTTTGCGCTTCGGGTAGGCTGATGTAATAGTAGGCATCGTCCATAGCTGTTTTTAACAAGGGTGCCGCTGCCGTCGTATCTCCGGCCGCCAGTAAGGATTGCCCCACAGGCAGATAACCGTTTCCTCGCCAAAAGCGTTCTTTCATTTCGCCAAGGTAATTTACGGCTTTGGTAGCGTCGCCTTCTTTCGCATAGGCGCCAGCCAAGTTGGCCAATACATAGTCGTAGGTAAGTTCTTCACCGGCAAAGTTCTTTTGCGGCCATTTTTTTGTCAGCTCTTTATAAGCCTTTTCCTTGGCTTCCGAGGTCTCCGCTTTGTAAAAGACATCCGAAATAAAGGTATCTCTAGTTAATGATCCTTTTGGAAATTTCTTCTTAGCCTGCGTGCCCAGTTGCTTTTGATCCTCTTCATGTCCAAGGGCATAGAGCAGGTTCATGGTCGTACGGTACTCCTGTTCCGTTTTATATCCCTTTACTTCGCCTAGTAAGACGGTTGCCAAGGAATCCTTTTGTGCGAGGGTACCATTTTCCCAAATGGGGCGGTACTGCTGAAAGCGGTTTACTTCATTTTGTTGTGCAAAGGCGATATTCATGGACGCCACGACCAACGCTGCCGATAAAATATTTTTCATATTTAAATTATTTATTTTTTAATCAAGTAGTTTAGATATTTCGGATAGGCGCACGCTACGTCGTGCGTATCACCAATTCCATGATTTTTCCAAATCCGGTATACACATCTCCGATTTGACTCCCCAATACCCCTGTACCTGAATCAACGCTAAACGTATACAACTTGCCTTCTGTGCCGTTCCAAGTTGCCACAAACAAACGCGAATTATCAGTAGTCTTATCAAATCGCACCAGTGTAATTTGTTCACCGCTAGCAAAAGTATGTACCGCTTGCGCTGTATTGCTAATAAATGCATAGCGATACAAAGACTGCTGATGGCCATAGAACATGTGCGGAGTATAGATCGATGAAGATATTGTCTTATCAGTTGCGTTAATAAGATTTGGTGCATTTGCTTCCTGTTTCAACGTAGTGATAATACTCCCGTTCAATGGAGCCATAGTAGAAAACTGTAAGAAATAAGGGACTTGCCCTTCTTTCATCACGACATTCTGCAGATTAACAATATTGGAGCCTTCCATCTTCACCATATCAAGGCCTACATTGTTCATATCAAAAATACCCAAATCACTTGCGTTCGTTGGAAATGCCGTTAGATTGCCACCACCAGTAGGAACTCGGTAGAACTTTTTACCACGTTGGTCATACATGACTGCCGGATAGGTTGCACTACGATTTTCATGCCTTACACCCGCAGCGACCGTGGGCGCCATTTGATAATTATAGTCGCCATTAGGTGTTTGGGCATAAAGACCGAACTTTTTGTCGCCGGGAAAACCACCCGTAAAGTTCGTAGATAACAAACCTTCATTCACAATTACCCCTACGTTACTTGTAGGCCATTGAATCAACGTGGGCTTCACTATACTAGGTGCTTGGAAAAACAGGAAACTAAAACCGAACCTTCGCTGCATCGAAATCAAGTCCAAATTGAAGCCGTCATTTTCGCCGTAAAGGTAAAGCTTCCTTTCCGGAGACACCACATCATCCGTAATGTTAAAGGCTGTCAGGGACATGCCCAATGGCCCACGTAGCGGTTGATTAGGATGTCGTGAGGAATAGACTTGGTGCAATATTCCCGAATTCATAATCATCGATAAATCTCCAACACCGTTAAAATCTTCGAGAAGTACTAGTCCGGGACCAAAAATATTCGTGACAAAGATATTGTATATATGGAAAGCAGATACGCCACTTCGCTTATCTGTTGCTTTAAAAGCGATCCGATAGTTTTCGGAGATATCGAAAAATGCAGGATCTAGCACCGCATCGAGATCTTTGTCAAAGCTCAAGGTATCAATAGGCTGCACATAACTTATGAACGGGTTATTTCGAAATGCCGTCCAAAGGTATTCATAATCTGTAGCGTTACCGCTTACTTGCGGAGACAATTTGAGGGATGCCCCCTGCTGTACCTGAATGATATCGGTCTGCTCATCGCTAATGGCAATTTCTACGGATTGTGCATAAGCGAAGTTATTCTCGTCTCTCGCGCAGCTTGACAGCCCCAAAGTAGCGGGACCAACCAAGGTCAGCAAAAGAATATATAGGATTAATCTATTCATAATTTACATGTAAAAACTAAGGAAATACTACAGGATTACCATTTTCATCAATCAGTGGACCATTGGCTTCCACATATTCAAAAAGTCCAAATTTTGCGGTCTGGATTAAGAACGAGCGTTCGGCAGGCCAAGAAACATTTACGTCCCAATCTGTTTTGCCTGTTGTACTGGCCAAGAATTGAAGTTTTACGCGGGAGTAAGCACCAAAAACACCCGACCAAAAGCTATCCCAATTTGTCGGCTTAACCAATTGATCCGAGAACGAGAATCTAAAATCGGTATCAGCAGCATATCCGGCACTTAACTCCTCACCATCAACAATCCGCAAGCGGCCAGTAACGATAGAATCCTGCAGGCCCGGTCGCCGATGTAACACTAAAGCTATCGTTCCCGAGTAGCTATCTGCCGAGATGAACGCATTTAACAACTCAAAGTGGTAGCCCAATTTAGCTGTAGATTCCGTCTCCAGCAACACGTTAATAGGACGTTGGTGACTAACCGAGGCACCGCTAATGCGTGTTCCTATATACACTGTATCTGTCGTAACAGTTGGGCCTTCCAACGCAAAAGAATAGTTTAAAGAGTCTACATCGGTGAAGTACACGCTGGTTTCTTCATGAAAAAAAAGTCGTTCATCTTCTTTACATCCATCGATTAGCATAAAGGCAAGTATGCCTAGTACGCAGCGCAGCATTATATTTTTTATAAAGGAAACTTTCATGATATCGCTGTTATTCAAAATTGCTATTAAATTCTAATTCCTTTACAGGAATCGGAAACACATAATTTTCTGGGCTCACGGTCGCATTAAGATTGCCTGGACCATTCGGGATTAACGTATAACCATAGCGCTTGTAAAAGTGCCATAACTGTCCTTCGGCATAGTATTCTTTGCGGTACTCTTTAAATATTTCATTTTGGAGCGTTGTTTCGTCTGGTACATCCGTCGCCGTCAAAACAGGTAGACGACGCGCTTGCCGCACAATGTTGAGATGAGTAAGCGATTCCGAAATGCTGGCGGAGGTCTCCGCTAGGATGTAATACATTTCGGGTAATCGTATCAACGGGATCATACGTTGCTTGACGTTGTTTTGGAAGTCCGAATAATATTTCTTCGTATAGACCGAGGTGGCATTATGTGCATTCCAGCGACTAGCCGTTGCAACGGTAGATCTGGTATCAACATCGTAATTGGTTTTCGATGTTTCATAGTAGCTATCCAAAACAGATTTAACTTCGTAGAGGTCGGATACCTCCGGTGTAGTTTCCAGAGTTTTAAAATAATCGTCCGCTATATCCCGAAGTCCAGAGTGATATAGCGAGAAGATATGCTCTGTAGTAAAGATAATGTCGGACTCCACTACTTTTTCATTCATATTGAAAGGGCCAGTAAAAAACATGAACTTGCCCGATTCGATAACTTCCGAGGCGTATCGCCTCGCTTCTTCTACTTCTCCAAGATAAAGCGACACACGGGCTAAAAGCGCTACTGTAGCCCAATAGTTCATCCGGTTTTGTCGATACGTGAGGAAAAGCTCTCCCGAAGTACTCCCTTGGTTTCCACGTATTTGATCAATATCTTTATACACAGCCTGCAGCTCCATAGCGGCTATTAAATCTTCTCGTACAGCTTGTAGCAACTGTGCGCTGGATAGCACCTGTCCAGGCGAAACGGTAAATGTACGCATATACGGTATTGCGGGACTATCTGCTGTTCCCTCGGTATAACGAGGGCCGAACAGTCTAAACAGATCGAAATGAAGAAATGCACGTAAGGCTAGAGCCTCTCCTTTGATAATGCCATAATTGTTAGCCCCCATAAAATTGGGTTTTGTGTCCAAGTGTTGAAGCAGGTAATTTGCATGAGCAATGCTTGTGTATTGTCGCTGCCAAATATTTTCGACGGTAATCCGCGGATTATGTTGCGTTTCCGCACCTGTCTGTGTATATCGGTATCTCGCAGTCATACCGTAGTAGTTCGTTTCAGTTGCTTTATTGGCATTGTTATAGAGCTGTGCCAAGATATCCACAAAACCGAAAGTCATCTCTTTTCCGTAGGTTTGGGTAGAAGTCATCGTTTGGTAGATACCAGTCAACGCATCAATATAACCTTGTTCGGTTTCAAATTGTTCCTCTTCACTAAATTGGTTCGACGGACGGACATCCAGCCATTTATTGCAGGATATCAGGCTTATCGAAACAAAAATGAGAACGAGGCTGTTACATATCTTATGTGTTTTCATTTTCGTAAATTAGAAGGTGGTAGAAATCTGGAAAGTAAATGTTCTCGAGAAAGGATAATCCAATCCCCTTTCACGCTGTATAGCCTGCGATTGAAACAAATTATTGGTCATCACGGTAATACGGCTATTGGATACGCCCAATCGTTTGTTTAGGTTATCGCTCAAGCGATAGTACAAGGATAAGCTTTCCAACGAAAGCAAGTCACTTTTTTGTACAAATCGTGAAGAGCTAAATGTAGGTTGATTAATGGCATATCCGCCGTAATCCACTAATCCTTTAAAGAAGGTCACATCGCCCGGCTTTTGCCAGCGCTCTTCCGCCACACGTCTATCCACATTATAGAATCTCACTTGTGCATTTTCTACACGATCCACCAATGTTTGGTTATAGGCATAACCGCCAAGCGTAAACCGGAAAAACACATTCGCTCCGATTCCCTTGTATTCGAAATTCGTTCCGAATGACCCTTCCAAATCAGGTCGCCCATCCGCGATGATAACCTGATCTCTAGGATCATAAATGGTAGTGGTGGTACCATCAGCCTTCAACAAGATCTCGTAACCTGATCCCGGGTCGATACCCAAGGAACGTACAGCCCAAATAGCTTGATTAGACTGTCCTACAGCGTAGCGCGTGATAGGAGTCGAAGAAGAAGTCTCATCGGCGAGCCTATTCAACTCTTCCAAGGTACTGGAGAGCCTTGCTATTTCTGTTCGAACGGAAAACAAGTTAGCGAAAATCGACCAGTTGTTTCTGCTGCTTACGCTGTTGATAATACTGAAGCGCGAATAAAGCTCAAAGCCCCGACCGCGCATGTCACCGATATTTTCGGTATAACTAGCGAATCCATTGGACGGAGCTAAGCTTACAGAACCGATGGATCCCGTTGTTGTTTCCGTGAAATAGTTTCCGGAAAGCGTCAGTCTATTGGCAATTGTTAAATCAAATCCAACGTTACTCTTCTTGGTCTTTTGCCACAATAGATTGGGGTTCCCGATACCAAGTAGATAGGATCCTATCAATCCCCGATAATCGGACCCGTTAAAGAATCGCGAAGTGGTCATACCTTGAAAAGCGTCAAAATTCTGTGATCCTGTTAATCCATAGGTATATCGAACTCTAAAATTGTTAAGCCATTCGAACTGGGTGAAGAAAGGGTCTTTATGCAAATTGTACCCTGTACCAATAGACCAAAATGGCGCTACTTTATTGTTTGCACCAAACTGCGAGGATCCGTCGAGACGATAAGAGAAATCCAATAAAAACCGATTTTGCCAAGAATAGGAAGCATTGGAAAAAAAGCCAAACAATCGGGTAAATGTTTCATCTCCAGTTACACGAGAGTCCTCCTGAAAACCCAACCCAGCCGTGATATTATCTAATCTGGAATTAGGAAATCCAACCACCTTAAATAAATTAGTGTAGCTTTTAATCTGTTGAGCATTCGTTCCGATGGTCATAAACAATTGGTGATCACCGAAGGATTTATTGATGTTTGCCGCCAAGTTGACATCGTAATTAACGCGATTTCCATAGCCCTTGTCGTAAGAACCACGTTCAAAAGTTGGCGTATTAGCAAAAGCAGTATGCTGTGCCGGCAAAAACTTATCCGATTCATCATTTTGAAACTGCAATGCTACCGTTCCGTTAAAACGCAACCAATTTGTCGCTTGCCATTGTAAGCTCGTATTATTTGTCAAATTCGTATACTTGGTTTCATCGCGAACGCCCAAATTTGCATTGTACAATGGATTGGTAGGTCTGTTAGTCGCATCGATAGTCTTGCCATCTAGATTGTTATAGCCATCGAAAAAATTAATTCGGGCGCCATCCAAATCGTTCACGGTTTCCAAAAAATATTTAAGAGATCCATCGTCATTGTATGGTGTCCAGTAGGGATTCAATTGTGCGTACTGTCGAAAAGTACCATAAGGAGAGTTTTGGCCTTTATTACTGGTAACCATAAAATCATTCTTTATGTTAAACGATTTCCTACGATACGAGAGATACATATTCCCCGTAAATGTGGATCTGCTCGAACCTTTCATTACGCCAGCATCTTTCAAGTAAGTAGCGCCAACACCATACAAAATACTTTCATCTCCCCCTTCCACATATACATTGTGCCGCTGTCCAATCCCTAGTTGCAAAGGTAAGGTCATCCAGTTGGTATTAACTCCTCTATCCACTTCGGCAAGCCTATGGTTATGCACCATGTCATAGCGTAACTGTCGGTCATTAAAGCCGTATCCGTTAAAAGCACCGGCTAACTGCTCGATATCTAACTTCTCCCGCGCATTCAACAAATTGTAATCAGAAAGATCGGCGGATTCCACAGAGGTGCTCCCGGTATACGTTACGCGCAGCGTTCCTGATTTGGGACGTATGGTTTCAATAACGATTACTCCATTGGCCGCACGAGATCCATAAATAGAAGTCGCGGTTGCGTCCTTTAAGATATCGACCGATTTGATACGCGTTAGATCCAAATCGTTGATTCGGGTAAGCGACACTTCGAATCCGTCCAAAACGAACAAGGGCGTATTGGGCGTATTTTGGTAATTAAAACCCGTAGATTCGCCTGTGGAGGAGGGATCTAACAGGCTATTTCCGCCACGCAATGTTACATCGGGCAAGGCATTTGGATTAGATCCGAGATTGATATTTTCTGGCATCTGGAAGGAAGGATCCAACACGCGGAGTGCGGCAAGTACATTACTGGTAGAAACCTGCTGTAGGTCTTCCTGATTGAAGGATCTAACTGCACCGGTATACATTTCCTTTGGACGTTCAAATAAACCGGTCACCACCACATCTTCGATCTGCTGTGCATCATCCAGCTTCAGCGCAACCAATAAGCTCGTTTTACTACCTACCCGTATTTCTTGTTTTTCGTAGCCGATGAACGAAAAAACCAATACGGTGGTATCGCTTGGTACCATCAACGACCAATGACCGGCAGCATCCGATGCAGTACTAGTATTGTAGGGCAGTTCCCTAGAAAATCTCTGCCAATTACGCATGACAATCGATACCCCGGCCAAAGGTTTCCCATCTTGGTCAACCACTTGCCCTCCAACAGAACGCTGTTGCAGCTTTTCGACGGTCATCGCATGCGGCGCATCCGCATCTTCGAAAAGTACGAGGTTTTTACCGCGTTGTTTATAGCGCAGTGCGGTTCCCTCCAGTAAAAGATCTAGCGTCTGCGCAACCGTGCGCTGTTTGCGATCTATATTTTTTATGTGGTATTTATCCACAATCTCGGTAGGATAAAAGATATGCAAGCCTGTCTCCTGCTCCAATTTCTTCAGCGCAGACTTTAAGGTAGTGGAACGCATCGTTAATTCCACCCTACTTGTATTAATATCCTGACCCAAAGTAGAATGAGCTGCTAGGAGATTAACCGTCAAGGTGAGTAGCAGCCCGCAGATTGCATGGACTCTCATAAGAAAAGAGAAATTAGATCGTTTATGCAAGGCTGAAAGACGGCATACTCCTCCACTTGCAAAAAACAAGAATTTTTGCATTATTTGTATTAGGTTAAGTGTTTTACCAAAAATGTTTAGTCCTGAAACTCCCGCAATGCTTCCTACGGCCGTGGGAGTTTTTCATTTATACCACTTTAAGGTGCTTGATTACATATTGCTTTCATGATCATTCCGTTAATTTAATAGATTAGTAGTTGATGTTTATTTGTATTTTTATGTCGTCTAGCATGTTCAATAGCTACAGCCATTTCCCTGTACAATGTAGACACCTTCTTTATTTTTTGAATAGCTAGCCTGTCTAGTTTCACACAAGAGATCCAACACCTCCTCCAAAGTTTCCATCCCCGTCAGGCCTCCTGTAACAGGGCATCCGGCTAACGAACTATTCTCGAAGACAATCTTGGCTCCATATCGGCGGCCTAGCTTTTCGGTAATCTTCCCAAAGGGCTGCGAATCAAAGCGCATGTCTTCGACCGTCCATCGCATCGTTTGCTCCACCTCAACTTTCTTCGTCGGCAGTGCGACGGTATTTTCCTGCACATGAACCTGCTCATTGGCGGTTAGCGTTGCTAAAATGACCTCCGCTCGCTCAACGCGCACTTTGCCACGCTGCACAGTCACTTGGACATCTTGCTCTCCCTCATCGGCTTTGATCGTAAAAGCTGTACCCAAAACGACGGTTCTTACCTTTCCTGTATGAATAATAAAGGGTTGATCTTCACGTCGGTTGATATCAAAGTAAGCTTCTCCTACCAACTCCACTTCACGCGTTTCTCCCTTAAAGTCCGTTTTATAGTTCAAGCGACTACCGGGCCGTAAAATAACCTTGGAGCTATCGGGTAGCAGGACAAAACGGTTCTCTGCTTGTTCTTTTGGAGATTGCGCGATCAACTTCTCTTTAGTACCTTCCCAACTTTGCCATAGGGCGACCCCAAATGCCATCAAGAGAAAGGCCGCCACAGCACCATAGTACCAGAAACGGATCTGTCCATTTTTCGTTACATACGATTTATCTACTTCTTTCCAGATTTGGTTCTTTAGGCGCTCTTCCAATCGCTTCTCCTCGTGTGGGTCAGCAGACTCCCAAACTACCTCTTCCGTAGGATGTAATCGGTACCAAGCCAACAGCCGCTCTCGCTCTTCGGCGTTCGCGGTATCGTCTAGGTATTTTTCTATCAAATAATGTAGCTCCTTATTATCCATAAATACGGTTATTATCTAGAAGTACCCCAAAGCAGGCCATACCCCTATATGATTACTAAGAAAATTTTAGATTTTTGTTTATTTTTTTTTAGAAAAGGAAGAAAAACAGGCTAAAACCTACCTTGCGAAGGCTCAGTCGCAGCACTTTTAGCGCTCTTGTAATATTGGCTTCCACGGCTTTTTCCGATATTTCGAGCTCCTGGGCAATTTCTTGGTGAGATTTCTGTGATTCCCGACTCAATTGAAACACCAATTTGCATCTCTCGGGCAGAGTTTCGACAATACCATCTACATATTCCTTTAAAAAACGAGCATCGATCGCTTCTTCATCAAGCTGTACATAGTTATGCGACAACACAGACTCTCGAATCAAGGCTTGTTTTTTCGCGCGATGCAATGCTTTGAAGGTTGAAAACTTGATGGCGGTAGCCAAGTAGGCAGCAAGCGAATCGATAATAAGGTCAGCCCGCCGTTGCCAAAGGGAAACAAAGACATCCTGCACGATCTCCTCAGCCATTTCTTTATCTTTGGTATATTGATACGAAAGAGCAAGCAATTTTCTCCAATAGTGGGCGTAAACCTGACCAAAAGCCTCCTTATCGCTATCGCGAATCGCCGCTAACCATACACTTTCTGAATCCTTTGTCATGAGCCTACTCGTTTTCTATGATCTAATAATTGCTAATTTCAACACAAAAATATGACGGTTTGTGCCTGCATCGCTCCGCTAATCTTGGGCAAATATATAAATAGTCACCATAAAAGTCTACTAATTTTGTAGATTAAATTTTGTTAGTTGTTTGACGTATTCGCGTTTCTTACGCGGAGCAGGGACACACTTTTGACCAACTTTAAAAGAAGATCCAATAAGAAAAAACGCAATGGCCCCGTTACATTACAAATGTTAGCAGTACATTTAAAAAACACAACAATAGTAATCAAATTCCGTAAATTTTACAAAAAAACAAGTGATTTGTAGAAAAAACAACAAGAACGTCGTGGAGATATGCCTAAAAACAAAAATCATCTTTTAGCTCGGCTTAAAGACAGGAAACATGAAGACAACAGCTGAATTATTGAATTTCTTGTAAAAAGAAGATCGGTGTTCCTTTTGGTGGACAAACCACCTTAACTGAAACAATAACCCACCTTCCGGTTTAACAACAGGCATTCACAGCCATTATTCTCGTCTTTTGCAATCACGTTCCAAAACCAAAAAGCTGCACTCTGGGGAGAATGCAGCCTTGTGTTTGGATCATTAATGCCGATCCTGCATTTGCCCGACGTTCCACAATCCACCAATGGACGGAAAAGTGAAACATCAAACGGTTTGTCTATCTACATCAAACTTATAAACTAAGAAAATCTAAAACAATGTGATCCATCACTTTTAGCAAAATTTTATTTTGAACAAGCTAAATTGAAAAAAGATTTAAGTTTTAGCGCATCCAATCAAAAAAAAAAAGCACACAGCGAGCTGAAAAAATGACAAAATCAAAAAGCACCACCTTACCATCAAGATAAATACTTGTCCAACTTGAATAAAACAAACAGCGGAGAACCGAAAATTGAATAAAAACTACACGTTACAACAAAAATTAAAGCGCAGCAGGAAATCTCACCAAAAAAGAGAAGAAAAAAACCTAAAAATGATCAAAAAATTGCACTTTATCTAAATTATGACCACTAAAATCTAGTCGCTCAGGGCGAAGTCCATCTTCATCCGAGAAAACGTGATAAATATCGGCAGATTTAAAAACAACCAACACCTGTACGCTTTTAAAAGGATGTTCTTTACCTACGGTGTATACAATCTCATCATTATTGCTATCAACATAGCTAAAGGAATATACTAATTTTTCCTCGACGACCTCACCGGCATTCAACGTCAATAAAGAATGTAGGTAGGCATAGATGTCGCCATGTTGCTCGGCAACATCATTCGGGAGATGTTTAGAATCTGGAATAAAAAATTGCTTTGCCATAATCATGAGCTTTAAATGCTAAGGGCCGAGACCCAACTTTATGCAAAATAATATAAAAAATGGTAACGGCAAAGGCCTACTGATGCAAATAACCTTTATTTTACAGTTTTTTTATCTTAATTTCACAGCAACCTTGGACGATGGCGGGAACCTGCGTTTCATGATACCTACACCAACATGACGTTAAAAAGAAAGAGATTTTTTAGATATACAGCTTACGCTGTGGGAATATTGGTGCTGCTCTTGGGCGGTGCCGTGATCATTTTTTTGAACAGCTCCCAATTTGGTAAATTGCCTGAAGGAGCTCGATTGGAACGTATAAAACAATCGCCCAACTACAAAAACGGTTCCTTTGAAAATCAATCCCCAACGGCGCTCATGAGTAGCGACAAATCGTTGTGGCAAAGCACTTGGGAGTTCCTGTTCAATGATGTTGCAGATCTTGTTCCCAAGATGGCATTGCCAACGGAAAAGACCGCACTTGCCAGCCTCCCTCCAGCGGAAGATCTCCTTGTGTGGCTGGGACATTCTTCACTGTTTTTGCAACTCGACGGTCAACGTATACTTGTGGATCCCGTTCTGATATCTGCATCCCCAGTATCATTTATCAACAAGCCCTTTTTAGGTACCGATCTTTTTAAACCGGGAGACATTCCGCCCATCGACCTCCTTTTAATAACACATGACCATTGGGATCACCTAGACTACCATAGTATGTTACAGCTTCGCGAACGTGTAAAATCGGTAGTTTGTCCACTTGGTGTTGGTGCACATTTGGAACATTGGGGATTCCACCCAGACATCATCAGGGAGGTAGACTGGGGCGAGCAATTTGCAGTTCATAAAGACATAACGCTCACTGCCCTTCCAGCGCGACACTTTTCCGGCCGAGGACTGCGATCCAACCAAACGCTATGGACGGCCTACATGCTGCAAAGCTCCTTGGGCAACGTATTCCTCTCAGGTGACACGGGTTACGACACACACTTCCAGGCCATCAAGCAGCAATTTCCTCAGATTGATCTTGCGGTTATAGAAAATGGTCAATATAATGAAGATTGGAAATACATACACTTACTTCCACAAGATTTGACCAAAGCCATTGACGACTTACAGCCAACACGTTTTATGACGATACACCATTCTAAATTTGCCCTCGGCAGACACGCCTGGTATGAACCTTTGGAAAAGATTGCCGACGCGGCAATCGCCAATAAGCTTTCATTACTAACCCCCAAAATAGGCGAAGTATTATATTTAAGAGATACCACCCAAACCTTTACACGCTGGTGGGAGACCGAAAAAAAATAATGGATTTTAAGCAAACAGATTTAGGCGCGCATTATGAACGCATGTATACACAAGCATGGGAGATCTTTAACGACGACAGCTACGAGATTGACGAAACCATACATGATCCCAACGATACCCGCTATGGCATTACCTTGGTGATACGCCCTAGTGCAACCGTCAAGAAACAGATTGACAAGATGCTTGCAGCGCTCGCCCAGATAGAGCCGCAGCAGTACTATTATCCTCCCGCAGACATACACATCACCTTAATGTCCGTTATCTCCTGTTATCCGGAATTTCAGCTGGAAAATATACAAGCAGAGGAATACATTAGCCTAATAAAAAAGAGCCTCGCCACATGCAAACCCTTTGACATTCATTTTCAAGGCATCACCGCATCACCGTCTTGCATCATGGTTCAAGGTTTCTTGATTGATGACCAGCTCACGCCCTTGCGAGACAACTTGCGTAAGCACTTTGCAGCGTCCACCCTCGAGAATTCGCTGGACAAACGATATGCGATAAAAACGGCCCACACTACCGTGCTACGTCTACAAAAGAGGTTCACAAACAAAACCCCTTTTTTAGAGACGGTGCAACGTTTCCGCGAGTATGACTTTGGCAGCTTTCGCGTAACAGAAATTGAATTAGTGGCCAACGACTGGTATCAACGGGAAAGCCGTGTAAAACATCTACACAGCTTTGACTTAACAAGGAATAACAGCGCCGAATAAACGCGCATCATCGATACGCACATAGCATTAGACATGGAAGTGGACAAAGCAAGGCAAGATCTCAAACGTACGAACAAGAAGATTTATCTTTTTAGCGGACTGGGTGCTGACGAAAGAGCATTCCAAAACCTAGATTTCGGTTCCTTCAACGTTCATTTTATCCGCTGGGTTTCGCCCAGTAAAAATGAGACGATGAGTGAATATGCAAAAAGGATTCGTGAACAGATAACGGACGAAAATCCCACCCTCTTAGGCCTGTCCTTTGGTGGAATGATAGCCGTGGAGATTTCCAAGCAGATTCCTATCGACCGGCTTATCCTGCTCGCCTCTGCCAAAATAAGCAAAGAAATTCCGCCTTATTTTCGTTTTGCCGGAAAGATGAGGTTGCAAGCCCTGGTGCCGACCGCATGGTTAAAAAAGCCTAGCCGTCTTCTCTATTGGCTTTTTGGTGCAACAACAACATGGGAAAGAAATTTGCTAAAGCAGATCTTGGCGGATACCGATCCAATTTTTTTGGATTGGGCGCTACGCCAAATTGCGACATGGAAGAACTATACCTTACCTCAACATGTGTTCCACATACATGGTACCGCTGACCGTATCTTGCCTATAAAATTTATTAAAAGTGATGTTCAGCTCGATAATGCGGGGCACTTTATGACGCTTAACAGGGCTGACGAATTAAGCCTATTGATCCGTAAATACCTAGCGCAAGGGAGCGGAGAGTAGTAACGCCCAACAGCTGACCGCTAAATAGCAGATAATTAACGAAATATTAACCCCATATACCATCTTTTTGTTGAACCGTTGGAACAGAATAACTACCTTTGCGCCGATGAAAAAAATAGCAGACTACAGAAAACTTTTAGATTTAGATAGCAAAGCTGACCTCAGCACCCTAAAGTCGCGCTATCGGCAAATCATGAAGGAATGTCACCCCGATAAATTTGTGAATGATGAGGAAGGCCTTCGTAACGCCGAAGAAAAAAGTAAAGAGATGATTGAAGCCTACCACTTTTTGGTGAGTATCTGCCCTGAAACGCTAGAAAATCAACGTCCAATCTATCAAAACACGATCGATACATCTAATATCAGCGATTTTGACTGGAAGGGACACATCTTGACCATCACCTTTTTGGACGGTAGCAAATACGAGTATTTCAATGTTCCGCGCAATGAATACATCAAGCTGGTGAATGCTGATTCGCCCGCTCGTTTTGCAAAGCGCCATATCTACGCCAAATATCCTTACCGAAACGTCTTAAAAACAGCGGAATAGCACGCTCGAATCAGCAAAATAAACTTACTGCGCCTACTGAAACGGATATTTCAGTAGGCGCAGTAAGTTTAACCATCCCTATACGCTTTCTTCACCATGCTGCATCAGTTCTAAACTAATGAGGTAGGCAGATTTTTTACGCCATCGTGCCATTAACCAAGCGATAAAGCTTAAGTTGAAAATATCGGTATTCTCTGGACTGTCGAGCATCCGGGCAACAGCATTTTGGAAAGAGGGCTCAAGAGCTATTCCGGGATCCAGCAGATACCGCTCCACCAATCCAAGATAATGTAACACCCGATCCTCCGCGATTGTGCGCAGATATTTTTTATACCTTCTCCGAAAGCTATTGATCCGCGACATGGCTAGCTCTGTATTTTCAAACTGTGCATGTACCAATATTTCCATCAAGTTCTTGCGGATAATCCACAGCATACCCAGTTTCTTCTCATACCAAGCGTCTGTACGTGTCAGCAAAGCGAGTTGCCGTAAGCTTGATCGATCATCGCATTGTGCCATAAACATCGCCAAGGACAGCCGCAAATCCGCAATATCTTCCGCTTTTGAGGCAGACTTTGCCCCAGCAAGCGTTTCCTTCAGCAGTTCTATTGCATCGGCCGCCTGTCCAATAAAATACAGGTTGAGCGACAACAACAGTTGATGGCGCAAATGGAAAACACCATAGTAACGACTATCTGTCGCCATCAAGGCCATCATATCTTGGAGGTAGTGGAGACTTTGATCAAATTTTTTCCGTCTTAACTGAAAATTCGCCAAAAAATAAACAATGGAAATCTGATAAAACAGATGCGCAGACTTCTTCGCGGGCTGATCCCGCATAAATTGGTTCGTACGTTTAATATAGCGCTCGATCAATGCATAATTTTGCTGTATCGCCGCATATTCATTAGCGATAAAAAGAATCTGATACATCGACTTATAAGTCATCAGTTCTTTGGCGTCAATCTTATACTTGCGAATTGTTGTGATGATCAGGCTACCTAATCGAACAATCTTTCCTCCCAACTGTATCGCTTGCAACTCCCTTCTCAAAAAGGCATAAGCCAAATTGAGCTTTGCTTCGCGCTGCATAGCTTCTTGGTTGTGCAAGAAACGAGCGCTCAACGTATCGAGTTGTTCCGCCTCTGGCAGATGTGCATATTGAAGTTTCAAAAGCAGCAACTCATTCAACAGGTTGAACTGTTCAAGCTGCTGCGCCAATCGCTCGGCTTTATCTAGGCATTTAAAGGCGATCTTGGCTAGATCGTTTTCAAGCAGAAAACGCCCAACAACTACAAGCCGCAGCACTTCATAGGTATCGGAATGACTACTTTCAAAGGTTTTCTGCGAGAGGAAAAGCAGTAGATTGTCTTGTAATCTTTTACGGAGCGCATGGTAGGCATCTCTGTTTTTTGAAGATTGATGCAGCTTAGATATAGCATCTATATCGTCAGTGATGATCAAATCCAGCAAGACAATATTTTTGACATCTTCCCGTTTATTTTTTCGTTCCAAAAATTGTCTAAATAGCTTTTTATCTGCTTCATTCAACAGACCAATCAAGGCCGACAGCGTATCCATATGCAAATTTATACAGGTAAAAATACACTTTTTTAACAAAAAATATCGTCAGTATTTTTAATTTAATGACTTTCTGAGATTGTTTTTCTATCCGACATTTGCTTTCATAATAATCATTAAAACAAAATAAATATGGAACCGCTACAACACAAAACAGAAGAAAATGCTCCAATCGTAAAACATGACGACAAAGTCAGAAACCCGCTTAAACCGACTGCCGCCTTTGTGGGCGCATCATGGTTTGCGTTGCTCGCCGGAACAGTAGGCTATTGCATAGGCTTGTGGAATGCCACGATGGAGCTCAATGAAAAGGGTTATTATTTCACGATTCTATTATTTGGCCTCTTTGCTGTAATCTCTGTACAAAAGAGTGTTCGAGACCGTGCTGAAGGATTGGCCGTTACCGATCTCTACTATGGCCTGAGTTGGTTTGCAACGATCGCCGCATTGATTTTACTGATCGTAGGACTATGGAATGCAGAGCTCGCATTGAGCGAGAAAGGCTTCTACGGCATGTCATTCTGCCTAAGTATATTTTCAGCTATTGCTGTTCAAAAGAACACCCGCGACGCAAAGATGTTTGAGGATAAAGAGCTGTAACGTAGCGGTTGCCCTCCCCGCAGTGACTTGCCCTGCAGGCCTGCGGGGTTTTAAATACGCTAGCACCATCTTAAAAGTGTTATAGCGCTATTCGTACGGAAATATTAACTTAGGCTAGCCATTCTTGGCAACCAATAGTATAAACAAATTACGACATGAAAAGTATTCAACGGGATGATATCCATCTGATCGCTCGGTACAGCGATCTCTCGGAAAATGCGGTAGATAAGGCTCTGCATGAGCAGGTTTATCCTAAAGCCGACGCATGGCGTACCTTCTTGCGCTTATTCTTTTTGACTTTCGGTATAGGCTTTAGCGTGATGGGTATCCTATTCTTTTTTGCCTACAATTGGGAGGAACTACATAAATTTATAAAAATAGGGCTTATCGAAGGCTTGCTGATTATGCTGACAGGGGTGGCGCTTTACCCCAAATTCAGTCAACAAACCAAGAAAATCATCCTCTGCGGCTGCTCCTTGTTGGTCGGGGTTTTATTTGCCGTATTCGGACAGGTTTATCAGACAGGAGCAAATGCTTATGATTTCTTTTTAGCTTGGACTATCTTTATTAGTATATGGGTGTTGATCACGAATTTTGCACCGTTATGGCTTTTCTTCTTAGCGTTGATCAACTGTACCTTGATATTATACAATCAGCAGGTGGCATCAGACTGGTCACCGGTGTTGTTCAACATGGGACTTGCTCTGCTCAACGGTGCTGCTCTACTGCTCGGCATTCTCCTTTCGATTTCAGCGAAGAAGATCCATGTCCCCACCTACTTCTCCAATATTGTCGCACTTGCTGCCGTAAGCTTCGCAACGATAGGAATGGTGATTGGGATTTTCGAAAAACTTGACTGGTGCCTCGCGCTATGTGCCGCTATTGTCAGCCTGACGTACTACCTCGGTATTCGATATGCGTTAAAACAACGAAATGGCTTTTACCTAGCGAGTCTGGCGTTCAGTATAATTATCATATTTTCCGCCAGCATCATCGAAATCGTGGAAGACGAAGCCGTTGGGGCCATCTTCGTTTGCGGCTTTGTCTTAGCAAGTGTGACTTTTGTTGTACATCAGTTACTTAACCTTCAAAAAACAAAAACTCATGGAACACAAGAATAAGCTCAGCGACACACTCGCCTATTTCCAATCCAAGGAAACCCATACGGTGAATTTCCAAGAGTCTGCGATTGAACAGGCCTACATGACTGAAGCACCCAAACAAACATTGCCGATCAAAGTATTATCTATCTTGGGCGGTTTGTTGACGGCTATAGCATTCTTTGGCTTCCTGCTCATCACGGGCTTCTATCAGTCGGGCATTGCCCTAACCTGTATTGGTGTTCTAGCTATTAGCGCAGGGGCAATCCTATCTCAAAAGCATGACAGTATCTTGCTGGATACCATTAGTATTTCCTCCGTTATCATCGGATTTATCTTGGTAGGCGTAGGCATGGCAGAACTAGACGTTTCCGAAAAAACAATACCGCTTTTCTTTATTACAATAGCCCTACTATGTTTTTTTCTAGCGAAAAGCTACATGCTAACTTTTGTATCCACGTTAATTGCGCATGGTAGCATCTTTGCCTACCTGATGAGCAGCAACCAACCTTCATTAATACCTATCTACGTGGCCTTGCTCGGCATCTTGATAGGTTATGTATATCTTAAGGAAGCCAAACTCATTGGCCTATCCACTTTTATGGCTAGGCGATACAATCCGCTCAAGATCGCCCTTATTTTTGCTTTCGTATCTGGACTTATGTTTTTGCGTGGTGCATTCTTGCCGCAAGTTCATCCTTATTTTTTGTTGGTGACCTCCACAACATCTACCATCCTTATCCTATACGTTACCCACACAATCCTGAACGTGTTCGCCGTAACAAAATGGTCCACCAAATCGTTGGCTTACTTTCTCACTTTGCTTACCTTGGCTCCCACTGCAGTGACGCCCGGCATTAGCGGTGCACTATTGCTGCTCTTACTCGGTTTTCTAACCAACTATAAAACTGGTTTTGTGATTGGCGGCATTTCTTTGCTTTATTTTATCGGTCAATGCTACTATGATCTACAGTTTACGTTGTTAACGAAATCTATCTTGCTATTTGCATCGGGTATTTTCTTTCTCGTTTTATATCTATTTATTGCTAAACGTCATGAACAACATTAAAAAATATAGTGGAGCTATTGTTATCTTAAACTTGATATTGTTGCTGTTATATTTCAACCACAGCATTTTCAAAAAGGAAAAGATACTAAAAGAAGGACGGCTTGTGTTGTTAATGCTTGCCCCAGTCGACCCGCGCTCATTAATGCAAGGCGATTACATGCAGCTGCGTTACTCCATTGCCCAGGGGGTACGCCCAGATAGTGTTGGTCGCAGAGGGTACTGTGTACTACGGGTCTATCCCAACCACACCACCGAACGTGTCCGTTTTCAACAGGCTACAGAGCCGTTGGCAAAGGATGAACAGTTATTGTCCTACACCTCGCCCAACAACTGGACGATAGATTTGGGCGCTGAATCTTATTTTTTTCAAGAGGGTCACGCCGAAAAGTATGAAAAGGCGAAATATGGTGCGTTGATGGTGGATAAAAAAGGGAATAGCTTATTGGTTGGTCTATATGATGAATCACTGCAGAAAATAGAATAGCTATTTCCGTTGATCGATGGCAGGGTTATTGGCCGGAAACAGGTATGCAGAAACGAATAGCCGCCTGATTTCGAGCTTAAGATGGATGACATCAAGCAACCAGCAATCGCCGCCAAAAAAATTGGCTGGAACTATGCCGCACTTGTTCGCAACATGACCGGCTTAGCGTGGTCGCTATAAAAAAAGTGGCACCTGATCCTTTTGATGGATTTCTTTTTCCTTTTTAACGAGCGGGCCTCATACGAAAGTATTTCTGTAACTTCGTAGCTACACTGGAAGCCAACATGAAGAACAACACGAACATTACAAACGCGAGCATAGAATCTGCTGGATTACCAAAAGACTATAAAAATGCAATTGCAGAATACATATGGAATGGTTTTGACGCCAAAGCAAGTCGTGTCGATATTCGTTATGAAAGTAACGCTTTGGGATACCTGCACTGCATTAGCTTTACAGATGATGGCGAAGGGATAAATCACGAAACGCTCCAGCAATCCTTTGGAAACTTCTTGGATTCCATGAAACGCAACACCTTAAAACGCAGCTCCTACATTCGAGGAAGGAAGGGCAAAGGGAGGTTTTCTTTTTCTCTTTTTGCTACTCGCGCAACATGGACAACGCGTTATCGAAATGCCGATCAACGAATTTGGGAATACGAAATAATTATTGATAGGCATCAAAAGGAAAGCTATGAAGATTCATTTTTGATCGATTCCGCACAAGCACAAACGGGCACGACCGTACAACTAGACGGAATATTTGGGCTAAGTGAACAACAGCTGATAGCGCCTGATTTTTTGGATTTTCTGGCGCAAGAGTTTGGTTGGTTTCTATTCTTAAACAGAGAACAGGGTTTTCAAGTTACCATAAACGGAGCTCCACTCGCCTATGGGCAGCTTATACGTGAAAACGAAGTTGTAAACTGGACCATAGCTGACGAGGATGATAACACCTTCAGATTCCGCGTCAATTTTATTTGTTGGAAGGAAAATATCGGTGACCGCTACTACTATTACTTCTTAAACAATAAAAAAATCGAGATAGCCAAGGAATTGACAAGTTTTAACAACAACGCCATTCACTTTCACCACAGCGTATTTATCGAATCTCCATTTTTCAATGGATTCGAACAAATCGCTATAGCAAGCAGTCCGGAAGAAAACCTATTCAGTTCCCTTCAGCAGCATATGGTATTTAAGAAGCTGATGAATGAGCTTAGAAGTCTACTCGAGCGGAAGCAAAAAAAGTTTGTTCAGGAACATTTGGCTGAAGAGATGATTGCGAGAATAGCAGATAAAAATGTACTGCCTAAGTACGGCGAAAATGAACAAGATCAACAACGGAAGCGAAAGGTATTGAGCTTGCTTAAAACACTCTGCGTCGTAGAACCCAAGATATTTGCTAGCATGAAAGCGGATTACCTGAAGGCTTACCTAGGCTTTATTGACCTGCTCTTACAAACGGATAAACAAGATGGTATTTTGGACGTTATCCAACAAACGTTGCCCCTTGGCGAAAAAGAACAGGAAGAGATAGCACAGATCTTAGTTTCTTCGAAAGTCTGAGGCTCAGAATTCAAAGTGGCACATCCGCGTGATGAACATGAGTTTATATGAGAAATAATTCTCCGACTACTTCTATAAAAAAGACGACTTCCGCTAAGGCTGAGTTTTATACTCCTGGATCAGAGGACTGGTGTCGATCCAAATATAAGGTCTATCAAATACCTTCTCGGGTAAAAGTTGATTGTGGATGAGCTTCATCTTGGTATCCTCCTCTTCCAAGGGCAAGCTCTGCTGTGGCACAACTAGCGCAGTAAATATAGCATCCTGCTCCAGCATGGATATGTCGCTGCGTAACAGGTTAACGGCATACTTTTTAAAGATCGCTTTCGCTTCGGTTTTCGTGAGCTTCAGCAGGTTTGCCGCGGTCATATCATAAGAAGACAGGGCTTTTTCCACTTGTTTCGGAAATTTTTGCCCCAAATAGTCTGCATAAAGTTTTCGGTCCCTTGTACGCAGTGCGTCATTACGGATAATAATCCGTTCGGGATGCACTTCAAAACTAAAATCGTTCGAATCTTCTAAAAATCCATAATGTAAATTATACCTGTCCAATCGCTTAATAAGCTCCATATCCGCTTTTCTTTTTCCTAGCTGTGTTAAATAAAAGTAATGATCAAAAGTTGCGCACATAAATATTAAAAAGTGTACGCTGTTCATGGTAAAGGACGCAGATTTCAAACGCTGCGCCTTCTAGAGTAGAACGCTATTTTTTCTTTTTCGTTTTGCCGATTTCGGAAGATGCTTGGCATGTGTTTTGTCTTGTAATCCGTAAAACAAGAAACCAAGATGGTTATGAAAAAGTCTATATATCAAGCACTGACGACACTACTCATGTTGATGTTGTTGTTAACCATACGGATCCCTAGCTTTGCACAGGCTGATGAGCAGCGATTCAAAATCGAGCTTAGTATAAGCGCAGGCGAAAAAACAGCTAAAACCTTATTAAACTCATCATCAATAAGCTTCTCTAGACAGGATGTCTACAGCTTAACAGACAGCGGTAAAAGTTCGGCCACTGACCAAACAACAAACCGGGCTCCACAGTTGCCTCGGGACATCTACCTCAGCGCAGATGCGAGCAGCATTAGTTCAGATGCCATGGAAATCCTCGCCAAGCACAAAGGCACGCTATCGGGAACCATCATTGTGACCGATGCCTACAACCAATCGCAAGTTAAGCGCATTCAATTTTCGAATGCCCTGCTCAGTGGATACTCCGATCAAATATCCTCCTATGGTTACAATGGAAAGCCGGGAAGTGTAGCGTTCTCCTTCATCTGTAAAGAGCTGACTGTAGATGGTGTAAGTATTAGCCCTTAACATAAGGGGATTGGAGATTTTGATTTTTAACAAAACGAAATGTACAATTCGACGGTTAGCGAACCGTTGGACGAAAAGCTAAAATATACAGCGATTAACGTATGTCAGACCGAGACACCGGACGAGCAGGTTAGCAAATATACTCACTTCGACACAAAAGATTATGGAATTCCAAACACTGGTAAATGACCCATATAAGGGATTGCGGTTTCGAATACATCTGCAGAACACCGATTTTATCGTTCGCCTACGCAAAGAAGAGATTACCAAAGATAGCAAAGAAATCAAGATCTTGCTGGACGGAATACCGAGAACATTACGAAAAGATGACTTCGGAAGTTGGCAAATTGATGGCCTTGAGGTAGATGTAAACTTTGGTCGAGCCCTATGGAACTGCATCAGTCTGCGTTACCGGATCTAAGTCTTATACGATAGACGTACGAGTCTAGTTTTCGATACATGACATGGATAAAGTTGTAACAACGTATTGCATATGGCATCAACAACAATGTTAATCCGCATCATTTCATTTTTATCGCTGTGCATTGGAATTACTTGAAAATGCGCAGGATACAGCATAATCAGGGATCAAAAAACGCATATTTCCGCATAAAGAACACGGCGATATAACTTTTTTGGCACACATATTGCTAAAAACAGCATAGGTTAATAATTGGTTTGGTAACCCCTCACGCCGCCCGGTGGTGAGGGGTTCCGTTTTTCTACACCTTAATGAAACCTTTTGCTTTTCTTTTTTACATTTTCTAAAACGATATCTCTGTAAAGACCGTTCAACTCATAGTAACGCATAAATGTTATGCACATGTTGGACATAAAAAATTACACCATGTATAATCAAGAAAAAAAAGTAGAAGATCGCAAAGAAAATCTGGAGGATAAAGATAAGTTGGAAAAAGACAAAAAGAAAGATGAAAACGTAGACAAAGATGGCAACGGGATGGACTACATTCCACCCACGCCCGAACCAGCAAGTGAATCGACAAGACAACATAACGATCCGATTCGCGATAAAAACCCAAGTACACTTTAATAAAGAAATCAAAAAGACCCACGTTTATGGGTCTTTTTGATTTAACGCTAATTAGCCTATTCATCGCCATCACGCTCAGTACTGCCATTGGTAAAGAATACCCTACGATCAGTAACTGATTGCTTTTGGCCCACAACTGATTGCTTTTGGCCCACAACTGATTGCTTACGGCCCACAACTGATTGCTTACGGTCCACAACTGATTGCTTACGGCCCACAACTGATTGCTTTTGGCCCACAACTGATTGCTTACGGCTCACAACTGATTGCTTTTGGCCCACAACTGATTGCTTACGGCTCACAACTGATTGCTTGTGGCCCACAACTGATTGCTTACGGCCCACAACTGATTGCTTGTGGCCCACAACTGATTGCTTGT